>Ga0226835_1000027_pt1 | contig 368265 bp, 349 predicted proteins | sample LAC_MetaG_1_FD_163627 | JGI IMG/M metagenome (GOLD analysis project Ga0226835, IMG submission 163627) | Anaerobic ammonium oxidizing microbial communities from anammox membrane bioreactor (MBR) in UC Berkley, California, United States -... | ecosystem: Engineered > Bioreactor > Anaerobic >... | reverse complement strand
TTCATGCGGGGCCGACGGGACTTCCCGACCCTACGGGTCGGGACGACCTCCTGCGTTGCGAATGAGGCGCTCAAGAAAGGCTCGACTTTTCATTCGCTTCGCGTATCGTTCAAACCTCAAGGCCTCGGATTTCGTTTCAAACTCCTTTGAATAGACGAGTCTCCATGGGATCTTCGACTTTGTGGAACGCGTCCACCCGGAGTTGTGGCGAAGTACCCGCAGGCTTACATTGCCACATGAACCGGTGTAATACGAGCCATCGACTTCGCTCTGAATGACATAAAAATAGTGCGGCAATTATCCTCCCCTCAAAAAAAAAGAAACCCCCATAAGGGGGGCTTCATGCGGGGCCGACGGGACTTCCCGACCCTACGGGTCGGGACGACCTCCTGCGTTGCGAATGAGGCGCTCAAGAAAGGCTCGACTTTTCATTCGCTTCGCGTATCGTTCAAACCTCAAGGCCTCGGATTTCGTTTCAAACTCCTTTGAATAGACGAGTCTCCATGGGATCTTCGACTTTGTGGAACGCGTCCACCCGGAGTTGTGGCGAAGTACCCGCAGGCTTACATTGCCACATGAACCGGTGTAATACGAGCCATCGACTTCGCTCTGAATGACATAAAAATAGTGCGGCAATTATCCTCCCCTCAAAAAAAAAGAAACCCCCATAAGGGGGGCTTCATGCGGGGCCGACGGGACTCGAACCCGCGACCTCCTGCGTGACAGGCAGGCGCTCTAACCAAACTGAGCTACGACCCCGGCATGGAAAGCGAGAAGCAAGATGTCAAATTTGCGTGATCAGCAGAATCAGCACAATCAGCGAAATCTGAGCAATCTGCAATCAGCGATTCAATCAGCGAAATCTGCGAAAATCATCTCTTCTCGCTCCTAGCTTCTCGCTTCTCACTACCTTCGGCTAATATTGTACGCCCTCTTCCCCTTCAACTCCTCCTTGATCTCAAACTCCACCAGGTCCCCTTCAATCAGATTATCCCTGAAGCCCGCATTCTTCACGTTCGACTTGTGAAAAAACACCTCTTCACCGGCTGATTCGGTCGTGATGAAGCCAAAACCCTTGGAAACATTGAAGAATTTCACCTTGCCGCGCTCCATGGTCCCTCCTCTCGAATGCAGAGAAATGAAATAACGTGTAGGGCCACAGTATACGAAGAATTGGGATGAAAAGAAAGCGGGAAAACCCGCCCGACGACAAATAAAAAACCCCGCCAGTGAGCTGACGGGGTTTGTGGACTCGAAGAACGGCGGGGATCAGTTAAACGTATACCGCACGCTGAACTGAATTCTGTATACGTCGCCGATGCCGGCGGTCGGCTGGAAAGACTCCGAAATGAGATTTCCGCCCACTTCACGCAGTCGGTACAACAGCGCTCCGCTGCCGTCAGCTCCGCGCGGTATCAAGGGCTGAGTCGTTACGAACTGCTTGGATACTCCGTGATATTTGTTCAGCATGTTCATCACGTTGAGGAAATCGACCCGGAACTGAAGCGAATTGCGCTTTCCAAGGAACTCACCGAAGACTTCCTGGGTAATGCTCAAATCCACGCGTGAAACCATCGGCATCATGACCGCTCCACGCTCGACATATTTTCCGCGGTTGGCGCTCAGGTACTCGTCCTGCTGAATGAACCTCTCCCATGCATCGGCCTGGGCCTGGGCTGAATAGAACTTGCCGCTTGAAGTTGAAGTGTAGGCCTCGAAGTTCATTTCAGACTGGTCGCGCGGAATGTAAATCAAATCATTGCTTCTTCCGCCGTCACCGTTGACATCGTCGCTGAAGGTGTAACTGCCGCTGCCAATGGTTCGACGCTCCCAGAAGAGTGCAATCGTCGTTGCGCCGAAATCGAAGTACTCCTTCCGGTACGAAATCGCCGCAAAGAGCCTGTGCCCCGGCGTGTTGGAAGAATACCCTACGCCGGGATTGTTGGGATTGCCGGAGTGCTGGTTGTTGTTCCACGATCCGAAAGCTATCGAACCCGGATCGACAGTGTTCTTGCTCTCCCCATAGCTGTACGCAGCCTTTGCAAACAATCCGTTCTCAAACGGCCGTTCTACCGACACGGCAAAGTTCCAGGAGTACCCCTGATTCTGATTCTTCAAAACGATCGCGTTGGCGACGTTGGCATGTATTCTGTTCCCTGCGGTCCATCGGGGACGGTTGTCAACCCCGGTGAATGCCGAATTGGGAGCAGGAAGATTTGCGTTGATGTAGTAAATCCCGTTCACATCGCGGTTATAAATGAATTCCGCTGTCCCAACAAGGTTGTAGGGAAGCCTCTGGTCAACCGCAAGGTTCGTCCTCCAGAGTTGTGGGAAGCGGAAATCCGGATCGGTGAGCGCAAGTTCATAGCTCGACGCCGGCGCGCCGGTGACGTTCGTCGGCTTGTAATGATCCGGATCCGGATGGAACGGTCTGGCAGTCGTGTTCGAGAGAGATTCGAATCCGGTCAGAACGCCCGTGTTGCCGATCTGATTGGAGATCCAGACATAGGCCGGCCGACCCGTGAAGATGCCGGAACCACCGCGAATCTGGGTGGTCCGGTCCCCCATCAGATCCCAGTTGAATCCAAACCGGGGTGACCAGAGAATGTTTGCGTCAGGCAGCTTCTTAGTCTCATATTTGACTGGGGCACCGGTTTCATCCATGAATGTCAGAGCGTCGGCATCCGGATTCTGATAGCCGGTGTCTCCAAAGAACGGAACATCCAGACGCAGTCCAAACGTCAACTTAAGATCGGGGGTCACCTGCCACTCGTCCTGTCCGTAAATGCCCGCATAGAAGACCTCAAGCGGCTGTATCGGTTTTGTTTGACCGGGAATGTTCGACCACCGAACCTGGAAAGTTCTCAGCGTGATGGGCGAAACGGTTCTGGTCGGGTTCGCCAGATAATCGTTGGCATCCGTGTAGAAATCAGCCAGGGAGTTGTAAACGTAAACGCTCTGAGATCCAGGGAAAAACACGTTTTCCGACTCGTACCGCTCCATGCTGATCCCGAACGTCATCGTATGATCAACTCCATAGATCATGAAGTTGTCCTGCAGTTGGAGGCTCGAGTATCGAAGTTCATTGTTGGGTGTGAACGGTTCGAAACCGAACGTTGTATAGGTCGCCCCGGCTTCGCGAATGTCCACGAGCGGAAAGAAGGAACCGCGTGACTTCCGGCTTTCGTCGTGATACGAGTAGCCGATAATCAGATTGTTCGCCATATTATCCGCGACACGTGAATTCCACTCGCCGACTATGGACCGGATGTTCTCCAGAATGATATAGTTGGAGTTCTGGAAGTTCAAAGCGTCGGTGCTTGATCTTCTGCTGCCGGAGCCGAGGGACGACGAGTTGGACGCGAGAACGTCGGTTTGTGAATCGAGATGATTATATCGGAGACTAAGTTTGTTGTTTTCGTCAAGATTGTAGTCGAAGCGGAGGAGAAAACGGGTCGCCGGAACCTCATGATCGTATCCCTGATAGGGGCCCGTCTCATAGCCGAAATTGGTTCGGAGATAGTTGCTCAGTCCGTCCAGATCCGACTTCAACACACGGGTGATATTTCCACCCACAGGTTGACTGCCGGTGTTTGCAAGATAGGTCGTTCCGGGCTCCGTCAAGGCATCGTTTTCAAAACTGGAAAAGAAGAACAGCTTGTTGTGAATGACCGGACCGCCGATTCGAAGGCCAATCTGATTGTACCGGAATGTGCCCGGATTCACGGTCGCATCGCGGGCCTCAGTGCCAACGAGGCTCTCGTTGCGGAACTGATAATACACGGACCCGGAGTATTCGTTCGTTCCGCTCTTGGTGACCATGTTGACCCCTGCGCCAACGAAATTCCCCTGTCGCACATCGTAGGGGGCGATATTGACTTGCACCTGCTCAATGGCATCGAGCGAAATCGGAGCGACGCCAGTGCGATCACCCGGCTGTCCGGCAAGACCGAAGGAGTTGTTGAAGTACGAGCCGTCGACCGTCATGTTGTTGAGCCGATTGTCCTGGCCCGCGAAGGAGAAGCCAAAATTGACTCCGCTATACTGCGGTGTGAGCCGCGCAAAATCCTCGATTCTGCGGGAGATCGTCGGAAGAGTTTCGATAGTCTCGCGCGCAACCGAGGTCGCCGCTCCCGTTCGTTCCGCACTGAACACGGCATCACGACGGGCAGTCACCGTAACGATATCCGTTTCAATGGTTACTTCGCGCATGGTGAAATCAAGGTTTGTCGTTACGCCAAGCGTAAGGTAGATGTTGGATTGCTCTTGAGTCTCATACCCCACGTAGGAAACCTTGACCGTGTAAGGCCCGCCCACGCGCATGCCGGGAATGGTGTAGCGTCCGTCGTTACGGGTACTGGCTCCGTACGTCGTTCCCGATGGATCATGCGTTGCTATCACGTTTGCCCCCGGCAACACCTCTCCGGCCGCATTCACCACGAGCCCACTGATGGATGACGTCGTCACACCTTGGGCAAGAACTGTAAGCGGAGAGAGGACCGCAAGCATCGTGATGAACCAGCGGAGTCTGGTTGGGTTCATAACGAATCTCCTCAATATTGGAAATGTGAGTTTGTTGGGATTAGTAGTTCTCTTGAAGCGGGAGGGGGTCATCGTTGATGGTACATCATGTGCGTTGCAATTCTACCGAACAAACTTCTAAAACACAAGTAGCGCATCAAAAAGAATTTGTAAACTCCTTGTTATGCAATCATAATGACGTGACGAATGAACCGATTCTTGTGACGAACAACTTTTGTGAATTCATTTTCAATGCGCGAATGTTGATAACTTGTGACCAACCCAGGAAGCGTGATCTCTTCCTTGTTACAGATCTCGATTCGGGGATCAGTGCTCATGTGGACAAGCCTCATGCCCCCGGATCCCCACATTTTTCCTAACCCCTCTGACATCCACTCTGTCCCCTCAAGACAATGCATCCCTATCTGTAAGTGCTTGATCATCAAGCGGTTGCAGAACGTGGGAGTTTTCTAAGAAAATCCGCAAAAACTCATATAGTCCAATAAAGACAGGCATTTTCTATTTTTTCTGTTGACATTGGCACCAAAACCCCTATATTTCTTGGGGAATTTTGACGAGCGTTTGTTTTCACCGTGCTAGGCCGTTCAGTTTCAAGGAAGGTTTAACTAATTCCAATATCTCTACACCAATTCATAAAGGGTTACACAATGCCAAAATCAATGTCCAAGAGCCAGATTGCTGCTCATATCGCAAGCAAATTCGAGCTCAAGAAGAAGACGGCAGTGGGTATTCTGGAAGAATTGGCCCAGCTGTCCTACCGCGAGGCCAAGAATTCCTTTACTCTGCCTGGAATCGGAAAGCTCGTGCTTGTGAATCGCAAAGCCCGTATGGGCCGCAATCCGGCGACAGGGGAGCAGATTCAAATCCCGGCCAAAACCGTGGTGAAATTCCGCGTCGCAAAGGCCGCCAAGGAAGCAGTTCTGGGCTCCCGCTAAAAGAAGCCCGCCTGAAAGGCTTTTCCCCGAACGCCCCGGAATCACGGGGCGTTTCCTTTTCTTGCCTTTTCCGGCATCTTGAGCGAAATTCCCATCCTGGTAACCATCAAATCCGTCAGGCTCCGAATTCTTCCAATCCTTCAATCTCCACCATGTCGCCAACATTCTCGAAATTCGAAACGGAACTGCAGGTCAGGCCCGATGATATCGATATGAACCAGCATGTCCATAACAGCCGGTACTTCGACTACGTCCTTGCTGCCCGTTACGACCAGATGGAACGATGCTACGGAATGCCCATGGCGGAGTTCCTGAAACTCGGCTTCGGATGGGTGGTCCGCACGGCCCACCTGGAATTCAAACGGCCGCTCGGATTGGGGGACTCGTTCATCGTTCGAACCTGGATCGACTCCATTCAAGACGACGGCGTTGTTGTCCATTTCGAGATCATCCGAAAGGCCTCCTCGAAACTGTGTTGCGACGGATATTTCAGGTATATTATGGTGAACCTCGACTCCGGCAGGGCCGAGAAAATCCCTGATTGGATCATTCAGAAATACTCGGTATGATCGGAAACAGAAAACAGCAAAAATCAAATATAAATGAAAAGGAAAAAAGAAAAAGACAATAATAGTCGACCAGGTTCGTCAAATGCCAAGAACGTTCTGTTTTCTCTTTGGCTTTTCATTTCTGTTTGTTTTTTGGGGTTTTCTTCTTCCTACGGTCAGCCCCTTGGCATATTCTCGACCTCAGATGGGGTCAAGTTCCAGGTGGAAAAAGTACTGGGAAACCTCGAAATACCATGGTCCATCGTGTTTGGACCTGACGGGGAGATGTATTTCACAGAGCGATCGGGAAAGCTGAGCGTCCTGCGACCGGGAAAACAACAGGCAGATCTGATTGCCGAAATCCCGGATGTCATACACCAGGGTGAAGGCGGACTCATGGGGCTGGCCCTTCATCCCCGGTTCAAAAGCAATCGGCTCCTTTACGTAAGCTACACCTTCCGTTTCAAAGGCGGACTGGCAAACAAGGTGGACAGATTCGAGCTGAAGAACGGAAGACTTGAGGGGAGGAAGACAATTGTCCCGTATCTTCCGGGATCTTCCGTCCATAACGGCTGCAGGCTGAAATTCGGTCCCGACGGCAAGTTGTACGTGAGCACCGGTGATGCCGCAGACCGGGAAATAGCGCAGGATCCGAGTTCTCTGGGCGGAAAAATCCTCAGACTGAACGACGATGGGACGATTCCTCCCGACAATCCCTCTCCCGGCTCTGCTCTGTACGCACTTGGGTTCAGAAATCCCCAGGGAATTGACTGGCACCCCGTGTCAGGTCTGCTCTTCGAAACGGAACACGGTCCTTCCGGTTTCGACGGCCCCGGTGGAGGCGATGAGGTCAATATCGTCGATCCCGGCAGGAACTATGGATGGCCGGTAATTCACCACCGCGAGAAGAAAGAAGGATACGAGTCGCCTCTCCTCGAGTACACCCCGGCAGTGGCCCCGGCGAGCGGAATGTTCTACCGGGGAACAGCCTTTCCGCAATTCCGCAACAACTTCTTCTTTGGTTGCCTCCGTGGTACCCGGATCCAACGCGTCATTCTTGACCCCGGAAATCCCCGTCTTGTGAAATCCGAGGAGAGTCTCCTGAACGGAGAGTTCGGAAGAATCCGGGAAGTAGCGGAGGGTCCCGACGGAGCGATCTATTTCTCCACGAGCAACACGAGCCGAGGTCGGCCCACGAGGGACGACGATCGGATCCTGAGGATCGTACCGACAGCGAACAAGTGATGGAATGGTGGAGAGCAGAAGAGGAGCGGTTTTGGAATGATGGAAAGGATCCCCCGATTTCCTTTTTTCGACCATTCCATTGTTCCATGATTCCATCCAACGTGTTTCGTTTCGAATGAGCCAACCAACGTTGTTCCTGAACATCATCTGGCATCAACACCAGCCGTTGTACCTTGACCCCGCCTCTGATCAACTGCAGGGTCCGTGGGTGCGAACGCACGCGACGAAAGATTACTACGATATGGCGGCGGTAATCAGCCGCTACCCGGCCATCCATGCAACAGTCAATCTTACCTCCTCTCTTCTCTGGCAGCTCGAAGAGTACTACGTCAACCGTCTGAAACCATTTGTGGATGTCCGGAACAACCGGGTTCATGCGGGGAAGTACTTCGCGGCGTACGGCGGAAGAACCGACCCGTGGATCGATCTTGCCTTGAAGCCAACGGCGAAGTTTGACGAGCGCGATCTGGGCTTTCTCGCGCACAATACGTGGAATGCGTTCGGGGTGAGCGACGTGGCAATCCAGCGCTTTCCGGAGTATCGTGCACTAAGGGATAAGTTCCGATCGGGCGGCATCCGGAATCTTTCCGAACAAGAGAGGAGGGAGATCAAGTTCTGGTTCTATCTTGCCAACTTCGATCCGGACTTTCTCGAGCAGCGAGTGAAGCTTGTCACTGGGGTTACAGTGGATCTGCGCGACTATCTTCACAAGAGCCATGACGGGACATATGTCCTTCGAAGGATGGTGACGGAGGAAGACTGCAATCGGATGGTGGCGGAGGCCTACAAAGTCATGGCCGCCGTTGTCCCGCTCCACAAAAAGCTGATGTACCATCCCTCCTCGTACAAGGGACAGATCGAAATCATCACCACCCCGTATTACCACCCCATTTTACCGCTCATCTACGATTCTGACCTTGCTAAACTGTGTCAGCCGGGTGATGCCATGCCTCCCCGGTTTCATTATCCACATGACGCCGACGTTCAGGTCGCCAAAGCCGCCGCGTACTACAAGCGGATGTTCGGCATACGACCGATGGGAATGTGGCCTGCAGAAGGATCCGTGGCGCATGACATTGTGCCGGTCTTCGGAAGAAACGGCATCAGCTGGATTGCGACCGACGAGAAGATCCTGGCACGATCAAAACCTCCTGAAATGCCGAAATACCGGCCCTACGCTGTGTTCGGCAACCATGGAAGCGCCGATTCAGTGGCCATCGTATTTCGTGACACGGAGTTGTCGGACAAAATCGGCTTCACGTACCAGACATGGAAAGGCGAGGATGCGGCTGAGGACTTCATCAGACATGTGCTTCGTTACAGGCCCGCGCCACACGAGCAGGACAGGCTTCTGACCGTCATTCTTGACGGCGAAAACGCCTGGGAGTGGTACAGAGAGGATCATGAAGGAAAGGGGTTTCAGAATTCCCTGTACAGGAAACTTTCCGAATTGTATGAGCGAAGGGAAGTCATAACAGTCTCCATGAGCGAGTATCTTCGGGGAAATCCGCATCGAAGCGTTCCAGCCCATCCGATTGAATCGCTCCCGAGATTGGAATGGCTTTGGCCGGGGTCGTGGATTAACGCCAACTTCGACACGTGGATCGGCGAGGCGGAGGAAAACCGCGCGTGGGAGTATCTTCTGACTGCCCGGCGGGATCTCGAAGAATCAGGCGTTCCGGAGCCGAAACCCGAGGCGATTGTGCCCCCGCGGAAGGGGACGAAGGGTTGGTACGCATACAAGGCGTGGGAAGCGATGTATGCGGCCGAGGGATCAGACTGGTTCTGGTGGTATGGCACGGACCAAACGGCCCCTGCAGGCGATAAGCCCTTTGACCTGGGGTTTATTACTCTTCTGAATAATGTCTACACGTTTGCAAAGAAGGCGGGTGGGAAAATGCGGTCGCGGGCGTTTGAGCCGATCATCAGAATGGATTCCGTGCGGGAAGGGCGTGCGCAGGCAAGCATGGCGCAGAGCAGTGATCAGCTCGTGAATGTGACGATCCATTGCGACGCGCGCGACACGTATGTTCGGAAGGCTATCTATATCGCGGGGAACGTGCCGGAGCTCGGTGAGTGGGTACCGAACAAGATCCGCATGTACGATGACGGCTCCAATGGGGACGAAAAAGCCGGTGATAATGTGTGGACGATCAGCATTCGGGTTCCTGCCGGCACACAACTTGAGTACAAGTTCACCAACAGCGGCGCAGTGGGTTCGTGGGATCCCGGAGAGGAATTCCCGGGCCTTCACCGCACGCTTCAGGTGGAGAAGAATCCCGGCGAGCGGCTGGAAATCACGAACCGCTTCGGGGTGTTGTGAGAGCGATGGCTGGGATGAAGACGTGCGCCGCTGTGTTCGGAGGATTCCTCTTGCTTCTTTGCGCCGGATGTTCCGGGTGTCAGGACTCTTCCCGGAGGCTTGAGGACGATTGGACGCTCCGGATTGATTCGCTGAACGATGGATTGTCGGAGCGGTGGTATCTTCCGGAACACTCGGGCGCGGGATGGGAAGCCGTTGCTCTCCTGCCGTATATCGGGAGGCATACGGCTGTGGAACGGCGAGGGATCGCGTGGTATCGTACGACTTTTGAGGCCGAGCGGACTGATGAATCGACAACGCTCTTCTTTCATGGCTCAGACAATTCGGCAAATGTCTGGCTCAATGGAGAGAGCGTTGGAGGCGTCACAGGATACGCGGAATGGTTCGTTGTCGATGTGACATCCTCGTTGAGGGATGGTTTGAATACGCTCGTTGTGCGAGTGGACGATCCACAGGGATACGGAGGTGTGTACGGGCCTGTTTCTCTGATCCTGAGCGGCGGTGTCGATGAAGTCCTGAAAAATCCGCTGAGTGAAAGGCGGGCGAGGGCCAGCGCTGATTGGGTGCATGAGGCTGTTGTGTATGGCGCTTTCCCCCGCGCCTTTTCTCCGGAAGGAACGTTCCGGAGTCTCGAACAAAGACTTCCGGACATCAAGCGCCTGGGCGCGACGGTTCTGTGGCTCCTTCCGATTCATCCGATCGGGGATGCCAATCGGAAGGGTTCGCTGGGTAGTCCCTATGCCGTGCGGGACTATTATGCGATCAATCCGGAGTACGGCACGCTGGACGATTTTCGCTCGCTGGTCAGGTCTGCGCACGAACTTGGGCTGAAGGTCATCATGGACCTGGTCGTCAATCACGCCGCGTGGGACAGTCAGCTTATGTTTGAGCATCCTGAATGGTTTCTTCACGACGAAAGCGGCGCGATTGTCTCCCCCACAGCAGAGTGGTCGGACGTTGCGGCGCTGAATCTTCAGCACCACGAGTTGCGGAAGTACATCATCCGGATGGCGGAATACTGGGTGCGGGAGGCGGGAGTGGACGGATTCCGATGTGACGCGGCCGACCGTGTTCCCACGGAATTTTGGGAGCTCCTGCGGGCGCAGTTGGAAAAGATCAAGCCGGTCATGTTGCTTTCAGGGGGATCCCTGCCGGATCATCATCTGGAGGCATTCGATGTGACGTATGGCGGAACGATGTACCGGGCATTTGAAGAGCTGATGGAGGGGGTCGCTACACCGGAAGTGTTCCATGAATCCATGAGGCTTGAGTCGATGAAATATCCGCAGGGTTCCCTGCACCTCCGTTATGACACTCATCACGAGGAAGGGGGTTCCCCTGCCGCGGCGAGGTTTGGGATCGAACCGGCGAAGCTTCTTACAGCGCTCGTGCACACCACACCGGGGATCCCTCTCATTTATAATGGAGAGGAGGCGGGGAGCACCAACAGGCTTGGCTTGTTTGAGCCATCTTCGATTGATTGGACCGATCGGCATGGTTTCCGGGCTCTGTTTGAGAATCTGGGCCGGATGAGGAAGGAATATGACGTCTTCGTGCGCGCGCCGTACCGGCCGATAGGGAATTCCGAACCCTCGCGCGTTTTGTCCTTTGCGCGTGTCGGTGATTACCAGGTTGCGGTGGTTGTGGCGAACCTTTCGGCAGGCTCCGTGAACGTCCGGATTCACCGGGAAGAAGCTGGCGCGAACGGCTGGAGGGAAATCACTGCTGGTGGTGATGGCCGGATGGGTGCGGACGGACTGTGCACACTTGCGGGGTGGGAATGGAAAATCTTCATTGGTACGAGGACACCGACATGAAGTTCTACACCGAGTATCTGTGGTTCAACACGAGGAAGCACCGTGAATACGTCAATATCACGGGAGAAGTTGAGCGAATTCTGAACAAAAGCGGAATTCAGGAAGGAATGATCCTGGTGTCGGCCATGCACATCACCGCCGGGGTGTACGTGAATGACGCGGAAAGCGGCTTGATCCAGGATATTGATGAGTGGCTGGAACACCTTGCACCGTTCAATCAGAATTACCGTCACCACAGGACGGGGGAGACCAACGGAGATGCGCACCTGAAGAGCCTCCTGATCCACCATGAAGTCATCATCCCTGTCACGGAGGGCAAACTCGATTTCGGTCCATGGCAGCAGGTATATTATGCCGAGTTTGACGGGCAGAGGAAGAAGCGCGTGATTGTGAAGGTCATGGGTGAATAGCGAAGACGATCGTGGGCTTCCTTTCCCATTCTCTCGAGTTTGCGGCATACCGGCTGCTCTGTTGGGTCCTCCGGCGGTTCTCTCTTGAGGGAGTCCGGAAAACGGCCCGTGCCCTGGGTCGCTTTGCATTCCAGGTGCTGAAATACCGCTCAAGCGTCACCCTTGGAAACCTTGCGAGGGCGTTTCCGGCGATGAGCGAGAGTGCGCGCGAGCAGCTGGCACGCGGGGCCTATGAAAACATTGCCACAACCCTGATGGAACTGCTGTACTTTCGCGAGCTGGAAGATGAAGATATCAGGAGGATTGTGCGATTTCCGAATGCGGATATTCTACTCAGGAGAATGGAGGAGAAGAGGGGTGTGGTGATCCTGACGGCACATATTGGGAGTTGGGAAATGATTCCTCCGGCTCTCAGGGTGATTGCCGGGGTGAATTGTGTTGCCATGTACAAGCCTCAATCGAATCGTCTGATCGATGCTGACATCGTCCGCCTGCGGACCCGGTTTGGTACGAGGCTTGTCTCCATGGGGGTGGGGGCGCGGGAGGTTTTTCGCCTGCTTTCGCAGGGGGAGGCGGTTGTCGTGGCCGCGGACCAGAGTGCGCCGAAGGAAAGCATTTACAGGAAATTCTTTGGAACGGATGTTCCGGTCTTTCAAGGTCCTGCTGTATTTTGCCTGAAGACTGGTGCCGCATTGATCGCTCTGTACGTGATTCGACAGCCGGATGGCACGTATGAGATTCTGTGCAACGAGATCAGGACAGACGACTTGTTGTATGGCGAAGAAGCGGTGAAGGAATTGACACAACGTCACCTTTTGGAAACGGAACGCGTGATCAGGGCATATCCGGATCAATGGATGTGGATGCATCGCCGGTGGAAGCACGCAGAGGAGGCCGGTGGCTCGGATTAAGCGCATACTGATCATTCAGACGGCCTTCATTGGGGATGTCATTCTGACAATGCCGCTCCTCCAGGTTCTCAAGGATTTCTTTGTAGACGCGGCGATTGACATAGTCGTAGTGCCCCGTTCGGCCGAAGTGTGCCTCACGCACGCGTCCTTGAATAACGTTGTTGCGTATGATAAACGGGGTCGCGATCGGGGCGTAAGGGGCTTCATCCGCATGGCCGCGAACCTGCGAAGACGGGAATACGATCTCGCTCTCGTTCCACACCGCTCCTTGCGAAGCGCGCTGCTTGCCTTGTGTGCGGGAATTCCCCTGCGCATCGGATTTGCCAAAGGTGCGGGGAGATTCCTGTTCAACAAGCGAATCCCGTACGACGATTCACTGCACGAGATCGAGCGGAATCTCTCGTTATTGAGAGCCATCGGAATTGCTCCTCCGGCCAGGGAGCTTCCGCAGATTGTGCCCGGGAGTGAGGCGGAAGCGGAGGTGGACGGGCTGATGACCGGGACGGGATGGCGGCGGAAACAGGCGATGGTGGCCGTTGCGCCAGGCACGGTGTGGAACACCAAGCGATGGCTGAAGGAACGATTTGCTGAATTGGCGGGCATGTTTGCCGAGGAAGGATTCCGTGTGGTCCTGGTGGGCGGGCCGGAGGATGAGGATCTTTGCGAGCAGATCAGGAGAGCGAGCGGGTCCGACATGGTGGTGAGTGCAGCGGGAAAACTAAGTTTGCTTGGCTCGGCGGAGCTGATCCGCCGATGTGATCTCGTCGTATCAAATGACAGCGCCCCGCTTCATTTGTCGGTGGGTGTGGGCACGCCTGTGGTCGCGATCTTTGGCGCCACTGTTCCCGAATTCGGTTTTGCACCCTACGGCCCGCATGATGCCGTAGTGGAGGTTCGGGGCCTGTCGTGTCGGCCTTGTTCGATTCATGGCGGAGCTGAGTGTCCGATCGGGACGTTCGATTGCATGAAAGGGATCTCCGCTGAAAGGGTATATGCAAGGGCGATGACGGTCCTTGAGAAGGCGCGCTCGGCGCGGAAGACCAAGATTGAATCCGTGGGAAAAAAGCCGTAGTTTCCATCGCCGGAAGCCACGAAATTTTCAATCGGCAATTTCCCATAGGAAATCTGGATTTTCCCGCGCCCGTAGCTCAGATGGATAGAGCGACAGCCTCCGGAGCTGTAGGTCGCGCGTTCGAGTCGCGCCGGGCGTACTCGGTATCGGAGTGCATGTTCGTGTATGTTCAAGGTCAGTCGAGCAGACAGCCTCCGGAGCTGTAGGTTGCGTGTTCTCCCTTTCTTGTTTTGAACAAGAAGGGATCCCTAAACCTGAAACCTGAAACCTGAAACCTGAAACTTCATTTCCCATGCTCAAACCAAAGAAAAAGGTCACCAAACGCGAAATCAAAGAAGACACGCTTGTCACGGCTTACTTTGAGGCCCAGTCGTGGTTCGAGACAAACCGGAAGCGTGTTGGCACAATCGCCACGACGGTCCTGATTGCCGCCATTGCAGTGTGGTTCTATTTCAACAACCTTTCCACGCAAAACCGGGCAGCCACGGCCGATCTGGGCAACATTTTGCGATACTACGACCAGGGTGAGTACGAAACCGCCATCAAAGGATCACCGCGGGAGAACCTGCGGGGCCTGCGCCAGATTGTCGATGAATACGGCGGAACGGTGTCTGGAGAGCTGGCGGCTTTTTACCTCGCCAACAGCTATTATGCGTTGGGGGAGTACGCAAAAGCCCTTGAGTACTACGAGGAGGCGGAAGTGAACGATCAAAGCATTCAGGCCTCGGTTACCGCCGGGATCGCGGCATGCCACGAGGCGCTGGGGAATCATGCCGAAGCTGCACGTGCCTACGAGAAAGCCGCAAAGGACGACGAGATGAAGCTCCACACCGCGGAGAATCTCTATCGGGCCGCCCACTGCTACCTGTTGGCAGGGGAGCCGAAGAAGGCGGAAGATCTTCTGAAATCCCTCAAGACCAACTATTCGATGTCTCCGTTTGCGCGCGAGGCGGATCGCCTCCTCGTCCGGGCCGCATCGTAAGGGCACGAACGCCGTTCCGCTTGCGCGGAACAGGCACTCATGCTGATGCCCATCCTTCCCAACAGGAAGTACGCAAACCGAATTCTGAAGATCGCCACGCCGGCGATTGCCGGCATGTCGTCGCAGATGATTGTGTCCATTGTCGACACCGCCATGGTGGGACGCCTGGAGAACTCGGAGATCGCGTTGGCCGCCATGGGCCTGGGCGTGCTGGCAACCTGGACGCTGAGCAGTTTCTTTTCCAGTCTCGGCAACGGCACGCATATCGTCGTTGCCCGCCGCTACGGCCAGGGAAAATTCACCGAAGCCGGCAACGTGTTAAACAACTCTCTCCTCCTCACTCTCTTCGTCGGTTTATTGTTCGGCGTCCTGGGTTTCACCTATGCATTTGAGGCGATCGACTTCTTTTCCAGCGACGAAGCGGTCTCTCTGCTCGCCGCCGATTACATCAAGTACCGCTCCATCGGCCTTCCCTTCTTCCTCCTGGCCGTTTCCTACCGGGGTTTCTTCTACGGCATCGGCCATACCAAGATGTTCATGTTCTCGGCGCTCATTACGTACGTGTTTAACATCATCTTCAACTACCTTCTCATTTTCGGAAACCTTGGGTTCCCCCGGATGGGCGTTGCTGGAGCGGGACTTGCCGCTTCCATCGGCATGCTGGCGGGTTTTCTGTTCTTTGTGGCTGTAACTTTTCTTCCCGAATACCGAAAGAGATATAGATACTACGACGTTCTGGCGATCGGCAGAAGGTACCTGGAACCCATTGTGAGGATTTCTCTGCCGGTGTCTCTTCAGAACATTCTGATCTTGTTCGGATTTCTGATCTTTGTCGCCATCACCGGAGTGATCGGAACGCTGGAACAGGCCTCGACGCAGGTGGTGATTACCTCGCTCTACCTTTCCTTCATGCCGTGTTTCGGCTTTGGGATAGCAACGCAAACGCTGGTGGGAAACTCCCTGGGAGACAATAATCCCAACGAGGCCTATCGGTACGGAGTCGAAACCGCGAAGCTCGGAACGGTTTTTACAATCGGCATCGGAGTTCTCTTTGTCGGTGTTCCCGAGCTTGTGTTGGCTGTAATCACGAACAACGACACGGTGATCTCCGTGGCCCGGCCGCTGCTGCAGGTCGCGGGGATCGCGCAGGTGGCCTATGGGTCGGGGATCATCATCGCCAACGCGCTTCAGGCCGCCGGTGATACGTTGTACGTCATGTATCTGGAAATCGTCACGCACTGGATTATCTTTCTGCCCGTGTCCTATCTCCTCGGCGTCACCTTTGGCCTTGGCATCGTTGGGGCGTGGGCGGGCTTGCCGATCTATATCCTGTTCTACACTGCCTTCGCCTGGCGGAAATTCAGGTCCGGATCCTGGAAGGCCATAACGGTCTGATATGTCACGCATCAAAAAAGCCGCAACGCTGATTGCCTCGGGCGTCCTTCTGCTCTTCGTCTTCATGTACGACGTCGTTCGATTGACGGTCGAGTTGGGAGACGCCGGGTTTCTGTTCCTCCGGGAACTCCTTGTCGTTGCCGTCATGGTCGGAGCATTTCTCCTGATGCGGGAATACGCGCGCAAGGGCATTGGTGCGGCAATCAAAGAAACGGGACGGCTCCTGATCGTGGTGGTCGCCAGCCTTGTTGTGGCCGCGGGAATGGGGATGCTCCCGGGAATCGGGTTTTCGGAAGGAACGTCCATGCCGCAGAACTCCGTGACCGCATTCTTCTCCCTCGTGGTCAGCATGGTCGTGGGGACGGCTTCGATCCAAACCATTCTTACAATCAAGGAGCTCGTCTATCACAAACGGAAGCGGGGGACGCGCCGGAATTTTCTGACCTATGTTGTCCTGCTCCTCGCTACGGCAGGATTCAGCCTCCCTGTCTTTGCAAACGACCTGGCCATTCTCGGCACCACGACATTCATTCTGGCAGTGCTCATGATCGTCGTGAACTCGTTTCGGCAAAACTGGATTGTCTTTCTTTCCCGGAGAGAAAAGATTTATTGCATTATTTACAGTGCGCTCCTCTTCGGGGCCTTCCTTGCTCTGAGCCTCGTTTTGTCGAACCGGACCTTCCTTCAGAAAGCCATCCTGTTCTTCAGTGTCCCTCTGGAACGCTTTGTTCTGCTGAACAGCATGTACGGAGCCGTGTATTTCGGCATGGCTTTCATCACGACCCTCTTCCATCTGCCGACCGCGGAAGCCTACGAGCGCAAGCAATCGGAGCTCAGTTCCCTGCACAACCTCGGCCGACTGGTGACGCAAGTATTCGACTTCAACGATCTTGTCCGGACCGTCACCCACATGACGCGTGAAGTCAGCGGTGCGCGGAGTGCGTGGCTGGAGTTGATCCGGCAGGACCCCAACGGAACGCGAGCCGACATTGTCTCGGCGAACAACATTGACGAGGGGGAGATCCGGATAGTGATGGAAGGAACGGAATTCTCCCCGAGACAGTTTGTGATGGAATCGAAAAAGGCGCTGATGATAGACGATGTCGGAGCAGACCGGAGGACGCGGCATCTGAAAGGCCGGGGACTCCCCGTTGGTTCGCTTCTGAGCGTGCCTCTCGTATCGCATGGTTCACTCATCGGGATCCTGAATGCCACAAAGGAAATATCCTACGGGTTTGATCAGGACGACAGCGACGTTTTGACCACGCTGGCGGACCATGTGACGATTGCGATCGAGAACGCACGCCTGATCGAGCAATCGCTCGAGAGGGAGCGGTTGAAGCAAGAACTGATGGTTGCGCGGGAGATGCAAAAGCGACTCCTGCCAGACCGCTTTCCGGCAAATCCTGCCATGGATGTTTCGGCCCACTCTGAGCCGTCTCTTGAGGTGGGCGGGGATTACTTCGATTTCGTGCATCTGGATGAGGAAACGGTGGGGATCGTTGTGGGGGATGTTTCGGGCAAGGGAGTGTCTGCCGCGTTCTATATGGCCGAAGTGAAGGGGATCTTCCAGTCTCTGAGCAAGATGACCCGGTCTCCGCGGGAACTGCTGATCCGGGCAAATCAAACCCTGCGAGAGAACCTTGAGCGCAAGGCATTTATCAGCGCTGTCTATGCCGTGTTTGAGCTTGGAACGGGGCGCGTGGTCCTTGCCAGGGCAGGCCACTGTCCGATGGTCCTGGTCTCCAGGGAATCGAACCGGCTCATTCGGCCCAACGGGCTGGGATTGGGCCTCACGGATGGAGAACTTTTCGAGCAATCGACAGAGGAGACGGTTTTGACTCTGAAGGAGGGAGACGTCTGCTTGTTTTATACCGACGGAATCACGGAAGCCCGGAACGGGGAAGGCCGTGAGTTCGGCTACGACCGTCTCGTGGAGCTGGCCACGGAGGTCAAGGATCTTCCGGCCGTGGAAATTCAGAATCGGATTTTATCGGAAATTGGCGCATATTGTGGCAGATCAGGCCCCGAGGACGACCTGACCCTGGTCGTCGTCAAGTGGCTTGGCAAAAGACCGAAGGACAGCAAGGCGCATCAAGGAGACCACCATGAGTGAATTCAAAGTGAATCACCGTGACGGAGAGGGATTCAGCGTGCTCGAGTTGAAGGGCTATCTCGACGCACACACGGCCCCCGATCTGGAAACGACCTTCCAGAAGCTCCTCACAGACAAAAAATTCAACATCATTGTGAACTGCAAGGATCTGACGTACATCAGCAGTGCGGGTCTCGGCGTGTTCATGGCGTACATCGAGGATGTTCGAAAGAACCGGGGGGATATCAAGTTGACGAACATGTCCCCAAAGGTTTACAACGTCTTCGACCTCCTGGGATTTCCCGTCCTCTACGAAATCTACAAGGACGAGCAGGAGGCAGCGACCAAATTTCGTCAACAGCTGAAAAAAGGCTAATCCGCCTGGAACGCCCGATGGCGAAGTCCACAACAAAAACGATTCCCAGCAAGACGGGCAAGCTCCTCGAAGTCCGCGAGTTTGTCGCCTCCGAGGCGCGGGACTTCGGGTTTTCCGATGAGGACATCTCGAAGATTGCCCTTGCGGTGGATGAGGCATGCACGAACATCATCCGACATGCCTATCAGAACGATCCCGACCGCGAGATCGCCATCACGGTTGAGAAGAAGAAGGACCGGCTCGAGGTGAGCATTGTTGACGACGGCAGGAAATTCGATCCGTCGATGCTCAAGCCGCTGAACCTCAAGGAACATCTGACACGCTATCGCCGCGGCGGACTGGGGGTGTATCTCATGAAAACCCTCATGGACAAAGTGGAATACAACTCCCTGGGGGACAAGCGAAACGAAGTGCGCCTGACTAAGTATCTCCACCCGGTGCGTTCGCGTCAGTGACACGCACCCGCTCTCCCGACATCACGTCATGACGAAATCCGTCCGTTCCACGACAGCCTCGCCCTCCGCGGATCTGGTCCCCCTGTTTGAGTTCAGCAATGTCGTCAATTCCTCTCATGATCTGAAATTTATTCTCGGAACCGTGCTTCTGACCGTCATGGGCAAGATGCTCGTCACGCGCGGTGCCGTTCTGCTCAAACGTGAAAAGACGACCTTTGAAATTGTGGCGGCGCGGGGTCTGGGAGACGTTGAAGGGGCGACGGTCGATCTTCATGACCTTCCGAGCGGAATTCGCGAGCTCAAGAAAGACGGGGGTGCGGGGCAAGCGAACTCCTGGCTTGTGAAGCATGAGATGCGCCTGATCGTGCCCGTCATCTCCGAGTCGCACGTGGTGGGATATCTTGTCCTGGGGCCTCGGGCGGGCAGGAAGTCGTTTTCATCCTCCGACAAAAAGCTGATCACCTCGCTGGTCAGTCTTTCGGCCGCTGCAGTCGATAAGGCGGTGATGCTCGAACGCCTGAAGGAGGCACACCGGTCCCTCGACAGAAAGCTGCAGGAAATGAAGACTCTCTTCGAGCTGAGCAAGGAGTTCAACCTTGTCCTGGATGCGGACAAGGTCATCCGCCTCCTCACCTTCTCGCTGTTGGGCCAGATCGGGGTGAACCGGTACGCGGTGTGCCTGGTGGAGAGCGCAAGCATGAAGATCGTGGCATCCCGCCTGCCGGACGATCCTGGCTTGCTCAGGGCTCTGCAGGATTTCTGCGAGCTCAAGAACGCAGTCGTGGTGGACGAGGTGGATAAACAACGACGCCCGTCAGCCGCCCTGCTCAAGGAGGCCGGGGTCGAACTGCTGATTCCCATGCACGTCCAGAACAGAACGAAGGGACTGATCCTCCTCGGCCGGAAGCTCGGCGGTGCCGCGTATACAAAGGAAGACCTGGAGTTTCTGTATTCGCTGGGGAATCTCGCGATGATTTCCATTGAAAATGCGCGGCTGTTTCAGGAAACCCTTGAGAAGCAAAGGCTCGAGGATGAGCTGAAGATCGCGCGTGAGATTCAGCAGGGACTCCTGCCACAAACGCTTCCCCCGATCGCCCGGTTGGACCTTGCCGCAGTGAATGTTTCGTCCAAGCAGGTGGGGGGCGACTACTACGACGTGATCCGACGATCGGCAACTGAATATGTGATCGCGATCGGCGACGTGTCCGGCAAGGGAACACCGGCCGCCCTCCTGATGGCAAACGTCCAGGCAGCGTTGCGGGCCCTCGTTCCGCTCATGCATGACTTGCCCCAGGCGACGGCCCGTATCAACGAGATCACATGCGACAATACAGGTGGAGACAAGTTCATCACGTTCTTCTGGGGCCTCATCGATACAGAACGTCGCACGCTTCGATATGTGAACGCAGGCCATAATCCTCCTTTTCTCCTGCGGAAGGACGGAACAGTGGAGCGGCTGGAGAAGGGTGGATTGATTCTCGGGATGATGAAGACAACGATGCCGTATGAAGAGGGGGAAGTGACGTTGGAGGAGGGAGACCTTCTGTTTCTCTTCACCGACGGAGTGAGCGAGGCGATGAATGCCCGGGGTGAGGATTTTACGGAGGAGCGGCTCGAGGCGTTCCTCAAGTCGCTCGTGGGATCGATGGCGCGGGAAGTTGTGCAAGCAGTTCGGAGCGCCATCGAAAGTTTTTCAGAAGGGATTGCACAATCCGACGATATCACCATGCTTGTGATTAACGTTCAATGAGGGTGTCCGGACCCCGGCCGGTTCATTGAAACGCCGCAGTGAATTGTAATTCCCGCCCCGTTTCCGTACATTTTGTCTCCAGCAATGAAATACGATCCGTCCGCAATCGAACCGAAATGGCAGAAGTACTGGGAGGAACACGGCACCTTTCGGGTCCGCGAAAACCATCCCGGCAGGAAAGTCTACATCCTTGACATGTTCCCCTATCCTTCCGGGGCGGGGTTGCATGTCGGACACCCCGAAGGATATACCGCCACGGATATTGTCGCCCGCTACAAACGCATGAAAGGCTTTCACGTCCTTCACCCGATCGGGTGGGACGCGTTCGGCCTTCCCGCTGAACGCTATGCCATGCAGACGAACATCCATCCGCGGAAGACGACCGAGGAAAACATAGCCACGTTCCGCCGGCAGATCAAGATGCTCGGCCTGAGCTACGATTGGGACCGGGAAGTGGATACCACCGATCCGTCCTACTACAAATGGACCCAGTGGATCTTCTTGAAGATCTACCATTCCTGGTTTGACCCTCGTGTCAACAAAGCCCGGCCGATTGAAACGCTGGTGGAGGAATTCGAAACGCGGGGAAGCAATGATCTCCCCGTTGAAGAGCCCTTCTCGGCGGCGCAGTGGAGGTCTATGACGGAGCGCGAACGGCAGGACATTCTTGCCCGATTCCGCCTGGCCTACGTGGCGGAGGTGCCTGTTAATTGGTGCGAGGAGCTTGGGACGGTCCTCGCCAACGAGGAGGTTGACGAATGGGTGGAAAAGGGGTACAGCGTTGAGCGACGGCCCATGAGGCAATGGATGATGCGCATTACGGCCTACGCTGAACGGTTGCTTGTCGATGCCGAGGAGCTTGATTGGCCCTCTTCAACCATCGAACAACAGAGAAACTGGATCGGACGGTCTGAAGGGGCGGAAATTGACTTTTTGGTGGATGGATCGGATCGTACGATTCGCGTGTTCACGACACGGCCCGATACGATTTTCGGGGCGACATATCTGGTGCTTGCTCCGGAACACCCTTTGGTCGGCCAGCTCACAGATCCGGCGCGCCGCGATGATGTTGTTCGCTATCAGCGGGCGGCCTCGCTCAAGAGCGAACTGGATCGAGGCCTTGAGAAAGAGAAGTCGGGAGTATTCATCGGCAGGTACGCCGTGAACCCCGCAACGAAAAAGAAAATCCCGATCTGGGTGGCAGATTACGTGCTCATGGGCTATGGCACTGGAGCCATCATGGGTGTGCCAGGACAGGACGAACGGGATTGGGAATTTGCAGAGAAGTTCGGACTCCCGATCGTTCGGACTGTTCAGCCGCCGGATGGATTCCTGGGAAAGGCGTATACGGGAGACGGACCAGCGGTGAACAGCGGATTCCTTGACGGATTGAATGTCGATGCGGCCAGGGAACGTGTCATTCGATGGCTCGAGGAAGAGAAGCTGGGAGCAGGGAAAGTAACGTACAAACTGCGCGATTGGCTCTTTTCGCGACAACGGTACTGGGGAGAGCCGATTCCGATCATTCATTGGGAGGACGGCACGATGAGCGCCGTTCCGGAATCTGAACTGCCCCTCCTGTTGCCGGATCTGGAAAAATTCCAGCCGAGCGGAACGACGGAGTCTCCGCTGGCGCTTGCGGAGGATTGGGTGCGCGTGGAGGATCCCAGAACGGGGAGGAAGGGCCGCAGGGAAACCAATACGATGCCTCAATGGGCGGGCTCATGCTGGTATTACCTCAGGTATCTGGATCCGCAGAATGACAGGATATTCTGTGATCTGGACCGGGAAAAATACTGGATGCCTGTCGACCTGTACATTGGCGGGGCTGAACATGCTGTTCTTCATCTGATGTATGCGCGTTTCTGGCACAAGGTGCTTTATGATCTGGGGTACGTCAGTACGAAGGAACCGTTTCTCAAGCTCCGGCACCAAGGGACCATTCTGGGCGAAGATTCACGCAAGATGTCGAAATCCCGGGGGAATGTGGTGAATCCTGACACGGTGGTCGCGGAGTATGGGGCGGATGCCATGAGGTTGTTTGAAATGTTCATGGGGCCCCTCGAAGAGGTGAAACCGTGGAGCACGCGCGGCGTTGAGGGGGTGTATCGCTTCCTGAATCGCGTCTGGCGGCTTTTCATCGGCGAACACGGCTCCATCGAAACGGGTCTTGTCGAGATTGATTCTGATCCGGAGTTCGAGAGGTTGTTTCATCAGACGGTGAGGAAGGTGGGGGAGGATATCGAGGCTCTGCGGTTCAACACGGCCATTTCCCAGATGATGATCTTTATCAATGAGGCGTACAAGTTGGAAAAGAAGCCTCGACAGCTCATGGAGCAGTTTGTTCTGCTTTTGGCCCCTTTTGCCCCGCACATGGCAGAGGAGCTTTGGCAGAGACTCGGACATTCGGCGAGCCTGGCCGCAGAGCCTTGGCCGGCCTATGATCCGGAAAAAGCGCGGATGAAGAGCATTGAGGTCGTGTTCCAGGTCAACGGCAAAGTACGTTCAAAAGCACAGGTGCCTGCAGGTACTCCCGAGGCAGAGCTTGAAACGATTGCCCTGAACGACGCGAATGTGAAGCGCCATATCGACGGGAAGCGCATTGCACGGAAGATTGTGGTGAGGGATAAGCTCGTCAACCTGGTTGTCGGGAACGAGGAGCGGAATTGACGCGCGTTTCGGTCATTGTCATCACTCGGAATGAAGAGAGGAACATCCGCGATTGCCTGTCCAGTGCGCGCTGGGCAGACGAGGTCATTGTGGTGGATTCAGGAAGCTCGGACGGAACGGTGGCGGCGGCGCGTGAATTTTCCGACAAGGTGTTCGAACGGCCCTGGGAGGGCTTCGGTGCTTCAAAGAACTTTGCCCTGAGCCAGGCACGGAACGATTGGGTGTTTTGGCTGGATGCGGATGAGCGCGTAACACCCGAGCTGGCGGAGGAGATTGAACTATCTCTCTCGGGACAAACCGACATGGTGGGATTCTCCGTTCCGAGAAAGGCTTTCTTCCTGGGAACATGGATCCGGCATTGTGGATGGTATCCGGGACGCGTGGTGCGGCTCTTTCGACGGGACAAGGCGGTCTTCTCCAATGACCGCGTGCACGAGAGGCTGATTGTGGACGGACCTGTGGCGGAGCTGAAATCCGACCTCCTGCACTATACCGACCCGTCGCTTGAGCATTACTTCACGAAATTCAACCGCTACACGTCGTTGGCGGCGGAAGACCTTGCAGGCAAGGGACGTCGGACCGGTATCGGAAGGATGTTGCTGAATCCCGTGTGGACTTTTTTCAGAATGTACTTTCTACGGTTGGGATTTCTCGATGGGATGCCTGGATTGATTCTGTGTATGCTCTCGGCAGGCTACGTCTTTACGAAGTATGCAAAGCTTTGGGAGCGAACTCGAACCATGGAGGCGCGCGAATGACCCCGGACGAAAAAAATACTGCTCTGTTCGGAGGCCTGATCACAATGTTTCAGGCCGCGGCTCTTCAACAGATGGGGAAAGTGAAGAATCCCGTCACGGACAAGATTGAGCGGGATCTGGAGCAGGCGCAAATGTCGATTGACATGCTGGATATGCTGAAAGCGAAAACCAGGAACAACCTGACTCCGGACGAAGAACAATTCCTGACGGGAGTTCTACGGGATCTGAAATTGAACTTCGTGGATGAAAAGGCGAAGGTGTCTTCCGGCGCGGCGGAGAAGCAATGACCTTCGGAATTGTCGGCAACGTGCAGAAGAAGGAGCTGCCGCGTGTGGTCAAGGAGCTGCTTGTGCGCGCGCCGCAGGATTCCGCGCGCTTTTTCGTATCAGCCCCTGTCGCCAGGGCCTCCTCGTCTCTGGGGCGCGGCGTATTGACCAGGGCCCGCGTGGTCTCGGATAAGAAAATCCTGGAGGACTCGGATCTTCTCATTGCCCTTGGCGGGGATGGCACTATTCTGGAAACTGCCCGCATGGTCGGTGGCCGGGGAACGCCCATTCTGGGGATCAACCTGGGAAAACTGGGATTCCTCGCGGAAGTGTCGCTGGATGAAGTGGAAGCGTGCCTGCAGGAGATTCTCGAAGGCCGCTATCGGGTGGAAGAACGCATGATGCTTCAGGCACGTGCGGCGTCCATGAAAAAGCCGTTTGTTGCTCTGAACGACATCGTTGTGGACAAGTATGGCACTTCGCGCGTCATGAGCATTGAGACCATGGTGAACAATGAATATCTGGCGACGTACTCGGCCGACGGCATCATCGTTTCCACACCCACCGGATCAACGGCCTACGCATTGGCCAACGGTGGGCCCATCGTCACTCCGGAAAACCATGCAGTAACGATCAGCCCCATTTGTCCGCACACGCTCACGGCCCGCCCCGTCATTGTGCCTGATGATTCTGTGATAGCGATCAGCATTCCCCATGGCGCCAAACAAGTGCACCTCACTGCCGACGGGCAATTGGAACAGCTCTTTCGGCCACCGGTCACCATTCAGATCAGAAAAGCCCCCTTCAAGGCCAAGCTGGTCAAGAGGCTGCACGTGAGTTACTACGATGTTCTGCGCAAAAAACTCCATTGGGGGAGCGATGTACGTGTTGAGGCGAAACGGAGGGAAAGGGGAAGAAGAGGCGGGTAGGAAATTCACTCAATTGTTCTGCGCGCCCTCGTTGATCCACGTCATGATCCCTTTGATCTGATTTTCGTTCAGCTTCTCCGTTGGGGGCATGGGCGGGCCGATGCGCCCGTCGAGCATTTGCACGAGCAGGCTGTTGTACCCCTGGCCCGGGATCACCAATTGCGGCTGATAGGTCATGAGACTTGTGTACGAGGGCGGGGTGAGATCGGGCGGAGTGGATCCCTGATGACAACTAAGGCATTTTTGCGTCCACAGCGGCTCGATGTGCCTGCTGTAACTGACGTTGGATTCCGGAAAAACGACAACACCTGTCGGCAATTCGTCTTTGCAGGCGCCGCTCAGGATGACGAGCAACAGGACAAGAAATGATTTTCGTGCTGTGCGTTTCATGAATCAAACGTATTCAGAATTCCCCGCAGATTCAAACCCCCAAATTGACTTTGCGATGAACCTTCCGTACTTTTCATTGTTGCACGGGCCGTTAGCTCAGCTTGGGAGAGCGCCACAATGGCATTGTGGAGGTCACCGGTTCGACCCCGGTACGGTCCACTGGACGTACACAGTTCATGTCTTTTGCGGCATGGTCGCGGAAGATACTGTGTTGCCATACGGAAGGATGGGCCCAACGCGGCAGCTTCCTTCGAAGTCTGGAAAGGGAAGATCGAACCTGGCTGCCGAAGTGCCTTTGGCACGCTGGCAGGCACCGAATGAAGTATATCGAATGATGAAGCATCCAAAGGACAACAACCAGTGTTGTCCTTTTTTATGTTCATGACGCTACCCACGAAAATCACACGGTCCGGATCCGGCGACCTCACCGTTGAGTGGAACGACGGCTACAAAGGGATCATTCGCCTGAAGACCCTGAGGGACCATTGCCCCTGCGCGGGATGCCAGGGAGAAACCGTTCTGCTGAAGACCTACAAGCCGGAGCCGCTCCCCGACATGCCCGGAAAATACGATCTGAGAGGAATGCAGCAGGTCGGCTCCTATGCCCTCCAGGTGACCTGGGGCGACGGACATGCCACAGGCCTCTATACGTGGGAACGTCTTCGCTCGTTGTGTGAGTGACCATTTCTTTCCTTCTCCCCCTTCGTTGCAACTCGCCCGAAAAACGAGTACGTTAACGATCGCGGAAAGCCGATGAACACCTTCCTCCGACTCAGCCGCTACTTTCTTCGGTACAAGTGGCGCATCATTGCCGGACTGTGCTCTGTCGCCGTGATGAGCCTGGCCGACACGGTTTCCGCATTCCTTGTCGCGCGCCTCTTTGCGGTCCTCCAGCAAATCCAGGATTTCGTCCAGCGCGGTGCCACTGTCGCCATGGACGTTCCGGTGACGATCTATGGGATGACCATCGCCTCCTTTGCGATCGAGGGCTACGATGAGAGCTTCCGCCTGATCGCCCTCTTCGCGGCCGCGATTCTATGCATCGTCCTTATCAAGGTCGTCTTCGTCTATGTTCGCGAAATCCTGATGAGCTCCGTCCAGCAAAAGCTGTTGATGAGATTCAGGCTCGAGCTCTTTGACAACATCGTATTCTTCCCGATCCGCTACTTTGACTCCCAGAAGACAGGGCGCATCATGTCTCGGATTACTAATGATGTGAATGCCCTCGAACAGTCCCTCTTCCAGATGGTCGAAATGGCGCAGAACAGCGTGTACGCCGTGATCTTCTCAACGGCCCTGTTTCTGACGAACTGGCAGTTGACGATCTTCACCGTGGTGATCTTTACGATATCGGGCATCATTTCCCGCAAGTTCGGTGACCGCATCCGTTCCTTCAGCCGCGAGATCATGAACACGCTTGCCGATATTTCTTCGTTTCTCCAGGAGAAGATCAACGGAATTCGTATCGTCAAATCATTTACGCGGGAACAATATGAGCGGAAGCAGTTCAGACACAAAATCGAACATAATTACCACTATAACATGAAGATCGTCCGCACGGTTGCGCTCCTGAGCCCCGTGAACGAGCTCTTCAATACCATCGTCGTGGCGTTGCTGGTTGTGTTTACCGCCTATCTCTTCATTGAAGGATCGATGACGATTGAAATGATGATCAGCTTTTTGATCCTCATAACGTTTCTCGCCAAGCCCGTCAAGGCCATTGGCGAAAACATTGCACGGTTGCAGAAGAGTCTGGTGTCGGCAGGGTTCATTTTTGATATGCTCGATCTCGAAAAGGAATCGATCGGGGACGACGAGTCGGGCAAGGAAGACATCACCGAAGGGAAGGTGGAGTTCCGGTCGGTATCGTTCTCGTATCGTCCCGAAGCACCGGCACTGCAGGGAATCTCCTTCACGGTTCAGGCAGGAGAAAAAGTGGCCCTTGTGGGCCCGAGCGGAAGCGGAAAAACGACGCTGGTGAATCTGATACCGAGATTCTATGAGGTCGACGAAGGATCAATCCTCGTCGACGGAAGGGATGTGCGGAGCCTGAGCCTGCAACGCTTGCGTTCACGCATCGCCATTGTCCCGCAAGAAGTCATGCTGTTTGGGGGAACGATCTACGATAACATACGGTACGGCAGGCTCGAAGCGACGGCGGAGGAAATTGAGGAGGCCGCTCGTATTGCGAATGCCGCTGAGTTCATCGCGAAACTCGAGAAGGGATATCAAACGGAAGTGGGAGAGCGCGGAATCCAACTGTCCGGAGGTCAGAGGCAGAGAATTGCGATTGCCCGGGCCGTCCTGAGAAACCCGAAAATTCTCCTGCTGGACGAAGCAACGTCTGCCCTTGACGCGGAATCCGAGCTCGCTGTTCAGGAAGCACTTGACCGGCTCATGCAGGGAAGAACATCCTTCATCATTGCCCATCGTCTCTCGACTGTGTACCGGTGTGACCGGATTTTTGTGCTGGAAAAGGGCAGAATCCTCGAAGAGGGCACGCATGAAGAACTGTTGAAAAAAGACAGCGGTTTGTACAAACGGCTGTATTCCCTGCAGTTCTCGGAAGAAGCGGAGCTTGAGAGCGGAAGGAAGTGAAGGGCGCTCTCAAAACACTCGAACGGGGTTTTCGGAACCTTCTTCTGCAATTCCTTCGCGTTGTTGCACGCCGTCGCCGTTCTGTCCCGCGCCATGCGAGCGCCGCAGGGGCCAAAATCCTGTTCATCCGGCAGGATAGAATCGGCGACGTCCTGGTCTCCACCCCCGTCTTCTCCGCGCTGAAAGAGCGCTATCCCGATTGCACGCTGGATATTGTTCTGAGCCCCGGTAACCACGTCGTTCTCGCGAACAGTCCGCATATCCGCAAGCGATGGATATACACAAAAGCGCCGATGGCATCGCTCCGGCTGCTGAGGAACATCCGCGCGGAACGATACGATTTCGTCATTGATCTGATGGACAACGCCTCGGCAACATCCACCGTCATTCTCCTCCTTGCCGGCGGACGGTGGAACATCGGGCTGGCAAAGGAAAACTCCTATGCGTGTGACATTGCTGTTCCGCTCAAATCACGCAAGGATTCGCACATCGTCGAACGGATCGCAGAGCTCTTGCGGCCGCTTGGGATTGACCCTTCGAAGGAACACCTTTCCATCAAATACTTCATTGGGCAGGATGCCCACGATGAGGTTAATCGATTCCTGGAAGCAACGGGGAAAAACCGGAGCGCCTTGATTGGAGTCAACATATCCGCAGGAAGCGATACGCGATTCTGGGGGATAGCGAACTACAGGGGCCTGATCGAGCGAATGATCGCCGGTCATCCTGATATGACCGTCGTCCTGCTCGGAAAGGCACAGGACCGCGGCCGGCTTGCCGACATCGCGGCCGGAATCGGAAACGCAATCGTGGCGCCCGAGACCTCATTCGATGCATTCGCCGCCTGGATCAGCCGCTTCGCCATTCTTGTCACCCCCGACACTTCGGCCGTTCACCTGGCTGCGGCTTTCGGGATTCCAGCAGTGGTCCTCTACGTTCAATCAAATCCGGATCTCCGCATCTGGGAGCCCTACGGATCCCCCCACGAGGCCGTCATAACCACCGTGGACGACCTGTCGACGATTCCCGTGCAGGAAGTCCATGCAGCCTTTGAAAAACTGTGGCTGAGAAGCAGGGGCGATGCACTCACGCGGGATATGGCCCGCGGCCGGGCATGAAACTCCTCGTCCGGAAACTCGAGCTCTTCCTGAGATTTGCGCTTGTTTATCCTCTCCTTCGAGCCCTGTTCCACAATCCCGTTTTGAATGGACCGGTATCCCTGGAGAAGGTGCGGAAGATCCTTATTCTGCGCTACGATCGAATCGGCGACATCATTGTGACCACCCCGGTGATCGAGGCGCTCAGAAACGCTGCGCCACACATCGTCATCGGCGTTTTTGCGAGTGCAGCAAACTCGGGGTTGATCCGGCACAATGCGCATGTAAACCACATTTACGTCGTTTCGAACAACTGGATAGCCCCGGTGCGCGAGATCTTGCGGGCGCGCAAGGAACGCTATGACGTTGTGCTGAATTTCATCTTCAACAGAACGACCTCGGGTGGAATTCTCGCAAACCTCATCGCCCCGCGAGGGATAAAGATCGGACAGGGGGCGGATCACTACGGCTTCTACTTCAACCGCCTGCTCAAGCTGGATCGCGGACAGCGTCATATGGTCGATGTGCTGTTCGAGTACGTGGAGACCGTCTTTGGGAGGAGGCTCAGGAGGGCCGACGTCCGGATGAGAATCATCCTTGTTCCAGGGGACACGCTGCGTGCGAGGGAATTTCTGAACAGGCATGGGCTGAAGGCGAGGGATCAAGGAACGCCCGGCTTCGCCGTGGTGAACATTTCTGCAACGGACGACGTACGGAAAATCAGCCACGCACAGGCACTGGGGATCGTACACGCGATCAGGAATTGCGGTCTTCCCGTGGTGCTTATCAGCAGCCCCACGGACAACGCCTGGAGACTATCCGTGGCGAAACACTTTGGAACATCGGGCGTGCTGGCATTCCCGCCCGAAGGGACGGCAGACTTGCGGGAGGTCGCGGCTCTTGTGGGATATGCCGCACTTGTGGTGACGCCCGATACAGCCATTGTGCACGTCGCCTCGGCAATGCAAACGCCGATCATCGGATTATTCACTCCCCTGCAAGTGTCGGCGGAATGGCTTCCGTTCGGAGTGCCAAACAAAGTCGTGATGGCGGAACAGAACCAGCCTGTGAGAGAGATTGCGGTGGAACGTGTCGCCGAGGAAATTCGGAAGTTCACACGCGGGGGAAGCATTTCATGAAGACGGTCGGCAAGCGCCTCGGCGAGTACGGACTGTATCTGTTTGCCGTGTCAATTCCGGTATCCTTCGTACCAGCGCAGTGGGGAATTGCCCTGGCGGGAGTGGGCTGGGTTCTTCAGGGATTGCCGGAACGATCCTGGCCTGTCCGCTGGCATCCGTTTCTTGCTCTCCTGCTCTTCTATACAGGGTGGAATATCCTTGCTGCCCTGACATCAGAAAGATCCGTTCAAAGCCTCCTGGCGGTTGGAGACAATGAATGGCCGGCAGTCCTGATGTTGTTGATGTTCTGGTTGGTGGGGGAGGAACGAATCCTGAAAAGACTCATTGTGCTCTTTCTTGGAAGCTCGTCCGTTGCCATGGCATACGGGATCTGGCAGACATTCGGAGGGGTGGAGTTTTATCGCGGAATGGATTTGACTCCATACGGAGGATTCTACCGGAACGTCGGATTCTACGGGTTCTATCTGACCTTCGCAGCCTTTGCTATGACGGTGTTCTTTTTGGCCACTGGCATCTCCGTTCATGCCAGAGACCGAAATACCCGACGGATGGCGCTCCTGGTTGCCGTGTTGAGCACACTGGCGATCATTGGAAGCTTTGCCAGGAGCATCTGGCTGGGGATGGTGTTGGTGGGGCCGTTTGTGGGATTCTTCAAGGGAAAGAAGGCTGGACTCATTTCGATGGCCGTCACGATTCTGCTCGCGGCGGGAGCGATCCTCCTTTCTCCCGAAATACGCCAACGGGCGGAATCAATGATCGATCCGCAACAGAACGAAACGAGGCTCAACCTCTGGAGAACATCACTCGCCATTGCCAGAGAGAATCCCGTGCTCGGTGTTGGCGAGGATAACTTCGTTTACGTGTTCGAGCGCTACAGGGTTGAGGGATACTACGACACGATCGTTCATCCCCACAATGACTACCTTGATGCCCTCGTGTCGTCGGGTATTCCAGGACTGCTCGCCTTTGTCGCTCTCTGGGGAATGGCCCTTCGAAGCGGGTACCGGGTGGCCATGGGCTCGGGCTCCGGCCTCGTGCGCGGAATCTCGATGGGGGCGACGTTGGGTCTGGCGGGACTTCTCGTGGGAAGCTTTTTCCAGAACTACTACGGCACCTTTGCCAATTGTCTTGGATGGTGGTTTCTGGTGGGGCTTCTTTTCGTGGGGGCTCGCCTGGAAGTGCCGGATCACGCGAGCGATCCAAGCACACCTTCTAACTGATCGATGTTTTTCTCGAAGTCAAACACTCCTCGTGCCCGGCGGCGGGCTGCAGCAGACATTTTCCTGCAGAGCTTCGGGTCTCGTAGGAGTGCGATGACAGCCCCGGCAAGCGCCTCAACATCCGCCGGCGGCACCAGAATTCCTGTGTCTCCATCCCGGATGATTTCGGGAAGCCCCCCAGCGTCGGTGCCGATGACAGGAATGCCCATCGCCATCCCCTCGACGGCGACGTAGCCAAAGGTTTCGTTATGGCTCGGTACGACAAGGAGGTCCAGTGCGCGTAGAAGGCGCGGCACTTCGGAAGTGAAGGCCAGGAAGGAAACGTGGGACGAGAGATCCTTCTCTTTCACCAGTGCTTTGAGCTCGGCGAGATGTCCCTCTTCACCCCGCGTTTCTTCTCCGACAAACACAAAGTGCACTCGCGGGCTCTTCGCAAGAATAAGCGGAGCGGCCCGCAAGAGATCCGCCTGCCCCTTCTGGCGGTCAAAGCGTCCAAGAACGCCGACTATCTGTTTCGAGACAGGGAGGCGAAATCTTCTCCGGGATCCCGCACGGCTGAACCGCCCGCGATCGAATTCGTCTGTCATCACACCGAAGGGGATGACGCTCACGCGGCGTTCTGGCACAACCGTGTTTCTCAGCACCGACCGTCTCATCGCTTCGGTCAGGGTGATCCAGGCATCAAGGTTTCGGTAAAGAATTCTGTGAAAGATCCCGCGCTTGGAGTGACCGAACTGCATTTGCTGAAAATACACACAGCGCAGGCCAGGCCGGAAAAACTTCGTCAGGACCACGGTGCTGATGTCTCGTGAGCGCGTTGCGATGAAAGTGCCGATCTCTTGTTCCCGACTGATTGCGACAAGTTCTTTTGCCGCGGCCATGTCGAGGTACCGTAACCGGGGGAGAAGGCTTCTGTGGGGAATGGACTGTTTGCGGGCTGTTTGTTCGAGGGGGCTCCCCGGAGGGGAGATCAGAAGCACCGAGTGATCACGCTCCTTCAGCGAGCGGGCGATGCGCGCAAGGACGATCTCAAGACCTCCCCAGGATGTCGAAAAGCAGACGATTCCCACGGAAAGGGGACGTGGAGAGATCACAGGAGCTCGTAGTTGCGATACTCGCCTGGTCGCCATCCTGTTTTGTCTTCCAGCCAGTCCAGAATCCGGTCCTTGAAGGGTCCACCCGGCTTCATGGGGTCATACTCAAAGCGCCAGTCCTGACGGGAAATCCTTTCCCGCATCACCGAGGGATGCGTTCCTGTGAACTTCTGCAACCTTCCCCCGGAGCGGTAATCGAACTCTTCGGAATCTCCCACGTGGCTTTGGATCCACTGATCCGGGTGCCAGAGACGATGAAAGCTTCGCTGTTTCTTCTGCTGAATCCGGGGCGGACGAACCCATCCGTAATGATAGATGTGTGCCTTGACGGGAAGCACCTTCAATTTTCTTCCATCGATGCGAAATCCCTGGGCATCTCCCCACGAACGCACGCCGATGCCGGTTCGCACAGCCCGCACCTCGTGACGATACCACCTGCGAGACGACCCCACATGGTCATAATTTCCGTAGAAATGCAGGTAGGGGAAGAGCAGGCCTTCGACACGCGGGTCGGCGGCCGCGTTGCCGATGGCTGAGCGGATCGCCGCATAATCCTGTTCGTGGAGGACTTCATCGGCCTGCAAGTACAGGGCCCAGTCGCCACGCACCGCATCGAGAGCGATGTTCGTCTGCCGGGCCAGAACCACGCCGCCGGTGCGCAGCGAATCGTCCCAGACCGTTTCGATGACTCTGATGGCGGGGGAATCAAGTCTCCGAATCCGATCAAGCGTGTCGTCGTCTGATCGGCCTACGGCAACAATGACCTCATCGCACAGAGGGAGGAGGGAGCGGAGAGATTCGAGAAATGGATAATCGTAGATGACGCCGTTGCGGACAAACGAAAATCCGCTGATCCTCATTGTGAAGTCCGGCCGTTGCTATCCTGATATTCCTGAAAAGAGACCGACTTGTAATGGTCCTCCCCGATGTACCGGAGAATAGGGACGAAGCGCTCCGATGGATGGAATCCCGGAACAATAGTGATCGGCATGGCCGTGTTGTCGAGAAACAGTGTCGTGGGATAGCCGTTGACCCCGGCCGCGGCTGCAAACTGCTGTGAAGTGAGCTTCTGACCCTGAAACGTGAGAGGCGCCGAAGATTCGGCGTTCAGCTTGACAGGAATGAATGATGCCTTGAGAATGCCTGCGACTGTTTCGTTCGCATACACCTCGGAATCCATTTTCTTGCACCATCCGCACCAGTCGGTGTACACATCAACAAGGATCTTTTTGTTGTCACGTGCGGCGAGGGTCACCGCTTCGTCAAAGGTTACCCATTGAATTCCCGCAACGGATTCCGTCGCGGGCGCCGAGTTCTGGGATTGAAGGAAGAAGGCAAGAAATACGACACCGAGGATCATGGCAGCGGCAATGAAGGATGTTTTCGTCATGGGAATGTGATGAAATATAGGAATTTGTTCTCTCAAAGAGAACAGGGAGAATACCGCTTTCGTTCCGTGGCTACTTCACCGGGCGGACGCAACATACCGGTCCGTGTCAGTGATGTAGGCCGCGTATCGCCTGCTTTCAAAGACGGGCCGAAAGCCTGAGGGCACGAAGGTTTCCGGACGAACCGTTCTGTACCGAATCAACATGTCTTTTTCGATGATGAGCAGCGAGGTCTTCTGTTCTCCCGCCATCTCGCCGGCGAGCCACTGTGTGTAGGCCAGCGTGTCTCGCGGGGGAATTATTCTGCGGACATGAAGATCATCCCGCCAGCCAAGATCGGCACCCTTCAGATAATACGAGAGTTGGGGATTTCTGCGCATACCCGCAACAACAATGCTCTGAACATCATAGGCGCGAACGAATTCAGCAAGTTCCGATGCGCCGTCCTTGAACTGTGTCTTCTCCCTGATGAAAATGTTCACGAGAGTGTGGAAGGAAAGAGTAAGTCCCAGAAGGAAAACAACATGAACGCGAAATCGATCCAGGGAAGCAAGAATCAATGCGACGGAAACGGCAATGACGGAACCGCCAAGGAGCCAGAGGAAAGAATGCCAGGCGTCAGCGGAAACAGCATCCAATGAGCTGATTCCGGCAATGATCTCTTTCAGGGCATTTCGCCAGCCCTGGCTGGCCGACCAGACAATGGAGAGGGCGGTTGCGGACAGGAGGAGACCCCAGCGTCCCCGTTTGAACGCCCCGTATGCACCACTCCACATTGCATCGGCGGCCAGAATGGAACAGGGAACCATCATGGGAAGAACGTACACGGCGAGCTTGGTTTGCATCAGCGAAAAGACAACAAAGAAAACAATAAACCATGAAAAGAGAACCCCTGCCGGAGCGGCGTTTGTCCGCACCCCCGAACAGACACGATCAACAAACCACCAAATGCCGATAGGAAAGACGACAAGGAGTTGGTTGATGTAGTAGAGCGCGCCGAGCGGTTTGACGTTCCCTTCAATCCCGGTCACCATGCGTTCCAGGAATGCCGACTGGTCAAAAAAGAACGTAATGTTACCTGCGCCGTGCCTGATTGTCATGAACACGTGCCAGGGCATTGCCACGAGTCCGGCAACGAGGAGCATTCTGAACATGTCAAGGTTAAATGACCGGTCGAACGGCTGACGTCGGATAAGCCTGTCAAGAACGAGCGCCAGAGGCAGGCCTGCGGCAACGAACAGCTTCGTCATGAGTGCAGTGCCAAGCGCAAGGCCTGCGATCGACGCAGAGCGTGGCTTGTGGTCAACCAGCATGCGGAGGGACCAGTATGCCGAGAGAGTGAGGAAGAATACGAGCAGAGAGTCAAATTGACCCTGGCGTGAAAAGAACACGGCAAACGGATTCAGTCCAAACAAAACAGCGGCCAGGGTCCCGACGGAGGAATTGCTCATCCGGCGTCCGATGGCAAAAATGATCGGCACGGTGGCAGAGCCTGCGACAGCAGATACAAGCCTTGCCTGAGCTTCACCGTTTCCAAGCAGATGAAACACCGCGGCAGTGAGCCACACGTGTAGGGGGGGATGGAGGGACGAGTACAGCCCGTCAGGGGCGAAGGGAGTCTGGTCAAGCCAGACGCCAAATTGGACGATGCTTTGGGCCCGGAGAGCATACAGAGCCTCGTCCCAGGCCTGCAGATCAGGAAATCCCAGGTGAATGAACCTGACGAGCGCCACGCATCCGAGGATGACCCATTGCGAAGTGGCAATGCGTGTTTGAGAGCCCTGTGGCGACAAGAACTCTGTGGATTGGGGAATGATGGAAAGAGTCATGGTTGAGTGGCAGCAAGACGCTGACACGGAATCACGTTAAAGGATGCCGTGAGCACGGTAGAGGGAAAGAAGCCGGGCGTGGACGGATTCATACGAATGATGCTCCTCAACCCAGGATCGCCCCTTCAATGCATGCGCCCGTCGGAGGTCGGGATCATCGATCAGTTCGACAAGTCTTTCCAAAAGCGTCTCAGGGGTGGCCAGAATAAAGGGATGATCCGGCAATTCAGCGACGCATTCGGGCGTCATGTCGGTGATGGTCGGAATTCCCATGGCAAGGGTCTCAAGTGAATTCCTGCCGTATCCCGTTCCTCCATGGTTTCCCACCTGCTCAATCGCAATGTCGCAGGTGCTCTTCAATCGGAGCACGTCCACATGCTGTCGATGTTCCGCGAGAACAAACTCAATTCTTCTCAGCTTCCGCAGGCGTTCAATGACGCGAATGACGTGTTCGCTTCCCTTCATCGCCCGGTTGGTGGGGGAATGGATGATGCGGAGCGTGGAATTCTCTTTGGTCCTCACCTGATAGGGGGTGGTATCAAACGGAATGAAGATATAATGGATGTTGTCGTGCAGAAGGAGGTGGTCGCTTTCGTTGGTAAGATTCAGGTCGCTGATCCGGTCCATGTCGGAATGGATGCCTCGGTCCCGGAGGTCGCTTCCCACGTAATGGCAGACGATTTTTTTGTCCTGTCGTTTCCATTCACTTGCGAGGCGTGCATCGCGGAAGGCGTCCATGCCCCCGTCGTAGTGGATGATGTCAAACGCATCGAGCCCATGATCTTTCACCGCTCTGCGAATCGCCGGAGCGCGCCATGCATCATCGAATCTCCAATAGAGACGCTCAAGGATGTTGCGCGGCTTCAGAATCGGGGCTTTGCCGGCCTGTGTGTTTCTCCAGGCCCGAATCTTTTTCCTTCGCCAGGCATCCGCCAGGTGGCCCCTGGGGAGCGGCAGATCCAGACAAACATCCTCGGGAAACCCAAAACCATTTCTGTGCAGAGTTACCAGTCGGGCCGTGTGCCCAAACCTCTTCTGCATGTCCATCATGGCAAAAGGAACGCCCGCAACGTTGAGGGGTGCGATGTGCAGAATGCGAAGTCCCATGCGGCTACTGAAACCTCTTGTACCATGTGCTCCTGAGAATCCCCCGCGCGCGGAATTGTTCTTTGAACCTGATAAGGTTCATGGCCGGCGTCATCGGATCGGGCGCATGCGTGTCCTGTGATACTCCAAGATCGAGCCACGCAAACCCTCGCTCAGAAGCCCACCGGATCACTTCATACATGACGGCATGAATCGGGTGGTACTGTTCATGCGAGTACAGGAGCATGTTGTAGAAGCAGAGCGCGACCTTGTCGGTGCACACAAAAACCAGGGATCCTGCAATGGGCCGGGTTCCGCGCGTGACCAGGAAGAGCAGAATGTTGTCAGGAAACAGGCGTTGGAGCTTTTTCAGTTCTTCCAGGCTGTGCGTCGGGTGCGCGCCGTGACGCTTCTTGTTTGCAAGGAGAATCGGGTAGAATGAATCGATATCTGAGCTAAGAGCAACCGAGATCTTCCGCTCCCGAAGATACTTGCGGACGTACCGGCGGGCTGTGCTGTGGAACGAGCGAAGGTCCGCATTCCCGGCCAACGGAATCGCATGGGATATGTAATGTTTGTCAAACTGAAAGCCGCGGTAGGCGAGGGCGTAGTCGATGGATTGGGAAGGAACGGACTGATAGATGAAAGGTGGAGGAGTAAGGAGCGCCCGCTCGAACCCGGTTTCGCGGCAATACCGGGAAAACGCATCAACCAATGCCACACTCTTCTCAAATGACATATCCTTGGTTACAAAGGACCCGTAGGATGCTCCGATGGGCGATTCAAACGTGGTTGCCATTCGGGCCCCCGGCAACACAGCAAGAATCTCCTTGTCTTCAGAAAACACAAGATGATGCCAGTCGAATGCCCGGTCGAGATGATATCCAAGGAAGGACTGCAAATGGAAGATCGTGCCGTTGTGCGATTGGAGAACGAACCGGTCCCAGGAATCCTTCAGGTCGGGTGTGTAGGGGATGACCTCGATCATGGGGTTGAAACGAATCCTTCAGATAAGGATGCCAATCGTAATGAGATGACCGCTCCCGAAACCCAACGCAAACGGCACGAAGCCGTAATCAACGATGAAGCTCGCGTAGTGAATTCCAAGCCCGGCGGAAAATCCCCGCGCTGCATAGCCGGTCTGATAGCCAAACCTGACAGCTGCAATGCCGGCGTAGAGACCCTCGACTCCCCCGTGAAACCGCGAGCCGGACTGATTAGCTTCCGTCGAAACTGCAATCATTGTCCGTATTGCGAAGTCACCGGCGTCAAGCCGGTGGGAAAGTCCACCGCGGAGCGTAACAGGCAAACGCGGTCTCCTGTCATGCAGACGTCCGGCAAATCCGGCATGTTGAAGGGAAAGCCCTGCCGTCAGACCTTCCACGGGCGTTGCATACAGAAGACCCACGTCAACGAGGGAGCCTGTGGCTTCATCAACGTAGATTTTTTCGTAAACGTGTTGAACCGTGATTCCTGCTGCCAGATCCGGTTGCACCGGTATGGCCAGCGTCATTCCTATGAGGGCAGACCTGGCATGAAACGTTCCCTCCGGCGCACCGGGCACAGTGCGGATTTCAATGTCAGCAACGGTTGTGCTTGCGATCGTCAGGCCTATGCTTCCGAAGGAAAGCGGAAGGGAGGCCTGAAGGAGGTTGCTGGTGACATCCTGAATCCATTGTTGATGAGAGATCGAGACGTTGAAATCCGGTGTCCCGTGAAGGAGGGCTGGATTCAGGAAGGCGGCAAGCCTGTCCGAGTTGTCGGCTATGGCGGCCTCCCCCAGTGCCGCGTTGCGTGCCGAATACGGGAGCCGCAGGAATTCGAAGCCAGTGGAAACGCCCTGCGCCCCAAGAGCGGCAGGCAAAAGGCAAAGAAGCAAGATGCGCGTGGCCGGAGTCACCGGAATTCAAGTCCTATGGTGACCATGTGCATCGAATGCGGTCCATACGGTTCGAGAACAATCGCATACGAAAGATGGGACTGCCAGCTCCCGGTGGAAGTGCGAACCCCGAATCCAAATGATGGCCGCGGGGAAAGAACGTGCGAAATACCAATCTGGTCAATCCCTGCCCTGACAGCAAATGATTCCAAGGGAGCAAATGCCGCTCCGATTCTCACCATGAACATTTCCGTCACCCACTCTCCCTCAACGGCCGCGGTCAATGGCAGGCCGGCAGGACGATACCCAATGCCCACGCGCTTGCGTACCGGGAAATAATCCGTTGTGACATTGCCCTGTGCTCCGTACCGTTGCATGGAATCCCACCGGTATTTCGATCCAATGTCCTGAAGAATCGCCCCAACGGCAAGTTCGGCGGTTGCCAGCCAAACCATGCCGACGTCAAAGCCTGCCGTCGTGCTCGACATGTCGGAAGTGAGCCGATAATAGTGAATCTTGGCCGTGATCCCGACAGCGAAGGATTCCTCCATCCGGGCGCCAAAGGAAAGCATGAACATATTCTCCGACGTTGAAAATGTTTCCGTGTGACGGCCGTCTGCATCCCTTCCGTCAATACCAGATACCCCGGCATTGATGAGGCCGATCGAGAGGCCTGCCGAGGGAGGAAGTGGCGTGCTGAAGTTTGCGAAGTTCAATCCCCGGTCCAGGGAAAGGAACCCAACCGAGACGAAGACATCCTTTGTTTCCTGATACGCGACGAGGGCAGGATTATAGTATCCGGCCTTTACCCGGACCATCGTTCCCGCCATTGCGTTGCCCATGCCGATGCCTTCCGACCCGAAGCCCAACCGCATTGGCGCACCCGCCTTTCCGCCCAGGGGCGAAGAGACCTGGGCAGGCGATGCTGTGGACAAAAGAGCAACGGCTATGATGGCGGCGGCCTTCATTGCAAGACAAAGATCTTTCCCCAGGCAATGTCGCCGGAGCCGAGTTGAACGCTGTAGAAGTAGACGCCATTGGCCACGCGTTGGCCGGCGTCATTTGTTCCATCCCAGAGTTCGTCGTGCTCATGGTTCCCGGAGCGGATTGCGTTCTCAAGGATGGTCCTGACAGGCTGCATTCCGAAATCATAGATCCTGATCGTGACAGTGCTGGTGAGACCCTCCGTACCATAATGGATGCGAACAAACTGTTCATCGGGGGAAAAGGGGGATGGGTAGGCGTACGTTGTGCGAGACAGACCCACGGGCTCATAGGTCCTGAACACGCGCCATGTTGTGCCGAAAGCCTGCAGGGGATTGTCAATGGTGTATGCCACGCCTTCGGGTCCGCCTGCCCACACCGTGTCACCACGGACTGCCACGGCATAGATCGTCTGCGTGGTAAAACGCTGTCCGTTGGACGCATCGAAAATTGTATTGTTCAGTAACCAAGTTTGCCCTCCGTCAGCAGACCGAAAAACGCCGCGCTCCGTCGCAACGTACACGATGGAGTCCTGAAACGCGATGTTATGTGCGCGTTCGCCCTGAAGGGTCACGGACCACGTTGCCCCACCATCGTCGGAAAAACTGACGCCTGTGGTTTCATCCGGATCGACCGCCCGCACAGTGGCTGCCCACACGATCCTCGTGGACCCGTATCGCTGTTCGTTGATGGCGACGACAAAATTGCCCGAGATCGCGTTTGCCTGGTTCTGATGTGAAAACCTTCGCCAGCCGAGGCCGCCATCGGTTGATTTGTTGATGCCAGCCGCCGTACCAACCCAGATCGTCGAGTCGTCCGGCGCATGCACGGAGAAAACGCGATGGTTCAGGTTTCCCCGAAGGCCAAACGAGCCGCTTGTGGGGGAAAGGTCGAAGTCGAGGGTATCGTCGGGGGCTATGGAGTCGAGGTTGTCCGGCGGGAGCACCACGCGCTCCCAGGTGAGCCCCTTGTCGGCGGACTTTCTCAACATTCCTGCAAAGGATGCGATCCATGCCACCGAATCCGTGATCGCAACATCATAGGCAAGGTTCTGCTGTGGAACAGTGACAGCGAGGGCCCTGATCCGATTGATCCCGTAGCTGATTGTATCGACCGTTCCGGCATCAACGGGTTGAGGTACGAACGTCCAGGTGACTCCGCGGTCGGCGGTCCAGTGCAATCCGCGGCCCGTCGGAATAACGGTGTCACCCCTGCGCTCGTTGTCGGCGGTTGCCACCCAGAGCATTCCGTCGTTCAGGCCGATCGCGGAGACCCCTGTCCTGTCAAACGTTCCGGTATTGGCAAAATGGCGCCAGGAGGTACCGTCCGATGTCGCGCTCAGGCCGGCCGCCGTGCCCACCCAGACTGTGTCCCTGCTGTTGAGAAGAACTTCGGTTTGATTGCTCAGGGGAAGAGGGGCGGTACCGGGCGAGAGGACAAAGGACTGAACTCCCTGAGCGATCACGCCGCGGGCGCACCAGAGGAGAGACAGAAGAATGTAAAGAAAGCGGGAGATGGACACAGTGACCCTGACATTGTCAGCGTGGAGATTGGTAACAAGGGCGGAGCGGTCGTGTCCTTTCGGTGAGTGGTGGTATGGTAAAGAAGTTTTGCCGGACTCGCAAGTGTGCAGACGCTCAGATCGGTATTGTGAACGGTGCGAAGGAGAAACACAGGACAAGAATGAGAAACGCAGTCCAGCCCAGGAGCATGCGTGTGTCGTCGAGCGGTGTTTCATCCGGCGCAGGAGGATGATAGAGCTTGACAAAGTAGTATGAGATCATGGCCCAGAGAAACCAGCCGCTCCAGCTGTACTGGGCGAACGGGATGACCTGGATGACCGATTCACCGGTGAAGTATTGGAGGAACACCCTCAGGAACGCGTCGAGAACCGATGGAAGGCCGAGAACGAGCAGAATGATGAATGCCCCGCGGGCGATGGCGCGGTGTCGTTCGCCGAACATGGTATAAATGATATGTCCGCCATCAAACTGTCCGATCGGAATGAGGTTCATGGCGGTCACAAACAGGCCAAACCATCCGACGCAGAGGAAAGGATAGTGGTAGATTTCTGTCATAGGCGGAACAAATTGCGTGGCTGAGTCGGTCAGGAGATTCCTGAGCACGGCGAACAGCAGGGTGTCGCCGAATTCCAGCGGAAGGCCCTCCACGGTGGGATCGGAGTTCAGCGTGAAGTCGAAATTGGGATGAATGGAGAGAATGAACTCAGGGCCCGGGAGATTGGAGAAGCCATAGACGAGGAGGATGAGACAGGCTACGAAGCCGGCCAGGGGGCCGGCGACGCCGATGTCGAACATGACGCGCCGCGAGGGTACGACCGATTTTGTGCGAATGACGGCTCCGAGCGTTCCGAAATTGATCAGAAACGGAACGGGTGGAAAGGGAATGAAGTACGGAAGCGTCGCATTCACTCTGTGATAACGAGCTGCGAAATAGTGTCCGAACTCATGGCTGGCGAGGACGAAAAGAATGGCGAGGGCGTACGAGAGTCCATATTGGAAATTCGTCAGCTCAAACGGATCCCTGTTTGACCACTGCACACCGGCCAATGTTGTGGTGAAGAATGTAACGAGAAAGAGGGTGCCGTGAAGGAGCAGCCTGCGGGGAGAAGTCGGGCTTGGTTGTGAAGGAGGTGAGGAAAAATTGTAACTCATTCAGTTTTTGGCAATTCAGGAAACGATAAGTTGGATCACGGAAGGGAAGATAAGGAAAAAAAAGTGATGTTGACAGGAAATAGGGAACGAACTACGTTGTGGGTGGGAAAAAGGAAAGCGGTGGCAATGCTGGAGTGCAATGCCACCGCCTGTCTGTTGTGATAGTTATGGGCGCGGAGGGATAGGAATCTCGACTCCACCGTCTTGGAGTGCGGGGCGTGGGGGAATGGGGATTTCCACTCCACCATCATGCATCGCGGGTCGGGGAGGAATGGGGATTTCCACTCCGCCATCGACTGCCTGCGAAATCGCGTAGTTGGTCGCGAACGTCAATACGAGCGCGACAGCAATCGTGCGGACTTTCTTGATGATCCCGTGGTTCGTCATTTGAAATCTCCTTGGAATTGTGGGGTGGGTGTGATTGTTTGGATACGGTGTTTCCTTGACTCTTCACTGTGGAAAACATGCAAATATTGGCGAATTCTTGAATAAAGTCAAATAAGAAGTCAGGAATTAAGGCATGGTCGTCATAAGGTATTGAAAACAAATAAGATAGAAGGGTGGAAGGCGATGTGCGACAACTCACAAGGAGAACGGGACGGAAGAATCTTCTTGACTTGGTAGGTAATCAAACTTAAATTCGTTTCATCCTACGAATAGGAAGTCATGGCAAAACGCATATTCTCAATCTGGGCGGGCATTATCGTTTTCTTCCTTGGACTTTATCTTGTTGTTGACCATGGAGAAATCAACCGACTAAGTGTTGTAGTTAATAGTCTGCTGCTCCTGCTGGGGATAGTAGCATTGGCCGTTTTTCATAAGGAGCCAAGCAGGAAGAACAAACCCGTCTTTCTCAACTTCGCAATTTTTTTCTTGCTTTCAATCGGCGGTTTTGTATATCCGCTTGTTGGCCATTCATTATTTACGAATAGTCAATTCGCCCCCCTTTATTTCTACCAGTATGTATCCTCAGGCATTGTTGTGTTCTTCTTGGGACTATCTATTGTCTACGTTGCGATTGACACGCTCTTCAACGAGTTGTCGATACTAAAAAAGTATGTCATCGCTTTCGCTATAGTTGGTTCTGTTGCGTCGTACTATTATCATCCGTACCTATCAGATCCGAAGTATTTGTACAAGACTCAAGATATTACGGACTTCAAGGTCGTTGATGATGCGGTAAGGGGACTCCAAGCCGAAGGGGTTCTGCAACCTACGGCAGAACAGATTGCGGGCAAAGTTACGCTCAATGTGTGGCGTAATGATGAGCCCGTCGGTGTACTTTTTCCCGATCAAAATGTCGAAAGGATTGCCTTTCTTCTTCCGTATCTCCAGGGCGCCAATTATGCGCTTCTTCTCTTGAAACCGATTCATCTTAACATAATCTACATGGAGGTACTAGCACTCGCTTTCATTTTTGTCTTTTTTGGATATCAGTATAAGAATGATCCACCTCAAGGGGCTTACATCGAGAAGATTGTATTTCTTTTTCTACCCTATTGCTCCCTTGAAATTCTTCACTTCTTTTCCTACGTTACGTCCAACGATTACGCGACATACCAGCAGTTGTATTCAATTGCTCAGTACCTCGTAATCTTCAACCTCCTCAATCTTCTTGTCTTTTTCAGCCTGCGGCTCAGCTTCATCACGAGCATAAAAGGCGAATTCTATGAGCGAGAGCTGGTTCTGGATTCTGAACATATTAGTCGCTGGCGTGACAATATTGATAGCCTCGTTGTTCGTCATTTTCTTAACCCGAAAACGATTCATGGAAGGCTTTTTGCACCGCGCGAGGCAAAGTCCAAGGCCTAACATTATTCAACGCTTCATGCTGAAACTCTTCGGCAAGCAAGCTGACAATAATAAAGAGTGATCCTGGGAGGAACCATGGAATATCCGATTATCGGAAAGAGCAAGGCGACTGACGACCTGCGAAAACAGGTGGCCAAGATCGCCAAGACGCAGAAGGACGTCCTGATCGTCGGTGAAACAGGTACGGGCAAGGGGGCCGTGGCCAAGAACATTCATGCCGAACAATACAAGGAAAACGGCAAGAATGAACACTCGTTTGTTTCCGTCAATTGCACGGTGATCGATGACCGGGAACTCGAAGCCGTTCTGTTCGGATTCGAGAAGGGAGTGCCGGGCATGCCCCCGACAACAAAACGCGGCATCTTCGAGCTGGGCAATGACGGGACCGTCCTGATCGAGGAAGTCGAGGAAGCAAGCTTCAGAAACCAGATCAAGATTCTGACGTTCCTCGAGGAACGCAAGGTGAAACGGCTTGGCGGCACCAGCGCAAGAAATGTCAATGTCCGCGTCATCATGACGATGAGGCAGTCACCCGACGCCCTCCTTGCAGCAAACAAACTCTACGAAGGATTCCACAGAAAGATCAACGGGATGGAACGAATCACCATTCCGCCACTCCGTGAACGCAAGGAGGATATTCCCCTTCTTGTCAAACATTTTGTTTCGGAAATCTCGAAGGACCTCGGCATCAAGGATCTCGCCCTCGACATCAACGCCGTTGATGTCCTCGTCAAACACCCGTGGAAGGAAAACATCCGCGAACTAAAGGCCGTCATCGATAAATCAGTTCTGTTCTCGACCGACGGCAAGTTTGCCCTGCCGCCGGAGCTTGCGGACGAGAAGACCGAAGTGGTCAAGATGATCAACAACGTGCTCTCCGGTCAATCGTTCGTTCTCGACAATTCCCTGGATGCGATCGAAAAAGGCATTATCGAGCGTGCACTGTCGAAGTTCGGTTTCAACCAGTCCCGTGCCGCCCACTTCCTCGGCATGACCGAACAAACTCTACGCTACAAACTGAAACGTCTCGGAATCGCAAGCGCCCGATCCCGATAGGCGCTCTTCACTCTTGTCGTAAGAACAAAGGCCCTCGCGATCGAGGGCCTTTGCATTGTACTCCACCACGTTGAAACTCGTCTGACCGACGATCACCCCGCCCAAATCGGATTCGTCAGGCAAAAATGGGCTCGCCCGTCAAACTCGTTCGCACGGTCGGTCCAAACCTCCAGCCGCACATAGGAGGGACGGCGGAACAGGCAGGGGAGATCGGCTGTGTGCGTGAACGTGCTTCCCCCGACAGTGTACAGCGGCCTCTCCTTCGCCTCGCCAATCGTCCCTGTCCAAAGGACAACGCGGTCGATTGTGCCCAATTCGGGCGTGCTCAACACGTTGATCTCAATCCACACCTCGGAATGTTCAGTCCGTGATCCCATGGTGATGAGCCGGCCATCCGGAGTTCTGGCATGAATCGTCGCCACGGGACCGTCGCTGAGAATGCAGTTTCCCGCCTTGAGACTCTTCAGAATCGCCGCCTCGGAAAGCCGCGACGCGAACACCCCGGTCCTCATCCGCCCAAATATGTGCTCCCCGGATTCGCGGATTTTGAAAAAAGGAATCCCGATCTGACGGAATCGGTTGAAGTTGCCGTGGGCATCGTTGCCGGCAACGGCAATCAGCCTGTGTCCCTCGAGGAGCGCGCGCGTCCACTGCTGGAGCCCCCTCTGAAAACCCCGCCGGGACCCGTTCGCAAACTGAACGCCGGCAAGCCCCGGGAGTCGGATATCGCGATCCTGCCACGACCCGCGGTGCAAGAGGACACGCTGAAGGATCGGTACGTCCTCCACAGGATGCGCGGCGAACGACACCGCGGAATCGGGTTCTGCAAGGACATCGCGTACGGAGTGCTCAGATCGCGTGCGGAACCACCGCTCGGCTCCGTCGCCCGAGCCCGGAATGAATACCCTGGAACCAAGTCGGAGAAGATGCACGTTGTGGCCGGAACCACTCCGACAGCTCACTTCTTCCCCCCGGATGATCGCGAAGTCCCGATACCTGTCCAGAAGCGTATCTACCTCCCTCTGAAGGGCATGCCACTTTGGGGTTGCGGGATCGTTCCGCAGGTAGCTGTCCACACGGTCGTCCAGGTCATACGAGTGATCAGTAACGGCGAAGAAAGAAAGGCCCAGGGGGCGGGCAAGCCGGATCGCCGCGGCAGGAGGAATCCCGAATTCAACCTGATCGTCAGTACGGTCCGAATGTGTATGCAGGTCGCCAAGAATCATGCCGCGGATTTTTGGCAGTGGATCGGATGCAACAAAGACCCGAAGAGGGGAACGGGATGAAGTCCGATGATTGTCATTGTGATATGTTCGTCTCCGTCCACCCACTTCAACGTCGAACATAACGTCCAGGTCCACCCACCCCTTCAACCCCTCCACAGGAATATCGGCAATCTTCCACCACCACTTTTTGAAGAGCTTTTGGGGAGTCCGAATAATTTCGAGCCTCTTGATCTCTCTGCCCCCCTGAGAAACAACGACAGTTGCGGCCTTAAGAAGAACGGGAAACCTGTCGCCGTCTTTGGCGACAAGGAGAACCGGAATGGCATCCCCGGGCTCCACCCGAAAAGGAGCGTCGGCGATGATCTCAGGCTCGTTCTTCATCAGGGAGCTGATGAAAAAACGGAAACGATAGTGTGTCTCCGCGTACAGGAGGAGTGAAAGAAGCTCAAAGGGGATGTCACCGTGGGCTATCAATACACACGCCCTTTCCAGATGACCCTTCTGCCGAAGAAGACAAGGAAGGGAAGGACAAGGACATAGAGAAGATAGTACAGTTGGAAGGCGTGAAAGAAGCGCAGGTGATCCAGACGCCGGACGCGCCGAAGCACGGCATGAAGGAAGGCGTAGTCCCCGACGGCTTTGAGGAACCATCCCGTAAGGGCGGCTGCGACCGCGCTGTACATCAACGGCCCCGCGAGAATCATCAGGTGTTGAACAAAGCCGATGGCCATGATGAGAAAACCGCTGACCTTCATGTCCAACCCGCCCTTTCCCCAGCGGTGTTTCTGACGGATGAGTTCACTCCACGATCTGCAAGGTGCGCTCATGACCAGAAGTGATTCGTCCACAGGATATGCATACTTCCAGTTTCCTGTACGAACAATGGCCTGGAAGAGGCTGTAATCTTCCGTGATGCTGAAGGGAATTCCTTCATATCCCCCCACTTGCTGATATGCCGCCTTGCGGAAGGAGAGGTTGTTTCCTATGGTGCTCAGGGGATCCTTCAGCCCGACGCCGGCCGCGGCAATTCCAAGGAGGAAGGCCCAGTCCAGCGATTGCATGCCGCTAAATGCATCGGTCGCATGTTGAAGCGAGACGCCCCCCACAATGCCCACACCGGGCTCGTAATGACTGACTGTCGCTTCGATCCAGGTCGGCGGAACCGTGCAGTCTGCATCCGTGATCATGATTAACTCGCCGTGGGATTCCCGGATCCCTGTTGCAAGAGCGTTAACCTTTCCGCGAAGATTCGTCTTCACGGCAGCAGGGATGACGCGGATTCTCCGGTCTTCAGCGGCAAGGTTCTCACAGATAGCCCGTGTGCCGTCCTCAGAAGCGTCATCCACAACGATAACCTCGTAGCGGTCACGGGGATACGTCTGTGCCAGCAACGACGCAATGCATGGACCGATCGAGCGCTCCTCGTTTCTTGCGGCAACGATCACGGACACCGGGAGCTGTTGCGGGCTGCCGCCTCTTTGGGAGACGCGGCGGAGACCGTAGAGAAAAATGCCGATCTGGGAAAGATACAGAACGGTGGTGATGGCGAGGAGAAACTCGTAGTTCATGGGGGTAAAACGGCGAAGGAGCGCGCGTCCGACGGAAGAAGATCGAGGAAACGTTTGAGATTTTCGCCGATCCCGCTCTTCGTCTGCTCGTTGTCGTGGAACAACAGGATGGATCCCGGCCTGGTCAGCCGTGCACAACGTCGCGCGACCGTTTGTGGATCGGCAGAGTGAACATCGCCGCTGTCAATATCCCAAAGAACGGTTTCCTGATTGTTCTCCCGGGCGATCCTGTATGCGGCAGGACCCAGCGCGCCGTAGGGGGGACGGAAATAGCGGCAGGGAAGTCCCACCGCATCCTCGATTGTTTCACGGGCGCGGAGAATCTGGTCGCGCAGGAAGGCCTCATCCCTGAAGATCATCAAAGGATGATCAAACGAATGGTTGCCGATCACATGGCCTTCGCCGGCGATTCTCCGGGCGATTCCGGGAAGGCGTTTCACATTGGCGCCGATGAGAAAGAATGTGGCCCTGATTCGATGAGCGGACAAGGCATCAAGCACGCGGGGCGTGGCCTCGGAATGTGGGCCATCGTCAAACGTAAGATAGAGGCCGTGGTCCGGGCCATTCCACCGTATCTGTGGAAACAGCTTCTGCAGTGGTCTCGTTGTGGGAAATGTCATGAACGGATGGGAGCCCCTTTCCATCGAAACAACCCTGCCTGTCCCTGCAATGCGGCGAACACAATATACGGAACGTGGCCCAGCTCTGCAAGGAAGACATGCCCCCACGAGATGCGTTGCCGGAGCAGACGGGCTGTGGTACGCAAGACGGTGATCTCTAAGGCGACTTTGATGACCGTAACTGCAAGCAAGAAAGGGAGAAGCTCCGGTGTTCCAATGCAGGCAATCCCTGCAAGAAGGTAGAAGAGGAAGAAACAATACAGGGCCACGGGAATCACAAGAATGCTCTTGCGCTCATACACCCGGCGTTTGGAAGACCAACGAACACGTTGGACCCAGAATTCCGAGAATGTCAGGGGAGGATCTGTTGTCACAATGGATTCCGGTTCGACAGAGAACGCCACGGAACCGGGGTTCCGATGATGGATTCTTTGCAGGAGGGCCTCATCATCGGATGCATGGCCCGCGCCAAATCCTCCCGCATCGACAAATGCTTTCTTGCGATAAGCGATGTTTGCTCCGTTGCAAAAGATCGGTGTTCGTGATCCGATCAGTCCGGCGGCGACCCCAATGAGGCCGAGAAACTCAATCCGACTGAGCCCGGAGATCAATGTTTGTCCACGCCGTTCGACGACGGGACCCGCGACGAAGTCAATCTTCTCGTCAAATTGCATCACCATGGAATTGATCCAACCATGCGGAACGATGCAATCAGCATCAGTGGCAAGCACAATCTCTCCCCGTGCCTCCGCTATGCCGGCGGCAAGCGCTGTGGGCTTGTGTCCGCCGCCGTTCATGCGAATCAGGCGGACGTTTGATGCCCTTTGGGCAACCTCGGCGGCGATGTGTCCTGTGCTGTCTGTCGAGCCGTCGTCAATGACAATGATTTCATAGGATTCAGAGGAGTACGTTTGAGCACGCAGGAACTCAAGACATCGCCCGATTCTCCCTTCTTCGTTTCGGGCCGCGAGCAGAACCGTAACAAAAGGCCTCTGCTCAGAAGACCGATGGGCAGGGCCGAGGCGGGTCAGCCCGCCATACACCCGGAGCAGGAAGAAGGCGTACGCCAGCGCGAACACTGACAACAAGAAGGCCAAAATGAAGAACAGGCCCGTCATTGCGCGGATTTCATCGAAATGGATCCGGGAATAAAAAGAAGACCCACAATGGCGGGAAGGAGAATATTGATGGCGAAGAGCAGGAGGGATGCGTTGAGCGCTGTCGGCTCCGGGACAGCCCGAAGAGAGAGAAAATATACAAGCCCGGCTTCGCGGATGCCGAGATCGGCGACCGTGAATGGCAGGAATGATTTTGCAAACATTGTTGCCGCGAAACCCAGAAAGCTGTCGAGAGTTGAAACGGGCTGGAAGGCATTGAGCAGAAGGTGCACCTGGATCCACAGGACGACATAGAAGGCGAGCGTGAAGAACGTTGTGGCCAGAATGAGCTTGCGATCGCGCAGGGTCCTGGCCGCGGCAAAGAACTCCTGGATCCATTTACTCTTGGCATCCCTGAAGAACGTACGATGGATCCAGTCGGCTGGCGCAGCGGGCCTGAGCATTGCAGCAAGGACCGCTAGGCCACCTGCAATCGCGGCGGCCGACAGCAACGTGCCGAAAGAAAACAGAACGGCCAACGCAGCGAGACCGCCCAACGTCATGACACACAGAATCTGGAGCTTGTCAATGATCGTCAACCCGACAATACGCTGAGGATCGGTTTGCAGAAGCACGGCCCTGCCGCCGAACTCGCCGATTTGACCCGGGGTCAACGTACCGATGCTGATTCCAAAGAGCACGGATTGGGCTACCGTTGCGCGCGGAAACGAAAAGCCGGATTTCCGCAGGAGGTAGTCCCACTTGAGAATCTGAGTGCCGAGGTTGAAAACGACGAGGGCAAGTGCCACACCGATCAACAACGCGTCTGCTTCTGCAAACGCGGCAGCCATTCTGGCAGGTTCAATGAACTGGAGGAGCAATGCAAGAAGGACGGCCGCGAGGAGGAACCGCAGGATGGTGCGGACAGAAATACGGGAGGGAAGGGGAGAAGTGTTCATCGGTTTCCCGGAGATCCCTTCCAGGTATATGGAGCAAACATGCCCAGCGGAGCGAAAATGGCGTTGTAGGCGGCATACAAGGCTTCAAGGACGACGACCGATGATACACGGGTCCCGATGCCGAGGAACCTGCGGCCAAGACCGAGGAAAAGAATATCCGCCGCGGATTTGAAAGCGAAAAAGAGAATGCCAGCTGGGAAGTGCCAGAGAAAGAACAACGCGAGTCCTGCGTAGAGCACAACGTTGGCTCCATGGAACAAGGGAAAGAACGCCTTCATCGGGAGCGTGAAGAACCGGGCCGCGGAAAAATGGCGTATCCGTTGCGCCGCGAAGGATTGCAGGGACACGGGCGGGATGGTCGGAACGACGGATTCCGGAGTGCTCAGGTATTTGATTTTCCATTGCGTTGTGCGTCTGACGTGCTGGAGGAAGAGATCGTCGTCCCCGCTGACGGATTTTCTGATCGAATCAAATCCCCCAACCTCTTCCCAGACTCGTTTGCGATAGGCCAGGTTTCTGCCCGTACACAGCCAGGCTTTGCCGATCCCAATGGAGCCCGCGGACCAGAGTGCGCCCTTGAGTTCTTCAAACTGAAGAAACGCACCGGCTACCCGGTGAAGCAACGTATTTTTCGAGCCTTGGAGAAGAGCCATGTCGTACGGAGAGTATCCTGCCACGAGACCAACGTCGTCGGCGAAAGCGCCCGCGAACTCTGCGGCCCATCCCTTCGGGGGCATGCAATCGGCGTCCGTAAAAAGAAGAATCTCTCCCTTGCTTTCCCGTATGCCGGCCTCGAGGGCGCGCTTCTTCGGAGGCATCATCGGGTCAAGATCCGTTATTCTGATGAGCCGCAGGTTTCCGCGCTTGTCCTGAAAGGACCGGACGATGTCAGGGGTCCTGTCTTCCGACCGGTCATCAACAATGATGATTTCATAATTGCTGTAGGATTGTAAGATCAGGCGCTCGAGGAGGTTTCGAATGGCCTTCTCCTCATTGCGCGCGGCGACGATGATTGAAACAAGTGTATTGGATGAACCCGAACGGGCGGGAACGGAATGTTTCATTCCGTAAAGGAGGAACGAGAGGGTCAGAAGGTAGAAGGTGCAGGAAAAAAAGGACAACGCGAGGAAGAAATCGGAGAAGTTCATCGGCACGAAAGTCGGAAATAATGCCCTCTTTTTCAAGAAGCGGGTGTTCATTGTGCGTCGGAGGAGTTTGACGTATATTGAAGGGCCATTCGGATGAAGAAGCCATGAAAAGCCTGATTATCGGCATTGCAGGAGGGAGCGGGGCGGGAAAAACAAGCGTCACGAGGCGGATTCTTGAATCCCTTGATGCCACGCGCGTCAGCGTGATTCCGCATGACGCGTACTACTACGACAGCCCCTCCCCCCAGTCCGGGTCTCTGCCGCAGATGAACTTCGACCATCCCGACTCGCTGGAAACAAGCCTTCTGGTGGAACATATTCGGTCATTGCGATCGGGGAAGCCGGTGGATGTGCCCGTGTACGACTTTGCCTCTTACCACCGCACGAACAAGACGTTCCGAGTTGATGCGACAGATGTCATCATCATCGAAGGCATCCTCATCTTTGTTTCCCGCGAACTCAGGGAATTGATGGACATCAAGATCTATATCGATACCGATGCTGATGAGCGCGTGCTTCGACGGCTCAAGCGAGACGTGAGGGAACGAGGGAGGACGGTCGAATCCGTGATGGAGCAATATCTCACTACGGTGAAACCCATGCACCTCGAGTTCGTTGAGCCGAGCAAGCGCTGGGCGGACATTATCATCCCCCGCGGCGTGGACAACGCTGTGGCGATCGACATGGTCGTCACGAAGATTAAATCCCTTCTGGAAGCCCGGCGCGCGGAGTGAGCACCTGCCGGGCCTGATGCGGCGATTTCTTGACTCTCCCCGGAAAAACAGGTATCTTTTCCTGTGGTTCCAAGGGTTTTTCCACGGAGTACCGGCGAATTCTCGTGAAACACAGATCCCGTCAGCGCATATCCACCCCCCCTGCGTCGCAATCCCTGTATCAGAAAACCATCCTCCCAAGCGGTCTTCGCGTGGTCACGGAGCATATTCCCCACATCCGAAGCGTATCCATTGGCGTGTGGGTCGATGTCGGCTCGCGGGATGAAACGGAGGCAAACAACGGTATTACGCATTTCATCGAGCATATGGTGTTCAAGGGCACGACCCGGAGGTCAATGCGCGAAATCTCCCGAAGCATCGAATCCGTCGGTGGGTACATGAATGCTTTCACGAGCAAGGAGCACACATGCTTCTACGCCCGCGTGCTGGACAATCACACCCGGCTGGCTCTGGATGTGCTTTCAGACCTGGCGGTGAACGCCGTGTTCCCGGAAAAGGAGCTCGAAAAGGAAAAGGGAGTGGTGATCGAAGAGCTTCGTAATGCCGAAGACGATCCTGATGATATCATCCACGATTACCTCGAAAAGGCCCTCTATGGCCGCCACCCCATGGGTTTTCCGGTGATCGGCACAGAAGAGAACCTCAGGGGCTTTCGGAAGGCTGATCTGCTCGCCCACAGACGGCGGTACTACGTGCCATCGAGAATGGTGGTAACGGCCGCCGGGAATGTCAGGCACGAAGAGATTGTTGAATTGACAGAAAGGCTGTTTCCAAAAGCCTCCCCTAAAACGAGTGACCGCGAGCGGCGAAGGCCGAACGGGAGGCATGCGGAGCGTGTGGAAATCGAAAAACCGATCCAGCAGGCCCATGTGGCGCTGGGCACGACGACTTTCAGCATCAAAAGCAAACAGCGGTATCCGCTTCTTGTTCTGAATACGCTGCTGGGTGACGGAATGAGCTCGCGGCTGTTCCAGAATATTCGGGAGCGGTACGGTTTTGCCTACAGTGTTTACAGTTTTGCAAGCCTCCTGAGTGATACAGGATCGTTTGGCATTTATGTCGGCACGGACAAAGCGCATGTTGAAGCCTGTGAAGAGCTTGTGCTGAAGGAACTCGACAAGCTGAAGTCCCGGCCCGTCTCTCATGCCGAGTTGCGACGAACAAAGGAACAGCTCAAAGGAAGCATGATGTTGAGCCTTGAGAATATTCCGAGCAGAATGATGAGATTGGGAACTTCGGAATTGTATTTTCAGGAATACAGTCCGCTGGACACGATCATTCAGGAGATTGATCGGGTCACAAGCGGGGATCTCCAGAACCTCGCTGTGGGTTTGTTCCGAGAAGAGCAATTCGCCCGTGTCCGGTTTCTTCCCACCTCGGTGAAGGAGCGCGGCGCCCGGTCGATCGCTCTCGCGGCGAAAAAGGATGGAAATCATGACTCCTGATGCGGTTCTTGAAACCCGGCCTGCGAGGTCGGGAAGAGCGGAGGCCCCGGCATTGCGTCTCTCGCAGCGGGCGGGGGAAATGCAGGCATCACCGTTGAGGAAGCTTGCCGCGATTGCCGAAGAGCGGAAGAAGAAAGGCATCCGCGTGTATCATCTGAACATCGGCCAGCCCGATCTGCCAACACCGCCTGCTGTCTTCGAGACGATCCGGTCGTTGAATCTGAAGACTCTGGCCTACGCCCCGTCGAACGGCATCCCGGAGTCGCTCTCGGCCTGGCAACGATATCTGGAAACAAAGGGCATCAAGGTTGATCAGAAGGAAATCGTTGTCACCTCCGGCGGTTCAGAAGCGATCATCTTCGCCATGTGCGCCGTCTGTGACGCCGGCGATGAGTTGATCGTCTTCGAGCCATTCTACACGAACTACAATGGGTTCGCAACGATTGCAAACGTTACGCTTCGTCCTGTTCCTCTTGACATCGCCAATGGATTCCATCTGCCGCCGGCCGACGTCATTGAGCGATACATGACGCCCCGAACGCGTGGATTCTTGTTCTGCAATCCAAGCAATCCGACGGGAACCGTCTATTCGCGTGAAGAAGTTGCGTCGCTGGTATCGCTCGCGATGAAGCATAATCTGTTCCTCCTTTCGGACGAGGTGTATCGGGAATTCGCCTATGAGGGCTCGGCGCACAGCGTGATGAGCTTTCCGGAGGTTGCCGACAGGGCGATTCTGCTCGACAGCACATCGAAGCGGTTCAATGTCTGCGGGGCAAGGATCGGAGCCCTGGTGAGCCACAACAGCGAGATTGTGCAGACCGCGTTCAAATTCGGAATGGCCAGGTTATCCGTGGCGACGGTGGAACAACTGGCTCTTGTGCCCCTCCTGAGCTCGCCGGAGCAATACACGAAACCGATTGCGGACGAGTTCAGACGACGGAGGGATCTTGTCTATGAGGGACTGAAACAGATCGACGGTGTCACCTTCTACAAGCCAGAGGGGGCGTTCTACATTGTCATCGGTCTCCCGGTGAAGGATTCTGAGCATTTTTCGAGATGGTTGATCGAGGAGTATGAGTACGAAAAGGAAACGGTGCTTCTCGCTCCGGCACAGGGCTTCTACGCAACGCACGGAAAGGGATTGAACGAGGTCCGGCTGGCCTTCATGCTGAACGCCGAATCCTTACAGCGGTCTTTGACAATCATCGGGGAAGCACTGAAGGCCTATTCTCGACACAAGCGCTGAGACGACGGAATTGCATGGCTACAATCACGATTGACGATAAGAAGTTTGAGGTGGATCCGCAGTTGACGGTCATCCAGGCTGCGGCACAGCAGGGTATTGAGATTCCGCATTTTTGCTATCATCCGAAGCTTTCGGTGGCGGGCAATTGCAGAATGTGCCTCGTGGAGATCGAGAAAATGCCGAAGCTGGCCATTGCCTGCGCCACGCAGGTGGCCGACGGAATGGTGGTGAAGACGAAGAGCGAGCGGGTCCTGACCGCCCAGCATGCAGTGATGGAGTTTCTTCTGATCAACCATCCGCTCGACTGCCCGATTTGCGATGAAGCGGGCGAATGCAAGCTTCAGGACTACGCGTACAAGTACAGCATCGGCGCCAGCAGGTTCGATGAGGACAAGGTTCACAAGCCGAAACGGTATCCGCTGGGGCCGCATGTGATCCTGGATGTGGAGCGCTGTATCATGTGCTCGCGGTGTGTCCGGTTTGCGGATGAGATTGCGCATCAGCCTGTCCTGACGTTCACCCAGAGGGGCGATCATGTTGTGTTAACGACGTTTCCGGACACGCAGTTTGACAGCCCCTATTCCATGAACGTCATTGAGCTGTGTCCGGTGGGCGCGCTGACGAGCACGGACTTTCGCTTCCGGGCGCGGGTGTGGGAGATGTCTTCAACGGAGAGCGTGTGTGTCGGCTGTGCGAGGGGATGCAATACAAACATCTGGGTGCGGAACAACGAGATACTCCGCCTCACTCCCAGGCAGAATGAGGACGTAAATTCGTACTGGATGTGCGACGAGGGGCGGCTCGGAACGTTCAAATATGTGAACGGGCCCGCACGGCTGTCGGCACCGCTGATCCGGAAAGATGACCGGGCCGTCGCTGTGGGCTGGGATGAAGCGGTCGCAGCGGCAGTCTCGGGTTTGAAGGCTTTCAAGAAAAGCGAGATCGCCGGTCTGGCATCCGCGTATGCGACAAATGAGGATAACTATGCGTTCCTGAAATTCATGCGCGAAGTGGTCGGCACAAAGTCGATCGCGTTTCTGGAGCACATGTCCGGCGCCGATGATGACCTGCTGATTCGCGCGGACAAGACGCCGAATGCGACCGGTGTCCGGGCCCTTGGCATCAACAGTGACGGCGACGCCATCCTGCGGGGGATCAGAGATGGCTCAATCAAGGCGTTGTACGCGCTCGAAGACGACATTGCGGCAAATCCCGAATGGAAGAATGGGCTTGCGAAGCTGGAATTTCTGGTGGTGCATTCGCCGGTGGAGAATGCGACGACGGCATTGGCCGATGTCGTTCTTCCGGCTTCCACCTATGCCGAGAAGCACGGTACGTTTGTCAATTTTCAGAAGCGCGTGCAACGAATACGCCCGGCCGTTGCCACAACGGAGCAGGACAGGGCACTCGACGGATTTGCGATGAGCCGGTGGGACAAGTTTGCTTCGCATAACGACAGATGGGGCAATGGACCGCGATGGGACGCCAGGCCAACCTGGCGAATCGTCCAGTCGTTCGCAGGAGCGATGGGGACAAAGTGGAAGTTCAATTCCGCTGAGAACGTTTTTGCCGAGATTGCCGAGAAGGTGCCCGAATTCAGAGGATTGCGATATCTCTCGATCGGAACCCGCGGGGCGCTTCTTGGAACGGGCCAGCGGGTGTCAGAAAAAGCATAAACTCGACCATGTTCGAAACTGCGATCATTGCCGGTGCAAAGATTGTCCTGACCCTCATCACGCTTCTGACGCTGGTGGTGCTGACGGTATATACCGAGAGGCGCGTCAGTGCGTTTGTGCAGGACAGGGTAGGTCCGAACCGCGTCGGCCCGAAGGGTCTTCTTCAGGCGGTGGCTGATGTGGTGAAGCTTCTCATGAAAGAAGATATTGTGCCGAAAAGCGCCAACAAACCCATTCATGATCTCGCGCCGATGATTTCGATCGGTGTTGCCATGAGCACGTTTGCCGTGATTCCGATCGGAAGCACCATGGAGATCTTCGGCCGGCAGATCGACATGATGATTGCCGACGTGAACATTGGAATTCTCTATGTTCTGGCACTCACATCGATGGGGGTGTATGGAATCACGCTGGCCGGATGGTCGTCAAACAACAAGTATTCGCTTTTGGGGGGGCTTCGTTCGTCGGCGCAGTTGATCAGTTACGAGCTTTCGATGGGCGTGTCGATCATTGGCGTTCTCCTGATTTCGGGCTCGCTGGAGCTGGACGAGATCGTTGGAAAGCAAGCGTCAAGTCTCTGGGCCGGCATCCCTGCATGGAACGTGTTCCTTCAACCGGTTGCGTTTGTGACGTTTGTCGTCGCGGCATTCGCCGAAACAAACAGGCTTCCGTTCGACCTTCCGGAAGCCGAACCCGAGCTGGTGGGAGGTTACCACACGGAGTATTCAGGCCTGAAGTTCGGATTGTTCATGCTTTCGGAATATGTGAATATGATTGTTGCGAGCGCGATCATTGTGACGCTGTTCCTGGGCGGATATGCGTTCCCCTGGGCGGGGCAATTCGGGCTCTCAGGTAATTCCCTCGCCCTGGCGGAAGTGCTGACATTCTGCGTCAAGACCGGCCTCGTCATGTTCTTCATCATCATGATCCGGTGGACTCTTCCGAGATTCCGGTACGATCAGTTGATGCGTCTCGGCTGGAAGGTAATGCTGCCGATCGCTCTGGCAAATCTTGTTGTCACGGCTTCCATCCTTGCATTGATGAAGTGGGCGTAATATGTCACAGAATGGGAAGATGATTCGCAAGAAGGATCTGAATTTCTGGCAGAGGATTTACATTCCGGAGATTCTGAAGGGTCTGCGACTGACATTCATGGCCCTGTTTCGCAGGAAGATCACGATCCAGTATCCTGAAAAGCGTTTCACGCCGCCGGATTCGTTCAGGGGTCGGCCCGTGCTTGTGGAGGAGAATGGGGTGGAGCGTTGTGTGGCATGCGGATTGTGTTCCCGCGTCTGTCCAGCCTTGGCGATCGAGGTTCAGGCGAATGAAACCCCGCTGGAGAAGGAGAGGTTTCCGGAGCGGTTCGAGATCAACATGGTCCGGTGCATTTTCTGCGGGTTCTGCGAAGAGGTCTGTCCCGAAGAGGCGATCATTATGAGCAAGGAATACGAGCTCGTGTTCGAAAGCCAGCAGGAGGCCGTGTTCGGGAAAGACAAGCTGCTTGTTCCGATTGAAAAGGTGAGGGATCGGTTGGAGTTTTTGCATAAACACAGATAGGCGAAGGAGCGTTCAAAGTTGATGGTTTATCGCTATTGTTCATTGGTTGTCAGTCAGGTCACTGAAAACCAATAACTACAACCGATACAATCGAACCAGAACGAAGAAACTCCAGACCAAAAACGTCTCCTTTGGGGCCTTTTCACTACTTCTGACATCTTGCTTCTTACTTCTTACTTCCTCATGGGGGGTCCATGTTCACACATCTTTTCAGCGGCGCCACGTTGGGTGTCGACGCCTATCTCGTTGATGTAGAAACCAGCCTTGCACCGGGGGATCCAAAGTTCAATATCGTTGGATTGCCGGACAACGCCGTCAAGGAGAGCCGGGAACGAGTGTTTGCAGCGATCAAGAATTCCGGGTTTCATTATCCAACCGGCCGGCTGAGCGTTAATCTGGCGCCGGCGGATGTGCGCAAGGAGGGCTCTGCATTTGATCTCGCCATCGCTTTGGGAACTCTTCTGACAACAGGCGAGATCACCTCTGACGTTGCGGACCACTACGTATTTCTTGGGGAACTGGCGCTCGACGGAGCATTGCGGCCGGTACATGGGGCACTTGTGATCGCCCTCGAGGCCAAATCCAGGGGGATCAGAGGGGTCATTCTGCCAAAGGAGAATGCCAAGGAGGCTGGCATGGTTGATGGGATTGCCGTTTATCCTATGGGATCCTTGAGAGAAACAGCGGAACTCCTTAAAGGAGAATATAAATTGCTCCAGCCTTTCAAGGTGAATCTAGGTGATATTTTTGCCGGGGAGCCGAAGTATGATCTGGATATGGCGGACGTGAAGGGGCAGGAGAATGTCAAGCGGGCACTGGAAGTGGCGGCCGCGGGGGGACACAATGTGATCCTTATTGGTCCTCCGGGGTCGGGCAAGACAATGCTGGCGAAGCGGGTGCCATCTATCCTGCCACCCATGCGCTTCGACGAAGCCCTGGAGACCACAAAAATCCTCTCCGTTGCAGGGCTTCTTGCTCCCGATACGGCCCTCGTTTCGACCCGTCCCTTTCGGTCTCCACACCACACGATCTCAGATTCCGCCCTTGTGGGCGGGGGAACGATTCCGCGACCCGGGGAGATTTCCCTGGCGCATCATGGTGTGCTGTTTCTGGACGAACTGCCGGAGTTTGCCCGGAACGTCCTGGAGGTGCTCCGTCAGCCCCTCGAGGACGGCCGCGTGACCATCAGCCGATCAAAGATGTCCGTGGAGTATCCGGCTAACTTCATGCTCGTGTGTGCCATGAACCCCTGTGTCTGTGGAAATTATGGAAATCCGGCACAAGAATGTTCATGCTCTCCGCAACAGATTCATAAGTACATGGGAAAGATCTCCGGCCCCCTGTTGGACAGGGTCGATATTCATGTAGAGGTCCCTGCAGTGAAGTACAATGAGCTGTCGACGAAGAAAGCGGGAGAAACATCGCATGTGATTCGCGAACGGGTGATGAAAGCTCGGGCAGTTCAAGCGAAGAGATTCGAGGGGAGAAGAGGATTGTACGGCAATGCAGACATGCAGACGAAGGAAATCAAGGAATTTTGTCAGATTGATGACTCAGGAGCGGAGTTGCTGAAAATGGCAATGAGTAGATTAGGATTGTCTGCGCGAGCCTACGACAGGATTCTGAAGGTCTCACGGACCATCGCGGATCTTGCGGGGAACGAAACCATTCGATCCGAACACTTGAGTGAGGCGATTCAGTATCGGAGTCTGGACAGAAATTTCTATGCAATTTAGGAATGATTCTCGTGGCATCCGTTACATCGGGCTTGACAGCACAAAAGGAAAATCCCATATTCTCAACGAGGGAAGATTTGCAGGAATTCGCTTTGGGCACGCTCACGAATAGTGGTAGGAAAATGTTAAGAACATAATCTATCAGGGGGTGCAATTTTGAAACCAAGAATCCCAGCCTGAGCTAAGCTTGAGTCCTCTATATTGCACCCCTTGAGAGTGAGATAATCTGTTGATTGAATCTTTTTCCCTCCCAGACCGCCGTGGGGGGGAGGGCGGTCTGGAACCGCCGGTTCTTGACAGCGACACATTTTCTCACAATGTTGTGTTCATCGATAAGGAGAAAAGTGTCATGGCAAAACCCTCACAGCTGAGCGTTGAAGAACGTCTGTCACTGGTTTTGGAGAGCCTCCGGCCCGATGCCTCGATTGCCGATCTGTGCCGCAAGCACGGGATATCGCAAACGACATTCTACAAGTGGCGCGACAGGTTCATCGAAGGGGGTAAACAAGCGCTGATGAACAATGGCCAAGCCAAGGGCTCTGAGGCCGAACGGGCCAAGATCGAGGAACTCGAACGCGTCATCGGTCAGCAGTCGGTGGAGATCCGGGTACTTAAAAAAAACTTGAATCTCCGCTGACACCCGACGATGGACTCATCGACGGCCTCGTCGCTGAGGGTCTTGCGGTGAACACCGTCTGCCGAATCTTACAGATCTCCCGAAGCTCGTATTACCGGACTAAGGGGGTAACCGTGGCAACGGCTCAAGGCGAGTCCGAGCAGGACCGGGAGCTGCTTGAGCATATTAAAGAGATCAAGCTCCGGTTCCCGGCTTGGGGCTACCGCCGGGTGCGGGCATTGCTCAAGAAACGCCTGAAAATACGGCTGAACCGCAAGCGCATCTATCGGCTGATGAAACGCTGTGCACTCCTGGTCGACGTCAAGCGTCACAAGGCCAAGCGGACGCCCCAGACGAAGAAGCCCACCCCTACACGGAAAAATCAGTGGTGGGGTACCGACATGACCAAGTTCTATGTCAACACCGTCGGCTGGGTCTATCTGGTGATCGTCCTTGACTGGTATAGCCGCAAGATCGTCGGCTTCAGTTTCGGTCGCGTACCCAACACCGATCTATGGCTTGACGCCCTGCACATGGCCGTACAGGACGAATGCCCGCTCGGAGCTCGGGCCTATGGGCTCAACCTGATGAGCGATAATGGCTCACAGCCGAAATGTTCTTCACTCCCGGAATGGATTCCGGCGCACGCTGTAGTTCGACCATGTCGATGTCGGGAGGCGCGGACATCATAATGACGTCAGTCGAGTCCTTCACAATCTTATACGTTTTAAGTTCCGCAAACATGAATAGTCGTGATCCAGGGCTCTTCGTACTTCAAGGGTCTTCAGCATCACGGTACCCATACGATAACCGATGGGCATAAACAGGCAGCAGTGCCCGTGGAATTCAAATGTCCAGTCTGGTAAGGCAAACATAGGAGTCTCCCTTCGTCTTCATTCAAATGTCGCGCCGTACAACTTTGATCTGGGTTTTTCATATGGCCTCCCCGAAGATCCATCCAGCACCAACGGAGAGGATCATGATCGTCAGGATATAGGCAACAGCCTGCTTTCTGCCCATGACGTTGAACAACACGATCATGCTGGGGAGGCTCAGGGCGTTGCCGGTCAGGAAAAGGGTCATCGCTGGACCTCGGGACATACCGAGGGCCATCAGTTTTTGAATGATCGGAACCTCCGTCAGGGTCGCGAAGTACATGAATGCCCCGAACGTCGAGGCAACGGCATTTGCAAGAACTGTGTTCTCACCTACGAGGCGTGTGACAAACTCCTGCGGCACGACCACTTCGATCATCCCTGCCGCAAAAACTCCGACAAAGAGATAAGGGAGAATCTTCTTGGTGAGATCCCAGGTTTGCCGGATCCATTCGAGCGTGTGCTCCTTCCGGAACTTCACAAACACAATGCCGAGGATGGCGGCAAGGGAAAGGATGATGAGAATCGCTTTGAGCTCGGGGGGAATGGACAATCCAAAGACGACAAGAATCACGAGTTGAAGGATGAAAAAGAACGAGATGGTCCAATTCGAGTAGGGAACATCATCATGCATGCCTGCGGCAAAGCCGTTCGCCGCATTGTTCCTGTCATGGTCTCGAAAGACCGAGGCCATGATGAGGCCTGCAATCACCGATATGACCGCGGCGGCGATGAGCCGGCTCACAGCGAAATCCCACCCTAGTACTGAGCCTGTCAGAAGGATTGCTGTTATGTTGATGGCTGGACCTGTAAAGAGAAATGCCACTGCAGGACCAATGCCGGCCCCACGTTTATAGATACCCGTAAAGAGCGGGAGAATCGTGCAAGAACAAACCGCAAGAATGCCGCCTGAAACGCTGGCGATGGGATAAGCAATATACTTCTTTGTCGTGGGTCCAAGGAGCTTAATGACAGCGGCCTTCTTGACGTACACCGCAATGGTCCCTGCTATGAAGAAGGCAGGAACAAGGCAGGTGAGGACATGAAGGCGTGCATATTCCTGGAGCAAGGTCAATCCTGCACCGAAGGAAGTAAGGACAATCGGTGCATCAATCGGAGCAAAATAGAAAACCAGGAATGCTGCCACGAGAATTGTGAACTTCGTCCATTCTTTCATTGTCGTGCTGTGCTCGCCTGCTGAGCAAGAATAAGTTCCTTGATCTTCGCAACCGTGGGAACTCCGCCTTGCCATACGAGCTTTTCGTTAATGACAAGCCCGGGCGTCCGCATGATCCCATAGGAAACAATCCCATCGTAATCTTCAACCTTCTCAACGGATACCTCGAGGTTCAGCTCTTGAAGGGCCTCCAATGCTCTTCGTTCAAGTGTTTTACAATTGACACAGCCGGGTCCAAGAACTTTGATGGTCATGCTGTTTCTTCCTTATAGAGGGTTGTATGATGTGACCCGCTCATGCTTCCTGCAGTGCCGCGGCTTTTCGCTCCATACCTTTCCGCGCCAACTCTGCGGCAAGGTCGAGAAGCTTGAAAACGCGGTCGTCAGCAACCTCATAATTCACCCGCAAACCGCTTTTCGAGGAGGTGAGGATTCCGGCCTGAACCAGAATCTTGAGGTGGCGGGAGAGATTCGATTGTTCAAGTTTCAGCGCGGGCGCAAGCTCACAGTTACACCGGACGTCTTTGCGCAGATATTCCACGATCCTGATGCGATTCGGATGGGCAAGCGCAGTGAGGATTTCCGATGTTGCGTGCGTTGAAATGTTCATCGTTCTCTCCATGAGTTATCAATTCTATGAGCATATACACATAGAGCGTGCCACGCCAAGCAACTGCACATTCACGCAATTTACGGCATCAGAAACACCTGCATTCTCAAAACCGGGAGAATCTTTCGGATTTCTGGGAAGGCGCCCCCAACCTGGGCCGAGTGCTTCCCCCCGTCAATTGTCCTCTCAGCGACATTTGAAACCGCAGGACAGAAAAAATTCTTGACACGGAACTATTCGCGCAGTATACTGGTTTAGTATTTTATCATTTTAGCAAATACTAAGGAGTTTATCCTCATGAAGAAAGTCTCTATCGATGGAGAACTCTGCGTCGGGCCAACGTTCTCGAAAGCAGAATTCGCGCTCATCAAACGAAATCTTGCAGGACAAAAGGGGCTGACAACTCTGGCCGGTCTGCTTCGCGCTGCCGGAAACCTCCAGCGACTCAAGATGTTGTATCTCTTACACGCCCATAAAGAAATGTGCGTGTGTGATCTTGCGGCAGTCCTCGAACTGACAGATTCTGCCGTTTCCCAGCATCTTCGGAAGCTCAAGGACACAAACATTGTCAAAAACAGGCGAGATGGTCAGACCATATACTATTCCCTCGTTCCAAACGTCTTCAGCTCCATCTTGCAGGACTTGTTTGCACTTGATGAAACCAAAGAACCGCTGTCGTTCATGCACAAGGAGATCGCGTAATGGAACAAACTAAACTCACAACCGTAGGTTCAGTCGTTGCGGCAATCGTTGCCTCTCTTTGCTGTATTGGACCGGTTGTTGTCGCCCTCATTGGTGTGGGGAGCATCGGAGCGTTTTCGATGTTTGAAGCATATCGGCCGTATCTTATTGGAGTTACTGTCTTACTCCTCGGATTGGCATTCTATCTCACCTATCGAAAGCGGGAAGTGATTTGTGAAGACGGCACGTGCACAATCGAAAGCGCAACCAAATGGAATAAGATGGCAGTGTGGCTTGCTTCCATTCTCGCAACACTGGCCATAGCATTCCCCTCTTTCGACTTCACGAACGCGGCCGCGGCAGAGGCGATGCTTTCAGAAAAGTCCCAGCAATCGCTCACTCTCGCGGTCGCAGTCCTTGATATACAAGGGATGGACTGCGCAGGATGTGCGAAAGGACTTGAAGCGACACTGGCACGTGCAGAAGGTGTCAAAAAGGCCGCTGTGGATTTTGAGCAAGCGAGAGCTGTCATAGAATATGATTCCGCAAAAGTACAGCCGGAAACACTTCTTACCTATGTCGATGAAACCGGATTCAAAGCGACGCTGGCCAAGGCGGACCACTCGAGTCTAAACCCACAAAATCAGCAGGATTGAGGCTACTCTATGAAAGAATACCCATTGGTGATCATCGGTGGCGGCGCGGGAGCATTTGCCGCAGCCACCAAAGCAAACGACTTACGCCAGAAAGCGCTGATCGTCAATAGCGATCTGCCCATTGGTGGAACCTGTGTCAACGTGGGCTGCGTGCCGAGCAAGCATCTGCTCGAAGTCGGCGCGCGGTATTACTACGGCCAGCGACCCGGTTTTCCTTCTATTCACACCAACGGACAGTTCCAGTTCGATCTCAAGAAAGCTGTCGCGTTCAAAAACGAAATCATTGACGGCCTTCGTCAGAGCAACTACGTCGATGTCGTGGACAGTTTTGAAACCGTCGAATACCGTAAGGGGAGAGCGCTTTTTGTTTCCGACCATGAAATCGATGTCGATGGCGAGCGCCTGTATGGTGAGCGCTTCATCATCGCCACCGGCTCGAAAGCAAAGATTCTCCCGCTTCCGGGCATCGAAAACGTACAGTATCTCACCAACATTGAAGCACTCGACCTGGACTATCTTCCATCGTCGATGATTGTTGTCGGAGGCGGTCCGCTTGGCCTCGAATTCGCGCAGATGTATGCACACTTCGGTACGAAGATTACAGTGCTTGAGAAAATGAAGCGCATTCTCCCCCTGGAAGAGCCTGAAGTTTCTGATGAGATGCAGCGCATTCTAGAGGAAGAAGGGTTAGTCATTCACACAGGCGTAGACATTCAGCGCGTGCTTGAAGAGCAAGGAAAGAAAATTGTTGTTGCCAAGGTCAAGAACGAAGAGCGGGAGTTCAGATCGGATGAGCTTCTTCTTGCAACAGGGGTTGAGGCTAACACAAAAGAATTAGGATTGGAACAGGCCGGAGTAAGTGTTGATTCTCGCGGCTTCATAGTCGCGGATGATGAAATGCGTACCTCGCAGAAGCACATCTGGGCGGCAGGGGATTGTGTGGGAAAGCTGGCGCTTGAGACCGTTGCCGCAAAAGAAGGATCGATAGCAGCAGAAAACGCTCTTGCACAGGCTCACAAAAAGCTGAACTATGACGAAATTCCTCACGCCGTCTTCACGATGCCACAGGTTGCAAGCGTCGGGCTGACCGAACGCGAGTTAATGAAGCGGATCAATGTCTGTTCGTGCCGGACGGTGCCGCTCTCCGCTGTTCCCAAGGCAAAAGCCGTCGGTGAAACACGTGGAATCGTCAAACTCGTCCTCGACCCTCATACAAGCACGATCGTAGGCTGCCACATTGTGGCTCCAGTTGCCTCGGAAATGATTCACGAGGCAGTGCTTGCCATCCGGCACAAACTGACGATTGACGATATCGTCGATACCGTCCACACGTTCCCAACGTTCAGCGAAGGAATCAAATTAGCGGCCCAAGCATTCACTCGAGATATCAGCGTGATGACCTGTTGTATTGGATAAGCAACCGTAAACAGACGTCTTTTTTAACTTCTAAAGGAATCTACAATGGACACAATCGCCTGCACTGAGCATCTTGTCGACGGCGAATGCTGTCTCATGATCGATACCGCACAAGCAAGCTGTGTTTATCGGAAAGGGCCTATGACCGGATCGTGAAGAGGTCCGGCAGACGATTGGGGGTCTTGTGGCAAACGAGACTATCTGACGCGAGAGCGAAGCGATTCGGAATCGAGGCTTAGACGAGAATTTCGATCCCCTTTAGCAGCAACGCTCTTCTTTCGTGACAAACACTTATGAGGCAGGGGAGGGGTTAACTTTCTGATCGATTGAACGATGGAAACCTTGTATTTGTCCCGCCAGCCGGTATTTCGCCTCTTCCTGGGATTCCAGAAAGGGGCGATTCGTCATTCGTGGTTGCCCCTTGGTAGCCTGGAAGGTCGGGGGAGGTCTTGTTTCTGTTTCCCTTCCACGTTCATTTTCCCTCTGCAAGCAGGTGTCGAAGGAAGCGTGCAGCGTTGATCAATTCAAAGAGCCATACCTCGGCCCACTTAATGGGATTCCAGCAATGCAGATACCATCGCCTCCATGTGCGTTGAACATAGGCCCTGGTAAAGGAATCAACGAACGGATTGTGTTTCCGCAACCAGAGTGAGACCACCGAAGGAACCCTGAGATCCGGTATCTGGTCGTGCACCTTCCGGTACATCGCGACGAGCTCGCGGGCCTTCAGTTCCCTCCAATCTCTGATCTCCTCCCTTGCTTTTTGAATCAACTCCTGAAGGGCATGTTCCGTCTGACTCTTCTGCCTCGAACGGAGCCAGACTTCTTCCAGTTGAAAGAAGATTTTCACGATTCCCACTAGTCGGTGCGCGATTGTCAAAGCCCTCTTCCACCAGAATGGCAGGAGTGCCTCGCGGGGAAAACCGGGCCGACGGTCATCGCGGCGCCTGAGCGTCCAGAATCCGCAGTTCATCGGATGCAGCCGTTCAAGCCGGGCAGCGTAGAGGTACGCGGCAAAGAAAAACATCCGGGACCAATATTGCTTCACGTTATTCCGCCATCCTTTCAGCACATTGACCATGTGCTCGGTCGAGTAAAACTGGTCCCACGCCTTCAAATAGCTGTCAAACAGCTGTTCAGCGCTCATCTTTTCCGGAAGGACTGCAACATGCGCGGAGTCATACGTGTTGAAATCCGGATGCATCCATCGTCCTTCTGTCCACCAGCGCAAGTGATCGTTTGATCCGGGGAGTGGAGTAAGGATGTAGAATGATGCACCGTCGAATCCCATCCTCTGTAATTCTGCAATATCCTGCCTCAGGCTCTCCGGCGTGTCAAAAGGGAGGCCAAGAATGTACCCCGCATGGCAGGCGATGCCGAGCGAGTGGCAATGCGATACGAGGTCCTGGTATTGCGAGACCTGGTTCTGGTACTTTTCCTGCGAGCGGAGATTGTCCCTGTTGACGCTTTCGACTCCGAAGAAGACGTGATTGCATCCGGCTTTGGCGGCCAAAACGTAGAAATCGCCGCCGGGAAGCCGCCGCGCGGCAAGGTCGCTCTGCATCATGAACGTGAAGGGAATATGTTCCTCTTCCCGCAATTGTGCGAGGCCCCCGAAAAGCTCACGCCAGCGGGGATTGCGGGCGAGGTTGTCGTCGGTGAAAAAGCAATGCGTGGCACCGGTTTCCCGGTATGTTCGCCGGACGAATTCTACAACGTGACGGGGGTCGCGAAACCGCATCGTCCGCCCCTGAACATTGATGATTGTGCAGAAATCGCAGGTGAAAACGCATCCGCGCCCGGTATCGATGGTAGAGTACGAGAATTCGTCAAAGTCCTCCATCGTAAGTCGCGGGGTCGGAATACTGGTGAGGTCGGGAAGGGGGGAGAGGAAATTATAGAGCGACTTCGCCCGGCCGCGGATCACATCCTCCACGACCATCGGGAGTCGTCCGGCTTCCGCTTCACCGGCATAGAGGATGATGCCGCGCGCGGCTGCCTCCTTGAGATCACTGGTATATCCAATCATGGCAAGCGTTCCGCTGACATGAAATCCGCCGAGGAGGACAGGTATCTCCGCGTCAAGGAACCGGGATGCTATGTCCTGAGCTCGGGGAAACTGGTTCGTCTGGACACCAACAAGCATGACAATTGATTTCACGCCCGGGCGTCTGGATCGCCTGATGATCTCCTTGAAGGGAACGCGCTGGATGGCCTCGTCGAATTTGTGCACCGTGATGCGCGCTCCGAGGTAAAACGGATGAGTGGCAAGGTCCTCGACAAGCGCGCACATTTGCGTCAGTGTGTTGCTGCGAACGACGCCGATCAGTGCCCTGATGGGATAACCGTCGTCCGTGTAGTTCGACGCGCGAATGAGGGTGACGTCAAGTTCCCGGATTCCAAACTCTGCCAGGGTCCTGGCGGAGTCCGGGGACGGGAGGTCCACCGATTTCGTTGCAGTCATTGGAGGGCACTCCTTAGCAGGGGATCGATGAAGTTCAAGGTAACGGAATCCCATGGGGGAGTCAAGAGCAAGCTAAGGAAGGATTCGATGTCGCAAGGCGAGAGGATTGAATTCCGGAATCGGAATCGCGGAATCCGAAACAAGCACTAATGACCGGAATGATTGAAACAGTGTTAGGCTTTCATCAATTGGGTCTTCATATTTGCATGGAATTTCTCCGCGCCATCTCGCCCGGACATGAGCTGAGTGGGCGAGTCCATATTCTCAAGACTTTTCATCCAACATCCTGTTCTTGTAACTCCGTCCAATTATCGCTATCTTTTGATAAAATCCGGTATTTTATGCCTTCTTCCTACACGATCACCCTTATCCCCGGCGACGGGATTGGCCCGGATATCAGTTCGGCCGTCAGGCGCATGATCGATGCGACGGGGGTAGAGATCAACTGGGACGTGCAGGAAGCGGGGCTGAAGGCAATTGAAACGTATAAGGATCCTCTTCCGCCCCATGTACTGGAGTCGATCGCCAGGAACAAGGTGGCGCTGAAAGGGCCTCTGACCACGCCGGTTGGCACGGGATTCCGAAGCGTGAATGTGGCACTCCGCAAGGAGTTCGATCTCTACGTCAATCTCCGCCCTGCACGATCGATGAAAGGAGTCGCTTCCAGGTTTGAGAACATCGACCTGGTGATGTTCCGCGAAAACACCGAGGAATTCTATGCCGGCATTGAGCACTACATCGACGCCCGGAAGAGCGCCGCGGAAACGATCGGCGTGGTGACCCGCGTCGGCTGTGAACGGATCGTCCGCGCGGCCTTCAAATACGCCAAGAAGCACCACCGTCGCAAAGTCACGCTGGTGCACAAAGCCAATATCATGAAGTACACGGGCGGACTATTCCTCGAAGTCGGTTCGCAGGTGGCAAAGGACTACCCCGACATCGAATTCAATGACCGCATCATCGATAATATGGCGATGCAGCTGGTGATGAATCCCCACCAGTTCGACGTGATCGTCACGACAAACCTGTTCGGCGATATCTTGTCGGATCTGTGCTCGGGGCTGGTGGGCGGACTGGGCCTTGCGCCGGGGGCGAATATCGGCGACACCACAGCGATCTTCGAAGCGGTCCACGGAAGCGCCCCGGATATCGCAGGGAAAAACCTCGCCAACCCCTGTGCTTTGGCCCTCGCCGGTGCCATGATGCTGGATCATCTTGGCGAGGCGAAAGCGGCGGTTCGTCTGCAAAAGGCCATCGAATCAGTCGTCGCAGAAGGAAAGAATGTCACCCGCGATCTGAATCCGGCTTCACATGTTGGAACAGACAAAATGACCGATGCTATTGTCAACGCAATTGGAGATTCGAGATTCTAGGATCGCCCCCCCCGCCAGAACGGCGGTCTGGCTGACCTTCAGATCTTCGAGCAGTGCCGTCTTCGTACATCAGAACCTGATTTGAGCTTCGATATTCGTGTGTCGTGCTTGTTTCGACATTCGCATTTCGTATTTCGAATTTAGCCAACGTGCTCATTGAGTCCATCAATATCGACAAAGCCATTGTTCTGGCTCCCATGGAGGACGTGACCGACCTGCCGTTTCGTGTCGTCTGCAAACGGTTGGGGGCGGACATTGTTTATACCGAGTTTGTGAACTCTGAAGGACTGATCCGCGATTCGCGAAAAGCAAAGGAAAAACTGCGCTTTCTCGCGGAGGAGCGACCCTTCGGCATCCAGATCTACGGCGGAGAGGAATCTTCCATGGAGGGCGCGGCGCGGATTGCCGAGGAACAGGATCCGGACATTATTGACATTAATTGCGGATGCTGGGTCAAGGATGTTGCGTTGCGCGGAGCAGGGGCGGGTCTTCTAAGGGATCTCGCAAAAATGGATCGGATTGTCCGCACGGTGGTCAATGCCGTGAAGAAACCAGTGACGGTGAAAACGCGGCTTGGATGGGACAGGGAAAGCATCAAGATCGTCGACGTTGCGAAGATGCTGGAAGATGCAGGGATCAAGGCACTGACCATCCATTGCCGGACTCGGGCTCAGGGTCACAAGGGCGATCCCGATTTCTCCTGGATCCCGAAGGTCAAACAAGCCGTCCGGATCCCCATTCTGATCAACGGCAGTATCGAAACGCCGCAGAGGATCAAGGAACTGTTCGCCGAGACCGGATGCGACGGGGTTATGATCGGCCGCGGCGCGATCGACAATCCCTGGATCTTCCGCCAGGCAAAGGAGTTTCTCCGCACCGGCGAACTGTCTGCGCCGGTTCCTCTCGAAGAGCGGTTCCGAGTTCTTCTGGAACATCTGGATCTCTCAGTTCAATGGAAAGGCGAACGGAAGGGTGTGATCGAGTTTCGCAAACACTACAGTGGTTACCTCAAAGGTCTTCCCAATTCATCCAAAGTGCGTCAGGACCTGATGCAGTTCGTCGAACATGCTCCGGTCCGCGATCGCATCCTGGCCTACGCCGATTCCCTCACGCAGGAATCCGTCGAACTTCCCCTCACTCATGGATAAGAAACGCGTGGCGGAAATCCTCGAGGAGATGGGGACCATCCTCGATCTCCAGGGAGCGAATCCGTTCCGCAGCAGGGCCTTCCACAACGGCGCGATCATTGTCGGCGGGCTGGCGGACGATCTGGCCGAGATCGTCAGGGCAAAAACCCTGACCGAGATCGACGGCATCGGGAAAGGTCTGGCCCAGATCATCGAAGACCTTGTGACGACCGGGAAGTCGGACGAATACGAGGCGCTCAAACGCTCGATTCCGCCCGGGCTTTTGGACATCATGAGGATTCCCGGGCTTGGCCCGAAGCGCATCAGGCTTCTTCATGAACGGCTCGGCATCGAATCGGTCGAAGATCTGAAGAATGCAGCAGAACAGCACCGGTTGTCCGACGTGGAGGGTTTCGGAGAGAAAATGGAGCAGAACATCCTCCGACGGATCGAGCGGCTGAAAAAGTCCTCCGATCGTCATTTGCTCAGTACGGCCCTCACAGCTGCAACGGACGTCGTGGAACAGCTGAAACGACTGCCGTCGGTCCGGCAATGCGAGATCGCCGGAAGTCTGCGGCGCCGAAAAGAGACCATCGGCGACATTGACATTGTGGTCGCGGCGGCGGAGAAGGACAGACCCGGGATCATGGAGTCGTTTGTGAAGCTCGGCGAGAGCAGAGTTGCCCGGGGCGACACGAAATCGAGTATTGTGCTGAAGGCGGGCATCAATTGTGATCTCAGGATCGTCACCGAGTCGGAGTTTCCATTCGCCATGAACTACTTCACCGGCTCGAAGGAGCATAATGTCGAGATGCGATCGCTGGCTCGCAAGAAAGGGTGGAGTCTGAACGAATACGGGTTCTCCCCGGTCGAGGAAGGATCGCGAAAAAAGGGCCCGATGTGCAAAGACGAGGCGGAGCTCTATGAGTTTCTTGGGCTCCGGTATATACCTCCGGAACTCAGGGAGAATATGGGTGAGTTCGACGCGGCGAGGGAAAACCGGCTTCCGGATCTTGTCGAGGAGACGGATCTTCAGGGTACGTTCCATTGCCACACGGACTACAGCGACGGTGCGAACACGCTGGAGGAAATGAGCGAGGCGGTGCGCAAGAGGGGATGGAAGTATTGGGGCGTTGCGGATCACAGCAGAGCGGCTGCGTATGCCGGCGGAATGACCGTGGAGAAAGCGAAGGCACAGTTGAAGGCAATTGACGCGCTGAACAAGAAGCTCTCCGGCGTCAGGATCTTCAAGGGGATTGAGTGCGACATCATGGCAGACGGGTCTCTGGATTATCAGGACAGGGTCCTCGCGCAGTATGAGTACGTCATTGCTTCGATTCACGGGAAGTTTAACATGACCGAAGAGGAAGCCACGAAGCGGCTGATCAAGGCCTTGAAGAACAAATATGTAACCATGCTTGGGCATCCCACGGGGCGGGTGCTGTTGTCGAGGGACGGCTATCCGGTGAACATGGCGCAGGTGATCCAGGCCGCGGCGGATTACGGGAAAGCGATCGAGATCAACGCCCATCCCTATCGCCTGGACCTCGATTGGCGGCTCGTCCGCCTGGCAAGGGAAAAGGGCGTGCTTATCGCGATCAATCCCGACGCGCACAATGTCGACGGTCTGAATGACGTCCGATACGGAATCGGAGTTGCACGAAAAGGGTGGCTTGAGAAGAAGGACGTTTTGAACACCTGGTCACCGGCAGAGCTCGAGGGCTTCTTCAGGAAAAGAAAATGAACATCTACCAGGCTCTTCAGTTTGGTGTCCCAATAATCGCTTACTCGGCTTTGCACCAGGTTCGCAAAGGTGTGCCCGTGGAAACGTATGTGGCAACCATGAAGGATTTTCACAGGTTGCTGAGGGAGCAAACGGAGAGCATCAGAAAATCCTGGGAGGCATTCAGAACCGAAGCGGCGACGCGGTCGGTCCAATCGGCCCGGAGCCTCCTGACCCAGTTCCTGAGCACACCGTTGAAGTCAGATGCCGATGATATCCAAAGGATTCTCAGGGAGCGATTGGAGGAATACGAATCAGCCGTAAGTGGAAGGCTCAGTCCGGGACTCCTGGCAACAGCAGAGGGGAGAGTCATAGAACCTGCGGCCACACCTGCTTTCAGGAAATTGGCCGTGTCGGGGCGGAAGTTTCTGACGGAAACGGGCTTCAGAACAACGAAGACAGCGACCGACATTTTCGAGTCACTGTTCATCATTGAGGGGTCCGGAAACCTTGATGTGCTGGAGCACATGGTTCGGGACAGGATTGGCATCTACACGCCGGTCCACGGCAAGCACATTGGCGAGTTCGATGCGTATTCGTACAATGCGCATAATCTTGTGCACCTCCGCGGGGATCTCAATGATCCGTCTCCGTACGAAGCAGCGCTCTGGTTTTCCAAGGGTGGGGTGAAGTATGATGTGTTTCGATCAACCCTCAAAGAAGAGCTTGAATCCCGCATCGCAGGCGGGGAAATTCCGCACGCTTCCCTCTGGCAGAGAAAGCTCGGCCTGGGATCCGGCAGGGAGTTTATCATGCGGCTGAGGGGAAACGACCTTCGCGTGCTGTGCGAAACGGTGGCGGCAATGCAGGCAGGAGAGAAGCAGAAATATGTCCGCTCCGCGCTACAGGGGGGTCATCTTGTCTGCAAGGAGATGATGCCGGTATGAAGAAGGAGTCATCTGCTGTGCTGAAGCGACGGGTTCGGACGATCATTGCGCGCCTCAGGCAAGTGTACCCGTCTGCAAAGACCGCTTTGCACTTCGAGAATCCGTTTCAACTTCTCGTTTCCACAATCCTGTCGGCCCAGTGTACGGATGCCCGCGTGAACATGGTCACACCCGGCCTGTTCAGAAAGCTCCCGACGCCCGGGCATTTTGCCAGCGTGGATCAGAAAGAGCTGGAACAGGAGATCAGATCCACCGGCTTTTTCAGGAACAAGGCAAGGAATATTATCGCGGCCTCGAAGAGCATTGTTGAGAACTTTGGCGGAGAAGTGCCGCGAACGATGGAGGAGCTCTTGCAGTTGGGCGGGGTGGGCAGAAAGACGGCGAATTGCGTCCTGGGTGGCGCCTTCGGGATCAACGAAGGCATTGTCGTGGACACGCATGTGGAACGGCTTTCGCAGAGGCTCGGCCTGACGAAACAGAAGACCGCCGAGAAGATCGAGCGTGATCTGATGGAAATCGTTCCGCGGGACGATTGGTACGATTTCAGCAACCTGCTCATTCTGCACGGCCGGAAAACGTGCATAGCGCGAAAGCCGCTCTGCCCGGAATGCACGATCAGGAGACAATGCCCATCAGCCGAAGGATTCATGAAGAAATTTCATTCTTGAGGCGTTGTGCGGATGAATCGGCGGAGAGACGATTGATGCAGTCGTGGCAGAAGTAGAAAACCCTGGTATCGCCGGACTCGCGCTCAACGAGTGCTTTTTTGTCAAACCTCTGTTTGCAGAGGCTGCAGCGTTCGGTGTGAAGTTCGTTGGAGGTGGGAGGGCGACGCATGATGATGCCGAACCCGTAGAGGATCGACCCCAGGAGGAGGATGACGAAGACAATGGCAAGCGTTGTGAGCACGGCTCAATATAGGGAAAAAAACCGGAAGGAGGAATCATGACGTACAACGAAGCCGTCGCTTTGATGGAGGAATATACAGAGAGTGAGGCCTTACGGAGGCACATGTATGCCGTTGAATCGGCCATGCGGGCGTATGCACGAAAGTACGGGGAGGATGAGGAGGTGTGGGCAATCACAGGGGTACTGCATGATTTCGATTATGAGAAGTATCCGAATCCTCCTGACCACCCGGCCGAAGGGTCGAAGATCCTGGAACAACGCGGGTATACGGAGGAGGTTCGAAGGGCCATTCTGGGCCATGCCGACTACATGAACGTGCCGAGGGATACCCTGCTCGCCAAGGCCCTGTATGCGTGCGATGAGTTATGCGGCTTCGTCAGTGCAGTAGCGGTGATCAGGCCGAACAAGATCAGGGACCTCGAGGTCTCGTCGGTCAAAAAGAAACTGAAGGACAAGGGATTCGCAAAAAATGTAAGCAGGGAGGACATTCAGAAGGGGGCAGAAGAGCTCGGAGTGTCTCTCGATGAGCACATTGGATTTGTCCTTGAGGCCATGAAAGGGTCTGCGGACCGGCTTGGCCTTTAGCAATCAGGCATCCACGAGGGCCGGTGGTTTCGTGACGCGGTTCACATCCTGACAAGTCTCCCATGGGTATATTAGCGCACCCCGCGGGCGCGTTTTTCGGATGTACACATTCTCCACATGAAAAAACTGCAGATCACAACTCCCGAACTCAGGAAAATGTTGGAAGAGGGAAAAAACGTTGTTCTCCTGGATGTGCGCGAAGCGTATGAGCACGAGCAATCGAATATCGGTGGAGTGCCGATTCCGCTGAATCAACTGCGTCGGCGATTTCGCGAGCTTGATGCCGACCAGGAAATTGTCGTGTATTGCACGCGAGGCAATCGAAGCGCGTACGCCGTAAATTTTCTCGTTCAGCGCGGATTCAAGAAGGTGAGAAATCTTGTCGGCGGGCTCAAGGATTGGCCCGCCCGGGGCACCCCGGTTCTGAATCCGAAGGACCGTTTGCGCTAGCGTTTCACTCTCTCCAACCCGACCCGGTTTCTGATTTTCTCGAGCTCGACGATGCTCACGAGTTTGAGTTTGCCATGCCCCTCCCTGTAACCTTTCAGACATTCTCCGCAAATCGGGTCTTTCTGCTTTATTGCCATGTAACATCTGCAGGAATCAAGGTCTGAGATGCATTCGGTGCATCCGGGCTTTGTACAGCAGTCGTAGCGCCCCTGCCTCATCAGCTCTTCGCGGCGTTGTTCCGGATTGGTTGCTTGCAGCAGATCGATCCCAATGGTGGAGTCCGACATCTCCTCGGATTGCGGCTTGATGACATCGGACTTTCTCTGTGGAGTCCGTTCCGGCGATTCACGCGAGCATGATGTGAACGCCAGGGCAAGGAGAACAATCGGGATTGTGAATCTCATGCTGCCCGTCTCACAAACGCTCAAACCGGGCTTGAAAGAATCTCAGGTACTTCGGCTCATACACCATTTTCAGGCCTTTGATTGTGTCACGGCGTTCATAGACCGCCTCCACGGCTTCGGCTGTCACGTCACAATGCGCCTGAGTGTACACACGGCGGGGGAACGTCAGCCTCACAAGTTCCAGCTTCGGATAATAATGATCGCCGGTTTCCTTGTTCCTGCCCGCTGAAACAATTCCGCGTTCCATCGAACGGATCCCAGATTCGAGATACAACTCCGCCGCCAGGGTCTGGGCAGGAAACTCAACCTGAGGAATCTTCGGAAGGAAGTTCTTTGCATCCAGAAAGATCGCGTGTCCCCCCACGGGCTGAACGATCGGTATTCCGATGGCTTTGAGCTTTTCTCCGACATACTCCACCTGGCCGATCCTTGCGCGGATATGATCTTCCTGCACTGCCTCTTCAATGCCTCGTGCCATGGCCTCCATGTCGCGTCCCGCCAATCCACCGTAGGTATGGAGTCCCTCGTACACAACGACAAGGTTGCGTGCCTCTTCAAAGATATCCGTGTCATTGATGGCCAGGAATCCTCCGATGTTCACCAGGAGATCCTTCTTGCCGCTCATCGTGCACCCGTCGGAGTAGGAGCACATTTCCTTCAGGATTTCAGCGATGGAGCGGGACTCATATCCCTTTTCGCGAATCTTGATGAACCACGCGTTTTCAACGGCCCGGGTGGCATCCAGAATGATCCTGATCCCATGGCGCGAACAAAACTCCTTAAGTTCCTTCAGATTTGCCATCGCGATCGGCTGTCCGCCCGCCATGTTGACAGTCGCTGCGACTGAAATGTACGGGATCTTGTCCGCACCGACTCTTTTCACAAGATCCTCAAGTTTTCCCAGGTCCACGTTGCCCTTGAAAGGATGGAGGCTCGTGGGGTCATGGGCTTCGTCGATGATGACGTCCACAAAGGTTCCTCCGGCCAGTTCCTGATGAAGGCGCGTTGTTGTGAAGTACATGTTCCCTGGAACAAAATCACCCGGCTTGATGAGGATTCTGGAGATCAGATGTTCAGCCCCCCGGCCCTGGTGGGTGGGGACGAGATGGGTATAGCCATAGTAGCGTTTGACCGCGTCCTCGAGGCGATAGAAATTCCTGCTGCCGGCGTAGGCTTCATCACCCACCATCATACCGGCCCATTGGTAATCGCTCATTGCGTTCGTGCCGCTGTCGGTGAGGAGGTCGATATACACGTCCTCCGAGCGAAGGAGAAATGTGTTGTATCCGGCTTCCTTGAGGGCTCGCTCCCGCTCCTGCCTCGTGGTCATCTTCAAGGGCTCGACGACCTTGATTTTGAAAGGCTCTGCCCACGAGCGTTTCTTGAGACGTTGCATTTCAGTTCCTTGCGAAATGAAAGAGTTGCGACAAGTAAACGAAAATTCTGTCGAGATACAATAATCAGGACCCATCCCCGCATTTGTTCAAGTCTCAATCGCTCAATCATTCATTGATTCAATGACTCAATGACTCAATAACTCAATGATTCAATCCTTCAGCCCTTCAATCCGCCATTCATATTGCTTTTCATTCACGCATCAAGTATCTTTTTGCAAATGCTCTCCGGCGGAACACTCTCAAAGCTCGCCTCGATCTCCGGTTCCTCCAATCTTTTCACTGCTCCGGAAGACAAGATTGCTTATTCGTATGACGGGACTCCGTTGCTTCAACAGCTTCCGGAAGCCGTAATCAGGCCCCGGTCGGCGGAGGAGGTGTCCGCCATTGTCCGGCTGGCCAATGAGGACGGGTTCTCGCTTGTTGCCCGCGGCTCAGGATCAGGACTGAGCGGGGGATCCGTTCCCGTCGAGAACAGTGTTGTCGTGTTGACGAATCATTGGAACAGGATTCTGGAGATTGACGAGCAGAATCTGACCGCCTGGGTGGAACCGGGCGTCATCACAGGGCAGTTGCACGCCGCGGTTGAAGCCAAAGGGCTGTTCTATCCGCCCGACCCGGGGAGTGCGGCCATATGCACGCTTGGCGGAAACGTGGCGGAGAATGCCGGAGGCCTGAGGGGACTCAAATATGGCGTGACAAAGGATTATGTTCTGGGCATCGAAGCAGTTTTGCCGAACGGGGAGCTTGTCAAAACGGGGGGGAAGTCCGTAAAGGATGTGGCAGGATACAGCTTGAAAGACTGGCTGGTTGGGTCAGAGGGAACGCTCGGGATTTTTACGAGGATCCTTGTGCGGCTGGTTCCCAAACCCGAAACGGCGCGGACCATGCTGGTGTTTTTCGACCGGCTGGCGGATTCGGCCGAGGCGGTTTCGGCCATTATTGCGGCCCGCATTACGCCGGCTGCCCTGGAGTTTCTTGATAACACGACGATACGCTGTGTCGAGGAGTATGCGAACCTTGGTTTGCCGACGAATCTGCAGGCCGTCCTCATGATCGAGGTTGACGGGAGAAAGGTTGTGGTGGATGAAGACGTGGACCGGATTCTGACGATCTGCAGGAAACACGGGGCAGGATCGGTTTCAGTGGCTCAGAATGACGAAGAAGCGCTGCGGCTGAAGTCGGCCCGCAAGGTGGCGTTTGCAGCGCTGGCACGTATCCGTCCGACGACGATTCTTGAAGATGCCACCGTTCCGCGCAGTCTTGTGGCTCCCATGCTGGAGTTCATCCAGCAGGTGGCAAAGAAGCGCAATCTGACCTTCGGCAACTTTGGACATGCAGGAGACGGGAACCTGCATCCGACATGCCTTACCGACGAACGTGATGCCCGGGAAATTCAAGAGGCTGAAGCCGCGTTTGCGGAGATTTACGCGAAAGCAATCGAACTGGGAGGGACGATTACGGGGGAACACGGGACGGGTCTGACAAAGAAGAAGTTTCTGGAACAACAGGTGGGTAGTCCGGCAGTCGAGCTGATGCGCCAGATCAAGAGCGTTGTTGACCCGAACGGCATTTTGAATCCGGGAAAAATCTTCTCGCCCCGGCCGCGGTGTGAAGGCCCGATGCCGCGGACCAGGGAGCAGGTTCAGAAGTTTCTTGACCAGGGGGCGTTTGTGTGAGCGGCACACGCAACAATGCGGATGCGCAGGCGATGTCCCCCGGCATCCCTCCACGGACCGAGGCCGAGTTCTGGACATCGGCCCAACGGCAGGCATCCAGCCTCCATGAGATCTCCTACCGCGCGTGTTTCAAGCCGCAGGTTCCACGCCATTTTATCAATGGCTTTACCGATCCGGGTGACGTGGTGTATGATCCCTTCATGGGAAGAGGGACGACCGTGCTTGAGGCGCTCTTGCTTGGGCGCAAGGCGATCGGGAATGACATCAATCCGCTGAGCAGGATCCTCGTCGAGCCGCGGACCAGGTTGCCGAACCCCGAGCAGGTTGGAGAACGCCTTAAGGCTATTCCTGTTGACCCGTCTGCAAGGGCTGACCTGGATCTCTCCATGTTCTATCATCCGTCAACCGAGGCCGAGCTGGTGTCGCTCCGGCGGTACCTGGGTGAGCGGAGAAAAAGCGGTTCCGAGGATCACATCGATCGCTGGATCAGAATGATTGCGACAAACAGGTTAACAGGCCACTCTGCAGGTTTCTTTTCGGTGTACACTCTTCCGCCCAACCAGGCCACCACGCCGGAAAATCAAAGGCGTATCAATCGGCAGAGGTGTCAGGCGCCGGAGTATCGCGACGTAAAGGCCCTCATTTTCCGGAAGTCTGTGAGGATGCTCCGTGCAGTCCTCCCGGAGGAACGAAAGGCGCTTGAAAGGGCGCAGGAACGGACCATCCTTTTGAGCGAAGATGCGAAAACCACTCCGGCCATTCGAAATGAATCGGTCCACCTCACGGTGACGTCACCGCCGTTCCTGAACATTGTGAATTATGCGACCGACAACTGGCTGAGATGTTGGTTTAACGAACTCCCTGTTCAGGAAATCAGCGCCCGGATGACCTTGTCCGCAAGCGTGGAGACATGGACCGGCTTGATGCAGGATGTGTTTCGTGAGCTGTGGCGGGTGACCCGCCCGGGCGGACGCGTGGCCTATGAAGTGGGGGAAGTGCGGAAGCGGACGCTGAATCTCGATGAAATCATTTTGCCTCTTGGCGAGCGGGCGGGGTTTGTCGTGGAGAGAATCATGATCAATACCCAGAAGTTCACCAAGACTTCGAATATCTGGGGTATTCGGAACAACCAAGACGGCACAAACACGAACAGGATTGTGCTTTTTCGGAAGGGGAGCGGAAAATGATTCCACTCCGCGACAGGAATCCCACCCGCAAAGTTCCTGTTGTGAACATTGCCCTGATCGTCGCCAACATCGCGGTCTATGGGTGGAGCTTTTCGCATGGATCTGGAATCGAGCGCATCTATTTCCAGTTTGGCGTCGTTCCGTCGGACGTTGTGAGTGCTTTCGCGGAGTACCGATACGTGGATGCCATCCTTCCTTTTTTTACATCGATGTTCCTCCACGGAGGACTTTTGCACCTGGGCGGAAACATGCTTTATCTCTGGATTTTCGGAGATAACATCGAAGACAAGCTTGGGCACATGCGTTATTTGTGGTTCTATGTCGTGTGCGGATTGGCGGCCGGACTCACTCATCTCGGTTTTGATCCCGGATCCGACGTACCCACCGTGGGGGCGAGCGGAGCGATCTCGGGTGTTCTGGGAGCCTATCTGGTGCTGTTTCCACGCGCACGGGTTCTGACCGTCATTCCCGTGTTTTTCTTTCTGCAGATCGCCGAACTATCGGCCATCTTCGTCCTGGGCTTCTGGTTCGTCATTCAGTTCCTGAACGGGCTTGTATCGTTAGGCTATGGGGTGGAAGGCAGTGGCGGCGTTGCCTGGTGGGCGCATATCGGCGGCTTCGTTGCGGGTGTCGGCATCATCCTTCCGTTCAGGCGGACTCTCACTCATGGGTGAACGCGCAGTTGCGGACTACGATATCCTGGTGCACTGTATGCACTGCGGACTGTGTTTGCCCCAGTGCCCGACTTACGCGGTCACGGGCAACGAGCGGTCCTCCCCGCGGGGACGCATTCGGCTGATGAAATCTGTTGCGGACGGTGTTTTGCCCATCACGGAGACGTTCGCTGAAGAGATGGACTTCTGTCTCGATTGCCAGGCTTGCGAGACGGCTTGTCCGGCAGGCGTCAAGTACGGCACGCTTGTTGAATCGGCCAGGGCGCACATTCACGAGCAAAGGGCAGAATCCTGGCTCAGAAGAACGGGGAAGCGATTCTTCCTGGGATGGTTGCTGATGAGTCATCGCAGGGTGCACGCCTTTGCGCGAATTCTGCAGTGGATCGGGCGCACCGGGATACCAGGGGCGCTTCAGACGAGTGGCATCATGAGAGTGATTTCTCGGAAGCTTGACTCATTGGTGCGGCTGATTCCTCCCGTGTCTTCCAGGTTTTCAAGCACCGTGTTGCCCAAAATCACCCAGCCTGCAAAGGGGCTCGCGCAGCTGAGGGTGGGGTTTCTTACCGGATGCGTCATGGACGTTTCCTATGCCGATATCAACAGCGATACAGTCGAGGTGCTCCGTCGACATGGGTGCGAGGTGGTCATTCCTGAAGGCCAGGAATGCTGTGGGTCACTTCACGCTCACAACGGGGATTTCCGCCATGCTGACGAGCTCGCAAGGATCAATATTTCGGTTTTTGACGATTCATCGCTCGACTTCATCGTGATGAACTCAGCGGGATGCGGTGCGTTCATGAAGGAATACGGCCATCGGTTCGACGGTGATTCGCAGTGGAAGGAGAGGGCTGAGCGTGTTTCGTCCAAAGTGCGGGACCTTACGGAATTTCTTCACGAGACGGGATTCACTCCATCCCATACCCCATCCCCCGCGCTGGAGGGAAAAATCGTTTCGTACCACGACGCCTGCCATCTTGTTCACACGCAGAAGGTGTTTCGCGAGCCCAGAGAATTGATACAGAAGGTTCCCGGCATTCAATACAGAGAGTTGCCGGAGTCGGCCTGGTGTTGCGGTAGCGCCGGCATCTACAACGTTCTCCGTCATAATGATTCGCTGATGTTTCTTGAGCGCAAGCTGGCCAACATCCGTACGATCGAGCCCGATATCCTTGTGACCGGAAATCCCGGCTGCATGATTCAGATTGGATTCGGATTGAAGCGTGATGGCAGGCATACGGAAGTGATGCACACTGCAACATTCCTCCGTCATGCGTGCGGTACTGACTGAGGAAGGAAACGTGAAAACCCTTCACGAAGGAGAGATTCCATGAAGATCATGACTTTCTTGATTCCGGTGGTCGTCGTGGTCACGTCGGCTCAAACGGTACGGTACATACCAAAGAAAGAAGACCTGCGATTCACGTTTGGAGGGCATCCGCCGGTGATGACTCTGAAGCCCGGCACGATCCTCGAGACATGGACGGAGGATTGCTATGACGGGGCGGTCAAGAGCCCGACCGACATTCCGACGCAGGTGGCTCCGATCGGACGGGACAATCCGCAAACAGGTCCATTCTTCATTGAAGGTGCGATGCCCGGTGACATCCTGGTCGTGCACATCCTTGATCTTTCGCCTGCGAAGGATCACGGCATCAGCAGCCACTATCCAGGCTTCGGCACCCTGACGGGCACCGAATACACCGCGCTGCTCACGCCGTTGTTACCGGAGAAACTCTGGTGGTACGACGTTGACAGAAAGCGAAATGTTGTTCGTACAACCATGGGGAACCATGTGGTCGAGATCCCCATGAGCCCTTTCCTGGGCGGAATCGGAATCGCCCCGCAGAGGGGAGAAGTCCGGTGGACGGTGACGCCTGAGGCGTTTGGAGGGAATATGGATTATTGGGAGATCAAGAAGGGAGCAACCGTGTATCTCCCCGTTCATGTGCCGGGAGCGCTGTTGCAGTTTGGCGATGGGCATCTGGCGCAGGGGGAAGGGGAGATTATTGGGACCGCGGTGGAGTCATCCCTGAACGTACGCCTCAAGGTTGATGTCATCAAAGGACGTACGATTGCGTGGCCGCGGGTGGAAAACGACGAGTATCTCATGGCCACAGGGAGCTATCGCCCTCTGGAGGACGCATTTCGCATCGCTTACAAAGAGCTTATCGACTGGTTGGTAACGGATTACGGTCTGGACATGATGGATGCCTATCAGCTGTGCTCACAGGTTGGCGTGGTGGATGTGGCTCAGGTTGTTGATCCGAACTACACCGTGGTGGCGAAAATTCACAAGAAATACCTGCCCTCCGGCAAGGCATTCGGGGGCATGCACGAACGTATCAAACACTAGCAAACGGAGAGACCATGGATGCAACAATGAAACGCAGGGATTTTCTGAAGACGGCTGCCGCTGTTGGAGCGGGGACGATTGCAGGGAGTCCGGAGCTCCTGGCGAACGCAGGTCGTCTGGGCGCGCAGGGCAAGGTCAGGCCGGTCGTTATTGCAAGCGCCAACGGCATGAAGGCAACGGCGAGGGCCATGGAGATCATCCAGGGCGGAGGTGATGCTCTGGATGCGGTCATTGCAGGGGTGAACATCGTCGAGGATGATCCCAACGACATGAGCGTGGGGTACGGTGGTCTTCCGAATGAAGAGGGCGTTGTCGAGCTGGATTCCAGCGTCATGCATGGTCCGACCGGCCGCGGAGGAGCGGTAGCCTCGCTGAGAAACATCAAAAATCCGTCAAAAGTGGCCCGATTGGTGATGGAACGTACGGACCATGTCCTGCTTGTAGGCGAAGGTGCCTTGCGTTTTGCGAAGGCGCACGGTTTCAAGGAAGAAGAGCTTCTGACCGATGCAGCCCGTGAAGTATGGTTGCGATGGAGGGAGAGCCATTCTACCAAGGACGACTGGCTTCCGCCGCATGATCTCGAAACGAAGGATGTCGGTCACAACCTGGACGAGTTCTTCAGAACGACAGGGACGATTAATTGCAACGGTCTGGACCTCAGGGGAAACATCTCGGGAGTCACAACGACGAGCGGATTGGCATTCAAGATTCCGGGGCGCGTCGGCGATTCACCGATTCTGGGTGCCGGCTTGTACGTGGACAATGCCGTGGGGGCCGCCGGCTCGACAGGGAGGGGGGAAGCGAACCTTCTCTCGTGCAGCAGTGTTATGATTGTCGAATATATGCGCGCAGGAAAGTCGCCGGAGGAGGCATGTCTTCAAGCATGCAAGAGGATCGCCGAACAAACCAGGATGAAGCGCCTCCTGGATGAAAACGGTCGCCCCAGCTTCAACGTGAATTTTTATGCGATCAACAAAAAGGGCGAGTATGGCGGAGCCGCCATCTGGAGCGGTTCGTACTATGCAGTGAACACGGGCGAGGCGGAGAGTCGGAAGATGGAGTGTGCCTATTTGTATAAGCGCGAGAAAGGATCGTAGTATTCAGGTATGCCATGGATCATCGCAACCACACTCACGGTCTTTGTACCCCTTGTCGTACTCTATTGGTACGTCGGAAGGAGGCTGAGTGATGCCCTCAGTGAACATTTTGCCCTTGAGCGGAAGAAAGTGGGGAGGTACGTGTGGAGCATTCTTGCGTATGTAAACGCCTATCCCGTTCTGTTTCTGACTGTGTTCCTGATTCAGGGACAGGCGAGGGTTCCGGCTTTTTCAGGCGAAAGCTTTGTCATTGACCTGTTGTTTGCGTATCCGTTCTGGTTTGGCCTCGTGTTCACGGTCCAGATGGCCCTCGTGTCGGGTCTCATGGACCTTGGACGGATTGTTCTGTGGCCCATTTACCGAAAGCGAAAACGCGGATGGAGGGCCAGACAGGGAAAAATTACCCTCATCGCAGGGGTCTTCCTGGGGGTCTACTCCATCCTCACGATCGTCACGGACACATGGACCGTCAGGACGGTGGAGCGTGAGTACCGGCTCCCCAGGGGAGCGGAGAAGCTCGCAGGGTCGACGCTCGTTCACATCTCGGACGTCCAGGGCGATGGGCGGACAACGGCGGCGCGTTTGGAAGCCTATGTTGATCAGGTGAATGCCTTGAAGCCGGACGTTGTTTTCTTTTCGGGGGACGTTGTGACCTCGGGCGAGAAGTATATCGCATCAACGGCGGAAATTCTGGGGAAGATCAACGCTCCATTCGGAAAGATCGCTGCCGTTGGAGACCATGATATCTTCTCGGACAAGGATTCCGTGTTGGCTTCCCTCAAGTGGGCCGGGTTCATCATTGCAGACGATACGACGGTCACCATCAGCCTGCGCGATGAAGTTGTTTCCGTCACGCTCCTGACTCATACCTACAGGCAGCGGCCTGATCAGAATGATCTCGGGAGAGCTGTCGATGGAGCAGACGGACACCTGAAGATTCTTCTGGTCCACCAGCCGGCTGAGAGTCTCGTGGAGTTTGCCGCTTCAAGGGGATATCATCTCTTTCTGGCGGGACATACCCACGGTGGAGGAGTGGCGTTTGGCATCCCTGGCCTGTTTTTGTTCAGTCCCGCAAGCACGGAATCGAAATACGTCAGCGGCTTTTACGATGTAGGAACCATGCTTGTGAGCGTGACCAATGGCCTGGGAATGACCCTCGCGCCCATCCGTTTTCATGCCCCCGCTGAGATAACGGTCATCAGGCTCGTATCATGAATCCGCTTGTCGAGAGAGTGGAACGGGGATTTGCGAGGCTCGACGACCACAGCCTTCTGTATCTGAAAGGCCGGGAAGCCCGGGACCTCCTTCAGCGAATCTCAACGAACGATCTGAAAGGCCTGGATTCGGGTCCGGTAACGACGATTCTGACGAATGAAAAAGGAAGAATTGTCGACGTGATTACGGTCATTTCCTTGAACGAGCAGGTATTGCTTGTAGCCGGACAGTCAACTGATGTTTCAGTCCCTGAGGGCTGGATCAACCGCTTCATCATCATGGAAGACGTGGTCGTGGAGCGGGCAGGATCGGATTTCAGCCATTTTCTTTTGCCGGGGCGTTCACATAGTCTCCGGAGTGACAAGCGCTTAGAGTTCATTGACGCCTGGGGATTGCATATTCTTGTTCCCCCCCGTCCCCGACCGGGTGCAGGGGGAGATGTGCTTCACGACTTTGAAGAAATCGGGAGCACGGATCTGGAGACCTATCGGATTATGAAAGGGATCCCGCGATGGGGTGCTGAACTGACCGAGAACCATAATCCGCTGGAGGCGGGACTTAACAGTCTGATCAGTTGGACGAAGGGATGCTACGTTGGTCAGGAAGTCATCGCCCGGCTTGATACCTATAAAAAAGTTCAGCAACATCTTGTAACTTGTGTTTTATCCGACCCTTGGATGAAATTATCTAGAATTTACCTGGGCCAGACCGAGGTGGGTGGGTTGACCAGTATCGCCCAATACGATGACAAGACCTACGCCATCGGGTATGTGAGAAGAATCGAAGAGACCGGATACACCGTCCGTGAGGGCGACCGAAGCGTTGCATTAAGGATTACGAGGGTTCATGGAAACTATTCGCATCAGGGGAAGTGACAAGAAGGAGATATACGAGGAAATCCTTCCGCAATTGAAGGGTTTGCTTGAAGGTGAGCGCGATTTCGTTGCCAATATGGCAAACGCAAGCTCGGTGCTCCGGGTTGCATTTCCGGAGAGGTTTTCCTGGGTGGGGTTCTACCTCACAAGGGGAAATGAGCTCGTCCTGGGTCCGTTCCAGGGGAAACCCGCCTGTGTCCGCATTGCCTTAGGCAACGGTGTTTGTGGTACCGCCGCGGTCCAACGTAGGGCAATCATCGTGCCAGATGTTGAGCAGTTTCCGGGCCACATTGCGTGTGATCCGGATTCCAGATCGGAAATTGTGGTTCCAATGCTCCGGGACAACGAGCTGATTGGCGTGCTTGATGTTGACAGCAATCGGCTGAATGAATTTGACGAGATGGATAAACAGTACTTGCAGCAGGTTGTTGACATTCTTCTGGGGGTCTCGGGAGGCACTTCCAGAAACTAATCCCCTCTGTAGATTCTTAAATGACTACCCGTATATTCCTGAATGAAAAGAACTTCAATAGCTCTACCCCATAGATTAAAGAAGGCTCCTAAGGCTTACAGGAATCCGGATTTCCTCAACAGTCCCGATGCGAGGGCAATCAGGATGCTCTCGGAGTTTCTGGAGCCATTGCGGCGATTCAGGTACCATGGCATCAAAGACACGATCGTCTTCTTTGGTTCAGCAAGGACCAAGCCGCTAAGGATGGCAAAATCAGAGCACCAGGAAGTTCTACGCCGGATCAAGAAGGCAAAGCGGGTGACATCGGCAATGCAAAGGTCTCTTGAGCAGGCGCAAATGGGCTTGGAGATGGCCCGGTATTACGAGGATGCTGTGGAGCTTGCGAAAATGCTGACGACGTGGTCAAAGAAGCTGTTTCATCATAACCGCTTTGTGGTGTGCTCCGGGGGAGGCCCTGGAATCATGGAAGCCGCCAATAGGGGGGCTTATCTTGCAAGAGGGAAGTCCATTGGTCTGAACATCAGTCTTCCATTTGAGCAGAACCCCAATCCGTACATTTCCGAGGAATTCAACTTCGAGTTTCATTACTTCTTCATGCGGAAATTCTGGTTCGCCTATCTTGGAAAAGCGTTTGTAATGTTCCCGGGCGGGTACGGGACTTTAGATGAAGTGATGGAAATCCTTACCCTGCTTCAGACTAAAAAGATCAAGAAGAAGGTGACTCTTGTGCTCTATGGGTCAGACTACTGGCGCCAGATTGTAAACTTTGACGAGATGGTAAGGCGGGGGGTGATTGCCCCTGGTGACCTGGACTTGTTTGAGTTTGCGGACACGCCGAAGGACGCTTATAGGATCCTGACGCGGGAGTTAAAGAAGAATTATCCGGATGAGACGCGTGAATCGAAGAGTATTAACCTTCGCATTTAGGGATGTTTGGCCTTCAGGAGGATATTTCGTATATTAGGCATTGAGCAACTCACCTTGGGGGTGACTTGGCTTCGACGGGGATGAGGACGCTCTTGACTGCATACCGTGGTCTCCGTGTCCACGCTAAAGAAGCGGAAAACCATCAAGTGCCAACTACAACTACGCACTGGCTGCTTAATACCCATTAGGCAACCCGTTCTCAGGTCGCTCACCCACCGGCGGCCTGAAGGACGTCGCTCAGGTGGGTTAGCGCTCTTCTGCGTCCCGGAGATGAGCGTGAATCCCGGCAACGGGAGCACCGGGACTGGCGGGTGGTGAATCCTGTTCGGCGGAGTTTCCACCCGCGAGATCAAACGCCGGACTTCGTATGGAGACGTCAGGAGGATCTTCTCTTCGGACCGGGGTTCGACTCCCCGCACCTCCACACCTTGCCGGCTGTCGAGGCATGATTTCATCCGATAGTCGATGTCGGATTTTGGTCCTCTGGCAGCTTTTCTCAAAGTCCTGGACCCACCATGCACCCCACCGTACTTCTGGTTGATGACGAAAAGGACATTCTTGAGCTTTTGAAGTACAACCTTCAGAAGGAGGGATACAGGACGCTTACCGCCGCGAACGGCCAGCAGGCGCTCTCCCTCGCACAGTCGAGACCGGACCTGATCGTTCTGGACGTGATGATGCCCGAAATGGATGGCTGGGAGGTTTGCAGAGCGTTGCGAAACTCACCTGCAACAGCCGGGATTCCTGTGATCTTTCTGACCGCGAAGGACGATGAGGTTGACGAGGTTGTCGGGCTTGAACTCGGGGCCGATGACTATATCGTGAAACCTGTTCGCGTGAAGACCTTCATGGCACGTGTGAAGAAGGCCCTGCGCGGCAGGAAGCAGGAGGCGAACGTTTCTGCGGGAACGATTCGATTTGAAAATGTTGAGATTCATCCGGAAAACTACGTCGTCCGGCTTGACGGACGTGAGGTTTCCTTCCCCCGAAAGGAATTCGAGGTTCTCCTTTTCCTTGCCCGCCATCCTGACAGGGTCATCAAGCGCGAAACACTGCTCAATGAAATCTGGGGCACGGACGTCTATGTTGTTGATCGCACGGTGGATGTGCATATCCGCAAGATCCGGGAAAAGCTTGGCAAACACGCCGGGCTCATCGAAACGGTGAAGGGGGTGGGATATCGTCTGCGGAAAGCGCAGTGATGACCTCGGTCCGCTCCAAGATTACGCGCGTTTACATCGTTGTTTCGTTTGCCATTCTTCTTCTGCTTCTCCTCCCATTGTGGTACGCCATCGAAACCTACTTCCATGAACGTCTGATTTCGGAGCTCACGACAAGTACGGGGATTCTCCTCCAGGTCCTTCGCGAACATGACGCCGGCGGGGGGAGCGTGGATCGGCTCCATCACATGCTGTACGGTATTGCGACCGCGGCAGGGGTTCGCATCACGCTGATCGACAGCACCGGCATCGTGTTGTTCGAATCCTCCCTGCCCGAAAGCCTCTGGGTGCACATGGAAAACCACCTTGCACGTCCCGAGGTGCAGTCAGCCCTCACACTGGGAATCGGATCGAACAGCCGGCCAAGCGGCACTCTTGGGGTTGACATGCTGTACGTGGCCCGCGCGGTTGATGCTTCGTTCCTGCGCCGGTCTCCGCTCGGGGCCCTCCGTTTTATCAGAGCCGGAATGGTTTCTGTTGATGTTCAGCGCCAGATTTCAGAGATCCGATGGATGCTGATTCTTGCTGGGCTGGGGGCGGTTGTGTTGATTCTCGTGGCCAGCAGGCTTCTCTCGGCGCGTATCTCACGCCCCATTGTTGAAATTGCGGGGATTCTGAATGCCATCAAGGCGGGGGACCTCCAACGCAAACTGCCGGTACGGACGGACGATGAAATTGGCCGGTTGGCGGAAACAATCAACGAGATGACCGACAAGCTCAGAGATGATATCGCCCAGCTTCAACGTCTGGAACGCTTTCGAAGCGAGTTTCTCGGAAATGTCTCCCATGAGTTGCGTACGCCGATCTTCTCCCTCAAGGGATTCCTTGAGACCCTGATTGACGGGGCCGTGGACGATCCGTCAGTGAACAGGCAGTTCCTGGAAAAAGCCTATCACCATGCGAACCGACTTGATGCGCTCCTGAAGGATCTGATCGAGATCTCGCGCATTGAATCGGGCGACATGCGGATGAGTTTTCGCTACTTTGATGTTATGGAGTTCCTTGAGCAGGTCAGGGGGGACTTTGCCGATGAGGCGATTCGCAAACGTCAGACGATACGCGTGGCAGTTTCTGGGGGTGAGATCAAGGCCTTTGGTGACAAGGATCGGCTGAGGCAGGCGCTCGAGAGTCTGGTTGAGAACGCGATAAAATACAGCCCTGAGGGGGGGCACATTGAGCTGAGAGGCCTGGATGGTGAGTCATCCGTTCGAATCGAGGTTGTGGATGATGGGCCGGGGATCGGCGCCGAACACATTCCGCGCATCTTTGAGAGATTCTATCGGGTGAGCAAGGACAGGTCGAGGGAAGTAGGCGGTACTGGCCTGGGATTATCGATCGCGAAGCACATCGTCGAGGCGCATGGAAGTCGCCTTCAGGTTGAGAGCGCGTTGGGGAGGGGAAGTCGTTTCTTTTTCGACCTGAAGAAATGAGCATTAACGACCTTCTGATTGAACGCTTCTTGCGGCGTCTTCGCATTTCTGAATCCGCAATCAGGCAATTCGCCCAGGTCTCGAGACTCAGCAGTGTCGACGGACGGGGATTCCCCCGGGAACTCTTTCTCCTGAGCGCACCGATGGTGGCCCGGGGCCTTTTGAACTTTGCAGTTCTGCAGATGAAACGGGATTGGCTGTTTCCGTTTTGGGTGCACTCCCAACTCGATCCCCAGAATGAAGCCTATACAGTCCGTTCGCAGAATCCGCTCATGATGAACGTGACGTATCGAAATTGGACCGCTCTCGGCAGCCCCTCAGGGTATCATGAAGCAATTGTCGACCCGCGGGGTCTTGCGACGCCGCTCCCCAGGGAATGGTCCCTCGATACCTGGTTGTTGTGCGGTGATGAAACTCTGTTTCCCTCACACGCCGTTCCCCGGGAGCAGGACTTTGATACGCAAGCGCCGGCAGTCGAAACGCGGTTCGCTCAGAAGGGAGTGGAGCTCCATCTGACCACGTTTGTCGCGACTGCCAGGAGGAGTCTCGATGTGTTGTTTCACAGGGCTACGGTGCGCAACACTTCAGAAAAGGCGACCCGGGTGAGCCTTGCACTGGCCATCCGTCCTTTTAATCCTGAAGGGGTCGCACCGATCGATCGGATCGATGTGGCTGGACGAGTCATTCTCGTTGACAAGGCCGTGGGGGTCGTTCTTCGGGAGAACGCTTCACGATGGATCGCGGGGAACGAACGGGAAGGCGATTCTGCCCTGTTGTTTCAAAAGGGTGTGCACACAGTTGGACGGACGAGCGTAACCTGTGGTGGAGGTCTCGCGAATGCGGCATTTGTGTACGATCTTGAGCTTGAAGCTGGAACCGAGCGTTCGGTGGATTGCTCGGTTGCTTTGGCAAAGGAATCAGAACTCAGAGCTGTGCAGTCGACACCAACCTGGCGAGTCTCGCTTGACAGACGTCGCGCGGCACAGAGAGCATTGTGGAACCGCGAGCAGTCCTTGGGAGCCACCTTCGAATTCTCCGATGCGCGGATCCAGCGCGTGTTCGACGCTTCAAAGCTGTCCCTCCTTCAATTTCATGATGGCGACTTGATCACACCGGGGCCGTTCGTCTATCACCATTTCTGGTTTCGGGATGCGGCCGTGATGCTCCGCGCTTTGGACGTGCTTGGCTATTCCCAACGATCACGACAGGTCATCGAAGGGTTTGGAAAGAAACAGAAAGGTGACGGCTTCTTCAGCGGACCCGATGGAGAATGGGATTCCAACGGCGCTGTGCTCTGGACTGTCCACGAGCATTACCGGCTCACCCGGTCTGATCTGTGGCTGCGTCGACTGTGGCCGATGTTGAAAAAGGGGGGGCAATGGATTATGCGAATGCGGCGGAAGGGTGAGGAGAAAGGTTCCGGGCTCATGCCTCCAAGCCTCAGTGCAGAGCATCTGGGGATGGTGGATCAGTACTATTGGGATAGTTTCTGGTGTGCGGCGGGAATACGTTCCCTCGCATCGTTGGCCGAATCACTGAACAAGCCTGATGACGCGATCTCCTTCAGAAGGGAATTTGAGGATTTCCGGTCTGATCTTCTGAGCTCGATGGCAACCGCGCAGGCCAGGCTCGGACAGCCGATTGTGCCGGCGTCACCGCGGAGGGGATTTGACGAAAGCGCTATAGGATCCATCTGTGCCGTTTACCCGCTCGATCTGTTTCCTGGTGCGGCAGGTCCCGTGGCATCGACGGTGTATTCGCTTATTGAGAGGTTCTGCAATTCGAAGGGATTCCTGCATCCGATAATTCATTCAGGCTATAATCCCTACCTTACCCTTCAACTGGCTCATGCATGTTTGTTCCTGGACAACGTTGAGAAAGCGTGGAGCGTTGCTGAAACGATTTTCGCCCAGGCCAATTCGCCGTTCTCGTTCCCCGAAGCCATCCATCCCAAAACGGGTGGTGGATCCATGGGTGACGGCCACCATGGTTGGGCGGCGGCGGAGATTGTTCTTTTCCTCAGGGATTGTCTCCTCGACGATCGGGGTGAGGATCTCTCCTTCCTGAGGGGACTTGGTCCCTTGCTCAAGAAAGGACAGGGGTTGCGCGTGGAGAACGCGCCCACGAAGTTTGGTACGGCCGGTCTGAAGGTTGAGTTTGAGACCCCCCAGAGGATACTCCTGACATTCAGGAACGTCTTCCACGAGAAGAGCAGGCCAAAGGGCCTTGTGGTTCACCTTCCTTTTCCGGTCCGCCGCGCGGTTCCGGTTACTGGGAATCCGGTGATGACAGAATCGGTCCCCTGGAGGGGAACCCGGCTGAAACTCGATTCGCGCGTAAAGACTGTTTTCCTCGAGCTGTAAGACGCCTGCCCAAAATTCTAGACAGGAAAGGCAACAAGTTCGACGGATTGTCTCTTGATGGCGGAATATCTCTTCCGTGGAGCTGGTCGGGAGGTTGGGATCGGGAGAACATGGCGTGTCAGCGAGGCGTAGCCGTACGAGAACAAGAGCTCATTGAATTTGAGAAAGGACACGGCGTCGTCGCACACCGCACCGGCGCCGTTTGCCATCGTGATCCCCTCGCGTTCGTACACTTCGTTTCGGTGGATGTGACCGTGCAGGACAAAGCGAACGCCGAGATCTGCAAAGAGCTTGAGCACCTTGCGCCTCCCCTTCATTCTCATGGTACGGGACTCGATGCGATGCCAGAGCGATTGGCTGATGTCATCCGCGATCGCGTTGTTGAAGTGGTGGTGGAGAACGGCAACGACAATGCGGGATGCAAGCAAGGGCGAACCCACCAGGCTTTGCAGCGCTTCGAAGTGGTCATCGTCGAGGATGCCGTTTGTTCCGAGGGGATTGCTCCACAATGACCAGGGAGGGATCGAGTTGATCCCGATCAGAAGGAGGGGTCCCACTACCTTGACAAAGGGATAGAGGGACCGATCGGACAACCGAAAAGCTCCCTGGAAGGATTCTGCAAAAGCACTGGAGAACAGCTCAATATTGCGGATGTGTTGGGGGAAACTGAGAATGTCCACGGCCCGATGCGGTCCGCCAAAAATGTCATGATTCCCGAGCACCACGGTGAGGATTTGTCCATCAAGAAGGCTGTGCTTGTCGAGAGTCTCCCTGGCAAGCACAAAGTCCGCTTCGTCTCCTGTACTGACAATATCTCCCGAGATCACGAGGTGATCAAAGCCACGTTCCAGTACGAAACGCAGGAGGCTTCGAAACGACCTCGCGTGCTCGCGGGAGAAGAGCACGCTGAGGTGCGGATCCGAGACATGAACGAGCGAGTATCTTTGTGGCATGCAGATGTGTTTTTGAATTCAAACCGAATGGTCAGGCAGCGCTGCGTCGTCGCTGGCTCTGTAACCGGATGACATCACGATAGTGATCGAAGATCTGGGGGAGGATCGTATCCCAGGAAAACTGTCTTGCGCGTTGCAAGGCGTTTTCCTGGATGATACGACGCTCGTGGGGGTGGTCGAGAAGCCACGATACGCGTTCTGCCATTTCCACGGGGCGATGGGGTGTTGTGAGGAACCCCGAGCATCCGTCCTCAATCAGCTCGACCGCCCCGCCATACCCTGCCGCAACCGGCGCGAGGCCTGACGCCATTGCTTCAGCCGTGACCAGACCGAAGGTCTCCGTCGTCGATGGAAAGACAAAGATGTCGGAAGAGGCAAAGCTTTCCGCCAGAGGAGCGCCCGTCTGGTAGCCAAGAAAATGTGCACCCGGCATCATGGCTTCGAATCCCTTCCGAGCATATCCGTCCCCCACAATCACCATCTCGAAATCCGCCCGGTGAGCGCGAAGCCACTGGTAGGTCTTTGCAAGATCCCGAAGGTCCTTTTCCCAGACAAGTCTGCTGACGAAAAGGACGATGGTTTTCCCGCCTGATGCGTTGATTCTTCTTCTCCATTCCATGGAACGACGAGTGGGCGAGAATTGATGAGTATCAACGCCGTTTGGAACATAGACAGTCTGGTCCACTCCATTGGCAACAAGTTCTCTCCGAATAGGTTCTGTCGGGACGAACGTCCTGTCAAGACTGTTGTAGAGCGATCGGATGAGGCGCCAGGTCATTTCCTCGGCACCGTAAATGTGGTAATATCGGGGATAGGTTGGAAAGTGTGTATGATAGGTTGCGACGACCGGAACGCCGAAATGGCGGGCGTACTTCGCTGCGGCGAATCCCAGCGTGCAGGGACTGTTGATGTGCAGAAGATCGGGCCGAAAGCTCCGTAGTTGTGGGGCGAAATGATGGTATCCTGGCAACGCGATGCGATATGCTTTTTGGAGGGGAAGGACGACCGACGGAACCTTGACCATTGGTATGTCTGTCTGGTCCGGATCAGGAAGGGTGGACGTTAAGGCAAGGACAGCGTGTCCGCGGTGTCGGGCCGCCTCCATCATCCTGTACATCACCCGGGTGACGCCATCCTGCCAATCCGCATGTTCGCATTGAAATAGGCAATATTCATTCTGTACCCTCCGTCTTGATTTGCGCAATATAGCGCTCTCCCGTAAGTTCAGCGTTATCGCATCATTAAGGAATGATAAAAGATTGTCATCCGTAAAGAGTAAGGCACAAGCCCCAGCCCCGGGGTCTTGTGCCTTGGAGGAGTCCCCTCGAGAGGGAGGGGAGCCGGTGAACCTTGCGTCTGTCGCGGACAGCCCTGCCGCTGGTAGCCTCAGTAAACAGTTGATTGGGGATCGTAGTTTGCCCATCCGAGGTCCCACCTCGTTCCGGCCGAGAAAGCGCCGACGTACGTTGTTGAAGCAAAGAAGGGATCGGTGAGGCGCGCATTGCTGAAATCAGCGCCGGTAAGGGCGGGAGAGCCGGTGCCGGGGACGGGATTCGGGTTGGTCAACGAAAAGGGATTGCCAAGACCCACCTCCGCAGGCTGAGCGTACGACCGGTTGCCGTACGCCGTGGTGTTGTACCATCCGGCGGCATCAAATCCGCCAACAGTGGATACGAAGGAATTTCCTGCACGAAGACCCGCCCAGATAGTGTTGCGGATCTGCAATGCGTCGGTCGTACAGGCATCGACAACATTTGACCCATCGAGCAAAAGGCCGATAGGCCATCCGATGAAGATGCTGTTGTAGATGGAGGTGAGCGTGGAACGGCGCAAATGGGCGCCCCGACGATAGTTCGCATTCGGCGTGGCGCTCGTGTCCTGCATGGGACCGACAACGGTCACATTGCTGAACAGAGGGGACGTGCGCGGATTGTTCGTCGTCCCTGTGCCGTCATTATCAGACTCAAAACCGTTGCTTCCGGAAATATCGGCAACCTGCGGGTCCCTGATTGCCAGAGCAAACTGAATCTTGCCGGAAAATCCAAAATCCGTATCGAAGTCATCGTCAACAGGCCGATGAGAAATGAGATACTTGGCATTGGCTGTGCCGCCGAACCACTCGAAGGAATCATCGCCACAGTGGCTCACCTGAACGTATTCGATCGTCGTGCCGCGGCCCACGCCGCCCAAGGTGAGCCCATTGATCTCGTTATCCGGGAGGAATGCGATCCCCCCGAATTCGATCCGCACATAACGGAGCGTTCCGCTGTTGTCATTGTCATTCGGAGTTGCCCCTCCGCCATACGTTGTTCCCGTTCCGCCCTCAATCGTTGCTGTGCCTCCGGGTACGTTGATTGAGGCATTTCCGGCGATGATGATCCCGCCCCAGTCTCCTGGTGCCCGCGAGCCGGGGGAAAGCTCGCTCGTGAACACGATGGGAGCGTTGGAGGTGCCGGACGCCTCAAGGTTGGCACCCCGGTTGATGATCAGAGTCCCCTTGGATGTCTTTTCTCCGAAAATGACCGTCCCAGGCTGGATCGTCAGGGTTGCAGGAGCGTTGACATTCACAAAACCGCGTAAGAGGTACTTCTTGTCGCTTGTCAGCGTCTGATTGGCGCTGATCGTTCCTTCGAGGATCACGAGTTCGGATCCCGCAGGGGGCGGATCAACGGTATTGTTCTTGTCGCACCCGCTGATGAGGTTGGCAAGAATTGCCACCCCAAGGGCAACAAGACCTGTTTTGGAAATCGGGAGAGAAAAGTTCAGAAACTGCATCTGGTGTCCTTTCGTATTGGATGATGAAATGGTTGAGGCAGTACGCCCTGATTGATCATGGGGTGATGGAGAGTCCGATCGAAACGGAGCTTGGCATCGAATCACTGCGGGCTATCCGGTCTGCCTGTCGAAAAACCCGGTCGGGGTGAAGAATATCCTTCCATTGCAGTTTCACATCGTAACCCGAGGCCACCGGAATCGTGACGGCAAGGTCAAGGACATCCCGCGGCTCTTCAATGACGTCCTGCTCGTAGGCGGTTGCCACCTCGACAACTCGTCTGCCGTACGTGTTGTAGAGAAGATTGGCCGAGATGCCGCTGTGGACGTGAGTGTACTGCAATCCCAGATTCCACACATACGGCGACTGTCCCTGAAGCGGGCGCCCCTTTCGCGCTATCGTTGATTCTGTTCCGCTCACCGTCACGGCTGATTTCACGAGGGTCAGGTTGCTTCTGAGGGTCAACGGAGCAAACACATCTGCGAGATGGCCAAGACTGAGACGGGCCTCGATTTCGAGGCCGTATACGTTGGCCATGTCCGCATTCGCAAACGTTCGTTCCGAGCCGAGGGCGCTTCCCGTGACGACCACCTGTTCAATCGCGTTCCGGAGATTCTTGTAGAAGACACTCACCGAAAACAGCTCGCCGGGGCCGGGGTAAGATTCATACCGGAAATCATAGTTGCGAATTCGGGCACGGGTGAGTTGTTGATTGCCGCGAATCGACGTTTGGGTATTAAAATCGAAGTAGGCAAAGGGAGCGAGCTCGCGGAGCTCGGGACGATTGACGGTTTCACTGTAGGCTGCCCGGACGTTTGAGGAAGGCGAAAGCCCATACACAAGGTTGATGGAGGGAAGGAGGTCGGGAGTGACGAGCTCGATCGATACGGGAACGCGGCCCGATACATCGTAGGATTGCACACTGTGCCGTGCGTGCTCAAAGCGCGCTCCTGCAATAATCCGAAGACCGTCAATGACGGAGGCCATCGGAATGTCGATCATGGCGTACGCCGCCGCGATGGATTCGCCGGCATCGTACGCATTTGTTCCGTTCTGGTACTCGTCAATGGAAAAACCGTTGTAACGAAAATTTTCAGCGGAGAAGATCCTGTCGAGGGGAAGTTCGTAGAGAGCAGGGTCGGTGTATCCGTTGTTGCGCGCATTCACGATGACCCCTATCAGACGTGATCTGAACTCCCGAGTCTTATGTTCAAGTTGTGCTCCGGCCTTGAACGTTCCGCCGGCAAAAGGTATCGATGCATCCACGGCCGAGCCGAGAGAATGGTCGTCAAGCTCCGAGAAATATCTGCCACCGTTTTTCAGGTTCGCCTGGAACCCGAGGACAGCAGCCATTGGCTCCGATGTCCCGATGGGACGTGCGTAGATAATCCGCCGGTAATCGGGCTCGTCGCGCGTCGAGAGGGACCCAAACACGCGCCAGTGAACATTGACAGGGGATCCCAGCACAGAAGCGTGCTCGCCGGTGATCTGGCTGGCAAGGACGGAGCGTGAAACGAATCGGATTGCTGTTTGGATCTGCTCGGACCCGGCATCCGCGAACTGAAAACCGGACAGTTGTGCCACCTCCTCGTTTGCGCTGCGCGTATAGCTGTTTTTCAGAGTGAATCTCTGACCGGGGCCTGCGTCGTATCCGACATTCAAGAGGGCGCCCCACAGAACTGAAGAGGTCCACTGTTGGCCGTCAAAGGCAAAGCGCGGCTCCCCGCTGGACTCATATTCCCTCCGTACGGTCTCCGAATGGTCGAAGTTGTTACGGTACGAGAGTGCGGCGACAAACCCGAAATTCTCCCCCAGAAGACGGGTGCCGTCGCCCATGGAAAGCGCAAAGCTGTTGTTTGTGAGGGCCCGGCTGTTTGCGGGAGCCCAGGAGTTCCGAAGCGATCGCGCGAACGAGTGCAGTTCTTCCGCGGAGAAAAGCCTGCTGTTCAGGTTTTTTGGAAATGATGCCGGAAGGGCCCGCGTCCCGTCATCGATTCCAAGAGCGTCAAGCGTTCCGCCGGACGAGCGTTGGAAGGCCTGAAATGTTGTCGAGGAAACATAGCCGACGCTCGTAGTGATGTTCACAACCAAATCGTCCGGAAAGTCGACGGTGGTCAGCCTGAGCAGTCCTCCGGAGAAATCCCCGGGGACGTCAGGAGTAAAGGACTTGGCGATGACGGCGCTCTGCAACAAGTTGGTCGGGAGAAGATCAAACGCAAAGGCCTTCTTGTCAGGCTCGGTGCTGGAGAGCGAAGCGTTGTTCAGAAGTGCACGGCTGTACCTCTCGCTGGTACCGCGAACGTAGAGAAACCTGCCGTCGGCCACCGTTACTCCTGTCACTCTGCGAAGGGCGTCTCCTGCCGTGGCATCAGGGGAACGCCTGATCTGCTCTGCACTGATGCCGTCACTGATGACCGCCATCTTTTTCTGGTGAGTAAGGAGAGCTCCTTCGAAGGACATCACACCCTTGCCTTCGACCACAATCTCTTTGGTCTGGATGACTTCTTCTTTCATGGCCACGTCAAGCCGCGTTGTTTGTCCAGGGTGAACGACAACGCTGTCCATACGTACCGAAGCATAGGAAATGAATGAGAGCACGACAGAGTAGGTCCCGGGGGCAAGGGAGCGGATCAGAAACTCCCCCTCTGGATCTGTAGCGGCACCGACGGTTGTGCCGGGAAGATAGACATTGGCGCCAACAATGGGATCCCGCGTAACAGAGTCCACAACTTTTCCTGAGATGGATCCCGTCAACGGAATCTGGGCGAACAGGGATGGATGGAGCAGAAGCACAGTCAGGAGAATCCAGACAGTTCTGCGGGCATTGGAGAACTCGTTCATCAGAATACCTCCGAGGGGCTGGTGTCAGAAAAACTGCGACATCGGGGTTATGATATCACAGCAGGTCGATCATAAGGTTGGCAACAAGATAGAAGCCAGCGTTAATGCACTATTACTCGCGGGTTACGAAATCATCATGAGGACACTCCGGCCCTAAGGGGGGTGGGTGGTACGGCGTGATTCAGGGCGTTAACAATTTGGTAACATAATCTTAATACAGAAGTCACACGTTCTTCTAATTTGCACACGACTATTCACGCAACCTTGAGGAAGGAAATACACCCCATGAAGAAAACGGTTCGCCACCTTGGCCTGCTTTTCCTTCAGGCAACACTGATCGTCACGGCAGTTGGCCAGACCGTTCAGGTCGACCCGAAGATTCCAAAGTACAGGAAGAAAGAGGGGGTCAGCGGAAAAATCTCCTCCATCGGTTCCGATACGATGAACAACCTCCTTGCCCTGTGGGGAGAGGCGTTCAAGCAGATCTACCCGAATGTGGTCATTGAATTTGAGGGAAAGGGCTCTTCGACAGCTCCCCCGGCGCTTCTGGCGGGCACGGCACAACTGGGACCCATGTCCCGCCCCATGAAGGCCGAAGAAATGGAGGCGATCGAGCGGAAGTACGGGTTCAAGCCAACTGCAGTAAACACTGCGGTTGATGCCCTGGCGGTTTATGTCCATAAAGACAATCCCCTCGAGTCTCTCACGCTCCAGCAGGTTGATGCAATCTTCTCCAAGAGCCGCAGGGGAGGGTACCGGGAGAACATCACGAACTGGAGTCAGATTGACCCTAACATTGGCAACAGACCCATCAGCCTCTATGGCCGCAATTCTGCATCGGGAACCTATGGATTCTTCAAGGAACACGCGCTCTTCCGTGGCGATTTCAAGGACGGTGTCAAGGAACAGCCCGGCTCAGCGGCCGTTGTTCAGGGCGTGTCCCGGGACCGGTACGGGATCGGCTACAGCGGCATAGGCTATCGGACTTCCGGCGTCAAGGCTCTGGCTATTGCCGAACGGGCGGGAGGACGTGCCTATGAGCCCAACTTCGAGAATGCGGAATCGGGCAGGTATCCCATTGCACGAGTCTTGTTTATGTACATTCTCAAGGAGCCACAAAAACCCCTTGACCCGCTCCTGAAGGAATTCCTGACGTATGTTCTGTCATTCGAAGGCCAGAGTGATGTCTTAAAAGATGGTTATTATCCTCTTTCCTACCAAAGTGTTATGGCCGAAAGGAAGAAACTTGATTGAAGGTCGACCTTCGGTGGGGTGACGAGATGAAGAGGGGTGAGGCTTTGGGGGACCATGGAGTCGATCAGAGATTGAGGCGGAGGTCATGGTCGAACAAGACAGCTGGGATCTTTATATCGCTTGGGGGTATAGGCGTTATTGCAGTTGTAGTGGCAATCTTCGTCTTCATCGGGTATGAAACAATTCCGCTGTGGTCGGGACCGAAGATGGAGCATCGTGGCTCCATTTCCCTTGAAGACAAAGAAATCCTTGCCATCGGAGAGAATGAGTATCGAACTGTTGGCTATGCGATCTCCCGCCGTGGGACCCTGACGATATTCAATCCGGGGGATTCCTCTTCGTTCCAGTCCATGGACCTCGCGGTAGGTGGGGTAGTCTCTGCTGTCATCGATCCTACACAGCGGTACGCCTTCATTATAGGATTGGATGATTCTGTCTACTTCCTTGAAATGCCAGGGAGTTATCCCCGGGAACCTCAACGTTTTTCAAGGTTGATTCCGCTTCTTACCGTTTCCATTCCATCTGATGACCTCCCTCTCGCCGCTGATTTTGTCTCTCCCGGTGAACGAGACTTTGTGGCCGTTGTTGCCGGGGGCAGGCGAGGACCCCGGGTTCTCTTCGTCCGGAAGGGCTCAATATTTTCCGGGAGCACGCCGGAGATCATTCTGAAAGATTTGCCAGGGGAATATTCAGCACGGATATCGGTGATCGCCGTCGATCAGTATGCGGAACGGGTTGTTGCTGGAACCGGCGACGGGACGATCCTGTACTGGGATATTCGTGACCCGGAGTTCCCTCAAATGATCCAGTCGTTGAAGGTTTCGCCCCAAGGCGTGACTGCCATGAAGTTTCTGCTGGGCGGACAGGTGTTGATTGTGGGAGATGCAGGGGGGAGGGTTACAAGCTGGACCTGGGCGCTGGATTCGACAAGCGTGAACGGAATTGGTGTGGTGCCACTGAATCAGTTCGACCGCCACCCGGGAACAGTGACAGCGATCGCGTCTGCCCACCGAAACAAGAGCTTTGTGACTGCTGATGCCACAGGAGGGGTGTCTTTGCACTATCAAACGGGTGGAAGGACCATTCTGAGCGTGTCCGGAGCGGGGGGAATACGTGCCCTCTCGGTTTCCCCGCGAGACGACGGTCTTCTTCTGCTTGATGATCGCGGGATCGTCAGTATCGACTCGCTCTATAACCCACATCCGGAAGCGAGCCTGAAAACTCTCTTTGGCGAGGTACAGTACGAGGGATACGATCATCCGACTCATACATGGCAATCCACCGGAGGGACCGACGATTTCGAGCCAAAACTTAGCCTCGTACCTCTCATTTTCGGAACCTTGAAAGGTGCGGTATATGCGATGCTCTTTGCATTACCTGTGGCGGTTTTCGGGGCTCTCTATACGGCGCTTTTTGCCCATCCGACAATCAAGGCCATTGTCAAGCCCATCGTCGAGATCATGGCGGCGCTGCCCAGCGTTGTCATTGGATTCGTCGCTGCCCTCTGGTTGGCTCCGCTCCTGGAAACGAGGTTTGTTGATGTGGCGCTCATCGTGGCTGTTTTTCCGCTCTCAGTCTTTGTCGTGCTTTCCCTCTGGCGGCTCCTCCCCGCAGGGTTCACAAACAGGTTTCTGTACGGCTCGGAGATTCTACTACTCGTACCCGCGCTGGCTGGCTTCATGTATCTGGCAACGCTTCTCGCGGCGCCCGCCGAAACGGCATTCTTCAACGGATCGTTCCGGCAGTGGCTCTTTGAGACAGCGCATGTGACCTACGATCAGCGCAATTCCATCGTGGTCGGCTTTGCCATGGGATTTGCGGTCATTCCGATCATCTTTACCATTAGTGAAGACGCCCTCTCGAGCGTCCCGGGCCACTTGACGGCGGGTTCGCTGGCGCTGGGGGCCACGCGGTGGCAGACCGCCACACGCGTCGTCCTGCCGACGGCAAGCCCGGGCATTTTCTCGGCGGCGATGATCGGGTTTGGAAGGGCGGTGGGGGAGACGATGATTGTTCTCATGGCGACGGGCAACACTCCCGTTCTGGATTTCAGCCCATTCACAGGAATGCGAACTCTTTCGGCAAACATTGCCGTGGAGATTCCTGAGGCCCCCTATCTGGGCACACTTTATCGCGTGTTGTTCTTTTCCGGCCTTCTGTTGTTCGCATTCACCTTTCTTGTGAATACGATCGCCGAAGTCATCAGGCAAAGGCTCCGCAAACGGTACAGCACGATATGAAACGAATGAAGGCCATTCCGCGCGGCGAAACCTATATCTGGCTGACAGCGGCTTTTCTCGCGTTGTGCATCATCATGATCGGCGGGATGCTTGTCCTGATTGCCGTGAACGGCATCGGGTACTTCACTCCACGGGAGATCACCCAATTCACGGTGAAGGCAGAAGACGGGAATCGAGAGGTTGTGCTGGGTCAGGTCTATGCAACAGAAGCCATTCCGGCCGATGTGGCTTTTTCGCTTGGCATGGATCCGGAGACTCACCCCAGGAGATTCCTCGTAAGGGTCGGAAATCGCGAGCTTGTCCCGCAGGATTTTCGTTGGATCAACGAGCCTGCCATTGTTGAGTCTTCGACGCCTCCAAATGCCGTGTGCCTGGAACGAACCGAGTACGGCCACGCATACGGATTCGTTTCGGCGTTGCGGCTCGATGCCCTGAGGAGCGTCGACAATGCAGTGGATGCATGGGACGCCCTGCAGACAACGCGGGTGGTTGTACAGGAGGCTCTTGGAGAAGCGCGCAAGCGCGAGAGGGGAATCATCGGCGACCTCAACTACAGGCTTGAAGCGTTTCGTCGGGAAGGGATAAACCTTGAGCATGCCCTTGCGGAAGGACGCATTTCCGAGGGCGACTATCGCGATAAGATGGCTGTCGTCGAGAAAGCCAGAGAGGAACTGAATCTCTCGCTCCGCCTGGAGCAGGAGCGGGTCGATTCGCTGAAGCGCATCGCCATGATGCCGGTTCTGTTCCTGCGCACCCTGGGCACGGCCGAGGAAACCATGGAGATTCCCGTGGCGTCCATTGTGCGCGCGTACAAGCCGAATATCATGAGTACCGCCGAGATCCTTTCATTCTATGCGGCAAAAACGTGGGAATTCCTTTCCGACAACCCGCGTGAGGCTAATGCGGAGGGTGGAGTGTTTCCCGCGATTTTCGGGACAGTCATGATGGTGATGTTGATGACTATCGTTGCCGTGCCCTTTGGCGTTCTCGCGGCGCTGTATCTTCGCGAATATACGGCCGGAGGCCCGATGGTGCGCCTCGTACGGATCGCGGTCAACAACCTGGCCGGCGTTCCATCGATTGTGTTCGGCATGTTCGGCCTGGGATTCTTTGTATATTTTGTCGGAGGGGGGATTGACGCGATGTTCTACCCGGAGCGACTGCCCGCGCCGACCTACGGGACGGGAGGAATCCTCTGGGCTTCGCTCACGCTTGCATTGTTGACGGTTCCTGTCGTCATTGTCGCGACCGAGGAGGCCCTTGCTGCCATTCCGCGGGGAATTCGGGAGGGATCATTGGCGTTGGGCGCGACGAAGTGGGAAACGATTCGACGGATTGTTCTGCCGAGCGCGACCCCCGGAATCATGACGGGAGCAATTCTGGCGATGGCCCGCGGAGCGGGTGAAGTTGCACCCCTCATGATCACGGGCGTCGTCAAGCTCGCGACGGAGATGCCGTTCGATGACACGTTTCCGTTCTTCCATCTCGACAGGAAGTTCATGCATCTCGGATTCCACATCTATGATGTCGGTTTTCAGACGTCGAACGTTGAGGCGAACATCGGCATGGTGTACACAACCACGCTTCTGCTGATCGGGATCATCCTGTTGTTAAACCTGACCGCCATTCTGGTTCGTGCGCGTTTGCGCGACAAGTACAGGATGGGGGGCTTTTAGGGAGAGACCAATGAACGAAGAAGGGCTCCTGACCTCAATCGCGCCCGCAACCCCGAGGGATTCCAGCGTTTCCTTGAACGACGGAGACGTCAAGATCACCGTTGGAGGACTCAGCCTTTGGTACGGTGATGAGCAAGCGCTGTTCGATATTTCCCTCGACCTGAAGGCCCGGCACATTTCCGCGCTCATTGGCCCGTCGGGTTGCGGAAAATCCACGTTTCTTCGAACTCTCAACCGAATGAATGACCTGGTTGAGCATGTTCGGACGGCTGGTAAGGTCGTGATAGACGGGGAAGATATCTACCGAGATGGCGTGGATGTGGTGTCTCTTCGGCGAAAAGTGGGAATGATTTTTCAGAAGTCGAATCCGTTTCCGAAATCGGTCTATGAAAATGTGGCGTATGGCCAGCGTTTGCTGGGAGTGCGCGAGCGGCAGGTCTTGGACGAGGTTGTGGAACGGAGCCTGCGACAGGCCGCATTGTGGGATGAGGTGAAGGATCGTCTTGACGGACCCGCCTTGAGCCTTTCCGGTGGGCAGATGCAGAGACTGTGCATTGCGAGGGCACTTGCCGTGGAGCCGGAGATTCTTCTGATGGATGAGCCAAGCAGCGCGTTGGATCCCATTGCCACGGCGAAAATCGAAGAGTTGATTGTGGAGTTGAAGCAAAAATATACGATTATCATTGTGACGCACAACATGCAGCAGGCGGCGCGTGTAAGCGATTACACGGCGTTTTTTTATCTCGGCAAGCTTGTAGAGTTTGATGAAACCCGGAGGATCTTTACGAGCCCCGGCAAAAGGCAGACGGAAGAATACATCACCGGACGGTTTGGCTGACGCCGGCGGAGGAACTCATGAGACACTTTGAACAGGAGCTCGATCAGCTTCGAACCACCCTGATTCGGATGGCCAGCCTGGTCGACGAACAAATCGATGCCGGCGTGAGAGCGATTCTTCAGGCAGACTCGGCCCTGGCGCGACGCGTCATGGAGCGGGACAAGGAGGTGGACATGTTTGACAACGACATTGACCATCTCTGCATGAAGATTCTTGCGCTGACACAGCCGGTAGCCATTGATTTGCGATTGCTGATGGCGGCGCTGAAGATCAACAATGAGCTTGAGCGCATCGGTGACATTGCCGTGAATCTTGCAGAGCGCGTGGAACCACTCTTGCCCCATGCGGCATTCGTGAAGCAGACGCGGATCGGAGAAATGGCCGATGCGGCCCGGATGATGGTGAAGCAGGCGATTGACGCATTCGTGAACAGTGATGCGAATCTTGCGAGGTCGGTTTTGGAAGCAGATGATCGGATCGACGCTCTCGACGCAGAAAATTTCCGGCGTATGATAGATGCCATGAAATCGACGCCTGAGAACATTCTTCCCGGCGCTCATATGATGATCATTTCAAGGCACATAGAACGCCTGGCCGACCACGCCACGAACATTGCCGAGGATGTGATTTTCATTATTAATGCGCGCATCATCAAACACCATGCTGACGAGCACAGGAAGTCGTAACGAGTAAGTTCTGAAGGGTTCCGCACACGAAGCCCCCTCGGTGCGGAGGCCAAACAACCATAACCACACGGAGGAGTTCCCGCATGAGCAGGGCATTAACCGGCTTGGTCTTGTTGATCGGCCTGGCGGCAGGCAATGGAGCCGCGCAGGAAGGCGGAAAAATGTCGGTTCTGGTATACGCCGACTATGTGTACAATCTTCAGCGCGATACGAGCCTCACGAATGCCGTTCTCGATGGGCAGGAGGACTTCAATGCCTTCCAGCTTCGGCGGGTGTATCTCACCCACGATCACCGCATCTCGGGAGAGTTCGTCACGCGCATAAGACTTGAGGCCGATGAGGCTGCGAGGACAAGCGATGGAAAAACGGGGGTGTTTTTGAAGGATGCCTATCTGAAATGGAGCGGGGTCTTTGGAAGTCACGACCTCATGATCGGAGTACAGCCGACACCTGCTTTCGAGATATCGGAGGCCGTCTGGGGATTCCGGTCGCTGGAAAAAACGATCATGGACCTTCGCGGCTTTGTGAACTCGAGGGACCTCGGCGTCAGTCTCAGGGGGCCTGTGGATCCCGGGAAAAACATCCATTACGTTGTGTTCGCCGGGAACGGGAGTGGGAATAGGCCGGAGGGGGACAAGTGGAAGAGGGTGTACGCGCGACTCGGTGCGCGACCCGTGGCCGGGCTTGATGTAACCGTGACGGGCGATTACAGCGCCGGGCCGGGCGTCATCAGTCCTTATTCGGGATCAAGGGTCAGCAACTCCGTGTTGACGGGAGCGGCATTTGTTGGCGTGTCCATTGCAGAATATGCCCATATTGGCGTCGAGGGGGTTCTGCAGAGCCAGCTGAACGGATATGATACCGGGACGAGGCTGACAGAAAGGAACAGGCTGGGGATTTCCGTGTTCGGCCGGTGGACTGTGACGGAAAGAGTCACGCTGGTCGGACGCTACGATTTCTTTGATCCGAACACTCATGGGAATGCGCAGAACGACACTCGGGGATATTTTCTGGGCGGGATATCATGGTCTCCCGCCGCGAACGTGGAAATCGTTCCGAATGTTCAGGTTGAAACGCTTGAATCCACCAGCCAGCGGTCGTACAAGCCGTCTGTGACGGGTCGATTGACAATGGTGTGGGCGACCCCGTAGGTCGCTTGCGGGCGGAGACAAAAAGCGGTATCATTGCGGAATGAAGCTCGAATTCACCAAAATGTCGGGCGCCGGGAACGATTTCGTCGTCCTCGACAACAGGGCGGAATCGATCAGGGACAAGCCGGGCCTGGCGAAACGTCTTTGCGACAGACACTGGGGCGTTGGCGCTGACGGCCTGCTGTTGGTGGAGAAAAGCAGCCGTGGAGCCGATTACCGGATGGAGTACTACAACGCCGACGGGAGCTACGGGGGGATGTGCGGGAATGGGGGACGATGTATCGCGGTGTACGCTGTTCACCGGGGGATAGCAAGTCCGAGCCATCGCTTTGACGCGCTTGATCACATGTACGAGGCGAAGGTCAAGGGTGCGGAGGTCGTTTTGAAAATGAAGGATCCGAAGGACCTGCGGCTGAATTTCGTGCTCCGGCTTGCTGGTGGCGATATCAGGGCGCATTATGTGGACACGGGCGCCCCACACGTTGTTGTGGAAGTGCCCGGCGAACTGAATGACGTCGATGTCGTTGGTCTGGGAAGGTCAATTCGTGAGCATTCAAACTTCAAGCCCGGCGGAACAAACGTGAATTTCCTCAAGAGCCTCGGCAATAAGTCGTTGCAAATCAGGACTTACGAGCGGGGTGTCGAAGCTGAAACATTAGCCTGTGGGACCGGATCGATTGCCTCGGCAGTTATTGCAGGAAGCCTGGGAAAGGCCAAACCGCCGGTGGGTGTGATGGTGCGGAGCGGATCGACGCTGAAGGTTGATTTTGATGCTGAGGGTGATGGAAAGATCAGGAACGTCAGGCTTTCCGGACCTGCGGTGACTGTTTTTGAAGGGACGATTGAGTTTCGTGAGAATTGAGTCCGGCATGTCCATAGACTCCGAGATGTGCCACCTTTGTTGTCATATAATATGTATTATGTAAAGTTACATGTTTCACAGCAGGAACTCTCTTCCCACCGGCTTACTCCCCCAACCCGCGAGCAAGGCCGCTCTCGTAAGCTTCTCTGACTCTACGCGTCTCAACGTGGATTCTCCCTCCAAGAGAAAACATGCCGTTGCCGGTCACCCGGCCGATGACCTGGCATGGTACGCCGCGCTCACGGGATAACGCCAGAACATCTGGGACCGCATTTTTAGATGCCGTTACAAGGATGAGTGACTGAGTTTCCCCATACAGCCAAAAATCAGCGCGCACGTTGCCAAACACATCAGTATCGCCCTCGATGCCGGGCTCCGCAAAGTCGGACCAGAGGCAGGCCTCGGCGAGAGCAACCGCCACTCCACCTTCGGAAACGTCATGCGCGGACCGAATAACCTGGCTGTGAATGAGAGCCAAACACAGTTGGTGGAGCCGTCGCTCGTCCGAAAGATCGAGGGCTGGCGCGTCACCTGCGATGCGACCTGTTCGGATTCGCAAGTATTCCGATCCGCCGATGTCCCCTCGATTAAGGCCCAAGAGCAGAATATGATCACCGGGAGCACGGAATCCGGCCTGCATTCGATGGGAAACGTCATTGAGAAGCCCAAGCATGCCAATGACCGGCGTGGGGTAAATCGCCGCTGACTCGCTCTCGTTGTAAAAACTGACGTTGCCTCCGGTCACAGGCGTACCAAATGCCCGACAAGCCTCACCTATTCCAGCCACTGCCTCCTTGAACTGCCAGTAGATCTCCGGATCGTAGGGATTCCCAAAGTTCAGGCAGTTTGTTATCGCAATCGGTACAGCACCTGTACATACAACGTTTCTTGCGGCCTCCGCTACAGCAATTTGTCCGCCTCTCCTCGGGTTAAGATAAACATACCGGCTGTTACAGTCTGTGGACAGACTCAGCGCCTTTGAAGTTCCCTTGATCCGCACAATCGCTGCGTCACCCTGTGTTGAGACTGTGTTCGTACGAACCATTGAATCATACTGTTCCCAAACCCACTTCTTCGCCGTGATGACAGGACTGGCCAACAAATCGAGGAATGTGGCATTATAGTCCTTCGGCTCAGGGAATTTCAAATGATCGGGATTCCTGACATCATTCAGGTACGACGGCACACGTGCCTCCCGAATATATACCGGGGCACCGCCGCCCAGGACAAGCGTCTCCGCCGGCACGTCCGCCTTTATCTCGCCATCCTCATAGACCGTTACTCTTCCGCCCTCCTTGACATAGCCTATGATGGTCGCAGGCAAGTCCCAGCGCTCAAAGACCTTTCGGACGTCCTCTTCATGTCCTTTCTGAACTACCAACAGCATTCGTTCCTGGGATTCCGAAAGCATGATTTCGTATGCGGACATACCCGTTTCGCGCACAGGGACCTTGTCGACGTACAGGTCCATTCCGACCCGCCCTTTGGCACTCATTTCTGTGCTGGAGCACGTCAGTCCGGCTGCTCCCATGTCCTGGATCCCAACGACATAGCCTGTCCTGATTGCCTCGAGGGTTGCCTCCAAGAGCAGCTTTTCAGTGAAGGGATCTCCAACCTGGACTGACGGGCGCCGGGATTCCGATTCTTCAGTGATCTCCTCCGAAGCAAATGTCGCACCATGGATTCCGTCTCTCCCCGTTGCCGATCCTACAATCATCACAGGATTTCCAGCTCCACTCGCCATTGCCCTCGCTGTTTCGCCGTGCCGAACAATCCCCACGGACATTGCATTGACAAGAGGATTATCCTTGTAACAGGCATCAAAGTAGATTTCTCCGCCTACCGTGGGCACGCCGAAGCTGTTCCCGTAGTCGCCTATTCCGCGAACAACATTCTTCAAAAGGTATCTGGCCCGGGGATCGTCGAGCGTTCCGAAACGGAGAGAATTGAGCGCTGCAATCGGCCTGGCGCCCATGGTAAAGATGTCCCTCATGATCCCGCCGACCCCGGTTGCCGCACCCTGATAAGGCTCGACGGCTGAAGGATGATTATGGCTTTCGATCTTGAACGCAACTGCGAGCCCGTCACCAATGTCCACGAGCCCCGCGTTCTCCTCCCCTGCCCCAACGAGGAGCCTCTCACCCGTCCTTGGCAGGGTTTTGAGGACTGCTATGGAGTTCTTATAGCTACAATGCTCGCTCCACATCACACTGTAGATACCGAGCTCAGTATACGTTGGAGTCCTTCCGAGGATCTTGAGGATTCGATCGTACTCTTCTTCCGTAAGACCGTGGTCGAGGGCATGATCGAGCGTAACCTGAGGTTCTGAAGACTTTACATGTATATTCATATCTTTTGCATTTACCTCATTATAAATCAATATCTTAAGACTCTGGCCCAAACATTGTAGATTAGGTTATTTCAAGCACCGCAAGAACCTCATCCTTCTCCACGTTTTGTCCCTGCCGGACACGTATCTCCTTCACTGTTCCACGCGAAGATGCTCGAATCTCATTCTCCATCTTCATTGCCTCGAGGATCAGAATCCCCGTCCCGGGTTCCACGGAATTGCCGGGAGCACACTCAATGCGCGAGACCAGGCCCGGCATGGGTGCCCGTATTTCAAAGTCTCCAGTGCTGCCGGGGAGTGTCTTGAGCATCGATTTCAAAAGCTCAGCCCGGTGGTCGGAGACCCGGTATTTTACATAGGTACCGTTGATAAGCACTTCGACATCCGCCTCGCCGCTTGGGAGACGTGTAACACGAATGCAGGAAACATGAAAGACAGTGCCGTTTAACAGGAGGGAAACACTCCAGGGGGTGATGCGTCTGAGATTGACCTCATACGAACGGTCTTCGATTATGGCCTTGGCATCGGTGAGCGCGAGACTCTTCCGGATACCCGCCCGTGCAACGGTCACCTTCCGCTCGTTCACCGGTATTGCTCCTTACGGCGTGACCGCCAGGCTGTGCGAGTCTCCCTGCCAACCAGGGTTCCATCGACCCGTTGTTCGCTCTCAAGCAGAGCGGAGCCAATAGCAGCTGCATCGAGGATAACGGTATCGAGAGATTGGTTGAGAAAATCCTGCAAAACCCCCTTATTTATCAATTGAGTCGTATGCTTTGCTTCAACGAAAATCGATGACTCGAGAATATACTTGCAGAACGGGATTGTGGTGTGAACACCGGCAACCGCGAATTCCTGGAGAGCCCGGGACATCCTCTGCAGGGCTTCCCGTCTGTCGGATCCGTGCGTTATGACCTTGGCCAGGAGTGGATCGAAATGTACGTCAACGATATCCCCTTCTCGTGCTCCCGTATCGACACGTACGCCGGGTCCTGATGGCGGCTGGAAGAGGTTCAGTTTTCCCGTCGATGGAAAGAAATCATTCGCGGGGTCTTCCGCGTAGATCCGGCATTCGAGTGCGTGTCCTCTGAGAGGAACGTCTTCCTGCCGAAAGGAAAGCGGATGCCCCTCCGCCACAAGAATCTGCTCCTTGAGAAGATCGAACCCGGTGACAGCCTCGGTAACAGGATGTTCGACTTGTAATCGGGTGTTGACTTCGAGGAAGTAGAATTTGCGCTCGTCATCCACGAGAAATTCCACGGTTCCGGCATTGAAATATCCGGCAGCCCCCGCGAGGGAAGCCGCTACTTCACCCATGCGTTTCCGGAGATCGGAATCGACGATGGGGGACGGGGATTCTTCGACAAGCTTCTGATGTCTTCGCTGCAGGGAGCAATCGCGTTCCGGGAAATAGACCACACGGCCCGACGTATCTGCAAGAATCTGGATTTCGACGTGGTGTGGATTCGCAAGATAGCGCTCCACATACACTCTCGGGTCTCCAAAAGCTTTCTGGGCCTCGGACGAGGCCATCTTGAACGCAGAAACGAATTCTTTCCGGTCGTGAACGATGCGCATCCCCTTGCCCCCACCCCCTGCTGCTGCCTTCAGGAGCAGGGGAAAGCGGAGTCCTTCAGCGCAGGCCAACGCATCCTCCGCCTTGATGAAGGCATCGGCCGAACCCTGCACCATGGGAATCCCGAGGCTGCGGGCAAGTTTCCTTGCTGCTGTCTTTTCTCCCAGGAGGGCAATCGCTTTTGAAGGCGGCCCGATAAACCTGATTCCGGCCTTCTCCACTGCTGCCGCAAACGCGTGGTTTTCAGACAGGTACCCGTACCCTGGATGGATGGCATCCACGGAGGCTTTGCCGGCAATGGCAAGGATTTTTTCCTGATCAAGATAACTCTCCGCCGCAGTGACGCCGTCAAGCGCGTAGGCTTCGTCCGCCAACTCAACGTGCAGGGCCAAACGATCGGGATCGGCAAATACTGCCACTGTTCGTATGCCCATGTCGCGACACGTTCTGAGAATTCGAACGGCAATCTCTCCCCTGTTTGCAACCAGCACTTTTTGTATTCGTCTTTCCACGCTGCTTATCCTTCGGCAAGCTCCACGACAGTCACCCCGCTCCCGCCTTCATTCCATTCGCCGAGGCGGAACGATTTCACATGCGGGTAGTCCTTCAGGAGCCCCGCTATCCGTTTCCTGAGCGCTCCCGTACCTTTGCCGTGGATGATATCCACGCGGTGCAGGCCCGCCACATAGGCTTCATCGAGAAACTGTTGGACCCGGTTGGCAGCCTCATCGCCCGTCATTCCCCTTAGATCAAGCTCCGAACGGGCGGTGGGAAGCGAGAAGGACACAGGCGAACCCGCCACTTGCGCTCCAGCCGGCTCAAGATCATGGAGGGAAATCCGCATGGTTCCGCTTTCCCAGAGGACCGTTGCCTGAGTGCCATTGATGGCGATGAGCTCCCCCACGGGCGCCGTCCCCTTCAGGCGCACCTGTTGCCCCACCTGAAGGGCGGGAATTTCACCTGCATCCGGTTCAGATTCACGGTGGATGTTGAGCAAGGTGTCGATTTCCTCTCGCGCTCTTTTGACGCTGTCGCGGGATGCGGCCGATTCCCGTATGCCCTGAACCGCGCGTTCCACGGTCGAATGTGCCTCCCTGAGGATGCGCTGAACCTCCTCGCGGGCTGATCGTCGAAGGTCGCGGATTTCATTTCGTACGTCTGCAAGCTTCTGTTCGTACGTGGCAATGAGCCGTGCGAGCGTTGTTCGTTCCCGCTCGACCTCCTCCGCGGCCTTGCGCGCCGTCGTCAGTTCCTCCTGAAGCGAGGCGATGAACGACTCCAGCCGCGTCTGCTGGGTGCCCAGTCGTTCTTTCGCGGCTGCGAGGACCGAACGATCCAGTTCCATCCGCCCTGCAAGTTCCAGGGCATAGCTGCTTCCCGGAATTCCCGGCCGGAACCTGTAGGTGGGACGGAGATGCTCCTGGTCGAATTCCATGGACGCGTTCTCGACCCCGGGTGTTTCGTGGGCAAAGACCTTCAGCGCGCTGTGATGCGTGGAGGCAACCGTAAGGGAACCACGCTCCTGAAGCCTGAGCAGGATGGCTGCGGCAAGGGCATCGCCTTCAACGGGATCAGTGCCGGCGCCAATCTCGTCGATGAGAATCAGAGACTTGTCCGTTGATCCGCCGAGGATCATGCGAAGGTTGGCCAGATGGGAGCTGAAGGTGCTGAGATCGCGTTCGATGGATTGGTCGTCTCCCATGTCCACGAATACCTGTTCGAAAACGGGCACTTCTGAATCCGCCGAAGCGGGAATGTGAATCCCGGCCTGGGTCATGAGAACGCACAATCCAATGGTCTTCAGAGCGACGCTTTTTCCCCCGGCATTTGGTCCGGTAATGACCATTGTTCGGACATCGCCGCCAAGCTCAACGGTCAGGGGAACGACCTGATCGCGGGGATGCGTTTGAAGGAGAATCGGGTGTCGTGCAGCGTTGAGGATCAGAATTCTCCCCCTTGCGATTCTGGGGGCAGAGCCGATGAGTTCAATCGAAAAACGTGCTTTGGCGAAGGCAAGATCGAGGTGGGCGAGGATGTCCAGGGAGCCCTCCAATCCTTCGCGAATGCCCGCTACCTGCGAGGAAAGATCCCTCAGAATTCGATCGATTTCCCTCAGTTCTGCGAATTGAAGTTCCCTCAGCGTGTTGTTCAGATCAAGCGTTTCGGCGGGCTCGATGAACACGGTGGCTCCACTGGCGGAAGTGGAGTGAATGAATCCCGCCACCTTGTGCTTGAACTCTGCCTTTACGGGGATGACGAGTCGCCCATCCCGCGTAGTGATAATGTCATCCTGCACCATCTCCTTCTGGGCAACGTCCTTGAGAATGCCGGCGAGGCGCCTGCGAAGCTGTTCCCGGAGTTGCGCCATGTCTCGCCGGATTGTCAGCAGAACCTTTGAGGCGCCGTCGCGGACGTAACCGGCTTCGTCGATGGCTTCCGCAATGTTGAATTCCACGACCCGATCAAAGAAGAGTTCCGCCGCGGCCGCGGCAAGCAATGGAGCTGTGGATGAGCGCTTCCGGAGAAAAGCATGCATTGTTCGGGCCACACGCAGGGAGGAAGCCACATCGAGGAGCTCGGTGGCGGTGAGAACCTGGCCTTCAACAGCGGTCTTCTTCAGATGGGGAGCGATGTCCTTGAGACCGTCGAGGGGTACCGATCCTTCGGCAACCAGGAGCTGCTTTGCCTCGTCAATTCGACGAAGCTCGGTCTCGATCCAGACAGGATCGGTGGAAGGCTGTATGGCGCGGCAAAGGGTTTTGCCGGGTTCGCTCGCCGCCAGGGTCCCGATCCGCAGAAGGATCTTCTCGAAGTCCAGCTTTCGGATGGCGGAGGTGAAATCCGGGTTCATTGTGCCTGTTCGCCGGCCGGGCTCTTTTTTTGTTCGGGTTTGTCCGGCTTCGTGAGTTCGTCCAGGCGCTCCTTGGCCTTGCCCTCGATCTCTTCGGATTTCTCCGGAACAACCTCAAGAATGAAGTCGAGAATCTGGGGGGCCGCATTAACCACGGGTTTGTAGAGCCGTGAGTCGTTGCGGTAGGTGCGGGAGGGAAACCCTGTGAGATTCAGCATCATGAACAGCGCGCTCATGATGATGATTCCCTGCAGAAGCCCGAGGAACGACCCGATCATGCGGTCGGCGATTCCGCCGATCTTGTACTCGGAACCGGAGAGCCGGTATACAAGGGATTGGAGAAAGATCAATCCGAAGAAGACAGTGTAAAAACCGAGAATCACTCCGTCCCTCCGGTCCGTGTCGAATTCATTGACGTAGAATTCCGCCATGTCGTTTGTGAGAAGCTGGGCCACAACGAGGGCGATAATGGTTACCGCGAGGCCGATCCCTTTTTTGACAAGGCCGTCTTTGAACCCCAACACGCAGAGGGTGATGACCGGGAAGATGATGATCAGATCGATGACCATGCCGCTATGCGCCGAGGCGCCGCTTGACAATGTTCTGGACGATTCCGCCGTCGGCCTTCCCTTTCAATTCTTTCATGACGGCGCCCATGGCTTTGCCGAAGTCCTTTGACGACGTTGCACCGACGGCCGCGAGGATCTTTTCGATTTCCTTCTCCGTCTCCTCCGGACTCAGTTGTTGGGGGAGATACTCCTGAATGATCTTCAGTTCAAGGGCTTCCTTGTCGGCAAGCTCTCGTCTTCCGGCCCTGGTGTAGACATCGATGGCCTCCCTGCGCTTCTTGATGGCCGACCTCAGGACGGCGCCCTCATCGTCCGGCGTCACTGGTTTGTCAGAGCCGCGCTTGGAGAGTTCCAGGATCTGTGCGCGGAGGGTGCGGAGTGTCTCAAGCCTGGTTTTGTCGCCGCTCTTGAGAGCGGTTTTCATGTCTTCTGCGATGCGATTGCTGAGTGTCATCGTCGTCACAGTTCCGGTGCAGATTCAAATGAAACGAGGCAATCCCGTTCTCAGGGAGTGCCTCGTGCGGAAAAAGCCGTTATAAAAACGTGTTCAGAGTTTCTGAAGTGCCGAGTAATTGATCCGAAGGGCATCTCCCTTGCGCAGTTGCTGCTGAATATCGGTCACGATTCCCATGCGGGATCCCTCATCGATTCTGAGAGACATGATGACTTGGGGAACATCGCGGCGCTTTTTTGCGGCGATCGATTGGATCTCCGGAATGAGCACGATGTTGTCATCGATCTGCACCCGTCCATCCCTTCCCACCCAGATATAGCTCACGATCCGCTTGTTGTCGATTTTCTCGATCTGCGTTGCAGAAGGAAGAGTGTATTGCACCTTGATGTCGTATTCCCGGAGAACGGTCGACACCATGAAGAAAATCAAGAGCATGAAAATGATGTCCGGCAGCGATGCCGTAGGGATCGATTGCTTCGTCGATGCCTGCTTCTTTTTGAATTTCATCGGGATCCTCTATCGTGTCCGTTCGGGCTCGGCGATGGAGATGCTTTGCTTGACTTCTTCCCTCACCTGATCCATCTGCTGCTTGGTGAGGTCCTTCAGGGGAGCGCCGAACGTCTGCATTGCATACTCTTCCCGGAGAGTGTTGTACGCCTGCTTGATTTCATCGAGGGCACTGATGTACACGCGGTAGGGGGTCTCCCGGTCCGTTTTGATGGAGACGATCATCTTGGGCTTCGCTCTCAGTTTGTTCGCGACGATTTCGTGAATCTGCGGAAGCGATGCAAGCTCGTCATTAATCAGGACGTCTCCCGCCGCATTCACCAGCACCTTGATGATCCGGCTCGGGTCCATCTTCACGATATCGGTCTCCTCCACAGGAGGAGGAAGGACGAGACCGATGCCCGTGTCGACGTCGATTGTTGTGGTCACCAGAAAGAACAACAGGAGAAGGAAGGAAATATCCGCCATGGAGCTCGTCGGAATTTCCACATCCCTGCTGGCGCGTTTTCTCAGCATGGCCATGGATTGCTGTCCTCCGCTTCGCTATTTCTTTGCAGACCGTTCGCCGACCTTCTTTCCAGCCTTCAGAAGAACGAGGGAGTCGATGAGCTCGATGGAGCTTTCCTCCATGTCGATGACCAGCCGGTCAATACGGGAAACGAAGTAATTGTAGAAGACCTGCAGGATCATTGCGCAGACGAGGCCGAAGAGTGTTGTCAAGAGGGCAACCGAAATGCCGCCCGCAACGATTTCAGGAGAAATGTTCTTTGCTTCTTTGATCGCGTCGAAGGCCTCGATCATTCCCTGCACCGTTCCGGTGAATCCAAGGAGCGGGGCAAGAGAGATGGCCAGAGAGATCCAGACGAGGCCCTTCTCGAGAAAGGCCATTTCGATGCCGCCATAGCTGATGATTGCCTTTTCCGCAGCTTCGATTCCCTCCTCCGCTCTCAGCAACCCCGCTTGGAACACGCTGGCGATCGAACCGCGATGATTCTGGCAGACCTCGAGGGCGGCCGGAATTCCACCCTGGTCGAGTGCGTTCTTGACCCCGACCAGAAACTTCTTCGTGTCGGTTGAGGCACGGTTGAGTGTCCAAAGTCTTTCGAGGGAAAACGCAAGTCCAAAGATCAACGTCATCAGAATGGGCCACATAAAGGCGCCACCTTCGACAAACTTGGTCTGCAGCCAGTTCAATGGTCCACCGGCATCGGCAGCCTGTTGGAACAAGAAGGTCACAAGGCCCACGATATCCATAAGAGAGAATTCCTCCTGAAAAATGATGGTAAAGAAGACGGATGCGAGCGAACAGGAAAAGTCCACCTAGTATATCAAAACAAGCCCAGAAAGTCAAACGGAATTTCGGGCGTCACTGAAGGCCGCCAAAAGCCCTGAAGGTTGTTCCACTAATGACATTTCGCTCTGAGCACAGCGAACAGATGGTCTCCGCGAGATCTTCGGGCGATACCCATTTGTTGAAATCCTCCTCGGGCATCGATTTCCGGTTGGCCTCCGTGTCGATGATGCTAGGGGCGATCGCGTTAATGGTAATCCCTTCATTTCTCACCTCCCTGGCTACGATCTCCGTGAAAAGGCTGACGGCTGCCTTGGAAATCGCATAAGCGGCTCTTCCCGGAGCAGGTCGCAGGGCTGTTTGTGCAGAGAAACTCACGATCCTTCCGTACCCTGTTCCCTTCATGAGCCTCAGGGCCTCCCGCGTGCAGAGGAAGACCGAGAGCAGGTTGACCTTCATCATGGTCTCCCAATCCTCCACGGAAAGGTCGGCTACGGGCCGGGCGGGAATGAAGCCCCCCACGCCATTGACCAGGATATCGAGCCCACCCAGGCGTTCCACCGCATTGGCAAAAAGCCTCCTGACATCCTCCTCTCTGGTGACATCGGCCTCCATCACAATCAGTCCCTCCCCCCCCAGTTGCACCCTTTCCGATCCCGGCCGGACCACTCCTACGACCTTCATCCCCTCGTCGAGAAACCGGCGGACAACCACTCCTCCGACTCCCCCGGCCGCGCCCGTCACGATGGCTCTTCGCCCTTTGAGACTCATCGCTTGGATCTCCTCGTCACTGGTCAAACAATTGACAATGGTATGGTCAGGCGAACTGTCACATTTCTGCCGGGATTGAGGGCAAAAGCCTTCAGGCGATTCAAATGATGGGTGTACGCCCTGTTCAGGACGTTCTCAATTCCCAAATGCATCATAGCCATCCGGTCCGCCAGCGGGAATTCGAATCCCATTGAACAATCAACGAGCGTATATCCTCCCGTACGGGTCTCAAGCGGAGCCACGCGATCCTGAGAGGAAACCACGGTCGCCTTGACGTTGACATGCAAATGTTTGAGCGCGCCCCATGATTCGGCCTCGAGTTGGGATTCCAGGCTGATCTTTGGAGCGGGCATCAGGGGAAGCGGCTGTTGCGTCGTCCTGTTGTCGCCGCGAATCCAGTCTCCGATCAGGTGAACCTGCCACCATCCCGTCAACTGAACGCGAGCGGACAATTCAAAGCCGTGGAGTCGCGCCCGGGCCTGGTCAAAATGATATACGGGAAATGTTGACGCCGAATCAATCTGTCCTGTCGGTGCGCTGTAGATATAATCATCAATGGAATTGACGAAATAGGTCGTTTGAATGACGAGGGATGGGGCCACGTATCGCAATCCAATGTCAACATTCACCGACCGCTCGGGGACGAGACTGGCATTGCCAATTTCATACGTTGCCGTCCCCTCATGGACACCATTTGCAAACAGCTCAAACGACGTCGGCGATCGCCAACCGGTCCCGACGGCTCCCACCAGAGCCAGGCGGTCGGTGGGCCGGAACGTTCCTCCGAGTGACGCCGAGACAGCGTTATACCTGAGCGATTGCTTTGCAACGCCGAGTTCACTGCTCTCTAGAATGGAAATTGACCGGTGATCGTAGCGGGCTCCGCCTGAGATCGAAAGCATGCCCAGAGCGAATTCCTCATAGAGAAAGCCGGCAACGTCCAACGTAGAGGAATTGGGGACGAGCTTTTCTTCCCTGCGAGAATCAACGTCCTGATGAGAGACTGATACTCCAAGCGTTCCAAAAACCGGGCCCACTGGCGGATGGTGGCCGCGAATATCGAGCGAGAGGGATTCGGTCACAAGCTCCAGCTCGGGTTCTGCCGCGTCCCGTTCCTCAAACTCGCGCCTGTTGTTCCTCTGCCACCCCGCCGTCGTTTCGAGGCGGATTCCCTCAAGAGACGCGTTCAGATGAAGGGCCAGTTTGTCGTGAACGATCCTCTGAAACGGGGTCGCTCCCAGGTCGATGGCCGGATCCTCATGAATCTCCAGGCGCGTTGAGAACCTGCTTGCCGTTGCACTGGCAAATCCCCATGGCCTGGTCAGTCCCACCGTGCCCGATCCATTCAGTTCCGAAACGCCCGAATTGCTCAATGCGCCCCGCGGCGTACGGATATCGCCGGCATCTCGTCCACTCACCGTTCCCCGGAATCCCCAGGGGCCGGAAGCGCCCATCAAGGAAAGTGAACCACTCATTTGATTCGTGTTAGAGAACGCATTCAGGGTAAATCGTGAATTTAGAAAGGGGCTGTCGGTTGCGCGTGGCAAATCGGGCATGACAATGTTGACGACCCCCCCGAGGGCATCGGAGCCGTACAGAAGGCTTCCCGGTCCGCGAACCACTTCGATCTTCTCAGCTTCAAACACATCAATCTCAGGCGCGTGCTCATCCGCCCATTGTTGACCTTCCTGGCGGATGCCGTCGCTCACCAGGACCACCCGCTGTGAGCTCAGGCCGCGAATGACAGGTTTGGAGATCGAGGTCCCTGTCGTCATCGTGGAGACTCCGGCAAGATGCTCCAGGGTGGAGCCGATCGTCTGTCCGCGCGTGCGAGCCAGATCGTGGTCCTCGAGAACATCAGTGGATTGCACAGCGAGCAGAATGTCCGTCGCCTGAGGTTTTCCGGTAACGGTAATCGAGGGAAGCTGAAGGATACTTGGCCGAAGGGAAATATTCAACTCAACATCCCTGTCCACGATCGTTACAGTCTGGGTTGCCGTGGCATACCCGACAAAACTGAATCGCAGCGAATAGACTCCCTCATGCAGCCCGGCGATTTCATAGTATCCATGCAGGTCAGTCGTGGATCCCCGCCGCAAAGCCGGAAGATAGATATTGACCCCCACCAACGGCTCGCTTGTCTCCGCATCCAGAACGACTCCGGAGATCTTGCCGACAAAGGCCGCCTCAGATGCTCCGCCGATGGCGGTACTTGCACAAAGAACAATCATGGCACAAATAAAGACACTTTTCATTCCAAACCTCCTTTTGTGATTCGGGATTGCAGACCCGGCGTGTGGAACTATTACGCTTGACCACAGGGAAGGCTTGGCGGACCGCGACGATAATTGGGAGGCAGGCATCCGGGAGATTCGCGAAGGTTCGTTCGCGTCTGGGGAACCTCTCCGGAACTGGTGATCGGCAGTTCATCAGCCGAATTCGAGAGAAGAAAGGCGAAGTGTGACGTGCGAAGACAAAAGAGGCAGGTCTCAAGTTCATCGAGGCCGGGATGCCGTTCACCAGGCGTGCAGTCGTGCGTGGTGACCGCGTCAGCCTGTGGAAAGGAGAGGCTGGAGATGTGGGAATGGGTCGAGAGGAACCCGCCCAGCACGATCGTTTGCACGACCAGAAGCACCATCAGCCCGATGATCTTCAAGGATTTCATGTCGATGGAAAATACCAACATGGAACGACAGAAGCAAAAGAGGTGTTACGACTACAGCGAACAGGAAATCGCATCCATTGGTTCCACCCGCGTTGCATTTTTTGCGGAGTTCGTGTATTATCTTCAGAAGGAACATGCCCATGTCACGACTCTTGGCCACGATCATTCTTGCCGTCTTCGCTGGCTGGCAGGACGTCCCTGCCCCCGGTACCATTGCACCTGACTTCACGCTTCCGTATGCCACCCGCGACTCCGTTGCCCGAGCGCCACTCAGGTTGTCCAGTATCATCGGCGGGAAGAACATTATCCTGGCGTTCTATCCAGCCGACTGGAGTCCCGGGTGCACGCGGGAAGTGTGCACCTTCCGGGACGACTTTGCCCGCCTTCAGGAATTGGATGCAGAGATTCTCGGAATCAGCGGCGACTATGTCTGGTCTCACCATGCCTGGGCACGGCACCACAATCTTCCGTTCCGCCTCCTCAGCGATCGTCGCCTTGAGGTGGCGCGCCTCTACTCGAGTTACAACGATAAGACCGATCAGGCCAGGCGGACGGTTTTTGTGGTTGACAAGAAGGGGCGCATTGCCTATCAAGACCTCGAATACAGCGTGGCGGATGAAATGGACTTCCAGAGACTCCGCGACGCGCTTGCCGGGCTCCCGTGAGCTGCCTCATTACTATGAATGATCCGACGCCCTACAAGCCTATCGCATGTTCGTTCTACGACGTTCTCGAGGCAGCTGCTCTCCGTCAGCATCCCGTCATCCTCGTCCTCGAGGACCGGTCCGTCGAGAGCCTTGTCCTCGATGTGTTTGCCAGGGGCAGGGAGGAGTTCCTCTCGGCACAAGAGATTGCTTCGGGAACAACATTCACCCTGAGGCTTGATGCGATCCGGCGCCTCATTGATCCTACAACACAGACGACCTATGCTCCAGACCAATGCTAAGCTCCTCGCGCTCCGCGGCACCCTCCCCCCGCTTCTCCTCTCTTTGTTCATTCTTTCCCCTGCCCCATCGCAGGAACAAGTTTCTGCCGAGCGCCATTTGGCCAACATACGGCAGTTGACCTTTGGAGGTACGAATGCCGAGGCATATTTTTCCTACGACGAAGAACGCCTGATCTTTCAATCGACGCGTCCCCCCTATCAGTGTGATCAGATCTTCGTGATGAATGTTGACGGATCCGGCCAGACCCTTGTGAGCAACGGCGTGGGAAGCACAACCTGCGGCTACTTCTTTCCCGACGGGAAGCGTCTCCTGTATGCCTCAACGCACGGTGCCGGGAATGATTGCTTTCCGCGGCCTGATAAATCGAAGGGCTATGTCTGGGGCGTCTGGAACGCCTATGACGTCTATTCGGCAAACGTTGACGGTTCCGACATCCGGGTTCTGACATCATCCGACCGCTATGATGCGGAAGCCACAATCTCCCCTGTCGGCGACAGGATCGTGTTTACTTCCGCCCGCGACGGTGACCTCGACCTTTACACGATGAACCTCGACGGTTCGGACGTCAAACGGATCACGAATGAACTCGGGTACGACGGCGGAGCGTTCTTTTCCTGGGACGGCAGGCGGATTGTTTACCGGGCTTATCATCATACGGACAGCGTCGCGGTAGCGGAGTACAAGGCCCTCCTGGCTGAACAGCTGGTACGGCCGACGCAAATGGAGATTTTCATCTGCGATGCCGACGGAGGCAACAGGAGGCAGATCACGAACACCGGCAGCGCGAATTTCGCGCCCTTTTTTCATCCCGACAACAAGAGGATCATCTATTCATCAAACCGGAATGACCCCAGGGGGCGCACCTTTCACCTGTATGTGTCGAACGATGACGGGACAGATATGCGACAGGTCACGTTTGAGGGAAGCTTCAATGCTTTTCCCATGTTCACCCGGGATGGAAAGAAGCTTGTGTTTGTCTCAGACCGGAACGCGAAGGGCCGGTATGAATTCAATATTTTTATTGCAGACTGGATCGAATGACATGAAGACCAGGAAGTTCAACTCAGCAACATTGGTCGTCGCCTTGTCCGTCCTGGGTGCCGCCCTTCAGGCGCAGGATAAGCCGGAGATCACGGCCGGGGAATTGCGGGGTCATGTGCGGTATCTTGCCTCGGATTCGCTGGAGGGACGGGGAACGGGGAACCGCGGAGCGGATCTTGCCGCGCGTTACATTGCGAAGGAGTTCGCGCGCATCGGACTGCTTCCGCAAGGGGATGACGGGATGTACTTTCATGGCTACGATTTTCTGCTCGGTTACGAGCTTGCATCCCGTAACTCCGCGGCAATTCACTCGTCAAAGGGTTCGCGTTCTCTCGTTCTTCAGAAAGATTTTCGTCCGCTGGGATTCTCGGCAACCGGCACCTTCAGCGGGCCTGTGGTTTTCGCCGGGTATGGGATTACCCTCCCCGCCCGCTCGTATGATGACTACGCCGGAATCGAAGTGCGGGACAAAGCTGTCCTGATTCTCCAGGGCCATCCGGAGAGGGACAATCCGCACAGCGAGTTCGAACAGCACTCGGGAATCCGAAGCAAGGTGGTCCGTGCCCGAGAACTCGGAGCGAAAGCAGTACTGATCCCCGGCGGACTTTCGGATGCGGAGCAGAACGAGCTTCTTCCCCTCACGACGGCGCAGTCGGGCGGTACTGCAGGAATCCTGGTGGCGACGGTTACTCGTGTCCTTGCAAACGAACTGATTGCCGGATCCGGAAAGAGTCTGGAAGAGCTTGAAGGCACGATTCAGACATCGAAGAATCCGGTTTCATTTGAGTGTCGTGGTGTGACGCTGTCCTTGGAGACGGAAACTCGTGAAATCAGGAGCAAGGCTCTTAACGTGGCGGGGCTCCTCCGCGGAAGCGATGATGCGCTGAAGGAACAGGTCGTGGTCGTGGGAGCTCACTACGATCATCTGGGATATGGAGGGCCTGGATCAGGTTCCCTGAAGCCCGATACGAGCGCGATCCACAACGGAGCTGACGACAACGCGTCGGGAACGGCGGGGTTGATTGAGCTTGCGGAGTATCTTGCGGCGCGGAAAACGTCGTTGAAACGGAGCATCCTCTTTCTGGCGTTCTCCGGAGAAGAGCGCGGCCTTCTGGGTTCCGCTGCGTACGTTGAACGCCCCACGATTCCGCTCGAGCGAATTGTCGCCATGGTGAATATGGACATGATTGGTCGTCTCACCAACGGCAAGCTGATCGTGTATGGCGCCGGAACCTCGCCTGGGTTCGCAGACCTCCTCACCCGCGCGACGCCCCGCGGCATCGACTTGAAACCGGTTCCCGATGGGTTTGGGCCAAGCGATCAGTCGTCCTTCTATGCGAAGAACATCCCCGTCCTCCACTTCTTCACAGATCTTCATGAAGACTACCACAAGCCTTCGGACGATTGGGACAAGATCGAATACGCAGGCATGGAAACCGTTCTGGAAATGGTGGCAGCGGTGACGACGGAACTCGCTTCGTCACAGGATCGACCCGCGTATGTGAGTGTTGCGACTCCGCGAAGAGCCGGTCAGGGCCGTGGGATCAGGTCGTACACGGGGACGATCCCGGATTTTGGGGAACAGGTGGAGGGGATGAAGATCTCCGGCGTGACCGAGGGGAGCCCCGCGGCCGTCGCCGGAATCCAGGGAGGGGACATCATCGTGAAATTCGGGAAGATCGAGATCAAGAATCTGTACGATTACACGTTTGCACTTGGGGAGTACAAACCGGGGGATGTGGTCGATGTCGTTGTGAAGCGTGGGAACGAAGAAAAGACGTTTCAGCTTACCGTGGGGAGCCGGAAGTGAAAGTCCCCGCGGTGGGCTCGGCTACTCCGATTCCACAAGGGTTGTGTAGCGTGCTCGTCCGTCCCTGAGGAACGCCTCAAGACGGTTCACGAGATCATTCGATTTCTCGTCAAGGTCATCTTCAAGCGCCTCAAATTCCTCCATCGAGGAGCAGACGTATTGCTCGACAAAGGAATTCTTCTTCCCCTTTACCTCAAAGAGCGAATAATCCTTTTTCATCGCATCCCTGAAATGGCTGCGCATTTCATTCGCGAGTTGAAGGTATTCCTCCCTGCGTTCAGGGTCGATCTCGTATGCAATCTGCAGGATCACCTTGGCCATAGAAACCTTTCCGATGCTTGTGACGAGTTCTTCTGAAACGCCGCCGGGCCTAGTCAAGCTCGTTCAGTGCGCGTCGAACCTCTTCCTCATTCATCCCAAAATAGTGCCCCAACTCATGGAGCAGGACTTCTGTAATCCTGCTCCTTAGTTCCCCCCTGCTGGAGCATTGCGCTTCGATATTTTTCTGAAACAAGTGGATTGTATCGGGGACCGTGGGAGAAGTTCCGTACCACGTATTTCTGTGAGGAAGCGGAACTCCCGTATAGAGACCGAGGAGTGAGTACTTGTCAGTCCCCACCTGACCGGCAAGGGCGGCGGAGGGATAATCCTCCACGACGATCTGAACGTTTTCAATCTTCTCCTGAAACATGGAAGGGAGAGCGTCAAAAGCCTCCTGAGCGCAATCCTCGAATTCTTTCCGCGACATCTGCATATCAGAGCGTTTTCTCCAACAGAACCGGGATCCAATCCGCTCCCAGGAAGAACGTTCCCAGCAGCATCGCCAGGACAATTCCGACGGCCAGGATGGCCCGGGGTGCCGTGAAACTATGAACGATACGCGTGCCCTTGACGGCAAGGATGATAGTCCAGAGGGCACAGAGCGCGTCCAGCGAAATCAAAATGTAGAATGAGGCCGGTTTGATCACTGCCGGATTCGGGTTTGCGGTAAACAGAAACATTCCAAAAGTCATTAATTCGATCGGCAACAAAATCAGCACTGAGAGAACGACAGGCACGCAAGCATACGCAAGCATGGCGTAGGTCTGTTTCATCTTCCTCGGGGATCCGAGCATCCGCACAACGCCATGATGCAAAAGCGTCAGGAACACGGCGCTGAGGGGTCCGAGGACCAACCCAGTCATGAATGCAAACGGCAAGAGCTGCATCAGAGTGTCAAAGTAGACGCCAAGCCTGAGGTACCAGAAGATCGCGAATGAAACGGCAACGCCAAACCCGCAAAAGAGAAGAAAGGCGTAGTTCTTATGCTCGGCGAGCGCTATGGTTCGGAACGTTGTGCGGGGAGATTCGAGGATCCCCCATGAAGTTTCAAACAAATTGAGATTTGGAACGCGATTCTGAAGAAACGCCCTGCAATTGCTGCAGACCGTGGCGTATTCATCGTTTTCATGTGCGCAGGAAGGGCATCGGGTCATCGTCGCTCAAGGCGATGATGGGAAAATGTAGGGAGTTTGGGTGTTTGATGCAACGTTTTTTTCATTCCAACGGCTGAAATTTTGCAGTGAAATGGCGAAGGACCGGGGGCTCTTCGATAATCTTCATTCCTCTCAGCTTCCTGCGATCCCTGTATAGTTCCTGGATGACTTCGATCACATAGTCAACATGGCTCTGTGTATACACCCGCCGCGGAATTGCGAGACGGACAAGTTCCATCGGCGGAGGTTGAAACCTCCCCGTCCGTGGGTCTGTCCTTCCAAACATCACACTCCCGATTTCCACAGAGCGGATGCCGCCTCTTCGAAAGAGCTCGCATACAATTGCCTGCCCGGGATACTGTTCCGGGGGAATCTGCGGCGTAAACCGTTTTGCATCGAGATAGACGGCATGGCCACCGGGGGGTTGGACGATCGGAATCCCCCGCTCCACAAGTTTCTCGCCGAGATATTCCACGGAGCGAATTCTGTATGTGAGGTAATGTTCGTCGAGGATTTCTTCCAGCCCCTGGGCAATGGCCTCCAAATCACGTCCCGCAAGGCCCCCATAGGTCGGAAATCCCTCGGTCACGATCAGAATATTTCTCGCCTTTTCGGCGAGGGACTTGTCGTTCATGGCCAGAAATCCGCCCATGTTGACCAAGGCATCCTTCTTGGCGCTCATCGTGCATCCATCAGCGTAGGAGAACATCTCCCGTGCAATCTGACGTACGGACTTGTTGGCATAGCCTCTCTCGCGCTTCTTGATGAAAAAGGCGTTCTCTGCAAAGCGACATGCGTCGAGGAACAACGGAATCCGGTATTTTCGAAGCAGACGCGATGTTTTCCGGATGTTCTCCATGGAGACGGGTTGTCCGCCCCCCGAGTTGTTGGTGACGGTGAGCATGCACAGAGGGATGGACGCAGGCCCTTTGCTTCTGATGAAGTTCTCCAGGGCGACCAGATCAATGTTTCCCTTGAAGTCTGCGACCAGCGCCGGTTGTTTTCCCTCGGACGTCGGGAAATCGTGCGCCTCGGCGCCGGTGAATTCGACGTTGGCGCGCGTCGTGTCAAAGTGGGTATTGTTGGGGATGTGCTTGCCCGGGCCGCCCATAACCGAAAAGAGGATTTTCTCAGCCGCTCTCCCCTGGTGTGTGGGGATGACGTACCGAAATCCGGTAAGTTCCTTGATGACGCGCTCGAACCGAAAGAAGCTCCGGGAGCCCGCGTATGATTCGTCTCCATCCATGACGCCGGCCCATTGGCGCGCACTCATCGCAGAGGTGCCGCTGTCGGTGAGGAGATCAATGAGCACGTCGTCTGCCTTGATAAGAAACGGATTGTACCACGCGCGGCGGAGAATGCGTTCCCTCTCCGCGTGCGTCGTAAAGCGGATCGGTTCGACTGATTTGATCTTGAAGGGCTCGATAATCGTTTTCATGATTGGATACTGAGTGTTTTGAGAATCTTCAGGGCTTCCGTGGCGTGCCGTTTCATAAACAGCTCATAGTGCAAAACCCCGCGGATCATCCCCTGTTTATCGATGACGTAGGTGACGCGGAGCCTCCTCAACCCTCCCAAAGCGAGGACATCGTAGGTCGCTGCAATCGTACCGTTTTCGTCCGTCACGAGTCGAAACGGAAGGTTGTGCTCCAGGACGAATCGCCTGTGTTGCGCGGGCGGGTCTCCACTGACGCCGATGAGAATGGCATCGTATGATTGCATGTCGGGATGGACGTCGGCAAAGCCGCATGCCTCCCTCGTACATCCCCAGGTGAAATCCTTTGGGTAGAAGTACAGGACAACGCTGTGCCTTCCGCGATAATCGGAGAGGCAGGATCGCGAGCCGTCGTGGAAATGGAACTGGACATCAGGGGCGGGTGTGCCGGCCTGGAGCATGTCTGCTTGAAGAGTGAGGGAATCTATTGCTCTTCCGATTCATACCGGATGACCGAGAAGACACTGTGAGGCTTCAACCGCTCTCTCCCCTTCAGGAAACTCAGCTCAATGAGGAACGAAATACCGACGATGGATCCCTGCATGCGCTCGATGAGGCGGCACGTGGCCGATGCGGTCCCTCCCGTTGCCAGGAGATCGTCATGAACGAGAACCCGTTCTCCCCTCATAATCGCATCGGTATGGATCTCGACAGCATCACTGCCGTATTCGAGTTCGTACGTCTCACGCATGGCAGTGGAAGGGAGCTTCCCCGGTTTCCGGGCGGGAACGAAGCCGGCACCAAGACGATGAGCGAGCAGGGACCCAAAGATAAACCCCCTGGCTTCAATGCCGACAACCTTGTCCACACGCGTATCTGCCAATGGCGCGTGGAGGGCGTCCAAGGCAGTCTGAAACGCTTTCGGGTTCCTGAGGAGGGTGGTAATGTCGCGGAAGACAATTCCCGGCTTTGGAAAGTCGGGCACTGCGCGTATGTGAGCGGCGAGATCGCTTACCATCGCAAAGGTTCTTTCTTGAGAAATGCTTCAATGCCCTTTTTGCAATCATCGGTCATCCTTGTAAGGGCGTTCAGATTCGCGGCGTAATCGAGGGCATCGGAGGTTGACATCCCGTGCAGGCGGGCGAGGAGTTCTTTGATGAGTCCGAGCGAAGAAGGACTGCAGGTCTTGGCCATTTCGAGAGCGAGGGAACGGCCAAAGGATTCCAGCTCCGTCTCGGGAACCACGTGGTTTACGAGGCCGATTGCATGGGCTTCCTCCGCATTCAGGATTGTTCCGCTGAGCGTGAGTTCGCGCGCCCTTGCTTCCCCCACGCGGCGGACAAGAAATACCATGACGATCGCGGGGATGAATCCTATGCGTACCTCGGTGTATCCGAGACGCGCGGTTTCTCGTGAGGCGATGACGATATCGCAGACCGTCGCCAACCCGCATCCTCCGGCCAATGCGTTGCCATGGACGAGGGCAAGAACGGGCTTGCGGAGAGTGTAGATCTGCAGGAAAAGCTTCATCAGCCTGCCTGAATCCTCCTGGTTTTGGTGGAAATCGAAGCCTGAAATCTCCTGGAGGTAGGCCAGATCGGCACCGGAGCAAAACGATTCTCCCTCGCCTTTGAGCAGAATGATCCGAACATCCGGGTTCTTTTGGGCGGCGGCGAAGGCAGAGGTGAGCTCTTCGACCATGAGATTATCGAGCGCGTTGTGCTTTTCGGGACGGCTAAGGCTGATGGAGCAAATGCGCTGATCAACGCTGATCTTGATTCTTGTATACTCGGTGGGAGGCATGGTGGCGGCAAAGTAGGAAGAAGGGGGCCGAAAATCAAGAAAATCGCACAAAAAAACCGGCTCTCCGCAAAGAGAGCCGGTTGATAGCAGAGTTTCCGGAGTCTCACACGTCGTAATACAGCATGAATTCGTACGGGTGGGGACGGAGTTGCATGGGCTTGACCTCCTTGGACCGTTTGTAATCGATCCAGGTCCGGATAAGATCTTCCGTAAAGACATCGCCGCGGAGCAGGAACTCATGGTCGCGTTCCAGTGCGGAGAGCGCCTCGTCGAGGGAGCCAGGAGTTGAAGGGACATCGGTGAGCTGTTCCGGCGTCATCTCGTAAATGTCCTTATCCAGAGGCTTGCCGGGATCAATCTTGTTGATGATACCATCAAGTCCCGCCATGAGCATTGCGGTAAATGCAAGGTACGGGTTGCATGTTGGATCGGGGCAACGGAATTCCAGGCGCTTTGCCTTGGGATTCGATGAATACATCGGGATTCTGACTGCAGCGGACCTGTTGCGTTGGGAATACGCCAGGTTCACAGGCGCTTCATAGCCCGGGACGAGGCGTTTGTACGAGTTGGTCGTCGGATTCGTCAGAGCACAGAGTGCCGGGGCATGCCTGAGAATTCCTCCGATATAGTGCATAGCCATGTCGCTCAATCCGGCATATCCGCTTCCGGCAAAAAGTGCTTTTCCGTCCTTCCAGAGGCTCTGGTGGACGTGCATGCCTGACCCATTGTCACCAAAGATCGGTTTTGGCATGAAGGTAACAGTCTTCCCGTGCTTCTTGGCCACGTTCTTGGTGATGTACTTGTAAACAAGATAGTTATCCGCCATTCGCGTAAGCGTATCGCGGCGCATGTCGATTTCTGTCTGTCCCGCCGTGGCCACCTCGTGATGGTGTACTTCAACCTTGATTCCAACCGATTCCAGGGTGAGGACCATGTCAGATCTGATATCCTGGAGAGTGTCGATTGGCGCCGTGGGAAAGTAGCCTTCCTTGTAACGAGGCTTATGACCGAGGTTCTGCGAGCCGTTGGAGCCGCTGTTCCAGAAGCCTTCCTCGGAGTCAATGTAGTAGTAGCCATAGTGATAGGATTGGTCGAACCGGATGTTGTCGAGGATGAAGAATTCCGGTTCCGGCCCGAAGAAAGCGGTATCGGCGATTCCGGTCGTCTTGAGGTACGCTTCCCCCTTCCGGGCAACGTGGCGCGGATCGCGGGAATAGGCCTCTCGGGTGATCGGATCGGCAACATCGCATGTGAGGCTCAGCGTAGGGACGGCCGTGAAGGGATCCACGAAGGCCGATTCCGGATCGGGAAAGAGCAGCATATCGCTCTCGTGGATCTTCTGAAACCCGCGAATGCTCGATCCGTCGAATCCAATGCCATCGTCAAAAATCTCGCCTGAAAATTCACCCGCCGTGACCGAAAAATGCTGCCACTGGCCGAGCATGTCGCAAAACTTGAGGTCAACAACCTTGACATCCCGGTCTTTCATCATTTGAAAAACCTTGTCGACCCCGGTCGTTGAACGTGCCTTCGTTGCAGTTGCCATAAACGCTCCCGGTTTGAGATGATTGGTTATTTATGGTTTGAGATCCTGATGCGGAATGTTTCCTTGGCCGTGGAGAGGACGACGCTTGTCGTGGTTTTGACGACTCCCTGCCAGGATTGAATTCTGGCAAGCAGTTTCTCCAGGCTTGCAGTGTTTTCCGTACGAATTTTGAGGATGTGCGTACCCTCTCCTGTCATGGCATGGCATTCGAGGATTTCGTCGACGCTCGCGGCGTGTTCGAGAAACGCGCCGAAATGTCTGGATGAATCAACGGTCACCGTGATGAAGGCCGTGATATCCTTGCCAAGTTTCTTGTGATCGAGTTTCGCAAAATAACCGGTGATCGTGCCTGATTCTTCGAGTTTTCGAAGGCGTTCACTTGCGGCGGGAAGCGAGAGATGGATACGTTCGGCGAGATCGTTTCTCCTGGTCCTCCCTTCTTTCTGAAGGATTTCGAGGATTTTAAGGTCGATCTCGTCCATGCTGGATATGTAACTAAGGAAATGCTGGCTTTGGAAGATAAAAACTAAGGTATCGTCCTTGAATTGCCTTCAAATATAAGGTACAAAGGAGGTCATGTCAAGAGCTTTTTTTTGGGGGGGGAGAGATCAGAGGGTCGAATGCTTTATCTCGCCTTCCAGCACCGTCATCTTCACGCCGAAGTCCGTGTCGAGAACGACGAGGTCGGCATCTTTGCCAACGGCGAGGATTCCTTTGCGGTGGGAAAGGCCGAGGACCTTTGCCCCATTGAAGCTGGCCATGCGAAGCGCACTTGGGACCGGGACGTCAACCTGGCGGACCATTGTTTTGACCGCATCTTCCATGGTAAGGGTACTGCCGGCGAGCGTGCCGTCGGTCAGGTACGCGCGCTTCTGCCGGACGGTGATCCTCTGGTCCATGAAGGAGTATTCTCCGTCAGGCATGCCGCTTGCCCTGATGGCGTCGGTGATCAGAACAATGCCCCCCTCTCCCTTGACGTTGTAGAGCAGTTTCATCACTGCCGGATGAACATGAATGCCGTCTGCAATAAGCTCGATCTTCAACTCGTTATGCAGAAGAGCGCCGAGGACCACGCCGGGCTCCCGGTGGTGGAACGGTCTCATGGCGTTGAACATGTGGGTCACATGGGCCGCTCCGTTGTCAATGGCATTGAGGACATCATGGTACGTGGCAGCGGAATGGCCGATGGACAGGACAACCCCGTGGCGTGCCGCAGCCCGCATGATCTGCTCCACACCCTCAAGCTCAGGAGCAATCGTCATGAGCCTTACGGTTCCACCGCTGGCAGAATACAACCGCTCCCATGCCTCAAGGTCCGGCTTCCAGATGTAATCCGCCTTCATCGCCCCGTGGAGGTCACTGTTGATGAAGGGACCCTCCAGGTGAATGCCCCAGACATTCGATCTTCCTGCGCGAACAAACTCCGCCACCCGGCGAACATCTGCCAGCAAGTCGCGTTCCGGCTTGCTGTAGAGGGCGGCAAGCATGCCCGTGGTTCCGTGACGCAGGTAGAATCTCGAAATCTCCTCAACGGCTGCGTCGTTGGGATCTGCAAATCCGTGCCCTCCGCCGCCGTGCACCAGGAGATCGATGAAACCGGGGACGAGCCACATGCCTTCGATATCGATCCGCTTCACTCCGGCCGGTACGGTGACATCGGCAGATTCACCGATCGCGGCGATGGTTGATCCCTCCGTGACAAGAGTACCATCTTCAATGATGCGGAAGGGAGTGACAATTCTGGCGTTGCTGAACGCGAGGTCCATTAGCGGGATTGTGCCGCAGAAGAAGCGGTGCGGAGTGTGTGAACGGCCCTCCCGGGATCGGATTCCCCGAAGATGGACGTGCCGGCGACAAGGACGTCTGCCCCGGCTTTGACTGCCTTTGGCGCAGTCAACGGATCGATTCCTCCGTCAACCTCCAGGAAAATGTGTCGCTTCGTTGCGGCGATCATTTCACGGCACTCTTTGATCTTGTCGATCGATCGCTCGATGAACTTCTGTCCTCCGAATCCGGGGTTGACTGTCATGATGAGGACCAGGTCCACATCATTCAGAATGTCCTGGATGGTTGACAGGTTTGTCGCGGGATTCAGGGCCACGCCTGCTCTTGCTCCCAGTTCATGGATTCGGGCGATCGTCCTGTGGAGGTGGCGACAGGCTTCCTGGTGAACCGTGATGATGTCGCTCCCTGCCTCCCTGAAGGCCTCAAGATAGAGGTCGGGGTTCTCGATCATGAGATGGGTGTCGAGCACAAGATCCGTTCCCTTTCGAACGGACGATATGACCGGAGGACCAAAGCTGATATTGGGTACAAAGTGGCCGTCCATGACATCGAGGTGGAGCCACTGCACGCCGGCGTCTTTCACGGCCTTGATCTGGCTATCGAGTCGGCGAAAATCTGCTGCGAGAACGGAGGGGGCTATCGTGATCGTGTTCATGCAGGTCCGATCAGTTTTCCAGCGGGGGTGTATCTGCCCGCCGGGTGACAAACAGTTGAACAGGTTCGCCCCGTGCCGCGAAGTTTCCCTCCCGGGGGTACTGGTCGATGACGGTATTGGGGAGAATATCATTGTTTGCCTGGTACGTCACGTTGCCAATGGTGAAGCCCGCCTGGAGGATGAGTCGTTCAGCTTCCGCCAGGCTCTTTCGGATCACATTGGGAACGGGCAATCTGTCGGCGCTTGGCCCCTGGCTTACCACGAGCGAAACCGGAGTGCCACTGCGGACAGTGGTTCCTGCCGGGACGGATTGTCCCATGACGGTGTTTTCAGGAAACTGGGCCGATACCTCGTAGGTCATTTCCCCGATCTTCAAGCCAACCTGCTCGAGGGCCAGACGAGCATCGCGGATGGATCGTCCGCGGAGAGCCGGAACCGTGGCCGGGGTTTCGCCGCCGCTGAGGGTCAGGTACACGCCCCGTCCGAACTTGACTTCCGCCCCTGCCGGGGGTGTTTGCAGGGACACCGTTCCTTCCGGATTCACCTTGTCCGGCCTGATTTCGGCTACCTTGGGTTCAAGCCCTGCGGCTTCGATTTTCTGGATTGCGGCTTCTTCGGGAAGCCCCACGACATCGGGAACGTACGTCGTTTCGCCTTGTTGAACATAGCGCGGCATGACGATATCATCCATGATGAAGAATACTGCCACCGCGACAAGGAGAACAAGGGAAGACCGCTTCAAAAAGGAGAGAAATCTGCCGGAGGTCGTTGCCATGGAGCCCCAATATACCCAAAGCTTTAAAGAGTTTCAACAATTCGAATCCATTGCAGGATGCTGGTTTGTTTTGTATCATTTTGCTGAGGCTTGCCTTTGATCCATGACGCCGATGCAACTCTTTCTCTCGGGGGCATCTCCCCTGCAAAGGGACATCCTGAGTACTCTCCTCTACTTCGACATCTTCGGCCACCCTCTCTCCTCTGCGGAGATGTACCGTTTCCTTCCATCGAATTCGACTTCTCCGGACATGGTTGCCGCGGCCTGCCGCAAGCCGCCCCTGTCCCTTCTGCTCCGGGAGGACGACGGCATGTTCTGCCTTGCACGCTCTGCCGGCGGTACAGACCCGTTTCTGCGTCGCCGCACGAATGAGCAAAGGGCGCGGAGATTCATTCTCATTGCCCGCGCCACCACATTCCTCTTCCGTTGCATTCCTTTCGTGCGCGGCGTGATGATCTCAGGCGAGCTTTCCAAAGGGGTCCTGTCAGCCGATGGTGATATTGACTATGTCATCATTACGGCGCCCCGGCGCGTCTGGCTGACGAGAACCCTTTGCATAGCGTTCAAGAAACTCTTCCTCTTCAACAGCAAGAGAATCTTCTGTGTCAACCATTTCATCTCGGAGGACAATCTCCGCGTTGAGGACCGCAATGTCTACACAGCGCTTGAACTCATAACCCTCCGTCCTCTCTACAATCCGGGACTGCTTCAAAAATATCTCTCCGTCAATTCATGGGTTCGCACGTGGTTTCCCAATGCCGGTATCCCTGAATCCACCGATTCACCCTCCGTTTCCCCGGGCATTGTCCAACGAATGGCAGAAATTCCGCTTCGTGGGCGTCTGGGCGATCTGGTTGACCGACGTCTTCTGGAATTCTGGCGACGCGTCTGGGAGCGCCGTTACCCCCACCTCGCTCCCGATCAGCGCCGCCGTCTGTTTCGTTCCGAGGAGGGGATCTCCACAGCCTATGCCGGCGATTTCTTGACCAGGATTCTCCTTGAGTACAAGAAGCGGTTGGATCAGTACGGCCTCGTTCAGCGGGAAAACGCGCATGATTGATCTCCTCTTCACACATTCGTACTTTGCCCGGTTTGATCCGAAGGAATGGAAAGCGCGCATGCCCTATCCGCCTCTCGGCACCATCACCGCGGCGGCGTTCCTGAGAACCAAAGGGTGGACCGTCGCCCTGCATGATGTCATGTTCTCGAAAGACGAATCGGAGATTCTCCCGGTGCTGAGGCAATCCAGGCCCCGGATGGTGGTGCTGTACGACGACGGGTTCAACTATCTGACCAAGATGTGCCTGACGCGTATGCGCGAGGCAGCGTTTCGTCTCATCGACCATGCAAAGAGGCATGGCAGCATGGTCGCGGTGTTCAGTTCTGATTCCGTGGACAGAATCGGAGAATATCTTGCGCGCGGCGCAGACTTTGTTCTCTGCGGAGAGGCAGAGCAGACGCTTGAAGAGCTGTGTCATGCTGTGCTGGGTTCGGGGACCAGAGGGCAGGAGTCGGGAGTCAGGGACCGGGGGGCACTTGAGGCCATTCCCGGTCTGGCTTTTCGCGACAGCGAAGGGAATGTGTACAAGACCGGTCGCCGGATTCCCATGAAGGAACTGGACAACCTCCCGATTGCCGCCTGGGATCTTGTGGACATGGAGAAATACCGTTCCGTCTGGAACCGGCGCCATGGGTACTTCTCGCTGAACATCTCGACAACACGCGGATGTCCCTTTCACTGCAATTGGTGCGCGAAGCCTCTCTACGGCCAGGTGTACAATTCCCGGTCCCCGGAGCACGTGATCGAAGAAATGAGACATCTCAAAGCGAACTTTTCTCCCGATCACCTTTGGATCACGGATGACATTTTCGGCCTGAAGCCCGGCTGGGTAAGGGAGTTTGCGGAATTGGTCCGGCGCGAGGGTGCGACAATCCCCTACAAGTGCCTTTCACGGGTGGACTTGTTGCTCAAAGACGAGACCGTGAGACACCTGAAGGAGTCTGGTTGTCAGACTGTTTGGGTTGGAGCGGAGTCGGGATCGCAAAAAGTCCTTGACGCAATGGAGAAGGGGACGACCGTGGACGAAATTCATGCTGCAACGCGCCTGCTTCGGCATCATGGCATCCGCGTCGGATTTTTTCTTCAATTCGGCTATCCTGGCGAAACGCGGGAGGACATAGACAAGACGTTGGACATGGTGCGGACCTGTCAACCGGACGAAATCGGCGTTTCGATCTCCTATCCACTTCCGGGCACAAGATTCCATGAGAGGGTCAGGGCGCAAATGGAGCAAAAGCAGAATTGGGAGACCAGCGATGATTTTGATCCTATGTTTCGGGCGTCGTATTCCAGGGAATATTACCGGAGGCTCCATGCGGTTGTTCACATGCGCTTCCGGATCTGGCGGGGACTTCGGCTGCTGAAGCGCCTGGCCGCCGACCCAACCGCGTTGAACCGCTCTGCGATCCGTACCCTGCTTTCCATGATCATGCAGGCGGTGATTCTTCCTGCTCATATGCGCGGGCTCCGCCATCACGAACGCCTGGAGACCCATGCGTAGATCCGAGCTTCAACACGAGGGCGTGCGCGCGGCATTCAACGCGATCGCTCCTGACTTTGATGGTTCCCTTGAGAACCCGACGACTGCTGCCTTTCGGGAAGAGATTTACAGAATTGTCACGGCAACAATTCGTCCCGGAGACTCGGTTCTGGACATAAATTGTGGGACCGGCATCGACGCGGCGGCCCTGGCAGGTCGCGGGTTCAGGGTTGTTGGAGCCGACATCTCTCCGGGAATGCTGCGGGAAGCAGCGAAGAAGGTCGCGAGTCGTTCGGGCCTCAGCCTGGAATTTCTCGAGTCCTCGTTTGATGACCTTTCTGTACTGTCAGGTCGTTCCTTTGACCTTGTCCTCTCGAACTTCGGGGGGCTGAATTGTACGGATACTCCCGAAGCCGTGTTCGAACGCGTGGCGGCGGTGACTAGGCCGGGCGGTTGCTTCATCGTGGTCTTCATGCCGAGGGTATCCCTGTGGGAGATTGTTGCAGGGTTGACCCGCTTCGATTTTCGTACCGCCATCCGGAGAATGAGGATGTCGGCGGCTTCGACTGGATTTCGCGGAAAGACATTTCCGGTTTTCTATTTCTCGGTTAGGACAATTCTTCACCGGGCATCCCGGTGGTTCGCCCCACGAAGCATCCGCGGCGTCTGGGTGATAAGCCCGCCTCCACATGCCGAATCGTTCCGCCGCAGGTTCCCCCGGCTGTCGGTGTTCCTGACATGGGTTGACCAGATAATCACGGGATTTCCGTTCCTTCGCGCCATCGGAGACCATGTCATGATCCTCTTTGAGAGACTTCCTGCTGAACAACATGCAACGATCATGCCTCCGGAGAAGCGAGGAGGACGTCCGTGGGTCGACATGGTCTCTGAGGAGTGCCATCGCCTTGCGGCCGGAGAAACAACGTGGGACGACCATCATGACTTTGCCGCTCTTCTCGCAGGAAAACGCGTCGTTGTGGTGGGGCCGGCGAGAACCCTTGCGGGAAAAGGACGCGGACCTTTCATCGACTCTTTCGATCTTGTTGTTCGTCTGAACGAATCCGCTGAATGGATCCTCGGAAACCGCTCGGCACAATCGGACTACGGTTCGCGCACGGACATACTGTATTCCAATCAATCGGTTCTGCGGACAACATTCGTTGAGCGTGCGCAGAACGAAGCGTTTGTGGCATTTTGCAGATCCGGTCAATTGCGACACATTGTGTGCACCAACAACAGCCTCGATTTTAATCGTGATGGCGCCCCGACGAAAACGTGCCGACGGTCCGACAGGAATACCATCCGGGACGTTGAAAGGGCCATCCGATCGATTGGTTCCGACGCCCGATTGCGCGTGGTGCGGTCAGCCAGTGAGTGGTCGATGAGAATGTTGCGCGGGCACTGGGGACGAACGGGATTCATTGCAATCGTCGATCTTCTGGGATTTCCGTTGGCTCACGTCATGGTGATGGGAATGACATTCTACCACGGGGGTGGGCACGTCCTTGCAGAGGGAGTTCACCTCCATCCTTTGGGCAACAGGAACGGGGTGCACGCAAAGGGGCCTGCCGGGGCCGGACACCAGTCGTTTCTTGAGGCAGACATATTCCGGGCCCTCTGTGCCTCGTTTGCTGGTCGGATTTCGTTTGACGAGGGCCTTTCCAACATCATAACGAAGCCAACCTACGGGGAAAGCCCATGATCACTCTGCTCAATCCGACCAGCGCCCGGTGGAAGCACCGCTTCCCCCTTTCCGTCATGTTCGTCGGGGCCGTTCTTGAGGGACGCTATCCCTACCGCATCCTTGACCAGAACATCACCCCCAATGTGCTGGCTGAGCTTGAAGCGCTGGCGGCACGCGGCGAGATGAAATATCTGGGGATCACCGTCATGCCCGGTCCTCAGCTTCATCATGCCATCCCGGTTTCAAAGCGCATCAAGGAGAAATTTCCCGACGTCACAATCATTTGGGGAGGGTACTTCTCCACGCTTCACGCAACAACGGTCCTCAAGTCCGGGTATGTTGACTATGTGATTCTGGGCCCGGGGGAACACTCGTTCCTCGAGCTGATTCAAGCGCTCGAATCCAAGGCTCCCCTCGGAGGCATTAGCGGGGTGGGGTATCGGGAGCATGGATCGGTGACGCTTACCGGCAGACGCTCTCCCTCTGATCCCAATCGCATGCCTGCGCTTCCCTATGACAGGATCGCCGGAGACCGGTACGTGGGCAGAACCTACCTCGGAAGCAGGACTGCGGCCTACTACTCGAGCGTGGGGTGTCCTTTCCTTTGCGGGTTTTGTGCCGTGGCGAGCATTTACCGCGCACGTTGGCTTGCCCGGGAACCCGGATTGATGCTGGACGACATGTCATACCTTCAGCGGAGATATAGGATTAACGGGATTGAGTTTTTTGATGAAAATTTCTTTACTTCCGAGGCGAGGGTTCAAGAATTTTCCCGCGGCATGATCGGTCGCGGGATTTCCTGGTGGGCGGAAGGAAGGCCCGACACGGTTCTTGATTACTCAGACGAGACATTGACGGCGATGCGCGACGGTGGCTGTCGGATGATCTTCTTCGGCGCAGAGTCGGCTTCGCCGGAAACACTGGAGCAAATGAACAAGGGCGGGACTCAGACTCCGGAGACCGTGCTCCGGCTTGCCGAACGCCTGCGCCCCCTGGGTATCATCCCTGAATTCTCGTTTGTCTTTGGGAGCCCTTCGGACGATGTTGACCGGGAGTTTCGCCAAAACATTGCATTCATCAGGAAACTGAAGCGAGTGAATCCTTCAGCCGAAATCATCCTCTATCTCTACGCCCCCGTGGTCTTCGAAGAATCCGAGCTCTATCACATTGCACAGGAACATGGTTTCAGGTTCCCCGCCACCCTCGACGAATGGGCCAGCGCACCGTGGCAGACCTTCGACCTGCGGAAGACTCCCGTCATCCCCTGGTTGAAGCCCAGGCATTACAGGCAGTTCCGGAATTTCGAGCGTGTCCTCCACGGATACTATCCCACAATCTCGGATCTTCGTCTTACCCGGTTCCGCCGCAAAGCGCTGCGCTTTGTCAGCTCATGGCGCTATCATGGATCCGTCTATACTTTTCCACTCGAAGTTCAGGCTCTTCAGCGGGCGTTTCGTTATCGACAACCGGAGATCGAAGGTCTGTGAGACAGAAAGCCACGATTGTGTCCCGGTTACGGCGACTGATGGCGGCGGGAAGAAATCTGCAGTTCCTTGATCCCAGAGAAGCGTACAATCTCTGGGCGGAGACGTACGATGCTGCTCACGGGAATGTCTTGTTGCATACCGAAGAACGGATTATCCGACCTCTCCTGGATTCCTTTCATCTTGCGGATGCCGATATTCTCGATGCCGGTTGCGGGACAGGGCGGTACATGCGGCAGTTGCTGGAAAAAGGACCCCGGAGGCTGGTCGGCCTGGATTTTTCCCCGCGCATGCTGGACATTGCCCGGCGCAAGTTTGCATCGAATGGCTCCCTCCATTTCGTCAACGCATCCCTCCCGAAGCTTCCTTTTCAATCCAGCCGCTTTGACTTCATTCTAAGCACACTCGCGGTCGACCACACGCCCGAATTGGCCGCAACGATGCGCGAACTCACTCGGGCTTTGAAACCCGGCGGAACGATCATTCTATCCTGCTTCCACCCTTTCGGATCCCTTGCAGGCTGGAAACGTACCTTTTCGGCGCGATCGCGTACCTATGCCGTTCGTTACATCCCGTATTCAGTGGCCGATTACCTGAACGCATTTTTGTCTGCCGGTCTTATCCTTGTCAGGGTTGAGGAACCCGTCATTGATGAACGTGTCAGACATCTGTACATCGCCATGGGCAAAGAGGATTTCTACAAGCGATCAATGGGTCATCCCTTGAGTCTGATCTTCGTGTTGAGGAGGGAGACCCCATGATCATAAGAGGCGGAACTCTTGTCTCCTTTCAATCGCCTCTTCAGGCCGACTTCGAAGTGAAGGGCCAGATCATCCGGCGCATCGGAAGACACGTTCCCCGCCAAGGCCGCGAACAGGTGATTGACGCGGAGGGATGCTATGTTTTTCCCGGACTGGTGAACTCCCATGACCATCTGGAGTTCAACCTGTATCCGCGCCTGGGATCGCCACCGTACCGCAATGCGTATGAATGGGGCCGTGATGTTCATGCACGATCTCCGGATATCATCCGGTCCATCGAAAGCATTCCTCTCCCCCTCCGATCCTGGTGGGGGGCGTGGAAGAATCTCTTTTCCGGCGTGACCGTTGTTGTTCATCACGGACGACTCGGCTTTCTTCACAGGCGCTTCCTGCCGGTCTCCGTACCATCGCGGGTCAGCATTGCCCATTCATTGGAATTCGAAGACGACATCGAACATTCGATTCGAAAGCGGCGCCCGGGACGTCCCTTCATTCTCCATGTAGCGGAGGGAACTGATGATGTGGCGAGGCGCGAAATCCGGGCGTTGAAACAACTCGGAGGATTGGATCAAGACACAGTGATGGTTCACGCGGTGGCGGCTGGCAATGGAGATGCTGGAGAGCTTCACGCGAGTGGTGCCGCGGTGGTATGGTGCCCTTCGTCCAATTTGTACCTGTTCGGGGCCACCGCCCCTGTACAGACTTACCTTCCCAAAGTGAGAGTCGCCCTCGGAACGGACTCCACCCTGACCGGCGTTCCCACTCTTTTCGAAGAACTACGCATCGCCCGCGACTGCTCCGGTCTTCCGAACGACATCCTCGCGAAGATGGTTACAGTGGTGCCGAGGCAGATCTTCGGACTCCCGGCGGGCACGGGAGAACTTGGAGAAGGAGCCCGCGCAGATTTTTTCCTCGTCCGACAAACTTGCAACGACCCTATGGATCAGCTGTTTTCCCTTGAACCAGAGGACATTCTCCTGCTCGTTCGTCGCGGCAAGCCCCTTTTTTGGGATTCCCGTTTCCGGGGTATTTCTTCGGAAAGCAATGGTTCTGTAAGCCTGAGAATGCGCAGGGCCGTGAAGGTCATTCCCGACCACAAGTTCTCCGACCGGTACAAGTCTCTTCGGCATGCCTTGAAACATTATCCATACCTTCTGGACCTGGAATCATGAGGAATGGCTTTCCCGAATATGCGTGTCCGCGATGTGGCGGCCAGCTCAGGAAGGACGGGGAAACCATGCGGTGCAAAGTCGATTCGCTTGAGTTTCCTGCTTTCAAAGGAATCCCTGACTTTATTCTTCCGGAGCGACGCGATGCGATCGAGAGCCATCTGACAGCCTATCGCGCCCTCCGTTCCTGCGAACAGTGGCCATGTGCAAGCCGCGCCGCCTTCGAGCGCCTGCCATTCGCGTCTCCTGCGGACCGCAACGCATCGGTCTGGCGTCTGCGCGGAAGAACGTTTAACACATTGATTACAGACCTGAAAGAGCGGTTTGGAAAGCAGTCACTACGGATCCTCGATGCGGGTGCCGGAAACGGATGGCTATCGTATCGTTTGAGCAGGCTGGGGCACCATGTTGCCGCACAGGACATTCTGGTTGACAGCGGAGACGGGCTGGCGACCGTGCGGGATTTCTACAGTGAGCCCGTCCCCTTCGCTCCGGTCCGCGCGGAATTCGACTCTCCCCCGTTCACGCCGCGGTCATTTGACGTGATCATCTTTAACGCGTCCCTGCATCATTCTCCTGATCCCCAGGCTACTCTTGCCAGAACAATGAATCTGCTGGACGAGAACGGAGCTTTGTATATCGCCGATTCGCCCGAGTTCAAAGATGCGCGCGATGGAGAGTTGATGCTTTCTCAACGGGCCAGAGAACTTTCCGTCCGGCATTCGATTACTTTCCCATCCGGAGGGAAAGGATATCTTCTTTGGCACGAGATGGAGCGGCTCCGCGACCGCTACGCTGTTGAACGGAAAGACAGTTCATTTGGCCCCGCGTTTGCTGTTCGACGTTTGATAACGAGAATCCGCCACCGCCGGCGGGCGGCATCATTTCCGTTTTATGTCATCACGGGCGTACCCATTTCCCGCTCACGATGAATCTCAGGGCATTCAGAAGCGCAATTTCTTCAACGACCGACTCACTGCCGATCGTTATTCTCTATGTCACGTCAGCCTGTAATCTTCGATGCATCACCTGCTCCTACCGGGATGCTCTGCCGAATGAACTCTCCCTTGAAGAGTATGCCGCGCTTGCTCAGGAATTGAAGGCTTTCGGATTGCAACACGTGGTCTTTTCCGGCGGCGAGCCGCTTGTCCGTCGCGATCTTCCGGGCATTTGTGAAATCTTTGCAGCTCTCGGCGTGCGCCAATCCCTTCTCACCAACGGCCTTCTGCTGGAGAAAAGAATCGGTGAGATAGCGGAATTCCTGAACGAGATCATTGTATCCGTGGACGGTCCGGATGCGCCGACGCACAACAGCATCCGAGGGCTTGAATGCTTCGATCAGATCCTGAGAGGAATCGAGGTGGTGAAGAGAAATCCACGCCAGGTTGTTCTGTCCCTGCGCACGGTCGTTCAACGGAGGAATTTTCGCCTTCTTGACTCCATGGTGGATTTTGCCAAGAACGCCGGGGCGGACCGCCTTTCGTTTCTCTCGGCGGATGTTCGCTCAAGCGCATTCCATCGGAACCATGGGGGTCCGGCCGCACCGGAAAGCGAGATCCTGTTGACCGCGGAAGAATGCGGTGAATTCAGAGAGCTCATGACGGCCATGATCGGGAAACGGAGAGCCGAGATTCGATCGGGCTTCATCTCGGAATCCCCGGGAAGATTGATGCATCTGGTCCGGTATTTCGAAGCCTTTCACGGTTTATCGGGTTTTCCCCGGAACTCGTGCAACGCGCCCAATATTTCGACTGTCATCACGTCGACCGGCGAGCTTCTCCCGTGTTATTTCCTGCCGGCTTACGGAGATGTTCGTTCCGGGCCGTTACAGGGCCAAATCAACAACGACTTGGCGCGGTTCACACGAAGGCAGGTCAGAGCCTACGCGTTGGAGCAATGCCGTAAATGCGTTTGTACCCTTAAAGTCTCACCATGGTCTGCTTTGCGTGACAAGATCTAGCCGGTATTCGTTGCATTTCGGACATTTGTTGCCTATCTTTTTCAGCCTCATACGAGCGGAAGGCCGACCCCCCGCATGCAAAACACTCTCCGATCTCTCATCCAGGCTGCCCGAAGAGCGAAACGTCGCGCCCACGTTCCGTATTCGAAATTCCATGTCGGTGCCGCGTTGTTGACGGCCGACGGGAAGATCGTAATAGGGTGCAATGTCGAGAGCAGTAGTTACGGACTTACGATCTGTGCCGAACGCACGGCGATCTTCAAGGCGGTTTCCGACGGAGAGAAGCGTTTCAAGGCGATTGCCATTACTTCGGATGGATCGGGAACAACTCCACCCTGCGGGGCGTGCAGACAAGTTCTTTGGGATTTGGCGGGAAACATCACGGTCGTTCTGGATGGAAATTCCCGGGAACCTGTCGTGATGAAACTTGAAACTCTCCTGCCTATTCCCTTTGAGGAAAAGAGGTTCACGCGTCGCAGGAAGGAAAGATCCTGAATGGAAGGACTGCCGCAAAACCTGGTCCCCAAGAACACCGGCTGGATTGAGGTGATCTGTGGCTGTATGTTCAGCGGGAAGACGGAGGAATTGATCAGGAGATTGCGGAGGGCCCAGATTGCGAAACAGGAAGTCTCGATCTTCAAGCCAAAGGTTGACACACGGTACAGCCGGGAGCACATTGTATCACACAGCGAGCAATCGATAGTTTCGCATCCCGTGGACGATGCATCGGAGATCCTGAATCTTGGCCGGGAAGCCCAGGTTATCGGGATTGACGAGGCACAGTTCTTCAAGCTGAACCTGGTGGATGTCTGCGAGACTCTTGCTGGCCGGGGAAAGCGTGTAATTGTCGCAGGGCTCGATCAAGATTACCGTGGAAAACCCTTTGAACCGATTCCACAACTTCTTGCTGTGGCAGAGTATATCACAAAAACTCTCGCAATCTGCGTTGTATGCGGGAATCCTGCTGATCGCACCCAGAGAAAGACGCACCAGCACGACCGCGTAGTGATCGGCGCGAAGGACATCTACGAGGCACGTTGTCGCCGATGTTTTGAACCTCCCTCCGACTAACTCCCTGAAACCACTATGACTCTCGCTTCTGTCGCACATGGCCTTCTCGGGATTGCCGTGCTCCTGGCAATAGCGTGGCTCTTTTCCAATAACCGGACCCGGGTCAACTGGCGACTTGTGGGAACGGGTCTGCTCATTCAAGTCACCTTCGGTGTCCTTGTGATCAAAGGTGCCGATTTGGGCGGGATCTTCGGTCCATTGGGGTGGCCGAAGGCGTTCTTTGGATACATCGCTGAAGGATTCGTTGTGGTCCTCGGCTTTACGACCGAGGGTGCACGATTTGTGTTCGGCAATCTCGCACTCAGCCCCGGAACTTCAGATTCCCTCGGTTTTTACTTTGCATTTCAAGTACTTCCAACGATCATCTTCTTCTCCTGTTTAATGTCGGTTTTGTACTACCTCGGGGTCATGCAGAAGGTCGTGCAGGGCATGGCTTGGGTCATGGCGAGGCTCATGGGAACCAGCGGGGCGGAATCGCTCTCGAATACCGCCAACATTTTCGTAGGCCAGACTGAAGCTCCCCTCATGATCCGTCCCTTTATCAGCGGCATGACCATGTCCGAGCTTCTGACCATCATGACAGGCGGAATGGCAACCATAGCCGGCGGTGTGATGGCGGCGTATGTTCAGATGCTCGGCTATTCGTTTTCTCAGACCCACGGCGTTGGAATAGAGGAAGCCCAGGTGCTCTTTGCAGCCCAACTCCTCGGAGCAAGCATCATGGCTGCTCCGGCATCGCTTCTGATCTCAAAGATCATTTACCCGGAAACCCAGGAGCCCCTTACCAAGGGCTCGGTAAAGGTCAATGTGGAAAAGAATGCCTCTAATGTCATTGAGGCCGCGGCATCCGGCGCTGGTGATGGCCTCCAATTGGCTCTTAATGTCGGCGCCATGTTATTGGCTTTTATAGCATTAATCGCCCTCGTGAATTATTTACTTGAGGGGCTTGGGGGGCTCTTGGGTGTCAATGAAGCGCTCATGCAAGAATTTGGAAAGCCCTTGAACCTGCAATTACTTCTCGGCCTGGTGTTGCAGGCCGTTGCCTACGCAATTGGGGTACCGTCAGGTGAAGCATTGAACTTCGGAGCACTCATCGGCACGAAGGTGGTCCTGAACGAGTTCGTGGCGTATCTGGACATGTCCACGATGATCGCTGAGGGCAAACTTGTGACGGAAAAAGGCATATCCATGGCCACCTTTGCGCTCTGCGGGTTCGCGAATTTCTCCTCGATCGCTATTCAGATAGGGGGTTTAAGCCCCCTGGCGCCTCACAGACGAAAGGATCTCGCGTCTTTGGGCCTCCGGGCCGTTCTTGGAGGGACGCTTGCCACGCTGCTTACGGCCACGATTGCGGGTATCCTGGTAGGAGGGTAACATTGTGCGGGATTCAGAAAAGGAGGCTGCGTATGCGGCGGAATTCGTTGCAGACCGGCTGGGGAGGAAACCCGAGGTTGCATTGATCCTGGGCTCCGGACTAGGCGAGTTCGGCGAAGCCCTTGCCGACGCAAAGGCTCTCAACGCGAAGGATATTCCTCACTATCCCCCTTCCACCGTTCCCGGCCATGCCGGGCGGCTCGTCGCCGGGATTCTCAAAGGGAATGGACGTCAATCCGGGCCTATCCTGGTTTTTCAGGGGCGAACGCACTTCTACGAATCGGGGCGGCTTGACGCTGTGCTCTTTCCCACCCGCCTTGCGCTCGCGTTGGGTGTCACCACACTCCTTGTAACAAACGCCGCCGGCGGGATCAACCGGTCCTTTCGCCCGGGCGACCTCATGCTGATCCGCGACACAATCAATCTGACCTTCCAAAGGATCCCTGTACCCAAGGATGCACGACACAACGCACCCCTGCAGGTCTGCCATCCGCAAGTACGGGAGGCAATCGTGGAGAGTGCTACCCGGGAGGGAATACCGCTCAAGGAAGGGGTCTATTGCTGGGTGAAGGGACCGAGTTACGAGACCGCGGCTGAGATCAACATGCTGGCCACGATCGGGGGCGACGCGGTCGGCATGTCAACGGTACCCGAACTTCTTCTGGCCGCTCTCTCGGGCATCCGCACGGCAGGTGTATCGCTTATTTCAAATCTTGCCACTGGCCGCGGAGGTGGCGTCCTCTCTCATGGGGAAGTCACCGAAACGGCGGCTCGCGTCAAGGCAACCTTCGTCCGGCTTCTGACTTCGACCCTTCTTTCCCTCACATCCCGGCCGGCCTGAGCTGGTACAAGATCACGTAAATCATCACCCCGGTAATCGAAACGTACACCCACAGCGGGTAGGTCCACTTCGCAATCTTTCTGTGCCGTTCGTCGTCCCGCTTCAAGCCTCGACGAAGCGTTATAATCACCAAGGGAACGATCGCTGCCGCGGAGACCGAGTGTGTCCCGAGAATGACAAGGTACACGGTTCGCAGCCATCCCGTTCCCCAGAAAGGTTGTGACCCGAATACCGTGTGATACGTCAGATACGACGCGAGAAAAACGCACGAGATCACGAACGTCCAGATCATGCACGTTCGATGCAAATCGATCCTTCCCTTCTTTATCATCCGGTGGCCCATGATCAAAAGGATGGCGGCGCTGAGATTAAGGAGCGCGTTGAGTGCGGGCAGTGTCGTCGGGCTCATGGCTCGTTCTGCATGGGGGCGCTGGGAGTGCGCTTGTGCACGCGACGGATCGCGACAGTGAGCACAATGATCGTGAAGAGGGACAGGACGAGGAAGGAGGTTCCAAATCCGGGGAGATCCGCTCCTGCACCAGGAGCGAGTCCATAGAGAGCCCTCCTTGTAGCAGCCACGCCATATGTGAGAGGGTTCCATCTCATCACTTCGGCCACCCAGGGGGAGGAGCCGCTTACCGGGAAAAGCGCGCCCGAGAGAAGCCACATTGGCACCAGGAGCAGATTCATGACGGCATGGAAGCCCTGGGTCGAGTCCATCGACCATGCGATGAGAAATCCTAGTGATGACAGCCCGAAGGCGACGACGAGCAGAAGCACGAACGTCAAAACCATCGACCCGGCGGTTGTTGAATCAATCACGGCAGGCGCGGCTGCGAGAAAAACCGCCCCCTGCAATGCAGCAAGGACTGTGATGCCTGCAACTTTACCCAGGACGATCCCCGCGCGGCTGATCGGGGCGACAAGCACCGATTGGAGGAAGCCATCCCTGCGATCTTCGATGATCGAAATGGATGAAAAGATCGACGCAAAGAGCACGACGAGTACGAGGGTTCCCGGATAGAAGTATTCCAGGTAGGTCATGGCCCCCGACGAACCGGGATAATGGAAGGAACGGTTGAGTCCGGATCCGATCACGATCCAAAATAACATCGGAGAAACGATTACAGCAATCATCCGACTGCGTTGACGGACGAATCGAAGAAGCTCGCGCTGAAAGAGAACGCGAATGGCTGTCATGAGTCCCCTCTGGTGGCTTCCGCTGACTCATGGTGAAGCCGATGTCCTGTTCTCTGCAGAAATACGTCCTCCAGGCTTGGTTTCCGGAGAGTCGCCGACTCGATAAGTTCCGGGAAGGAGCGGACGAGTCTGGGCAAAACCTCCGCACCGCCAGGGACGCGCAAGTGCAGTTCTGTGTTGCTCAGAGTGCCGTCGAGCCGGAAGTGCCGGTGGACCTTACGCCGGAGTTTCTGGAGATCCGAAGATTGAAGGACGACGATGTCCCCGCCGAGCTTGCCCTTCAGTTCGCCCGGCGAGCCCATTGCAAGAGCCTCTCCCCTGTCCATGATCAACACCCGGTCACAACGATCCGCTTCATCGGTCAAATGCGTGGTGAGAATTGCGCACATCGGGGCAGAACGGAGAATTCGCCGGAGGAAATACCAGAACTCGAGGCGTGCAGCCGGATCGAGTCCGGTGGACGGTTCGTCGAGCAGAAGCAACCGGGGCTTGTGGAGAATTCCCTTTGCGAGCTCGACCCGTCTTTGAAGACCTCCGGAAAGCTTCTCGACGCGCTCATGCCGGCGATCCCAGAGCCGGAACACCTCAAGGGACTCTTTGATTCTATCTCCAAGAAGGGGTTGTGCAAGCCCGTAGAGAAGACCGTGAAAATGGAGATTTTCCAGCACCGTGAGTTTATCATCGAGGGCGGGGGATTGAAAGACAACCCCCAGATGAGCTCGTGCTTCGCCAGGGTGTTGCGCAACGTCCCATCGGTCCAGAAACACTGAGCCATCCGCGGGCAGGGCCAGCGTTGCGATGATTTTCAGAAGGGTGCTCTTACCGCTTCCGTTCGGTCCCAGAATGGCGACTGCTTCCCCCTCCCTTGCCTCGAGAGATATTCCCCGCAGCACACTCCTGCCCGGATAGGCGAATGTCAACCCACTTACACGGAGAACTGGGGGTGACGGGGGTGCTTGCCTGGATGTCCGTGAACGGATGCGAGGGGTGTGTGAACGTTGCTTCTTCACACTTTGTCAACCGTCATGAGGAAGAAGAGGGACGGGAGGTAAATGAGGGAAGCAAAGAATACCGATCGCGCAATTGCATTAACCCTCGCGGCTTGAGGTTCCGGTTGTCCGCTCTCCTGACGGAAAAGCACACACGGAACGAGAAAGGCCACGCCAAGCACGGCAGCTCCGGCGGCATACATGGGACCGACAACTCCGACCACTGCCAAGGCGAGGCTTGCAGGGATCAGCGCGGCTGCGTGGAGCAATGTCTGAAAACCGGTGCGCGCCCCTGTTGGGTCAACGGCGGTGAGCATTCGGTAGCCAGCCCTGCCGTAGTCCTTTCGGTACATCCATGCAAGCGAAAAAAAGTGGGGCATTTGCCAGAAGAACAGTATCAGAAACAGGAAGGCAGCGGGAGCATCCAGAGCGCCTCCGGCAGCGGTCCATCCCATAACGGGCGGAAGAGCGCCGGGCACGGCACCCACGAGCGTTGCATACCATGTCATCCGCTTCATCGGCGTGTAGATGAAAACATAGAGGACAAAAGTGGCGAGACCAAGAGCGCCCGTCAGAGGATTGAGCAGGAGAAAAAGGATGGACAGTCCCATCAAAGACGCTACGCTGCCAAAAAGAAGTGCATGTCTGGCGGGTATGCGTCCTGCAGGGAGCGGCCTGCGCTCCGTGCGCTTCATGAGCGCGTCAAACGAACGCTCGGCATACTGATTCAATGTCCCTGCGCCGCCGCCAAGAAGCAGGGTTCCGAAACCGACTGCAAGGAAGGCCTGAAGCTGAAACTGCCCGGCGGCGAGGTAATAACCTCCAAGAGAGGTGAGGACAGATAAGCCCGTCAATTCGGGCTTCATCAGTTCGAGGAAATCGAGGATACGCGAGCGTGAGATGGAGCGAGCAGCACCCACACTGGTTTGACCGTTCATGCGAGAGCCTCCGAGCCGACCGGTGCGGGAGCGCGGCGATGGAACGTAATTCCGGCAAGCCGTGCAACGTGCAGGGCGAGAAGAACACTAGCGACGAGTGTCAACGCGCCGAAGGCAACGTGTGCCGTCGCCACGAGTTCGTCCTTCCTCGTAAGGACGGTGAACGCGCCGAGCGTGGCTTGAGCGAGCACGAGGATCAGGATGCCCTTCGAGAGCATGCGAGTCCGTGCGACCGCCGATTGTCTGAGCACGACAACGACCCCCACCGCTGTGATCAGAACGACAATGGCCCACAACCGGTGAGCGAGGTGGATCAGGACCTGAAATGCCGTCACGGGCCCGTCGGCGGCGATCCGAATATGGCTATCCAGGAGAATACGGTTGTACCGCTCAAGCGCATCAGCGCTTAGCGGGGGGAATATCGCTCCAAAGGCAAGAGGGAAGTCCGGCACGGCAAGCCCTGATTCCGTATGGCGCATGATCGCTCCGAGAAGAAGCTGGATGAAGACGACACCGACCATCACAACAGTGATCCGGAAGAGCTTCCTCCCCTGCTGCTCGCCGTATCCCCCGCCGTCGTTTTTCTCCCACCACGGCGAGGTGAAAAGGGCAATGGATGCGACAAGGCAGAAAAAAGACTGAGCGAGCGCGGCATGGCTCACAGAGATGACTGTCGGCAGCAAGAAGATCACCGTCAACCCGCCGAGCGCCCCCTGGAGGAGGACTGCACCGAGAGCAATAACGCCCAACCACTTCACCCATTTGCGTCGCTCGGCTTTCCAGAGCCAGACCGCGAGGATCACGGTCAAGAATCCCACAAACGTGGCAACCATCCTGTGGCCGTGTTCATAGAAGATTCCTCCCACCATAGGTGGCATCAATTGGCCATAGGAGAGCGGCCAGTCGGGAACCGCAAGACCTGAGCCCGTGCTTGTTACCATGCCGCCGGCGATGATGAGGAAGAACGTGAAAAAAGCCGTAACGAGAGCGTATCGATGGAGGTATTTGTTCATGTTTCCAGCGGGAGTTTGAAATTTCTCTCGTTTATTGCAGGTAGAGGGCTTCTTCTGCCAGCCATGCTTCGTACTCCTCGGCAGTCTTCACGTTCACGAATCCCCGCATCCGGTAATGTCCAAGTCCACACAGTTGCGCGCAAGCGATCTCCATGGGGGTTTCCGGAGCCGCCAGAACTTCAGTGTAGCCCGCCGCCACCAGTTGCTCCACAACATCGGGAAAGAGGATGCTCCCGGCGGGGACGATGACAACACTGTCCTTGTCGGCGTAGTCCCGCATGGTCATCATCGTCATAAGGTTGACGGTGGGATCGATAAGAGAGTACGTTCTCGTCATGGATGCTCTGATACTCTCGGTTGTTTTGATCGGCTCGAACCATACTGGAATCACCTGGCCGGGAATGGCATCCTGCTTGACGCGCAATAACGGAATGCCAAATGAATGGATGACATCCTTCGACGTCAGCCGCACGATCACCGGTTTTCCGACGGGAACAACGAGTTGGTTGATGGTTACGATGTCATCCTTCCCGTCCGGATCCGATCGGTCGAGTCCAACCGGGTTGTCTGCCGAGACAAGGCTGACATCCGTCGGGCCGAAGAATCCATCGGCTCCCGGATAATGTACGTTCCATGCGAACTGTTCGGCCACCACACGAACGACAATTGCATCCTTGTCCTCCGGGAATTCATTCACGCGTTGCGCCCAAAGGGGGACCGCAAAGCCGATGATAAGGATGCCTTCAAAGACGGCAACGGCAACCTCGAGGTACGTTGAAGCATGGGTCCTGGCACCCTGATAATCAGCTTTCTGCTGCCTTGTACGTCGGAAGCGGACGAGGACGTACGTAAAGAAGATCCCCCATCCGATGAAGAGGGCGAACATGAGCCAGTGCACGACGCCAATCATGTTGTCGATGTCGGCGCCATGGGCCGATGCGTCCGGGGGAAGACCGAGAAAATCAAGCATCGTGAGACTCTCCTAGTTAGGGCTTGGCATCTGAACGGAACCGCCAAATGTCATTCTCGAGCGGCGCCGCATACGGAGGGCAAAGAGGACAACGCCTGTGAGAACAATTCCTGTCACGACAATGAGGAAGAGGATCGCCCATTGTGCTCCCTCAACCTCTGCGGATGCCGGATCTCCAAAACAGACCGGGCAGGCTGCGGCACGTACCGGCAATACCAGAAAAAGAATGCTAACACTCGCAAGAATCCTTCGCAGCATGCCGTCACCCACTCTAGAAGGATTCCAGATTCTTGAACTTCCGCAGAAAGCGGGCCGCGTAGATGACGAGTCCTCCACCGATGCTGAAACAGACGAGCCCGGCGAAGACGTTGATCACCTCCACCGCGAGGGGGTCGGCGAACAGGAACCACAGACCGAATCCTGCAAAGAAGGCCACAGAGACACTGATGAAAAAGATGTGAAATGACTTCAGCGACATGACTCAATCGATGGTATCGTGATATCCCAAGAGCGGAAGCGAGATCAACGCGATGAAGAAGACCACAGTCAGCACCAGCGTGACATACACCAGCTTCTTCTCCGAGATCAGGTGCATGAAGTAGGACGCAACCAGCCCGCCTTTGACGGATGCAATGAACAGAGCAACGATCACCGCGGGGACAATGCTCAGGTGCAGATACGAAACAGCAACGGTAACGACTGTCAGGCCAAGGAGGGCTACAAAGACAAGGATATACGTCCTGACATGTCTTCGAATTTCATCCTGTGATGCGTGTTCCATGGGGCGGCTCCTACAAGAGATACAATGTCGGAAAGAGAAAAATCCAGACGAGATCAACAAAATGCCAGTATAATCCGGCAACTTCCACCCTGTTTGTAAAGCGCTCCGGTTCGGTGTTCCACAGGCGGCTGCCGGGTCCCCAGAAGTATGCGTTGACGATGATCCCGCCGATGACGTGCAATCCGTGAAGACCGGTCAGTGTGAAGTACGTTGCATAAAACAGATCTTCAGCGGGAAAGATTCCGTGAGAGAACTTCGCTCCGTATTCGAAGGCCTTGATGATGAGGAACCCAAAACCGCAGAGGATGGTAAGTCCCATGTATCGACGGTACTTCGCAAAGTCCTTCATTTTCAGCGAGGCCCAGGACAGAACCATGGTGACGCTGGAGGCGATCAGAATGACTGTGTTGATGAACGCCAGGGGAACGTTCAGGAGCTGGGAGCCGTGCGGCCATTCGACAGCCGCCACCCTCAGGAGGATGTAGGCTGAAAACAGAGAACCGAACAGCATGACCTCAGACGCAAGGAACAGCCAGATTCCAAGCTTGGCGTTGTGAAGTCCCGTATCGGGCCGGGTAGTGACGGTATAGGGAATTTGCATGATCGGAAATCCGTTTTAGGGAACGTTCTGTGGAGTATAATCCTTTGCCGCGTCGGGGGCACTGTACTCATAGGGTCCGCGATATACCTCGGGAATGCTCGTGAAGTTCCCGTGAGGCGGCGGAGTCGGCGTTTGCCATTCAAGCGTCGTAGCACCCCATGGATTGTCGGACTCGACCTGTTTCCCCTTCTTCATGCTCCAGAAGAAGTTCAGAATGAAGGGTATTTGGAAGAGCGCAAGCGCCCAGGCGGAGATGGACATGACTTCGTTCCATTGGAGAACGTTCTGCGCGTGCGCATATTGTGTCCCGCCATCATACAGCCGCCTCGAAACGCCGGCAAGTCCCTGAATAAGCATGGGAAAGAAAATGCCGTTCATGCAGATGAGAGATCCCCAGAAGTGTACCTTTCCAAGGGCCTCACTCATCATGCGGCCTGTCACCTTCGGATACCAGTAGTAGATCCCCGCGAACAGGGCAAAGATGGTTCCCGGTGCCACCACATAGTGGAAGTGTCCGATCACGTAATAGGTATCGTGCAGATGAATGTCCGTTGGAGCAAGGCCGAGTGGCAATCCCGTCAGGCCGCCGATCCCAAACATCGGTAAAAAAGCGATGGCGAAAAGCATCGGTACCGTGTACCGGATGGATCCCCCCCACAGAGAGATGATCAGCGCGCTCAGAATGATCACCGACGGAATCGAAATGATCATGGTTGTTGTCTGAAAGAACGTGCTGATGACCGTTCCCATGCCGGTCATAAACATGTGGTGGGCCCATACGATGAACGACATGAATCCGAGAAAGATGGAGGCATACACCAGGGAGCGATATCCCCAAAGCGGCTTCCTGGTGTTATTGGCTATGATCTCTGCCACGATGCCCATGGCGGGAAGAATCAGTACATAGACCTCCGGATGCGCGAGAAACCAGAAGAGGTGCTGCCACAAGAGGGGACTCCCTCCCCCGGCAACATCAAGAACCTGCCCGCTGATAACCAGTCCGCTTGGCAGAAAGAAACTCGTTCCCGCAAGGCGGTCCATGAGCTGCAGGATAGCCGCTCCCTCGAGTGGTGGGAACGCAAGAAGGAGAAGAAAGGATGTCACAAACTGCGCCCATACAAAAAACGGAAGGCGCATGAAGGTGAGTCCCTTGGCCCGCAGTTGAACGATGGTTACAATAAAGTTCACCGATCCCAGGAGGGACGAGGTGATGAGAAACACCATCCCGAAGAGCCAGACCGTTTGCCCCGTGGTGGCAATGTCTGCAAGCGGCGGGTATGACGTCCATCCGGAGTTCGCGGCCCCACCCGGAACAAAGAAGCTTGTGAGCATCACCACACCACCCGCGAAGTACGACCAGTAGCTCATCATGTTGAGCTTGGGAAAGGCCATGTCCGGGGCACCGACCTGGAGGGGGACCACATAGTTGCCAAACCCTCCGACAGCAAGGGGGACAACGCCGAGGAAGATCATTATGGTTCCGTGCATCGCACCAAAGGAGTTGTAGAGCTCGGGAAGCATGATCCCTTCGGGGAACAGAGTTTCATCGGACACCATCCACCACACCAGCCAGGCAATCCCCCCAAAGAGCAACCCAACGAGAAGCGTAAGGCGACGCTTGCTGTACGCCCCCACCGCCACGGCAGCCAGGCCTATCACTGCCGGAAGCAGGGCAAACCACTCGCCGGGAATGCCCCTGGTTGGATAGGCAATTTGCCACCGCATCAACATCATCAGGGTGAACCCAAGGAACAGGAAGAGGAGCGCGGTCATCATATACTGAATGCCGATGACCTTATGGTCGAGCGAGAACACGTATGTTCGCCAGAACCCCGCATGCTCCTCATGATGGGCGCCGGCGGCCGCCGGCGTTGCAGCAGCGACATGTTGCACGGATGAATTCCTTCTCTGGTTCAGAACTTAGTTGGGGTATTTGAATTCGGCCGTCGTTTTTCCGGTTGCGGGGACCGTGATTTTCAGAGTCTTTGTGCCGTACTTCTCGTGCCAAGCCTCAAGGGTGTATTCGCCGGCGGGCACATTCTTCAGCGTAAAGGATCCATTGTCATCCGAGACGGCAAAATATGGATGGTCAAAAACCCCAATGTAGGCGCCCATCCAGGAGTGGACGTCACACTTCACCTTGAAGGTTTCGACCTTCTCGAAGGTTTTCGTCAGCTTATGGCCTTTGATCGGCTGGCCAGCGTTGAAGGCAGGATTCTTCTCGGACAGCGTATGAACGTTATGAAGCGTATTGTCGCTGTTCCGGATCTCGACAGGCTGGCCGGTTTGCACGCCCAGGACGTGGGGAATGTAAACACAGCCCTGTTGGTCAAAGAGGGCCTTCTCTTTGGGCGCGGAATGCTTGCCGACAGAGCCTTTGATATACACCAGAACGTTCTTCAGCGTTCCGTTCTTGTTGACGACAACTTCCTCGCTGGTCACCGGTGATTTGTGCGCCGCCCGGCAAAAACGGTCTGCATCCATCCGCAGACGCGCCATTTCCGGTGCAGCCCCTGAAAACGAAACCTTGCCTGTGACGTCACCCGCAGTGACCATCCCGGCAGAGATGATCGTCAGACAAACGGCGCGGAAAAGCTTTTTCATGATATTCTCCTTCGATGGTACAACAACAGTTATTTTCGCTTCCCCAGATTCCAGATGTGCGCGGAGAGGGCTTTTGCCTGCTCGCGGACATCTCCCCCGAGAGTTTCCTGATCCGGAGCCACGCCCTCATAGAAGAAGGTCGGCATCCGCGTCCCGGGCTGAAGTTTCTGCGGATCGATGATCCACTCCACAATCCAATCCGGCTTCAGGCGGCGGTATGCAAGCGCGAGGTCTGGAGCGAGATCCGAAGCGGAGAGTTCCGACAGGTCGGCGCTTCCCGTCGGATGACACTTTGCGCACTGATACAGCTCAAAGAGCTTTCTCCCGGGCGCAAGGTACTTGGCCTCCATGACCGTAGCCGTGTAATCCCTGAGTTCGAAGTCCTGCTTCGACATTGCCAGAAAGTATTTTTGTACCTTCGCGATCTCATCCTCGCTAAATTGGAAGGTCGGCATGCGAAGTTTGAGCCACGGGCGAACCGTCGTCGGGTTCTTCAAAAATGCATGCAACCATTGCTCTTGAACCTTGGCTCCCTGTGTCTCAGGGAGTGGCGGCGGACCGAGCCCTGGATCTTCATACAGTGTCTGAATAAACCCGCCCCTCTCCTCCACGGTATGGCATTGGATGCAATTATAGTGAACTGTCAGTCTGCGCCCGGCCTCAAGGTCTGCAACGCGTTTCGTAAGGGAGCGCTGGTATGTCGGAAGAGGAACGTCGCGCGTCATGCTGACCAGGAATGCGCGAATCAGACGGATCTCCTCGTCGCTGAACCTGAACACGGGCATCTTCTGCACGATTCTGTCGGTCACATACAGCCGGGCATTCTTGAGCTTGCCGTACACCCATCCGGACCACGTGTGCTTTACAGCCACTGTGCCGTCGGGATTCTCTTCGTAGTCGAATTCGGCATCGTGGGGAAGCTCTCTCGTATTGCCGAAATCCATTTGTTCCACTTTTTTGCGCCCGAAATCGGAAAGGTTGACGCTTACCTTCCCTTCGTTCTCCATCCCCTTGATTTCATGACATCCGGCGCAACCGTATTCCCGAATCAGGGCCTTGCCGCGCAGGATCTTGTCAGGATTGCTGAGGTCCAGCGAAGAAGGCGGGAATCTGCGGTCGTCCTGCAGGGTCATCAAATAGGCAACGAGATGACGGGCCTCGTCGTCGCTAAGACGCAGGCTGGGCATTCTGGTGGTCGGATTGTAGTGGCGGGGATTCCGGATCCAATCAAACAGCCACTCGGGATTCACCTTGCTTCCAACACGTGTCAGCTCGGGGGCGATGTCATAACTGGTTCCGCGTTCTTCTCTCACGCGGGTATCCTGGCCCACGACGTGGCATGCCTGGCATCCTACACTCTGAAACAACTCCTTCCCGCGTTGACTATTCCCGCCGCGATAAGCACCTCCTGGCGCCAGGGGCGAATAACCGGACTCGTTGGAGATGGAGACGAGATAGGCCGTGACCGCTTCGGCTTCTTCGCCGGAGAATCTGAAGTCCGGCATCCTTGTGTGAGGATTATACGCCCGTGGGTCCTGAACCCAGCGATAGATCCACGAAGGGGTCGTCTTGCCCGTGAGGGCATTCAGGCTCGGTCCGATTTTCGGAGCGTCCGAATATCCCTTGATCTCGTGACAGCCAAAGCATCCCGATTCGAGAACGAGCTGCTTGGCTTTCGTGAACGGTTTTGCATGCTTAAGAACGGTTTCCTCGGAATGGCATGTGTTGCAGGTGGCGTAGATCTCCACGCCTTTCAGGATCGGAGTCTCCCAATAATGATCCTCATCCCCGTGGGCAAATCCCTCGGTCAGTGCGGGGCCCTGGCCTCTGTGGCAGGGAGTACAACCGAACGACTCGGGATTATGAATGGACAGGAGCTCAGGAAGAGGATGCTTTGCAAAAGGCTGTGGGGCATCCTCCATCACATCTTCTGCCCATCCCATGTGGCAGGTCTGACACCGGTCGATTCTGGACTTGATCTCGGTGAACGGTGTGTATTCAAAGTCGGCGAGCATGACCTGCCTGATCTCCAGTGGGGCTTGCCTGGCCTTTTCCAGCTTCAAATCATAACTGCTGGCCTTTGCATAGAGAGCCCGTAGATCTGCCTGGCTTCGTTGGACCGCGTCTTCGTACCGGTTGATGATTGAGTCGCAAGCCGCGATCTGCCCGTTGAGCTCTTCCATCTGCCGCGCGTATTGCGCGATGTCCGCATCATGCCGTTCGACCTCTTTCTTCAGATCTGACGCGTCGTCGCCCTTCAAGGATGCCTTTTGGTACTGATAATAGGCGGCGTCGGAGCGGCTCCGGGCGAACCTCCATTCTCGCGTGGCGACGTCCAGTTCCTTCAGGAGAGCGTTCTTCTTGTCGACGGCCTCGCGGTACTCTTCGTTCTTCAGCGCCTCCCTGGCCTCGCGTTCGCTCGCCTCCAGGCTCGCGATCTCTTCGGGGTCGATCTCATTCAGCGCCTGACGTTTCAGCGAATCGAGACGGGCATAGAGGGTTTCATAATACGTCGTTTGATACTCTTTCCAGGGACGCCGAATCCTCACCTCGTCCCACACGGCCCAGATCGTGCCCAGGAAAAGCAATGCGCTGAACGCCAGATAGAATCCGGCGTAGCTTCGTCGTTCAACGGGTATTTGAGCGCGTTGCTCAAGCATCGGAAGCACTCCTTCGGGGAATCACAGGCGACCTAGCCGGGTGTTGAAAAAGGAAGAACCGCGAAGACACCAAGAACACAAAGTGACACCACGTATGCTTTTTGTTCAATTTCGTTGTTTTTCTCTATGCCCTTGCCTGCCCGCCTGTATGCCCATACTGATCGATCGGGCTGAAGCACGTCTTTCAACAGCCTGCTAGATATTGAACCACGGTGTCACCCAGACATACTTGACGGGGTTGAGACCGAATGCCGTTGGGACAAGGCGCAGGATGATCTTGATCACCACCCCCCCCATCGTCAGAAGGAGGAAGGAAACGATCGCGTAGCGCACAAGCCCGAGCTTCTGCATGATGTCATCCTTGCGCTTCATGATCCAGTACACAGGCCCGATCGAATAATAGCCAAGGACAACCACAGCGCCAAACATCATGGCAACCGGATTGATGGCGTTATTCGGGAGGCGCGTGGGGATATTGAAGAGGAGCTCAGAGAGATCAACGTTCGTCAACACCGCCACGTAATGGGGATCCCACCGCTCCCAGGGCCAGAAGAAGTTCCAGCCGGGACCGCGCATGAACGTACCGAGAACAATCAGGGAAACCCAGAGGACCAGAAACCCGAAGGAGAACACCACGATGGCAAATTTGCGCTCCTTGAAGGTGTAGTAGCCGTTCCCTTTTGGGTTGATGTCCACATACGGAATCGCCATCAGTCCGACAATGATCAGCGTCGGAAGAACAACGCCTGCGATCCACGGATCGAAGTACACCAACAGTTCCTGCAGGCCGAGGAAGTACCATGGAGCCTTGGAGGGATTCGGTGTCAGGGCACGATTAGCGGGTTCTTCAAGAGGCGCATCGAGAAAGACAGACCAGAACACGAGAATCGCCATGACAGCGATCGTTGCCAGGAACTCTACGCGCACGAGGTAGGGCCAGACCTGGACCTTGTCGTCCAAGGTGGCCTCCACGGGCGCTTCAAGAGCATCGTTTCGACGCGCCTTTGTCCATGCGAGCCAGGAAAAGAAAATCGCGCCCACCAGAAGGAGAATAATGGGAATGTTGTCGGGCTTCGAGATGATTTCCAGAAACTGTTGCATGGGTCAGCCGTTCTAGAAGTTCTTCTTGGATTCGGGTCCTGAAATTCCGCCATCCTTCCGCACGCGCCAGAAATGGACGGCCATGAAGATGACTGCAATGAGGGGAAGGAAGATGCAGTGACCGACGTAGAAGCGCAGGAGGGTCGGTGGACCGACCTCCGTGCCCCCGAGGAGAACAAACCGAACGTCATTATTGATCCGCATTCCGAGTTCCGGCCCAAACGGACCCTCATGGCCGAGAAGAGGCGTGGCCCGGGCCATGTTCGTACCCACTGTGACGGCCCAAATTGCAAGCTGGTCCCAGGGGAGCAGGTAGCCCGAAAAGCTTAGGAGGAGCGTCAGCACAAGCAGGATCACACCGACGACCCAGTTGAACTGTCGCGGCGGTTTGTAGGAACCTGTGAGGAACACACGAAACATATGAAGCATGACCGTGAGGACCATCGCATGGGCCGCCCAGCGATGCATATTCCGCATAAGTGGTCCAAACGGCACGTCATTCATCAGGTACTTCATGTCCTCGTACGCATACTGGGCCGTCGGACGGTAATAGAACATGAGAATGACGCCGGTGATTGTCAGCACCAGAAAGAGGAGAAACGTGATGCCGCCCATTCCCCAGGTGAAGCCGATGTTGGTTGCATGGCGTGGAACGCGAACCGGATGAAGATGGAGGAAGACGTTATCGACGATCTGGAGCGCCCTGTTCCTCTGCGTATCCTGATACGAATGACGGAAAATGGATTTATAGAGTTCCGTCTTTCTGAATTTCTCCATCAATGCCATGGTGATGATCCTGGATTAGCCGGTGAACGGGAGAAAGGAACCGGATTTGCCCCATTCATTCTTTTCATAGAGGAACTTGATGCTTCGGTCGATCTCAAGCTGGCCATCGTCGGCAAGGGAAATCATGGCCCGTTCAAGGGGACGCGGGGCGGGGCCTTCGAAATTGATGCCGCTTTTGTAGAACCCGCTTCCGTGACAGGGACACTTGAACTTGTCGTCGCCCGGGAGCCATCGGGGTGTGCATCCAAGATGCGTGCAAATCGCGATTAACGCGTAGAATCCGTCCTTTTCCCTGACAATCCATACCCGCTTTTCATCCTTGAACTTCTCGCTCACTTCTCCGACGACATAGTCCTGGGGAAAACCGGCCTTAAACTTCGTGGGGGGCTCGAACAGAACACGCGGGAACATGTATCGAAGCGCTCCCACCATCGAGACAACGATGAAGCCGAGGAAGCCCATCCAACCGGCAACCGACAGGAGGTTCCTCCTGTTCATCCGCCAGATTCCGGGATCCTGCTCCGGGGGCCTGTCCTGCTTGGGTTTGCGGGGAAGCGGCGTTGGGGAAACTTTCGGTGCTGACGCGCCGGCGGCGGCCGGCGCTTCAGGCTGAGGGGTGTCTATGGTCTCTTCGGCCATGCGGCTCTCCTTCGACTATCAACAGAATCCGGATCCTTCCACCATGCAGGGTCTTGTCAGGGACGTCACGCGACGACACCCTCTTCCTCCACACGCTTGACCATGTCGATGGTCTCCCATGGACAGTACTTTGCGCAGAGTTTGCATCCGATACAGACGTCTTCATCCACAATGACAATCCCGTTGACGCTGATGTATCCGTGCTCTTCGGGGTTCTCCGGACCTGGAACTTTGTAGAGGCAATCGACGGGGCAGAATTCGATGCACACCTCACATCCCGTACAGCCCTCGGGATGCACCACTGCAACGACGGGGGATTTTTTTTTCTTCTTGACTGCGGGAGGTGCAGCGGAAACGGGTTTCTGCGGCGCTGCTCCTTGGGTGATGCTCATGGACGATGCGATTCGTAGCCTCGGTCGACGTATGCTGTTTTGGGTGACAGCAAAGTCAATATAGCAAAGCATGCCTCCTTTGTCAAGAAAAAATCCGAGAATCGTTCCTCCCTGGCGTCACCCCGGACACTCCCGGGAAACACATTGCGGCTGTTCTTCCTATCGCGTATATTCAATCTTCCACCAGCGCCATCCCGTCCTTCGAATGAAATGGATTGACTACAAAGATCTTCCATCCAACGGCTCTGCCTTTTCGTCACTCTTCATCGACTACCTCTCGGATTTCGAAAGAGTAAAGAAATTCTACACCTGGAATTACCGGAATCCCGACGACTGGCAGTCAGCCCTGGATCTCGCAGCCAAACGCTCCGTGCCTCGCGCGGACGTATGCCGCATCCTTTCCGTCCAGAACCGTGACTTTCATTGCGGCGTCAAAACGCTTGCGAACATCGATGCCCTCCGCAACGACAACGCCGTCGCGGTTGTCACCGGCCAGCAAGTAGGCTTGTTCACGGGCCCTCTCTACACGATCTACAAGACCCTCACCACCCTTCTCCTCAGCGAAAAACTTCAGACTCAGTTTCCCGAACACCAATTCGTTCCAGTCTTCTGGCTCGAAGGCGAAGATCACGACTATGACGAGGTCGGTACGATCAGGCTCATCAACCGCGAGAATGACCTTGTGAACGCGTCGTACGATCCTGGCGAAAAGGTCCGCAACGGAAATGCCGGCCCGGTGGGCCAAATCGAGTTTGGCGATGGGGTCGATGACCTTTTCACAAGCCTCGAATCAGCTCTCGGGAGCACAGAGTTTACACCCAAGGTGTTCAATCTCTTCCGCACCGCCTATCAAAAGGGGATGACCTTCAACAGAGCCTTCGTTCATCTGATGAACGACCTGCTCGAGAACTCCGGCCTGGTCTTCCTGAACCCGCACGATCCGGAGTTGAAGAGACTTCTTATCCCGGTGTTCCGGAAAGAGCTCGAGAGCACGCCGCGCAACTGCCAGCTCGTAATCGACCAAAGCGTTGAAGTCGAGAAACAGTACCACGCCCAGGTCAAGCCGAAGCCGGTCAATCTCTTCTTCTTCCATAACGGAGGCCGGTATCTGATCGAGCCGAAGCCGTCAGGCTTTGGCTTGAAGAACAGCCGCAAGCAATTCACACATGACGAAATGCTCGGCCACGTGAGCGACCATCCTGAGCTCTTCAGCCCGAACGTGGTTCTGAGGCCCATCTGCCAGGATTTTCTTCTGCCCACCCTGGCCTACGTTGCAGGCCCCGGGGAAATCAGTTATTTCGCACAGCTCAAGCCCGTCTATGCCGAGTTTGGCATTCCCCAACCTGTGATCTACCCCCGTGCCAGCGCCACAATCATCGAGGAGAAGGTGGAGAAGGTTCTTACGCGGTATCACCTCACGGTCAATGAATTCTTTCGCGACATCGAGATTGTCAAGCAGAAGGTTGCAGAACAGGTTTCGGAAGTGAAGATTCAGGAGTTGTTTGGCGGGGTTTCGGGTTCTCTCGGAGAAACGCTCGAGTCCCTTCGGGAGGGCCTTGTGCGGATCGATCCCACTCTGGCGGGAGCGTTGGACACGGCCAAGAACAAGGTGGACTTTCAGATTGAAACTCTGAAGCAGAAGGCGGTAGCAGCGCAAAAACGACAGAATGAAATCGCGATCCGGCAGGCCGAAAAGGCGGCTCACCACGTCTTTCCCTCTTCAAACTTTCAGGAGCGCGAGCTGAACGTTCTTCACTTCCTCAACAAGTACGGGCTGGAGTTTCTCCGATGGCTCAGGGGGGAGCTGGTGATCGATGCCTTCAAACATCAGGTCATCCGACTATAGCGATTCTCCCCCACCCCCAAGGTGCTCAACGAGTCTCCAGAAGCCCGGAAACGAGACGTCTGCGCATTCCGCCCCTTTGATGGTGATGCCTCCACACACCATCCCCGCCACGGCAAATGCCATCGCGATCCGGTGGTCCCCCCCGCTATCCATTGTCGCTTCGCGCAGTGATGCTGGGGCATCAAAACTGAACCCATCCTGATGTCCGCTCACTTCGATTCCCCATCGTCTCAGATTTTCTGAGAGGAGAGCAATCCGGTCCGATTCCTTGACGCGAAGCTCCCCGGCGCCTTCAACGGAAAACCCCACACGGGCACAAGCCGCAAGAACCGCGAGGGCGGGAATTTCGTCGATCACGAGCGGCGTGGTTGTGCGGTCGATGTGAAGCGGACGCTCCGGCGGGGAAAACACCACATGGAGATCACAGAACGGTTCAGCATCATCCTCCTGCCTGTTGATCTGCTTCAAGCTCACCCCGGCCTGTTGAAGGACATCGAGGACGGCCGACCTCGTTGGGTTGATCCCGACCCGGCGGATCACGCAGTCGGACCCTTTGATGCATGACGCTGCTGCAACAAGGAATACTGCTGATGAGATATCGCCGGGAATCTGGAACTCGCGGGGACGGACCGCCATGCCTCCGGTGACGGACACTGAGATTCTGCCGGCGCTCGTGTTTGTCTGTAACCCAAGCATCCTTTCAGTATGGTCCCGGGTCTGGACGGACTCTTCCACGGTTGTCACACCGTCGGCATAGAGCCCGGCAAGCAGAATGGCCGACTTGACCTGTGCGCTGGGAACAGGAAGTGAATAGGTGATGGGCCTCAGCGTTTCTTTTCCCAGGATGCGGACGGGCGGCATCCCATTCGTTGCCGAGATGGAAGCCCCCATCAGGGTCAGGGGTTCCACGATGCGGTTCATTGGGCGGCGGCGGAGAGAATCATCACCGGTCAAGACAGACTCAAACGGATGGCCGGCGAGGATTCCGGAAAGGAGGCGGAGTGTTGTTCCGGAATTGCCCGCGTCGAGATCAGTTGCAGGGGGTGAAAACCCGCGCAATCCCCTCCCGTGCACCCTGACCTCTCGGCCGGATGTTTCCACGCGGACACCCAGGGCTCTCAGACAGACAATCGTACTCCGGGGATCCTGTGCTTCGAGAAAGCCATGGAGCACGGATGAGCCGTCGGCCAGTGCGGCCAGAAGCGCGGCGCGGTGGGAGATGGATTTGTCACCCGGAATATGCAGATCGCCGACAAGGGGTTTCGCCCGACGGACGGGAAGATCCATGGCCGCAACAAATAGAGAATCCCCACGCGCACGCTTGCGGAAGCCGCGTGAGGATCGATGGGTGTGGTATTGTCTTAATGATGCCGCGGGTGATGTGGTTTCTTCTGATCCTTCCCGTGACCGTCATGACTGCGCGGCCTTCGCGGCCGGTTCATTTCCTCCAGCGCGTTCTCACCGCCGGGGAGAAGGGCCTTTCTGCTCAGATTCAACCGTCCCTCTTCATCGATCTTCATCAGCTTCACTTCGATCTTGTCTCCGACCTTCACCACATCTTCGACTTTTCCCACCCGCTGAACGTCCAGCTGGGAGATATGCACAAGGCCCTCCTTTCCAGGGAGGATCTCGACGAAGCATCCGAATTCCATGATCTTCTTCACCGTTGCGGTATAGACCTTCCCTACCTCGGGTACCTCGGTCAGCTTCATAATCGCGGCGATCGCCTTGTCGGCGGATTCCCGTTCCACCGCGGCAACAACGACCGTACCGTCGTCCTCGATATTGATCTCGGCACCGGAATCCTTCACGATCTGGCGGATATTTTTTCCGCCCGGCCCGATCAGAGCGCCGATCATGTCCACGGGAATCTTCAGGGTTTGGAGGCGGGGAGCGTATTTGGAGAGCTCCGGCCTGGGCGCGGAAAGGGTCTTGTTCATGACCTCAAGGATCTTCATTCTCCCCTCGCGTGCCTGCTCGAGGGCCGTTTGCATGATCTCGAAGGAGATCCCCTTGATCTTGATGTCCATCTGCATGGCCGTAACGCCCTCGGCTGTTCCCGCGACCTTGAAATCCATGTCTCCGAGGTGGTCTTCATTGCCCAAAATGTCGCTGAGCACAGCGACTTTATCGCCTTCCTTCACGAGCCCCATCGCGATCCCTGCCACGGCTTTTTTCAAAGGCACGCCGGCGTCGAACAGCGCGAGGGTTCCTGCGCACACGGTCGCCATGGACGAGGACCCGTTTGATTCAAGAATATCCGAGACAATACGAATCGTATACGGAAATTCTTCTTCCGTCGGAACAAGGTTCTTCAACGCACGCTCCGCGAGGTTCCCGTGCCCAATCTCCCGCCTGCTTGTGGCGCCGAGACGGCCCACCTCGCCAACGCTGAACGGCGGAAAGTTGTAATGGAGCATGAATCGCTTTGTGGTCTCCGGCAGGAGACCGTCGAGGATCTGTTCGTCTGTCTTCGTTCCCAGTGTGGCCGTGGTCAGGCTTTGGGTTTCACCACGCGTGAAGAGGGCGGAACCATGCGTTCGGGGCAGAAGTCCGACTTCGCACGTAATCGGGCGAATGTCACGAAGGTTCCTTCCGTCGAGGCGCTTGCCATCGTCGAGGATCGTTGATCGCATAGCGGATTTTTCGAGATCATGGACGAGGCTCTCAATCACGTCCGCTGATTCCGGATAACGCTCGGCAAGGGCGGACTGCACCTCCTCGTAAACCTTCGACGTTGCGGCAGACCGTTCGTCCTTTGAGAGCACTGTGCGTGCAAGGTCCTTGAGGCGATTCCATGCGAGGGACCGGACCGCATCGGGCAATCCTTCGGGGTATTCCGCCTCTTTGACCGGCCGCTTGGTGATCGTGAGCTCAGCCGCAAGGTCCCTCTGAACCTTGCAGAGCGCCTTGATGTGCTCATGGGCGAATTTGAGCGCCTCAAGGATGTCCGATTCGGGAACTTCCAGGGATTCCCCTTCAACCATCACAATGGAGTCTTCCGTGCCGGCAACCGTGATGTCGAGATCACCTGCCTCAAGTTGTTCAAAGGTCGGGTTCACGAGAAGCCGTCCGTCAAGCCTCCCAACGCGCACCTCGGCAATGGGCCCGTCAAAGGGAATGTCGGAGATGAGGAGGGCCGCCGAGGCCGCACAGGCTCCCAGCACGTCGCCGTCGTGTTGTTGATCTGATGAATAGACGGTCACCATGACTTGGGTCTCGTTGAAGTACTGTTTGGGGAACATCGGGCGAATGGGGCGGTCGATCAGGCGGGCGGAAAGGATTTCCTTTTCGGTCGGGCGGCCTTCCCGCTTGAAGAATCCGCCGGGAATTTTCCCTGCCGCGGCCGTCTTCTCACGAAATTCGACCTGAAGGGGAAAGAAGTCCTGACCTTCCTTTGGCTCTGCTGCGCTGACAACGGCTGCGAGCACCATCGTGTCCGCATACCGCGCCATGACTGCTCCGTGGGCCTGTTTGGCAAACCGTCCGGTTTCAAGCGTAAACGTCTTGCCGCCCATTTCTATCTGTTTCTGTATCATTGTTTCCTCTTTCTGCGTGCGCGCATGGGCGTCGCACTCGGTTATTTTCTGATATCCAGTTCCTGGATGATCTTTCTGTAGCGTTGGATGTCTTTCTTCATGAGATAATCCAGCAACCGGCGACGCTTTCCGACGAGCTTGAGAAGGCCAAGCCGGTTATGGTGATCCTTCTTATGCTGATCGAAGTGCGGGCTGAGGGCGTTGATATGCGCCGTGAGAATGGCAATTTGTACTTCAGGCTTTCCCGTATCCTCCGGCGATGTGCCGTATTTCCTGATGAGATCCTGTTTCTGCTCCTTGGTGACAGGCATTGCAACTCCTTTGTCAATACGTTATGAATGCTGTGAAGCGGCTTCGCCGGGCGAAGCGCGCAGAATTTTTTCGTAATCCCGTAGAAACGCCCGCGCCTCCGCCCTGTCGGCATCAAGCTGGCGGACAAGCGCCGACGTTGAATCGAATCGTTGCTCGTCTCGCAGGCGGTGGAGAAACCTCACCTCGAGACGTGTGCCGTACAGATTCCCCTCGAAGTCGAGGAGATGCACTTCCACCTTGTGTTCTCCCCCGTCCCCGAACGTCGGTCTCCGGCCGATATTAGCCATGCCATAGTGCGAAGCGCCGGTCCATCGGACGGCCGTGACATACACACCATCAGCGGGAACGAGCTTCGCCGGATCAGCCAGGACGAGATTGGCCGTCGGATACCCGAGGGATCGTCCCCGGCCGTCTCCGTGTTCCACGGTCCCGCTCACGGCGTATGGCCTGCCCAGCAACTTCGCTGCCCGGTCGACTCTTCCCTCCAGAAGGTGCCTCCGGATGGCGGAACTGCTCACGATCTCGTCATGGACCGTTACCGGCTTCATCGCTGTGACCGTGAAGTCAAACTCCCTCCCCATCTGAAGCAATTCCTGAATGCTCCCTTCACGGTCTCTTCCGAAATGATGATCGTATCCTTCAATGACCTCGTTTACTCCGATGCCGCGGACAATTGTACGCTCATAGAATTCACGAAAGCTCTGTCTGGAAAACTCATACGTGAACGAAAGCACCACGACGGTGTCCACCCCGAGCTCTTCGCAGATTGCAAGCCGCTCATCCAGCGAAGAGAGAAGCCGGATCTGGTCCTTGTGTGGGGCGAGAACCTGCTTCGGATGCGGATGGAACGTGATGATGACACTTCTGCCGCCCCGTTGCTTTGCCCGTGCAACCACGTTGCGAATCAGCTCCTGGTGGGCACGGTGAACACCGTCGAAGGAGCCGACCGTAACCACGGAATTCCGGTCAAACGACACCTCTCCGACATCGTGTACGACACGCATGGGGTTCACGCTGCTGCGCGCTCTTTCAGGGCGATCAACTCTTCGATGGTCCACGCGTCGCGGACATCGTACGGCCCGATCAACGTGCGTCTCAACGATGTCAGCACCGCGCCGCAACCGAGTTCCATCCCCACATCATGCACAAGAGACCGGATGTAGGTTCCCTTGGAGCATCGGACAAGGAAACCTGCTTCCGGGGGCTCGAAGCTGAGGAGATCGAATCGATCCACCGTGATTTCTCTCTGAGCCCTTTGAACCGTCTTGCCGCGTCGCGCCAATTTGTAGAGGGGCTTTCCCGCGTGCTTTGCCGCCGAATACATTGGTGGAGCCTGGAGGAGGTGCCCGGTATGGCGAGCGAATGCCAGCCTAACCGATTCCTCCGTAATCGCTTCGATTCCACGCCTCGTTTCGACAGGGGTTTCGAGGTCGAAGCTTGCCGTTGTAATCCCCAGTTCCAGCGTACCTGTGTACTCCTTCCCGAGTGCCATGAACCGGGAGATGCTCTTCGTTTTCGCTCCCGTACAGAGGATCAGGAGCCCCGTTGCTGCTGGATCCAGCGTTCCGGCATGGCCTATTTTTTCAATCCGAAACAGCGATCGCACCTTCTTGACGACATCGAACGACGTCCAGCCCAAAGGCTTGTCGACCAGCAGCGTCACCCCGTCGCCATTCCAGTCGGGCCTGATTGTGCTGTTCTTCGTCAGCATCACTCCTCATCGGTTCCACTCTTCTTGTGGAGGTCCTGGAGGATCTGCTCAATCTTCATCGCGCGATCGAGCGTCTCATCGAGCAGGAAGGTCAGAGTGGGCGTGAATTTCAGCCTGATCACCCTGCCCAGGGAGGAACGGATGAATCCCTTCTGTTCCTCCAGCAAAGCCAGGGTTTTCTCTTTCCGCGGGCCGTCGCCGAACACGCTGACATAGATTTTCGCGCTCCGGAGATCGGGGGTCATTCGCACTTCGGTAACGGTGAGAAACCCGAATTCCTCCATGCTGAAATTCCGCTGGACAAGCGTGCTTACTTCCTCCTTGATCAGGGAGGCCACTTTCTCGGCTCGAACCGACATTGATCACAATTTCCTTTTCGTCTCGACCATGCGGTACGCCTCGATGGTATCTCCGACCTTGATGTCGTTGAACCCTTCGAGCCCCACGCCGCATTCAAAGCCCTGTTCCACTTCCCGGACGTCCTCTTTGAAACGCTTCAACGATGCCAAGCCACCCTCAAAGACTACGAGTCCGTCGCGGATGAGGCGAATTTTGCTGTTGCGGGTGATGCGTCCGTCCTTCACATAACATCCCGCGATCGTTCCAACCTTTGAGATCTTAAAGATCTCGCGCACATCCACGGTGGCCAGCACTTCTTCGGACACCGATGGCGTCAACATGCCCTCGAGGGCGCTCTTGACCTCATTGATCGCATCGTAGATAATGTTATAGAGGCGGATGTCGACGTTCTCCTGTTCCGCAAGCTTGCGGGCATTCAGGTTTGGCCGCACGTGAAAGCCGACGATGACGGCGTTCGAGGCTGCCGCCAGCAGAACATCCGATTCAGAGATGCCGCCCACGCCTTTGTGAATGACCTGAACCTTCACTTCCTGTGTCGAGAGCCTCATCAGCGAATCGGAGAGCGCCTCGACTGAGCCGTCAACATCACCTTTCACAATGATTGGCAGATCCTTCACCTGGCCCTCGCGGATCTGTTTCGAAATATCGTCCAGAGTGATCAATCTGCGCTGACGGAAATCCTGTTCCCGCTTCAGTTGTTGTCGCCTCAGGCTGATTTCCCGGGTTTTGCGTTCATCTTCCAGTACCACGAAGTGGTCGCCTGATTGGGGGATGCCGTCAAAGCCGATAACCTGTACCGGTTGTGAGGGTTTCGCGATTTCCACGCGGTTGCCCCGTTCATCAAACATGGCCCTTACACGTCCGCTCCAGATGCCTGCGATGAATGAGTCTCCGATGCGCAAGCTCCCCTTCTGGACGAGAACGGTGGCCACGATGCCTTTTCCCTTGTCGAGTTCCGCCTCAATGACGACCCCGCGCGCAGGACGGGCCGGGTTTGCTTTCAGGTCAAGCACCTCGGCTTCAAGCAGAATTCTTTCGAGCAGCTGGTCGAGGTTCTTTCCCGTCTTTGCGGACAATTCCACTGATTGGTATTTTCCGCCCCATTCCTCCACGAGGACACCTTTCTCGGAGAGCTGTTGTTTGATCCGGTCCGGGTTGGCATCAGGCTTGTCGACCTTGTTGATGGCAATGACGATAGGAACGGCCGCCGCCTGCGCGTGGTTGATCGCCTCCACGGTCTGCGGCATGACGTTATCGTCAGCCGCCACGACCAGCACGACAATGTCCGTTGCCTGGGCCCCGCGTGCACGCATGGCGGTAAACGCCTCGTGACCCGGGGTGTCGAGAAAGGTGATCTGCTTTCCATCCGGGAGGGTCACTTCATAGGCGCCAATGTGCTGAGTGATTCCCCCAGCTTCTCCAGCCACGACATTTGCGTTCCTGATATGGTCAAGCAATGAGGTCTTTCCATGGTCCACATGCCCCATGATCGTAACCACAGGCGGGCGCGGGCGAAGCGAAGCGGGATCGTCCGGCGTGTCCTCCAGCTCCTCGGTCGCGAATTCCTGCTCAAAATCCACCTGAAGGCCGAACTCGTCCGCCACAAGCGTGATGGTATCCTTATCCATCCGTTGGTTGATTGAAACCATCATGCCGAGGGACATGCACTTCTGAATGACCTCGGCCACCGGGACGCGCATGAGGTTGGCAAGCTCGCCGACCGTGACGAACTCCGTCACCCGGACGTGCGTCCGCTCGCGTTCCTTTTCCTCAAGAATCCTGGCTTCCTCCTCCTGCCGCTCCTGCTTCTTGCGCTTGCGGTAGGCTGCACGCTGGCTTACCGGCTCCTCGCTCATGTCGGAGAGCGTTGCACGGATGGCCTTCTCCACCTCTTCTTCGCTCACTTCGGCGTGACGAAGCTTCTTTCGTTTTCTGGTTTTGACGTCCTCGCTCTCCGGAGCGGCAGCCTCCTTGCCGCGTTTGCCGTCGTCGCGGATCTTCTTTTTCTTCTTCTTTTTCTTCTTTTTGTCCTCTTCCTCATCCGTCTTCGCGGCAGGCTTGGTCTCAAGATCCATGCGGCCCTTGATGGTCAGGCCCTTTGAGCCACGAGCCACGGCGGCTGCCAGCGGTGAGGCGGCCTCCTTCTTCTGTTTCCCGCGCCCTGTCCTGGGTGCTTCTTCCACCTTCTCCTGCATTGCCTCTTCGGGCTTCTTCGCTTCAACAGGTTCCTTGGGCGCTTCCGCGGGCGCTGAAGGCCTTGGCTCAGCTTCAATCGGAGCCGGCTGCGGCGTTTCTTCGGCCGGCGGCGTCTCAACGACGGGGGGAGGCGAGGGGGGCTCTTCGATCGCCGTGACCTCCTCTTCTTTTGCCTGCTTCGCCTTCTTCTCCGTCTCCCCGCCCTCTTTCCTGCCCCTCGACGTACGGAAGTCCCTCAATTTCCGCTGATGCCTCTCCGCAACGTCCTTCTCTTTCTTGAAATGAGACATGATGGCAGACAGCATGTCCGGCGTCACGGAGCTCATGTGACTTTTGACCTCATAGCCCTTCTTGTTCAGAAACTCGATGAGGGTGTCACTGGAGAGGTTCAGCTCGGTCGCAAGCTTGTAGACTTTGATTTTTTTCGCAGTTTGTTCTGCCATTCCTCTTCTCTCAGGTTATCAGCCGGTTTACGTCTTGTCCTTGTCTTCCTCTGTCGTTTCCGCTTGTTCCGCGGCTTCGGACGGCTTCTCTTCCCCCTCCGCGGAGGAGCTTTCCTCAGCCTTCTCTTCCACGGGAGCGCTTCCGTCCGGCGTCTCCCCGGCACCTTGTTCTGCTTCACCGGCCTGTGTTTCTTCCTCGTCTTCCACTTCCGCCTCTTCCAAGCCGTTCCTTAGCATCTCAACGATGGAGTCGATCTTCTCGCGTTCGATGCCGAGTGTTTCGACCAGCGTTTCCTTCGGCGTGTCGAGAACGTCCCTCGCCGTCTTGTAATTCTCATCGAAGAACTTGTGGAAGAGCACATCCCCAAGTTCCTCGCGGAACTCGGAAAGATCCATGTCATATTCTTCTTCCTCGCCGCCCTCCTTGATGAGCTGAATATCGAATCCGGTCAGCTTGGATGCCAGCCGAACGTTCTGTCCGTTCTTGCCGATGGCAAGCGATACCTGGTCCGCCGCAACGAGAACGTTCGCCTTTTTGTTTTCCACATCAACCTCTACCGACTTCAGCTTCGCCGGTGACAGGGCCTTCGTGATGAACTGGACGGGATCGTCGGAATAGTTAATGACATCAATGTTCTCATTGTTCAGCTCGCGCACGATCGCATGAATCCGGACACCCTTCATGCCAACGCAGGCACCCACCGCGTCAATCCTGTCGTCGTGCGACAGAACCGCAACCTTGGCGCGGTCCCCCGGTTCGCGGGCAATCCGCTTGATCTCGATGATCCCGTCGTAGATTTCCGGGATTTCGATCTCAAAGAGCCGCATGAGAAACTGCGGGTCGGCGCGGGAGATGATCACGACAGGATTGCTCGCTCCCTTGCGCACTTCCTTGACCAGGGCGCGAATCGTGTCTCCCTTCTTGTACCGTTCCTTGTAGATCTGCTCGCTCCGCGGCAAAATCAGTTCGTTCTTGTTGTGCAGAACAAGAATCTCGCCCTTCCCTTTGCGAATCTGGTAGATCTCCCCTACGACAATCTCGCCTGTGGCGTTCGAATACTCGTTGTAGATTGACTCGCGCTCGATCTCCTTGATCCGCTGGTTAAGGTTCTGCTTCGCGCTGACAACCAGCCTGCGGCCGAAGGTGCTCAGAGGAATGATCTCCACAAATTCCTCCCCCACGTCGAGATCCTCCCCGCTCTTTTTCCGCGCTTCCCTGACGTCGATCTGCGTCACCGGATTTTCGACCGTTTCCACGACTTCCTTCTCAAGATAGATCTCGATGTCTCCCTTCTCCATGTTTACCACGACGTCAAACCGGACATCAGGACCGAATCGCTTTCGCACCATCATTCCAAAGATGTCTTCAACGATGCCGATGAGGATGTCCTTGTCGATCCCCTTCTCCCGAACCATTTGGGCAAATGATTCGACAATCTCGTGATTCATTCTTTCCTCCGAACTGTGATCAGGAAGCTGCTACCAGGGCAGTTCTTCCTTTGATTCCAAAATCGTTTCAAACGGAAGCGAAATCGCTTCCCCGTTTTCCGGCTGAAAAGTCAGCGTCTCCCCTTCTACCGCTGTGAGGGTTCCGGTTATCGTCCGGGAATCTGCTCCGTGAGCAAAGCGGACACGAAAGGTCCTGCCGATGTTCCTGCGGTACTGACGCAGGAATTTCAGCGGGCGGTCGATTCCCGGGGAGGAGACCTCGAGCATCAGGCCACCCGCTGGTCCGCCAAACCCCCGGGCTTCCAGCAGTGGACGCACTTCCCGGCTGATGTCGGCGCACTCCTGAATGGTGATGCCTTCATCCGTATCCGCGAAGGCCTGAACAAAGAGGGACTTGCGCTCCACACGAACCTGAATGTCAACGAGAAACGCATTCCGGCGTTCCAGAACAGGTTGAAGCGTTTCTCTCGTTTTTTCCCTGATTTCCTGTAGATTCATCCGACATCAAAAAAAATAGCCCGTTACAGCGGGCTATTTGGCAGGCGAATCAAGGTACGAACTTCCGGGGGAAGATGCAAGCCCGTTGTCAGAAATTCGTCCGCATCATGGATTTCTCATAGAATTCGGCTATCCTGGACGCTGCCACCCCCGGATCGTCGGTCATGCTGAACAGGTTCAATTCGCTTTCGCTGATCGTTCCCGCCGGAATCATGGTCGTCTTCATCCAGTCGATCAGGCCTTTCCAATACTCCGTGCCCATGAGGATCACCGGAAAAGGCCTTGTCTTGTTCGTCTGTATCAACGTCACGGCTTCAAAGAATTCGTCGAGCGTACCGAAGCCGCCCGGGAGCACAATGAATCCGTGCGCATATTTTACAAACATCACCTTGCGGACGAAGAAATGCCGAAAGGTTGCCAGGCGCCCCCTGTCGATGTACGGATTGGCCGCCTGCTCAAACGGAAGATCGATGTTCACACCGACGGATTGCCCTCCATTCTCCTGGCATCCCTTGTTGCCGGCCTCCATGATCCCTGGTCCACCCCCGGTCAGCACATTGAATCCGCGTCGCACGAGTTCCCTTGCCACTTCCTCCGCCATTCTGTAGTACCTGGACCCCGGCTGTGCGCGCGCCGACCCGAAGACCGAAACCAGCCTCTGCTGCTGGGCCATGAGCGAGAATCCTTCGACAAATTCCGCCATGATCCGAAACAGCCGCCAGAAATCCTGCTGTGATTCGGCGAGCGCTCTGAGTTTCTCGTCCTGCATTGCGTCATAATGATTGGGAGCGGTGCGGTTCTGGTCCATGAAGTCTCCTCAGGATCGGAATGAAGTTATTGCGAGAAAGTTCTTCAGAAGCCTTTTCCCGTGTTGAGTGGCGATGGATTCCGGATGAAACTGAACGCCAAAGGTCGGGACATGGTTGTGGTGGATTCCCATCACAATGCCGTCGGCAGTCCAGGCATCGATTTCCAGCTCGGGTGGCAGGGATGAGCGATCCACGATGAGCGAGTGATAGCGTGTCGCCTCAAAGGGGCTTGGGAGATCGCGGTAGAGGGGAGACCCGGAGTGAAAGACAGGCGATGTTTTTCCATGAACGATCTCCGGGGCCCTGACAACTTTTCCCCCAAACGCCTCGGCAATCGCCTGATGACCAAGACAGACACCAAGGATCGGAATTCTTCCGCTGAGACCCTGTACCGCAGAAACAGAGACTCCTGCTTCCCGGGGCGTACACGGACCCGGGGAAATCACAATATGGCTGGGGTTCATCTTTTCGATTTCCTGAACGGTGACCGCGTCATTCCGGCACACTGTCTGCTCCGCCCCGAGTTCGCCAAGGTATTGTACGAGGTTGTACGTGAACGAATCATAATTATCGATAACGAGAATCATCGCTTCATCATCTCCACCGCCAGCATCGTGGCATTCATTTTTTCCATGGTTTCCTCATACTCCCTCCCGGGGATCGAATCATGCACGATTCCCGCGCCCGCCTGAAAGTAAAGGGTGTCGCGTTGCGCGACAATGGTGCGGATGGTTATACAGGAATCGAGGTTTCCGGAAAAGTCAATGTACGCGATGGCGCCGCCATACACCCCGCGGCGTACGGGCTCAGTCTCCGCGATGATCTCCATGGCCCGGATTTTTGGAGCGCCGGTCAGCGTCCCGGCGGGAAAGCAGGCAAAGAGTCCTTCGATCACCGAAAGACCCGGCTTCAGCCGTCCACGAATCTCGGACACGATATGCATCACGTGCGAGTATTTCTCCACTTTCATGAAGTCCTTGACATGCACGGATCCATAGGTGCAGATGCGGCCAAGATCATTCCTTCCGAGATCCACGAGCATAAGATGTTCAGATCGTTCCTTCGGATCCTCCAGGAGCGATCTCTCCAGAAGCGCATCTTCAGCTTCGGTCGTTCCGCGCCTGCGGGTCCCCGCGATGGGTCTTGTGTGCACAATGTCGCCTTCGATTCTGACAAGCATCTCGGGGGAACACCCCACGATGCTGAAATCCCCCATGGCAAGAAAGTACATGTAGGGAGAGGGATTGATTCTCCGCAGATTTCTGTAAACATCGAACGGATCCGCGGTCGCGACTTGCCGCACGCGGTGCGAGAGCACGACCTGAAACACATCTCCCGCTGCAATATACCGCTTCGCCGACTCTACCATGGAGCAATATGTCTCTCTTGCCAGAAGCTGAGACTTCTCACCGATCTCCATATCCTTTCGATTCGGAATCGGAAGGCTCCCTCCCAGAATCTCCTTCACTCGCCCGATTTCCGCCGAGGCGGCAGTGTACTCCTTTCTCAGGATTGTGTCGTCGGCATTCGGATCCGGTACATAGGCATTCGATACGATCACAACCTGGTGTTTCACGTTGTCGAATACAATGACGACGTCGAAGAACAGCAGGACCGCGTCAGGGATCGAAAGATCATCCGGCGGAGCCTCGGGAATGCGTTCGACCAGCCGCACGCATTCGTAGCCGAAATATCCCACAGCCCCACCCGCGAAGCGCGGCAATCCGGGAACGCGAACGCTTTTGAGGTGGTCAAAGATTGTTTTCAGGGCGTCGAGCGGACCACCGGCTTGTCGGGCAAGTCCGGGAAGGACCCTCACGTCTTCATGGAGAGCTTCCACACGGAACTTGTCTCCATCGATGGTGAGCTTCATGAACGGATTGAATCCGAGGAAGGAATACCGTGCGATGTGTTCTCCGCCTTCAACGCTTTCGAGCAGAACAGAAAGCGGGCTCAGCGGACGAACCTTCTGGTACACGGAAACCGGCGTCTCCGTGTCAACAGGAAGCTCCTCATACAGCGGGATCACGTTCCCCTGCTGTGCGAGCCTCGTGAATTCCTCAAAGGAGATCATACATCGATCGACGGCCAGTCGATGCGGCAGCGGTCTTTCTCGAATGCCTGGACAAGTTTGCGAAAGGAATCCGGAACCGGCGTGGGTACGGGGCGGGCGGGATCCAGCCATACATGGACGGCCACGTTCGTTGAAGCCGTTTCACCCGTTGCGGCGTGCAAAAGCATTCCCTCCATCACAAAGCTCGATTTTTTGATCGAAGAAATCCTGGTCAGCACGGTGATTTCCTCGTCGAAGGAAAGGGGCCGCAGGTAGTCAATCTCATTCCTCACGAGAACCACCTTGCTTTTTCCTCTGACGGAGTTCAGATCGAGGCTGGCCCCGATATGCTTGAGATACTCCACGCGGCCTGTTTCAAAGTAGAGGAGATACACGGCGTTATGGACGATGCCCTGCCAATCCACCTCGTAGTTTCTCACCTTCAGGGACATCCGGTGGGAAAAGAGCTTTTCGTTGAAGCGATTCTCATTGCTCATGCTATCACCCTGGCAAGAAGCTTCGCTGCCGAGAGAACTTCGTCGCGCGAGACGTCCCTATGGGTTACCGCGCGCAGCGTTCGAGGTCCCGCCATGATGAGCAAAACGCCCTGATCACGAAGCTGTCGGACAACGTCGGACGCAGAACGCGCACGTCCGGTGAGGTGGATGATGATGATGTTTGTTTCCACCGGCTCACAGGTCGCGGAGTCCCCTGCCTCACGGGCAAGCGTTTCAGCAAACATCCGCGCATGTTCATGGTCCTCTTTGAGGCCTTCCACGTGATGCTGCATCGCATAGAGCGCTGCGGCGGCAAGAATTCCCGCCTGGCGCATTCCACCACCAAGAATCTTGCGCACCTTCCTGGCCCGCTCCATGAGCTCACGCGTGCCGGCCACGAGCGATCCCACGGGAGCTCCAAGACCCTTCGAAAAGCAGACCGAAACCGTATCTGCCTGCGCGGCATACTCTCGAGGATGAACGCCAGAGGCCACCCAGGCGTTCCACAGACGGGCTCCGTCGAGGTGAATCCGAATGCCTGCCTCATTCGCAAACGATCTGATGCTCCTCATGGCCTCGATGGGAAACACCGCCCCCCCTGCCATGTTGTGCGTATTCTCGAGGCAGATCAGCGACGTTCTCGGCATGTAATACGCCGAAGGACGCAAGGCGGCACGAAGCTGATCGACACCCAGTATCCCTCGTGAACCATCCACCGGAAGAAGCTGGACTGAGGAAATCAGCGCCGGGGCAGCGGTTTCATAATTCAGGATGTGCGCGTTGCGTTCCACGATCACTTCGTCCCCCGGTTCCGTCAGGCACCGAATGGCAATCTGGTTCGCCATGACGCCCGACGGAGTGAAGAGGGCATCTTCCTTCCCCAGAAGGTTCGCCGCGGTTTCCTGCAGGCGATTGACGGTTGGATCTTCTCCGAAGACATCATCGCCGACGTCGGCCTTCGCCATGGCTTCGCGCATGCCTGTGGATGGCCTGGTGACCGTATCGCTTCGCAGGTCAATCATGCCGGTTCCCGTCGGTGACGGAGGAGACTGAGGAAAGCGGCAATGACGGCCACAGCCGAAATCGCAAGACAGGTTCCACCCACGAGGTCACCGTGCTTCACGTACGCAGTTTCATCGTTGCGTGGCTTCACGGTCCCGCTGAAGACTGCCTGTGTGAACATGTCAGTCTCATTATAGACACGCCCTGCGGGATCGATGATACCCGAGATGCCGCCATTGGCGCACCGCACGATCCACCGCCGCGTTTCAACTGCGCGCAGGGTGGTATAGGCCGCCAGTTGACGCGCCCCGGACGTGTTCCCCCACCAGCTGTCGTTCGAGATCACGACAAGAAACTGAGCCCCTCTCTGCACAAACCCTCGCACATACTGTGGAAATACCAGCTCATAGCAGATCATTCCCGAGAAATTGACAATCCCGCCCGCGCGCATCGGAAGAGAGTAAACGATTTGCTCGGTTCCCTTTCCCCAACTGCCGAGTCCAACGCCCCACCGGACCGCTTCAATCAGAAATGTGAAGATCTCTGCATTGGGGACGCGCTCAGCAAAAGGAACGAGGACCACCTTGTGATACACGGGCCCCATGCGTTCGTAAGGACGAATCAGCGCGGCGGCATTGTACCCTTCGAAGAATTTGCCAGCATGGGGAAGCCATCGCGCAGTCGCCGTTGCCTCGCTGGAATCCATATAAACTCCGTCCGGAAGCCCCGTGAACACCGGAGTTCCCGCAAGGTCGACTTCGTGTTTCAGCTGATTGTAGTACTCGGCATTCTGCGGCAGAAGAATATAGAAGGGAACGGCGGTCTCTGGCCAGACAATGAGGTCCAGCGAATCCCGCGAAAGTTCGCGCGTCTTTTCATAGAGGATTGTCAGCTGGCGTGCAAACGATTCCCATTCCGACTGATATCCTTCCCCCCATTTTTCGAAAGGATCGATGTTGGGCTGGACAACCCCCACAGAAACTGTCGCGTCCCCCTCCAGCGAATCGAAATCTTCAATCCTCCAGACTCCATACAGCAACGGAAGGAGATAGAGCGCGATGAGCGTCATGATTGCGACAAACGATTTGCCCGAACGAATCCTCCACCGCCGTTCCGAAAGTTGACGGAGCAGAACGAAGCTGACGACATTGAAGACAAGGATAATGAATGAAAGCCCATGAATGGATGCGAATTCCAGAATCTGAATCCGATTGAAATCATAGGCCTGGCTGTTGCCGAGCGTCAGCCAGGGGAAGGAGAACTCTCCCAATCCATGGAAGTATTCGAATCCCACCCAGACAAACGGAAACACGATCAGAGCGGGGCGCTCCCCCCACTGTCTGCGGACGAGCCAGGTGGCGGAGACGGGGATCAGAAAGAACAGCGGATGTGTAACGATGAGAGCGAGCCCCGAGATCACGAGGTACTGGTCGCGCATGTGCGTAAAACCGCCCACCCAGTACAGGGTGATCATATGGAAGACCAGCATGGCCAGGTAGGAATACTGGAGCAAGCCGGAGAGACGCTCAGCCCTTGTGATGAGGAACAGAAGCGGCACGAGGCCCAGGTACGCCAGCGAGTAGAAGGGGGACGGGGGAAAAGCGAACCCGAGCATCAGGCCGCATGCCAGTGAAAGAATCAGGTTCGAGCGCCGAACGGCCCGCGCGTGTGATTCCAGAATCACGGTCGTCATGACGAAACGCCTTTGATCTTTCGCTCCTCCCACCGCTTGCGCGCCTTCACGAACAGCAACACGGTCAATCCACCGCATGCCGAACCCAACAGAAGACCGCCAAGGACGTCGCCGGGGTAGTGAACTCCGACATACACGCGGGAAAAGGCAACAAGCGCGGCAAAGGCCACAAACGCTGCGGTCCATTTCCGATAAAAGAACGATAACACGACTGCTCCCGCTGCATTGTTGACCGCGTGTGATGAGGGAAAGGCATACCCGCTGCCACAGCTGACAAGCAGGTGCACATCGTTCAGCACGTGACAGGGCCGGACCCGTTCAAACAGATGCTTCACCCAGGAGCTGTTCAACTGGTCGCTGAAGGCAATTGTGATGATAAGGACAATGACTGCCGAGCGGCCGGTTGCGCCCCCCCTGACGGCGAGGAAAATGAGGAGGCCCGCCACCGCGACAAGGACGGCGGGGATCTTGTTGAGATCCGTCACCACCGGCATCACTGCGTCAAAGACCGCATTCTGCAGCGTGTGGTTGATGAAATAGAAGATCCCGAGATCGATGGAATACAGGAAGTCAGCCATGGATTACGAAGGACCGGACGCGGAAGCAGAGCTCCGCTTCCTCCGAAAAAGAAACCGTGCAATGATGACGGCAAGAGCGAGAAGAACGACAGCAGTCACCGCCTTGCTGTAAGTCGCCAGCAGTTCGGCGAGGTGGGACCAGTTTTCTCCCAGTGCCCTGCCTGCCAGGATGAGGAGGGCGTTCCACACGAGAGCGCTGAGGAAGCAAAGGGATGCACTGAGCGTGGGGGAAAGTTCCGAGACTCCGGCAAAGAACGACACCACGGCCCGCGTACCGGCGAGGAACCGGTTACCGGCAATGACCCAGTAGCCGTACTTCCGAAACCAGGTCTCAACCCGATGGATGCTTTCCAGAGGGATGAATCGGATCTTTCCCTGCTCCAGGATCTTTCGACCGAACCAGAGCCCGATGAAATACATGGTAATAAACCCCGCCGCACTTGCCGCGGTTGTAACGCCCAGGAGAGGAACGAATCCAATAGTACCGAGTCCCACAAGAGACCCGGCAGCGACAATGGCGACATCACTGGGGAAAGGCGGAAGAATATTCTCGATAAACGCAATGCCCGCGACCACGACGTAGATCAGAACGGGATTGAGTTCGAGGAGACGCTCGACGAATTGCTCCACGCGAGCTATTCCCTCCGAAGCAGAGAAGCAATGGCCAGAGCCGCGCACCCGTCTCCGCGGCCGACAAACCCCATGCTCTCGTTGGTTGTGGCCTTGACGGAAACCTGGCCTGGAGAAAGTCCAAGCGTCCTCGCGATCGAGCGCTTCATGCGCCCCGTGTACCCCGCGATTTTCGGGCGTTCGAGAATCACTGTCGCATCGACGTTGCCCACAAGATATCCTCTCCTTCCCACCATGTCCCGCACCATGGCCAGAAGCCTTGATGACGCCATGTTTTTGTACTTTCGGCTGGTATTGGGAAACTGCTGTCCCAGGTCTCCCAGGGCCGCTGCACCGAGCAGTGCGTCGCAGATTGCATGGAGAAGCACATCCGCATCCGAATGCCCTTCAAGCCCCAGTTTCGAGGGCACATGGACACCGCCGAGCATCAGTCGTCTGCCGGCACCGAACCGGTGGACGTCATAACCAATACCGAATCGCATGACAGGCAAGGTTCGTTTCATCGGATCGAGAATCCCCTGAACTCATGAGTTGGTTTCTCCCACTCCACGCTGACCGCGGTCACATGGGCAGCCCGGGGTCCGACACGTGCCGCGGTGACGAGCTCTTCAATCATTCCCCGATCGCCCTCGGCAACGATCTTCACTTCACCCCCCGGCAGATTCTCCGCATACCCGGCAAGACCGAGACCGGAAGCGCACCGGTGGATGTAGTAGCGGTAGCCGACGCCCTGGACGAGGCCCCGCACAACGATCACAGCCCTGCTGTTCATTGCAAGCGTTGGGAAACGTACAAGTCTTTCTGCAGAGACACAACGGGAAACAAAAAAAGGGACGAAGGTCGTCGTCCCTTTCCTGTGTCCGCAAAGCGAACCTATTTGCCTCTCAATCCATCCAGTTCATACTGGGCATTCCGGTTGTACGCCGGGTCTTTTGCGGCCTCGGCAAATGCGTTGCGTGCCTTGGCAATTTCATTCAGCTTCTTGTATGCAACGCCGATTTCAAAATACTCCGCTCCCCTGGAGCGTCCCTTCTTTTGCTTCAGCGCCTCATTGGCGGCATCGAGAGCCTTCTGGGGCTGTTCGAGCCTGTTGTAAATGCGCGCGGCGAGAAGATACAACTTTGGATTGTCCGAATGTTGTTCAAGGGCCTCATCAATCAACGTGCCTGCCAGTTCATACTTCCCATCCTTCATCAGTTCCTGGCCTTTTCCGAGGTAGGCCTCGCTGATGCCCTTTTGAGAAGGCTTCAGCTTGGGGTTGAGCCGAAGCGCGCGCTTGAAGGACTCGATGGCCTGGTCGAAGTTTCCCTGAACCAGATACACACCACCAAGGGCATTGTGGGTTCCTTCGAATTGCGGGTTCTGCTGTGCCGAAGCCGCGAGGGCCTTCACAGCCTCGTCGTACTGTTTGGTGTTCTTGTAGCAGAGACCGAGAAGGTAGCTGTACCGGTAATCCTCCTGGAGGCCAATGGCTCCCTTCACTTTTTCAATCGCAGCCATATAATTTCCGGCCTTGTAGAGGGCATTCGCCTCATTGAACATCTTCTTCGCTTCGATATCGTTGGGGTCCGGAGCCGCCGATTGAGTGAATGCGACGGTTGTGACGAGGAGCGTTCCCGCCAGAAGACTGAGAAAGATTCGTTGCATCCTCTGAATGCCTCCTTGGTTGTTGGACATGGTGCCCGGAGCGAGACTTGAACTCGCATGCCCTTTCGGGCGCCGCCCCCTCAAGACGGTGTGTCTGCCAGTTCCACCATCCGGGCAAAAAAGCAAGACGGAAGCGAGAAGCGAAAAGTGAGACTCAGTGAGCGCGGATGGATTCGAACCATCGACCCTCTGCTTAAAAGGCAGATGCTCTACCCCTGAGCTACGCGCCCCCTGCCGGCACGAAGATCGGGCCGTGCATCTGCAATGTACGGGATAATCGCACTTTTTTCAACGGGCGGACGATTTCTTCATCGCGCCCCGATGTCGGACGTCCCCGGAACCTCATCCAGAGCTTCAACCCCGGATTGCTCCACTTTGTTGCGGTACAGGATCCCGTACGGAACAAGGACACAGTACCCGATGAACAGCAGGATCGGCGCGACGACAAGGGGAAGAGTTCCATCCCAGGGTTCCTGGGCAAGGGCGACATAGCCCAGAAGAATGCAGAGAAGGGCAAGTCCGATGATCTGGTAATTCCGCTTTGTGAGCGGAAGCGCATGCTGTACCGGCTTCTTCTTTGGTGTTGAACGCTGTTCACGTGCCATGAGCCCGCTCCTTTGACCGCTAACAAAAAGCCCAGCGTTGGGGAAACGCCGGGCCCGACCGTTTGGTGTCGGCAGTCAGGGGAGAACCTGTCGACACGGTCGTGTCATGGAATGTACGCGATTTGAGCTGAAAGTCAAGAAGAAATCCGGCGAATAAACGCCCTAGTCATCAGTGCCTCACCGGAACAAGCTTTCCATCTGCCAGACGCAGGATCCTGTCCCCTCTCTTCGTCAGATCGGGATTGTGTGTGGCAAAAACGATCGTCAATCCCTTCTTTCTTGCCAGATCCACGAGCAGCTTATGCAGCCGCGCACCATTTTCCTCGTCCAGGTTCCCTGAAGGCTCGTCTGCCAGAATAAGAACCGGGTCATTGATCAGGGCCCTGGCAACCGCCACCCGTTGTTGTTCCCCCCCGGAAAGCTCTGACGGCTTATGATCCGCCCGCCCCTCCAGCGCCACCTCCTGCAGAAGTCGCTCTGCCCTGGACCGGACTTCCTTCAATGATTCTCCCTTGATCAGTGCGGGCATCGCGACATTCTCAAGGGCCGTAAACTCAGAGAGCAAATGATGGAACTGAAAGATGAAACCGAGCCTGCGGTTTCTGAAGGCCGCGCGCTGTTCCTCCGGGAGGGTGAAAAGGTTCTGTCCACCCACCGAGACCAATCCGCTGGTCGGCCTGTCCAGGCCACCGAGAATATGCAATAATGTGCTTTTTCCCGAGCCGGAAGGGCCAATGACGACGATAATCTCCCCTTGCCGGATCTCCAACTCCGCGCCTTTCAGAACCTGCAAGGGCATCGAACCCATGGCGTACTCTTTCCACAACTTTTCCGCCCGGACAAAGACAGGTCGTTTCGTCACTCCCATCGGATGGCCTCAACAGGGATAAGGGTGGCTGCCCGTCGCGAGGGATAGAACGCGGCAACGGAGCACAAGAGAATCGCAGTCGCAGGTACAAGAATCACGTCTTCAACATGGAGATCGACCGGAATCGCAGGAATGATGTACACCGTTGGATCAAGGGGAACAAGATGAAATTCCTGCTGAAGGAACACCGTCACAATTCCGATGACGGTTCCAAACAGCGACCCGAGTACCCCCACGGAAAGTCCTTGAATCATGAAGATCTTCTGGATGGTGGATTTTTGCGCTCCCATCGTCTGAAGGATTCCAATGTCCCTCGTCTTTTCGATCACGGACATCGTCAGGGAACCCAGGAGATTGAAGGAAGCGACTCCAATGATGAGGGACAAAATGATGTACGCCATCCAACGCTCAACCTCCATCATGGAGTAGAGTTCGCGGTGAAGGTCATACCATGTGAGAATGTGGAACTGCGGCTCGTAGGCATCCTTGAGCGTGTTGGCAAGACTTTCCGTTTCATCCACGTCGTGCAGGCGCACTTCGAGCCCATTCACCGCGTCACCCATTTCGAACAGCTCCTGCGCTGCGGCAAGCGAAATAAAGCCATGGAGCCCGTCGTATTCCTTGTTCCGCGATTCATAGATTCCCCTCACCACAAATCTCCGGATCATCGGCTGGCCGATCTGCAGAAGAGCCGGTTCCGTTCCCGCCGGACTGACGATTGATATCGTATCTCCCACAAGGGCACCAAGCCGGTCAGCCAATGTCAGGCCAAGGACGACGCCATCCCTTCCCCTCCGGGACACCTCAAACGATCCAAGGACCACAGTGCTCCGGATCCCGGAAACCGCGTCGATGTCTTTCTGGTCGATCCCTTTCAGGGTGATCACGCGGTTGATGTTGCGGAACACCACGAGAGCCTTCCCGGAGATGAACGGCGCGAATCCCGAGACAGCGGGAGTGTTCTTCAGTGTTTCCGTGAGCCCCGTGTATTCCTGCAAGGGCTGGGCGCGGGCACCTTCGATCCGCAGGTGAGGATCGAAATTCAGCAGGATCGACGTCACGAGGCCGTTGAATCCGTTGAACACGGACAGGACAATGAGGAGGGCCGCGACGCCGACGGTCACACCTCCGATGGAAATAAGCGAGATCACCGTGACAAAGCCGAATCGTCGCTTGGAGCGAAGATACCGGAAGGCTATTGCGCGGGGCAGATTCATGAGGTGGCAAATCTCAACAGGGGTACCGGATCACTCTTGCCCGCAAGACGCGACGGCGCGAGCGAACACCCGTAGCACAAAAGGAGAGCTACACCACTGACGAGGGCAAAATCGGACCAATTGAGTTCGATCGGTACGTGGGTCATGTAGTAGACTCCCGCCGGCAGGGCGATGAGCTTGTAGGTTTGTTCCAGCCAGCAAAGGCCGTAGGCAAGAACATTGCCGAGAAAAGTACCAATCACCCCGATGAACATTCCTTGCAGAAGAAACACGCGGTTGATCGTTCGCCGGCCCGCGCCCAGGGCCCGGAGAACCGCGATCTCCTTCGTTTTTTCCATCACCATCATCAGCAATGCTCCAATGATGTTCACCATCGCAACGGCGATAATCAACGCAAGGAGGATCGGGATCTGGCTCTTTTGAAGATCAATCCAGGAAAACAGGTTGCGGTACTGCTGGAACATTGTGCGCCCGTAGTGGGGGTATCCCAGAACTTCAGGAATCTCTTGCGAAAGCGGCGTGATCCGATCAGGGTCCGAAACCAGCACGTCAAATCCGCTCACGGCAGAGCCGTATTGGAAGAGGCGCTGGGCGTTCCTCAGATGGACGTAGACATAACTGGCGTCGTATTCTTCCATTCCGGTCTCATACACTCCCACAACGCGAAACTTCATGATGCGCGTTTGCGAGAGCGTGAGACTGTACCCGCCGAGAGCAAATACCAGGACAGGATCTCCCACGGTCACTCTGAGCCTCTCGGCGAGGCGCTTGCCCAAAATCACCGGTTCCAAGCCGTCTTTCACGCTTTCAAGCGCCGCAGTACCTTTAACGAGATAGCGCTCCGCCGGAGACATCATGCCGTCCGGAACGATGCCCTTCAGGAGAATGCCGTCGATCCCGTGCTCCGAACGGATCATTGCTTCGCGCGAAACGTACGGAGACATGGACCGGATTTCCGGGAAGCGTTCCATGATCTTTCGTATCGATGCATCGGGATTCATCAGGGCCTGATTCTGGAACCCGTAGATCTGCAGGTGGGCTGTGAAACCGATGATGTTTTCCCTGATGGTATTCTCGAATCCGCGAAGAATGGAGAGGGTGATGATGAGGGCTGCAACACCGACCGTGATCCCGACCACGGCAAAGAAGGTAATGAAGGAGATGAATCCCCGGTTCCGCCTGGACCTCAAAAAGCGGCCGGCTATGAATGTGGCGAGATTCATGTCACGGAAGGATTATCGTTTGGAGAACTCCATGAGGTAGCTCTTGATGAAATCATCGATCTCGCCATCCATCACGGCATGAACATCCCCGTTTTCGTGTCCCGTCCGATGATCCTTGACGAGGGTGTAGGGTTGAAACGTGTAGGAACGGATCTGGCTTCCCCATTCAATCTTCTTCTTGGTGCTCTCGATCGCGCTTAACCGCGCCTGCTCTTCTTCTTTTTTGAGTTGATACAGGCGGGATTTCAGCATCTTGATCGCCCGTTCCCTGTTCTGGAATTGCGACCGTTCCTGCTGGCAGGCAACCACGACGCCCGTCGGTACGTGAGTGATCCGCACCGCGGTCTCCACCTTGTTGACGTTCTGACCACCCTTGCCGCCGGAACGATACGTGTCGATCTTCAGGTCCGCGGGATTGATCTCAATCTCCACATCGTCCTCCATCTCCGGATAGACGAATACGGAGGCAAAGGAAGTATGGCGCCGCGCGTTCGCATCAAAGGGGGAGATCCGGACGAGCCTGTGGACGCCGCTTTCCGCCTTCAGATAGCCGTAAGCATACTTGCCCACCACCTCCATGGTCGCGCTCTTAATGCCGGCTCCTTCTCCTTCGAGAAGATCCACCAGATTCACCTTGTAGCCCTTCCGCTCGCACCACCGGGTGTACATTCGCATGAGCATCTGAGCCCAATCCTGCGATTCGGTCCCTCCCGCTCCCGAATGAATGGTAATCAGCGCGTTGCGTTCATCGTCTTCGCCGCTGAGCATATTGCGGAATTCCAGGGCGGAGATCCCCTCTTCCAGCTTCTTGAGATCCCTGGCGATCTCCTCCACGACCTCACGCTCGTTGCTTTCTTCCGCAAGATCAATCAGCGTGGCGGAATCCTGCGCGAGCGTCAGGAGGCTGTTCCAGTCTTCGATCCACTGCTTCCGGGTGTTGATCTCCTGAATAACCTTCTGCGCCGCCACATTGTCGTTCCAAAAATCCGCCGCCCCGGCGCGCCGTTCCAATTCTTCCAGCTCGGCCTTTTTCCGTTCGATCTCCAGGTACGACTTCAGGAGATTCAAACGCGTTTCCTGTTCCTTTAAGTGTTCTCTCAAATCCTCAAACATGTCCGTCGATCATTCCTTCCGGTACATCGATTTCCATCCGTAGCAGCGCCGCCGCCAGGGTCTTCCCCTGGGCATCGTTCTTCAAAGATTTGGTTCCCCCTCCTCCCAACGCGTTATGGAGCAGAAAATTCAACGCCCACAGATTGGGCAGCTCGAACCTCTCCACCGGACCGAGGACCATGGCGCCGAAGTATTCCTTTACCCGCTCAGCCGTGATTGCACGTTCGATAAGAGGGTAGAATTTCTCCTCCCGCGCAATAAGGCCGATGTTTGCAGTGTCTCCTTTATCCCCCGAGCGTCCGTGGCATATTCTGAGCAGTTGCACCTTCATAGTGTCCTCATGACCACTTCATGCTTCACCGCATTTTTCGCGATCAATGCAGGCCAGTACGAAATGACTTCGCTGGGCCTTGGCCTCCCGCCCGCAAATCCCGTCACCGAGGGCGGACCCGTGAGAATCAGGGGCGCAAGCTCCATCCCAAACCGCTCAACGGCTTCGCGGTCCTTGCTGCGCACGCCCACACGCATCACCACCTCGTTGTGGTCACCCTTCTCCGGCGCAAGATGTCCGTGCGAGGAATTCACCCCCAGATACTCCGTGCGGACTTCCTCGAACTTCAGGCCAAGGTCGCTCAGCCTGACCCTGAGAATCTCATCAGCCTTCTGTGCCTTTTCAAGCGCATCAGGCCATGAGTACGTAAGAGTGCCGAAAGCCGTGTATCCGTCCAGGTACGACATCGAAACCTTGTAGAACTCTGTCGCCGGCCTCCCTTTCACCCCTGTCATGCGGACGCGGTCACGGCCTTCCTGAACAAGCCTGATGGTTGTGAAGTCGGCTACGCAATCCGGCGTGATGTAGTCCGTCGGATTTCCGATCTCGTAGAGAAGCTGTTCCTTGACAGTCTGGAGCGTCACGAGGCCTCCCAGGGATTCGTGCTTCGTGAGAACAATCTCTCCGTTCGGATAGGCTTCGGCAATGGGAAAGCCGATGTGAGCAAGGTCGGGCACCGACCTCCAGTCGGCCATGAAGTTGCCTCCGGACGCCTGCCCGCCGCATTCGAGAATATGGCCGGCAACGGTTCCCGCAGCGAGCTTGTCCCATTCATCCTGTCTCCATCCGAATTCGTACATCATCGGCGCAAGCGTCAATCCCGTGTCCGTCGTCCGTCCCGTGATGACGATCTGCGCCCCCTGGCGCAATGCCTCGACGATCGGACCTGCTCCGAAATACGCGTTTGCACTCTGGATCCTGTCCCGAACGCTTGACAGAGGCTCTCCCGTTTCCATGTTCTTTAGAGCGTGTCCGTCCCTCTGCAGATCATCAATCCGTCCCAGGATGTCATCGCCCAGGACCACGCCAACCTTGAGCGCGCGAATCCCAAGCGACCTCGCAGTCTCGCAGATCGCATCACTGCACGCAAGGGGATTGACCCCGCCCCCGTTCGTGATGATGCGGATGTTCTTTTCGATACACAGGGGCAGAAGCTCCCTCATGAGCGTCACGAGATCCCGGGCATAGCCTGTCCGGGGATCTCTGTTTTTCTGTTTCTGCATGATGGACATCGTCACTTCGGCCAGATAATCCATCACGAGGTAGTCGATGGGGCCGTTGCTCACCTGAGCCATGGGCGCCGTGAGCAGATCGCCCCAGAATCCTTGTCCCGAGGCTATGCGAACAAGCGGCTTCACGGCTGTACGATCCGAAGGTGGAGTTCCCGAAGCTGTCGTTCGTCGACAGACGACGGCGCCTCATCCATCAACGAGACCGCACTGGCAGTCTTGGGAAACGCGATCACGTCCCGGATTGAGCGCTGTCCGGCCATCAGCATCAGGATCCGATCGAAACCGAAGGCAATGCCGCCATGCGGCGGTGCCCCATATCGAAATGCCTCCAGCATGAATCCAAACTTCTCTTTTGCCTCCCCGGGTCCTATCCCGAGCAGTTCAAAAACCTTGCTCTGAAGGGAAGTGTCATGGATCCGGATGCTGCCACCTGCAATTTCTCTCCCGTTCAACACGAGGTCATAGGCCCGGGCTCGCACCTTTTCCGGGGAACTCTCCAGCAGAGGAATATCCTCCGGCCGCGGCGACGTGAACGGATGGTGCACGGCCACGAAACGTTTCTCTTCCTCGCTATATTCGAGAAGCGGAAAATCAACGACCCAGAGGAAATTCCAGTCCGATTGACGGATCAGGTTCAGACGGTTTCCCATTTCGAGCCGCAGAACCCCGAGAACCGTATAGGCCTTCGTCCACGAACCGGAAACCAGGAGGCACAGATCTCCGTTGGCGGCATTCAGCCTTCCCGCGATTGCCCTTTTTTCCGAGTCCTTCACAAACTTGTCAACCGAGCTCTCGATGCGATCCGGCATTATTTTCATCCAGATGAGGCCGCCTGCGCCCGCACGTCTCGCAACGTCCGTCAATCCGTCGATCTGATTTCGGGTTAGCCCGGCCTGGCCTGGCACCGTGAACCCAGCCACCACGCCTCCGTCTTTGATGGTGGAGCTGAACACACGAAATTCACTGTCGGCAAGAAGGTCCGAGCAATCGCGCAGTTCAAGCCCGAACCGGGTATCCGGTTTGTCACTGCCGTACCGTTCCATGGCTTCCCGATAGGTCAGGCGTGGAAAAGGCCTCTCCAGTTTGACCGACAACAGCTCCTCGTACAACTCGACCATGAGGCGCTCCGTTATGTCGATTACGTCTCCTTCCTCCACAAACGACATCTCCACATCGATTTGGGTGAATTCCGGCTGACGATCCGCGCGGAAATCCTCATCCCGGAAGCATTTCACGATCTGGAAGTATCGATCCACCCCGGCAACCATCAGGATTTGCTTGTAGGTTTGCGGGGATTGTGGGAGCGCGTAGAATTTTCCGTGATGAAGCCTGCTCGGCACGAGGAAATCCCTCGCGCCCTCGGGTGTGCTCTTCATCAGGACGGGGGTCTCGACTTCGACAAACCCATTGCGATCAAAAAATTTTCGGACGGCCTGAGATGCCCTGTGCCGCATGACCAGGTTCCGCTGCATGACGGGCCGCCGGAGATCAAGATAGCGGTATTTCAACCGAAGGTCCTCGCCTGCCTCGAGGGAGTCCTCGATTGGAAACGGAGGCGTCTCGGCCTTGTTCATGATAATGAGTTCGACAGCGGCAACATCGATGGTCCCCGTCGGCATTTCCGGATTTTCTGTCCCCTTTGGCCGTCGCTCGACCTTGCCTGTCACCAGGATGACGAATTCGGAGCGAAGGGCCTGCGCTCTGTCGTATGCCTCGCGGTTATTCTGGGGAGAGAAAACGACCTGTGTCTTTCCGTAACGGTCGCGGAGGTTGATGAAAATGACACCGCCGAGGTCACGGCGGACGTCCACCCATCCGGTGAGGGTCACCGTGCTTCCGATATCGGTCTCGCGAAGCTCGCCGCAGGTGTGAGTTCGTTTCTTGATGGTCATGGCAGGACCCGGTTGTTGGAGTGTTCGTCCCGAGCAGGACGTTCCGGAAATAAAAATGCGAGAAGCGCTGCAAACAGCGGGCGTTCTCGCATCTCTACGAACCTTCTTCAGTTAAGGTGTTTGGCGACTTTTTCGGTGAGCGCACGTTTGGGAACCGCCCCGATGACCTGTTCCACCACCCTACCACCCTTGAAGATCAACAGGGTTGGGATGCTGCGAATGCCAAATTGCATGGAGACCTTCTGGTTGGCGTCCACATCGACCTTCCCCACCTTCAGCGATCCGTTATACTCTTTCGCCAGTTCTTCGACGATCGGTGCCACCATCCGACACGGACCGCACCATTCCGCCCAAAAATCTACCAGCACGGGTTTGTCGGACTTCAAAACCTCCTCCTGAAAATTCTCATCTGTCAGTGTTACCGGTTTCATGCATTCTCCTGTTCATTGGCCCTGCAGGCGTATCGCTGCCGGACCCAAAAGTTGTTTCACAGATTGTATGAAATCATTGTCGGGTCGGACAACATGCCGACGGGTCAAATATAGCGAATTCCCTGCTAATCCGCCACCGGTCACCGTGAAGTAACAGGAACACGTTCCCCGATGGCGCTCGAGGATTCCCCGTAACTCGACCACCGTCGATTCGTCCACCTTGTCGAGGTCCAGAAGGACGTTCACGCTTCGGGTAAACCGTTCCCGAACCTGCTCCATGGGAATCACTTCGTTGACAAGGATCTTCAACGTGTCGCCGTTGACTTCCCCCTTTCCCACCACCATGACCATTGCGTCGGGGACCAGAACAGAAGAGAACTTCTTGTACGGATCCGAAAAGACAATGCCCTCGCCCTTGCCCGTAAAGTCCTCCAACGTGATGAATGCCATTGTATTCCCGCGGCGATCGACCTTTTTGCGCACTGCAGTGACGATCCCGCACACGCGAACCGCTGCCGATGTCTTTGCGCGGTCCGGCTCGCCAAGCCGCGCGTTGCTGAAGGCCTCGATTTCGTCGCGGTAGCGGTCGAGCGGATGGCCGGAGACGTAGAAGCCGAGAACCGCCTTTTCGCGGGAAAGCTTTTCGGCCTCGGTCCAGGGTTCCGCGGCCGGGAGCGCCGGCCTCGTCTGAAATTTCGTCGTTCCTGCTTCGAACAGGCTGGATTGTCCCTGTCCGGTTGCCTCCTGGACCTGCTGTCCGTATGTCGCCGCCCGTTCCGCGGCATGAAACAGTTGTGCGCGGTTCTTGTGCAGGGAATCGAATGCTCCTGCCTGGATGAGGCTTTCGATCGTTTTCTTGTTCACCAGGCGAAGGTCCACGCGCGCACAAAAATCGAACATATCCTGGAAACGCCCGCCGTCCGACCGCGCCCGGACAATCTGCTCCACGGCGCTGATCCCGACATTTTTGATCGCGCTCAGGCCAAAGCGAATACCCGAGGGAGTCACGACAAATCCCACTCCGCTCTCGTTGACGTCCGGCGGCAGAACTTCGATCCCCATCTTGCGGCATTCGTCGATAAACAGCACAATCTTGTCTGTGTCGCCGATCTCGCTCGTGAGCGTTGCCGCCATGTATTCAGCCGGATAGTTCGCTTTCAGGTAGGCTGTTTGATAGGCAAGAACAGAATACGCCACGCTGTGTGATTTATTGAAGCCGTAGGACGCAAATTTCTCGATCAGATCGAAAATCTCAGAGGCCGTCTTCCGGTCCACCCCCTGCTCAGCGGCGCCCTGAACAAACTCTTTCTTTTGCTCAGCCATCAGCGCCTTGTCCTTCTTTCCCATGGCGCGGCGCATCATGTCGGCTTTGGCCAGGCTGAATCCTGCAATGTCACTCGCAATCTTGATCACCTGCTCCTGATACACGATGACGCCGTAAGTTTCCCTCAGCGTCTCCTCAAGCTTGGGATGAAGGTACTGGATGGTTTTGCGGCCGTGTTTCCGGTCGATGAAGTCCGGGATGTTTTCCATCGGACCCGGGCGGTAGAGCGCATTCATGGCCACAAGGTCATGAATCGACGTCGGCTTCAGTTTGCGCAGGTAGTCCTGCATTCCCGAGCTTTCAAACTGAAACACGGCGACAGTCTGCCCGCGTGAAAAAAGCGCAAGGGTCTTTGGGTCATCGGGTGGAATCCTGTTCAGATCCACCTCAACTCCGTGATTCTGCCTGATGAGGTCCAGGGCGTTGTCGATGACCGTCAGCGTTCTCAGGCCCAGAAAATCCATTTTCAGAAGGCCCGCGAGCTCGAGGTCCTTCATGTTATACTGGGTCATCAGATCCGTCTGGGGGGTCTTGTACATCGGCACGTAATCACTGATATCCCCCGGAGCGATGACAACGCCTGCGGCATGGGTCGAAACGTTGCGATTCATGCCTTCCAGAACCGTGGCCGTGTCGACGAGCAGCTTCATTTTCTCGTCGGGACTCTCCTTCACCCAGCGAAGGTCCGGAATGGAATCAAGCGCTTCGGCAAGAGGGGTTACTTTTCCCTGAAAAACCGGAATCTGCTTGGTGATCGAATCAATTGTGCTCAGCGGAATCCCGAGGACGCGGCCTACATCCTTGAGCACGGCCCGGGCTGAGAGCGTGCCAAACGTAATGATCTGGGACACCGAGTGCTCCCCGTACTTTTTCCGGACATAGTTGATGACCTGCTCACGCTTGTCGTCCGCGAAATCAATGTCAATGTCCGGCATGCTCACACGATCTGGATTCAGGAAACGCTCGAACAACAGACCAAAATGGATCGGATCGACGTCTGTGATTCCAAGAGCGTAGGAGACGAGGCTTCCCGCGGCGCTCCCCCGCCCCGGACCCACCCGAATCCCCATCTGCTTTGCCTGGTTGATGAAATCCTGGACAATCAGGAAGTATCCCGCGTATCCCATGCGCTTGATGACAGACAACTCGTGCTCGAGCCTCTGTTTGAGATCCGCCGACGGTTCACCGTAGCGGCGTGCCAGACCCTCGAACGCAAGCTTGTCCAGATATTCATCAAGGGTTTGCACCCCCGCGTCGCGGGGGATGGGAAATTCGGGCATGTAGTTCCGCTTGAAATCAAGCTCAAGGTTGCACTGGTCGGCGATTTCGAGCGTGGACGCCACCGCCTCCGGAAAGTCGCGAAACACCTGAATCATTTCGCGTGCCGACTTGAAGAAGAGCTGGTCTGTTCCATAGCGCAGGGTCCTGTACTCCGGCGTGTTCGTACTGCTGGCGTCCGGAATCAGGAGCATGATGTTATGTGGAACGGCGTGCTCGTGCCTGATGTAATGGCAGTCGTTGGTGCCTACGAGCTTCAATCCGAGTTCCCGCGCGATTCTCGGCGCATCACGCAGGATCGGACGTTCCACCTCCATGCCGTGATTCTGAATCTCGATATAGAAATCCTTGCCGAAAACATCCCGGTAGAACCCGGCGGACTCCAGAGCAAGATCGTAATCGCCATTGACGAGATGGGTCCCCACCACACCGCCTGGACACGCGGACGTTGCAATCAGCCCTTCCGCATGCCGGGAGAGAACCTCACGATCGATCCTCGGCTTGTAGTAAAAGCCCTCGGTGTGACCGATCGTGGAGAGCTTCATGAGATTGTGATATCCGGTTTCATTCTTTGCCAGCAGAAGAATGTGATGATAGGCGCCTCGTCCCCTCCCCTTGGGAGACTGATCGGCCACGCGTTCAGTTCTGCTTCCCCGCGTAACGATGTACGCTTCACAACCCACGATCGGCTTGATTCCCGCCTTCCTGGCCCTCTTGTAGAACTCAAGCGATCCGAACATGACCCCGTGATCCGTCAGCGCAACTGCCGGCATCTCCTGTTCCACCGCGGCATTCACAATCGCTTCGACCGTTGCCGCTCCGTCGAGAAGGCTGTAGTGGGAATGGTTATGAAGGTGAATGAATTGGGACATCTTTTCTGTCACGAGTTCGCCGGCTCCTCAGCCAGCAGTGGGGTGAGTGCAGCAAGCACGTCGTCCACGGGAACCTGGGTCCGCTCTCCGGTTGCCCTGCGCTTGATCTCCACCTTCTTCTCCCTCAACCCGCGTTCCCCCACGACAACCTGAAATGGCATCCCGAGCAGGTCGGCATCCTTGAATTTGACCCCGGCGGTCACTGATGACCTGTCATCAAACAGAGTCTCAATGCCTGCCTCCGAAAGGGTTCGATAGATCTGATTCGCTGTGAGGACCGTCTCTTTGTTGTTCATGCTTGCAGCGACAACATGGACGGCAAAGGGGGCGAGAGCCTTGTTCCAGATAATCCCGTGCTCGTCGTGGCTTTGCTCGATATGACAGGCAATGATCCGTTCGACCCCGATGCCATAGCTCCCCATGATGATCGGCTGTGTCCGGCCGTTTTCGTCAAGGAAGGTGGCTCCCAACGCCTGGGAGTATTTCGTTCCAAGCTTGAAGATATGGCCGATTTCAATGGCATTGGTCACGGTGAGCGGAGCCCGGCATTGTGGACAAGGTTCGTCCGACGTCACCGTACGCAGATCGAAATATCCGTCAAGCCTGACATCGCGCGTCAGGTCAATGTTTCTGATGTGATGATCATTCCGATTGGCACCGCTGATCAGGCCGTTTGCGCCTTCAAGGCGCTTGTCGGCAACGATACGAAATCCCTTCAGGCCCAAGGGTCCTATCGATCCCCCGTCGGCTCCCGTCAGACTCCTGAGCTCGCCGGCATCGATGGGCCGAACAGGACCCTCGCCCAGCGCGGCCGTCAGCTTGCTTTCATTCAGCTGATCGTTTCCGGCGAGAAGCACGAGAACCGGAGTATCCCCATGCCTGTACACGACAGATTTGGCAAGCCGTTCTTCTGTGGTCTTGAGAAACGCGGCCAATTCATCGATCGTTCGCACATTTGGCGTGGGGAACTCCTCCACTGACTTGTTCTCCGCAACGCGGCCAACGGCCTTGAGGGCGGACGTGGCGACTTCGAGGTTTGCCGCATAGCCGCACTGTTTACAGCGGGCCACCGTGTCCTCTCCGTTCTCCGAATCCACCATGAACTCTTGCGATCCGCTCCCTCCCATGGCGCCGCTCGACGCACCGACCACAAAGAAATCCAACCCACAGCGTGTAAAGATGCGGCGGTAGGCCTCTGCATGCATCAGGTAGCGCTCGTCAAGCCCCTCCCATGTGGCATCGAGACTGTAAGAGTCCTTCATGATGAACTGTCTCCCACGCAAAACGCCCGACCGTGGCCGAGGCTCATTCCGGAATTTCGTCTGGATCTGATACCAGATCTGTGGGAGGTCCTTGTACGACTGAATATGCATCGAAGCGATCCAGCCGACGACTTCCTCATGCGTCGGTGCAAGGACAAGATCGCGTTCCTTGATGCTCAGAATGAGATTCGGAATGTGCCGCCGGTTGGTCTGAATCCACAATGATTCCGGATTGAGCGCCGGGAAATGAAACTCCTGTCCTCCGATGGCATTCATTTCTTCGCGGAGGATCTTCATGGCCTTCAGCATGGCCCGATACCCCAGCGGCAGGTAGGCGTACACTCCGGAGGTAAGCTGGCGCATCAAACCGGCCCGGAGCATGAGCTGATGGCTTGGAATGGAGGCGTCTGAAGGGACCTCCTTCAGCGTCGGAATGAACGTCTTCGAAAAACGCATGGTTGGCTGTGTCGTTTCTTCGATCGAGGGAAAAGAGACAGAAAAGAATTTAAGAAACTTCCGTCAGTTAACAAAATCGATTTGTCACCGCGGAGATGGAATCAGGGGCGGCCGGAGATACGCCGTGTCGCGCAGAGGAAAGATCCGGAGGGGAAATTACCGATGGGTTTCCGTCGTGTGGGGAAAAGGGATGTTGATCTCGTCCACCGGGACCGATTCCTTCTTCGGCACGACCGTCATCGCGACGGACTCCCTGTCTGTGCCTGGTTTCTTTCGAAGGCGTCCACGTCTTCCACGCCGTTCCACAATCCCCAATCCGTTCCTGTACAACATCGGTATCTCGAATTTCAACGCAGAGTCCGGGTTCTTGCCAACGGGCTGAAGCAATCCCACATCGTGCAGGACCCGAACGGCCTCTTCACCGGATGGATCGAGGTGTTCGCAACTCTTGACCAGATCCGATTTCAGAATCGTCGATGTCTCGCGCCCGCGGAAAAGGTCCACATGCCGCCGCAAATGTGGAAACTCCGCGTTGAGGTATGTCTCACACCGGTATTCAGAAACTGCGTCGAAGGCAAGCCGCAATGCCCGTGAGCTCAGGAGCGGCCTGCCCTCCTCGTTCCCTGTTCCGGTCCGGTTCAGTTCCTTTTGCCGTTGCACCGCCACATTGCCCAAATGGATCATTTCCCTCGGGAATCCCATCCCCAGTCCGTCCACGACTCTCTTCAGGATCCATGAGTGTGTGGGAGAGGCGATGCGATCGCGGCGCACGACGCCCATCGATTTTTCGAAAATTGAATAGAAGACCTTGAGGACAAACTCATCCGATCCGTTGATCACCGCCGAGACGTCGGCTTTTTCCCCGATCCGGCCCTCGCAAAAGGCCTGAACCACAGGGTCGGAGACCGCGCGCGCTGCAAGAAGCTTCACCAGCCACGGGCCTCGCCATTTCATTTCGTTGGTATAGCTGACCAAATGAGACTTGTTGACAATCCGAAGCTCGCGGTAGATATCCCGACGCAGGAACACCTTGAAATGGATGTTGCGAAACCGGTCGCTGTACTCAACAAGCAGTTGAACCAGTCCCGTGATTGACTGTCGTAATCTCAGAACATCATCAAAGAAGAGAAGATCCAGCTTGTCCAGCAGAATCCAGGAGAGACAGCGAGTGTCCTGCAGGAGGACATCGATGACGTCAAGCAGGGAGATGATGGCCATCCCCGTCCGGTTGCGGAAATTCACCGAAAGGGCTTTTGCAACTTCGGCCGGAGCTGGGTCGTTCTGATCTTCCCCCTCCATAAGGTTGTCGATTCGCTGTTTCAGTTTTTCCACGGTCGATCCTTCGACAAGGCCCAGAATTTTCACGACACGGGCAAGCGTTGCGTAATTCTGCTTCACTCTGGGATTGGCCGAATGCTCAACGAGGGTCTGCATTCGCTGGTCCTCGACGAGCGTTGTTGCCGTCTTGAGCCCGATGTACAGGAGCCAGAACGCGCGGAAATCGTTGGCGGTGGCGGGGCTCAGCTCGTCCAGATCGACTCCTGAAAGGTAGCGTTCGCTCTGCAAACCTGTGGCCGGGATACGAAAGATCACTTCATATCCCTTGGGAAGGAGGGATTTCCAGGGGCTCAGGTCATTGCACAGAAGGCGGAAGAGGGCGCTTTTGCCGGAGCCTTTTGGGCCGATGAAGAGGGAGTGTTGGGGGGTCAACGCATGCCTGAGCATTTCGGTCCCCACAAAGCACTGGCTCAGGCGATAATCCGACTCGGCATCCACCCGGCCAAAATGAAGCCGTTGTAATACTTGTGACGCGTCCACGAATCAGTCTCCGGAAACAATCGGCAGTTTGCCTGCGGCGGGAGGGACCGAAGGATGAAAACAGTTAAGCGTTTTTTTCAGAAAAGTCAATCTGCGTGACAAGGTGGCTATTCAGCGCTTCTATGTGCCGCCCGCGCGAAAGAGAGGACGTCCGGCCAACGCCTCTTCCCGCCGGCACTTCCCCCGGTCATCAGAGGAACGCCTGCACGTTGTAGCCCCGAGAGGACTCGAACCTCCAACCAAAGGTTTAGGAAACCTCTGCTCTATCCATGTTGAGCTACGGGGCCATTGATTTCATTCTCGACATCCACGGGCCCACCTGCCACGGAGGCAGTTTCTCGGACTAATGTACGCAACTTTGGTTCAGGCGGCAAGCGCGGAGCGCGCTATGGGCGGTCAAGCACGGATCTGACCGTTCTGAGAACCTCCGCTGGCTGATAGGGCTTCGATATGATACGAGCGCCAGACCGCTGAATCTCGTCGCGCAGGCGCGGCTCGATAAACCCGCTTGCCACCACGAACGGGATTTTCGCGTTGATCTCTTTCATGGTGACGCATGCCTCCCATCCTCCCAGCTTGGGAAGGCCAAGATCGGACAACACGAGCGCAATCTCCTTCTGGTGTTTCATGAACATCTCCACAGCCGTGATCCCGTCTCCGGCAGACAGCACATTGTATCCCCGCCTCGTGAGAACCGTCGAAATCACATCCCTCAGCATCTCCTCGTCTTCCACAAAAAGGATGGTCTCCGATCCGCTGTAGTCGCCTTCGAATTCGTTCTGCAGCCTGGTTCCCTTTTCCTTCGCGGATGCAATCGGGAAATAGATCCGAAAGGTGGAACCTCGTGCCGGGACGCTCTCGACATCGATAAACCCCTTGTGCGCCTGAACGATGCCGTAGACCACCGCAAGCCCAAGGCCGGAGCCCATCCCATGTTCTTTTGTCGAGAAGAAGGGCTCAAAGACCCGCTCTTTCGTGGCTTCATCCATCCCCATTCCCGAATCACGAATGGCGATGCAGATGTACGGCACATTGTTGCTCTGAGGAAACTTTCTTCGCATGGAGGATTCATCGACCACCGTGGTGGAGACTCCCAGCGTACCTCCCTCCGGCATAGCGTCCCGCGCATTCACGAAGAGGTTCAACAGAATCTGGTGGAACTGGTTTTGATCGGCGAGGATGCCGGGTTGAGAAGGGTCGAGCGACAAGGAGAAGGCGATTGTTTGCGGGAATGTTCCCACGATCATATCCGAGAACGTTCGGACCGCCTCGTTCACCTCCACATACTCCAGAACCGGTTCGCTCTTTCGGGCAAGCGTCAACAGCTGTCTGACCATGCCTTTGGCTCGCTCGACTGCCCGCTTGATGGCATCGAGGCTGAGGCTCACTTTGTCCGGCGGGAGGCTCTTTTCTTCGAGGAGATTCGAATAGGCCAGAATAATGCCGAGAATGTTGTTGAAGTCGTGGGCAATGCCGCCGGCAAGCCTGCCGACGGATTCCATCTTCTGAGCATGGATGAGCTGAATCTGGAGCTGCTGCCGTTCCTCTTCGGCTTTGCGCATCTCGGTCAGATCGCGCGCGACTGCCTGAAGCTCGATGATTTCATTTTCATAGAGAATGATCTGGACGTTCTGGCCGAGCCATACCTCGCGCCCATTCTTTGCGATTGCCGGAAATTCAAAGTAGGTGCTCGGAATGCGCTCCTTCGTCTGGCGCAGATAGTGTCTCATGGCCTTCTTGCGGAAGTCCGGCCGCACGAGATCGATATAGTTCTTTCCGATAATTTCCTTGAGGTCATACCCTATGATCCGGACCGCCACGGGATTGGCGTAGGTGAAGTATCCTTCGGGGCTGATCCGGTAAATGATGTCTGTTGCGGTTTCAACGATCTGGCGGTAACGTTCCTCGCCCTCGCGCAGGGCCGCCAGGGCCCGATCGTGCTCGTGCTCCAGAATTTTCAGATTGACGTATTCCCGGCGAAGGTCGGCAAGCTCACGCAGGAGGTCCTCCCTGCTTTTGCCGGCATCGTCGTCAGGTAAGGAAGGCGTGTTCGGTGAATCGGAGTGGTTCACCATGCATCATGAGGCGGGCGGTTTTTCGTCCGATGGATTTCGAATGCCCTCGAGCTTCTGCGACACCAGCGCCGTCAGATCGAGCATGGATTTGAGACCCGAGGACACGACATCGAATTCCTGTTTCAGGGCGGCAAAAGTCTCCAGAAAGGCCTGACGGCCTTCCTCTTTGACCGAAGGAAGGAGCCGTGCCTCGGCGTTCGCGAGTTCCTTTGAGAGCTGGGAGAGCCCGTTGTTGACGAACTGGCCGATGGAGTTCACCGTATGCTGGAACATCTGCAGGGATGCCATGTCCTTCTGCTGCTCCCGCATTTCCAACTCCTCGCGTTCCCGGCGGTTCATTTCGCGCCGGTAGAGGTACCGCTCGAACACGCTGTTGATCGTGAGCGGCAGTCGGTCGATTTCGATGTGTTCCTTGGAGAGATAGTCGTATGCCCCCAGTTTCATCGCCTCCACCGCCACTTCCTCGGATCCGGCGGCGGTGAGCATGATGACCGGCGTATCGATCTTGTTCTCATGCATCCACGCCAGCACATCCAGACCCGACATGCCCGGCATTTTGTAGTCGAGGAGAATCACGTCGTAGGTATCGGCCTTGAGTTTTTCGACTGCATCCTCTCCCGAATCGCTCATCGTCACCTCGTGCTTTTCGGAGATGCTCAGAGCGATCTCAAGGCTCATACGGAACGAGTCCTGGTCGTCAACGACAAGTACGCGAAGGGGTTTTGAAGGCATGGCATCGATTGGAATGATGGACGTTCAGCATGGTAGAAAGAAATCAATGAAATAACAAGATGACGCCGCAGCTCTGTCGGTCATTACGACATTCACCAAGTCAATCCCTGCGATAGAGCCCGTGTGACCGGATAAACCGATCGACTGCGTCCGGGACCAGATAACGAATGCTTTTGCCCATTGCCACGCGGCGGCGAATCATGGTGGAGGATACATCAACTGACGGACCCGCCATCATCTCCGCGTGGCGAAAGAACGGCAAATCCGGCGATAACGGGAATCCGTTTCTCGGGTAGACGAGAAGACTGGCGAGCTGAAGGATCCTCTCAGGTGACTTCCATGCAGGAAAATCAATGAAGCTATCAGCACCGAGGATGAGCACGAATTCTGTTGCGGGAATTCCTGCCGTCAGTTCCTCCAGCGTATCCACCGTGTACGATGTTCCCTTGCGCTTTGTCTCAATGTCCAGGCATTTGAATCTGCGATTTCCCCTGATGGCAAGCCTGGTCATGGTCACGCGCTGGGTGGCCGACGCGCCGGGAAGCCCGGCTTTATGCGGAGGCTGAAACGCCGGGACATAGAAGACTGCATCCAATCCCGCTTCGTCAACCGCAGATTCGCCCACCATCAGATGAGCCACATGGGGAGGGTCAAACGTACCGCCCAAAATTCCGATCTTCCGGCGACGTATCATCCAAGTGCCCGTTCGTACAGTTTCTCCGTTCGTTCCACCATTGTCCCGACGTCGAAGCTTCTTCGAACCTTGTCCAACGCGCGCGCCGCGAGCCTGTCGGCGAGATCATCCGATGAGAGAAGCCTCAGAATCCCTTCAGCCAGACGCTCAACATCCCGGGGAGGCACGAGAATGGAATCCACGCCGTCTTCCAGGATCTCCGAGACACCATTGACGCCTGTGGCCACGATCGGTTTTCCCGCGGCCATTGCCTCAAGAACAACAATCGGAAACCCCTCCCAAAGAGACGGCAGGACAAACACATGCATTGAGGACAGCTGCTCCGCTGTATCCGTCCGCGCTCCGGCAAATTCGGTGTGTTCCGCGATCCCCAGTCCGGCCGCCTGGGCGCGCAGACGTTCCATAAGCTCTCCGTCGCCGACAATCCTCAGAGTTGCCGAAGGCTCGCGGTCGATCACCCTGCGCATTGCTTCGAGAAGGTACTCCTGTCCTTTTTGAACATGCATTCTTCCTATGGTTCCTACCTTCTTATTTCTCACTTTGACTCTCGTCAGAGGGCGGAATTCATCCACATCGATTCCATTTGTAATGACGGACGCATCGCCGGGAACAACGCCGGCCCTCGTCCCGGCTTCAAAATCGCTCCTTGCCACACAGATAACGCCGCTAGTCCAACGCAGCAACACTTTGTCAATGCAGGCGTAGAGCCACCGCCTGAATCCCTTTCGGAAGTTAAGATAATGAATTCCGTGGTAGGTATGCACCGTGCGGATTCCCTGCACGAACAGGGCCGCCATTCTTCCATAAAATCCCGCAGTACCCCCATGTGTATGCAGGATACCCGGCCGAACGCTTCGAAGCATTGCAAGGGTTCGCAGAAACGCAATCGGGCTTGGACCTGCAGGAAGCGAAATATCCACATGGGGGATCCCCGCGCGGCGGACTTCGTCGCCAAGATATCCTTCCGTGGGGCATCCCACGATCACTTCAAATCTGCCTGCATTCAGGAGACGGGCAAGGGAAAGGATGTGCCGCTGTCCGCCCCCGATTCCGGCTTCGTCGGTCAACAGAAGAACTTTGATCACGTCCACGGCACCTTTCCCACGGCCGCAAGGTACATCCGGAGAAGAATCCTTTCCACCGCCGGCCTGTGTTTCTCGTAGTACCGGAATTGACTTTCCCGATAAATCCGTTCAATCCAGTCGCGCCGTTCCCCTGAGCTTCCTCCGCGCAGGTGGATCACCTCCGCCCCCGGTACAAAGCGCACCACATACCCACGCAACCGTGCACGGGCACAGAGATCCTTGTCCTCGAAGAACATGAAGAATCGCTCGTCGAATCCGCCAAGCTCCCGGAACACGTCACTCCTGATGAACAGTGCGGCGCCTGTGACCCACTCTGTCTCGCTGCGCGTGCGCACTCGGGCCGCGTATCGAATCGCAGGATCCCATTTCTTTCCGACGAGCCTGTACAAGATCTTATCTGTCATCTCCACCCGGAGAGACGGGAGTGGGCCGTTGGAGAGTTGCAGTGTCCCATCTGCATTGAGGATTTTCGGTCCGACAATCCCGACCCTCGGATCCCTCAAAAGCTCATTCAGCGCAGGCGTGACGAAATCCATCGTGGTCAGAGTGTCATTGTTGAGGAACAACAGAACTTCCCCTTGCGCGTTTTGAGCCGCACGATTGTTCGCCGCGCCAAAACCCAGATTCTCTTCATTTCGAAGGAGCAGGATTCCGCCCGGGAGCGGGCCGGGATCCGTGGAGCCGTTATCCACAACAATGATTTCGTGCGGGCCACGATAGTGCGAGCGTAACGAGTCAATGGCTTCCCGCGTCAATCTGCTTTGATTGTGCTGGACCAGAATGATCGACACAATGGGGGAAACGCCTGACCCTCTCACCGGCTCCTCCTGTCCCAGACGTAATCAACAAATCCCCGCATGCGATACCAATTCAGCATGAAAATCCGGCCCTTTTCCCTCATTGCGCCCCAGGCGACTCCCCGCAGGAGAATCCCTATCGCCGCCTGCCCCATGGCCCTGGGGAGCGAGAGGAACCCACTGCGCATGCCGTGCTTCTTGCGCAACATCATTTCAAAGTACCCTGCTCGTCGCGTACGCGTGACAAACCGCTCGTAGGTTGTCGGATGGACGTGGTATCCCAGGGCCTCCCGGTTGTAATAAAGGCGCATCCCTCGCTTGTGAAGCCGCAGTCCCAAATCGACATCCTCCCAACAGGCCGCCTTGAATTGTTCATCGAACAGCTCGTCCAGCAGAAGGGTGCGATGCAATGAGACGTTGGAGCTGTAGAACAACAGAGGAGAGACGTTTTCCGGATCATCAATTCGCCCGTAGTCGAATTGCCAGCCCGCCGATTCCAGCAATTTCATAAATGTCGTGACGGGATGGCTGGGAGACCACGCAATGTGTCCGAGCACAGCCGTCATTGGCGAGGGATGCTCTCTGTGCGTTTGAGCATGGGACAAAAGGAGGGTGGGTATCGGAACGACGTCATCACCGGCCAACAGGATATACATCCCGCGGGAATGGCGAATCGCATCATTCCTTGCCGCTGCAGGCCCTCTGTTCTCCTGATGAAATGTCATGAGGCGATTTCCAATTTCCTCTTTGAGTCTCCGAAGAATGGCAGGTGTGTCATCCGTGGATCCGTCGTCCACAACGATGATTTCGAGCTCCCCAATGTCTCCTTCCTGCGCAAGGTACGCCCGCACGGTCGTCTCCAGGATGTCCTGGCGGTTGAACGTCGGGATAACGATGGACCAGTTGGGGGAAGTCATTTTTCCACTATGAAATATGTTCGATACCTCGAGCCCAGGTTCGCCATCCGAAGGACCGGAATGATCAGGGTCCTCCAAGGACGCCAGCTCAGCGCGATGGTGAGCTTTCCCAGGAGCCTGGTATGTTCCAGAACAGTGATAAAGCGGTGAAACCATGCGGACTCGCCTGTGCGCAGACTCACCGTGACGCCCGCACGGTCGAACAGCGTCTGAAATTCTTCTACTTGCGGGAATTCATCAAGCAGGGCGATATGCTCGTTCATCCAGGACGGCACAGGGATGTCATGAGCAACAAAGTATTCATGAAGTTTCCTGTCCGCCTCAACCGCATCCTCGCCCATAGGGGCACCCAGAATCAGGGTTTTCTCAGCCACGCGGAGCAATTCCTGGACGAACGGCTCCCGGTCATTCCGCGGAACATGTTCCATGGTATCGAGGCAGAGCACGAGGCTGAAAGAGTTATCGCGGAACGGAAGCCGGGTTCCCGAGGCGGAGACAGGCAGAATTGTCCGGGCACGCCTGCTCTTGTCAAATATCAGATCGCATCCTACAAACTTTCTGTGGACAAACTCCCCCAGCCCCAGACTCCCGCTTCCGACTTCGAGAATCGTTTCCGCACCGGGGCTGGCGAGAAGATCCAGGACAGGATAGTATCGCACCCAACGATTCAGCATTATTGTGTTCCGTCGTGCGATGAACTGGCGATTCCCCGAATGTTCTTCAGAATATGCCTCAGCGTCCTCACGTCGTAATCATCAAAGTACCCAAAAACGAGAAGCGAGGCAGCAAAGACTGCAACGGTTACGACCACATCCATCGCGAGCCGGGCAAACGTGTGTTCAATCAGGCCGGCCGCCAGCAGAGAGGCGCCGTATCCCGGGAGAATCGCGACGGCTGGGGGCAGAACCAGCCTCAGAACAGATCTCCATGCTACCTCAAGCCGGCGATGTACCATGACAAGAAAGTAGATCGACGCAAGAGTCAGGGCGCCGAAGCTGCCAAAGACGGCGCCGAAATAGCCGAACCATTGGAGGAGGACAACGCTGAGAACGATGTTGAGCGAGAGCCCGACAAGCGCGCTGTACATCGGGATACGGGCGCTTCCGATACCAATGGCTATGAAGAACCCCGGCCCGGTGAGGACATTGATGAAATTGGAGATGAGGAGGATCTGCAACGTTGGCACGATCAGCGGATCTGACTCCCCAATCCAGACCTCCATGACGTCTGAGGCAAACAATCCCAGGCAACCAAGCATGGGAACAGTCAGTACGACGAGATACTTGAGGGCGCGGAGATAGAGTTCCTTCACCCGATCAGCCTGTTCCTGGGCCTGGAACTCGGACGCGGCGGGGAGGAGAGGGGTCAGCATCAGTACGGGAATCTGGCGAACCTGCTGTACCACTCTTGATCCCACTTCATACGCCGCCACCGTCCGAATCGTGAGGAACGAGCTCAGCAAGAGCTTGTCGAGATGCTGGTGGATGCTGCTTGCGAGGGAAACAACAAAGACGTTCTTGCTGAAGGCAAACAAGGAGCGGAGGTCGCCGCGAGTGATCCGCGCCTTCAACATCGCCGGGAAGGGAAGATGCCTCACGAAAAGAAATGAATTCATAAGCAACCCCGCGGCCGCTGCAAGTGCGTTGGCCCAGACGATGCCGCGGAGCCCCCATCCGCTCACGACAGCCGCATACATCCCCGCGCCGTTGATCAAGGTGTGGACCGCGATCACGCTGTTCGTCAGGTCCATTCGCTGCAGACCGCTCAGCGCATTCGGCACGATGGAAAACACTGTGTTGACGGCAAAGATGATCAAGGATCCATACAGCACAAACGTCACCTCGTCCGGCGGTACACCCCCGCCGGCAAAGAAGATGTTGATGATAGGACCCTTCAGGAGAAACGCCCCGACGAGGATCGCCACCATGATCACCAGATAAAGGACAAACGCCGATTTCAGGACCTTCCCCATTTCATCCGCGCGCTGCATGGCGGAGTACTCTGCAATGTATTTCGTCACAGCGCTGGTGAGGCCCAGGTCACCAAGCGCGGCGTATCCGACGAAGGCCCGAACCAGCGCCCATACCCCGAATCCCGCCACCCCCAGGTGTTGCAACATCACGGGGATGAGCACGATGCTGACCGTTAGGTTGAGCAGGAACGCAAGGACGTTGAAGACCGCATTCCTGACAATCACGAGAGAGGACAACTCAGAAGTCCTTCCAGTGGAGGGAATCGTACAACAGCAGGTGATGGCAAGGGGCCGGACAGGTCAACGGCAGAATGCTCCGGACACGATTCCATGCTTTCACGCGGCGAGGTCCGCGACAATCTCCAGGTCCTTGTCCCCCCGACCGGAGAGGTTCACAACGATCAATCCCGCCTCCGAGACGCGCTTCAGAACATACGCCAGCGCGTGAGCCGATTCGAGCGCCGGCAGAATCCCCTCCAGGGAGGCAAGCGCCCTGAATGCCGACAACGCCTCATCATCGGACACCGTCGTATATTCCACAAGCCCCGCATCCTTTAAGTAGGCATGTTCCGGACCAACACCCGGATAATCAAGTCCGGCGGAAATCGAGTGCGTCTCGAGGATCTGGCCGTCGTCATCCTGGAGGAGGTACTGAAACGCCCCGTGGAGGACTCCCGGAAAGCCCTTCGTGAGCGATGCGGCATGCCGTCCGCCATCGCGACCGCTTCCCCCCGCCTCTACGCCAACAAGGCGCGTGCGTTCTTCGCGCTCCAGGAACGGCGCAAACATGCCGATGGCGTTGCTCCCTCCCCCCACACACGCAACAACGAGGTCGGGCAACCGGCCTTCCGCCTCCATGATTTGAGCAATGGTCTCATCGCCGATCACACGCTGGAAGTCGCGCACCATCGCCGGATAAGGGTGCATACCAACGGCAGATCCGAGCAGGTAGTATGTGGATTCGACGTTGGTCACCCAGTCACGAATTGCCTCGCTCGTCGCTTCCTTCAACGTGGCGTCACCCGAAGCGACCGGTCTGACGTCCGCCCCAAGAAGCCTCATCCGGGCTACGTTTTGGGCCTGGCGTTCCATGTCCCTCCGGCCCATGTACACGACGCAGGGAATGCCAAACCTGGCACACACCGTGGCCACGGCTACGCCATGCTGGCCTGCACCGGTTTCCGCAACAACGCGCTCCTTTTTCAGCCACCGTGCTACCAGGATCTGACCAACAGCGTTGTTAATTTTGTGCGCGCCCGTATGGCAAAGATCCTCGCGTTTCAGGTACACCGACGCGCCCACGCGCTCGGAAAGCCGCGTGGCATGAAACAGCGGCGTCGGCCTTCCGGCAAATTCCCTGAGCGCGGACGCAAGCTCGGCCTTGAACGACTCGTCGCCCTTGAGCGCCCCGTACGCCTGCGCGAGTTCTTCAGATGCCCCGAACAGGGTTTCAGGAATGTACCGTCCCCCGTAGAGTCCAAAATGTCCCGATGAATCCGGCTGTTCCCTCCTCCCCATCATCCGTAATCCTCCCCCGACTTGTTGTAGTAGAGAGGAACGTCCTTTGCCCGGGCTATGAAATCCCGTACGCGTTGAGGGTCCTTTTTCCCCGGCTCACGCTCCACACCGCTGGACACATCAACTCCGTACGGCTGAACGAACCGCACCGCATCTTCAACATTCTCCGGGGTAAGGCCGCCGGAGAGGATGATCCGGCCATACTCCTTTGCCCTGACGGCTATGTTCCAGTCAAAGGTCCTTCCCGTCCCGCCATATTTTGATTCCGAATGTGCGTCGAGCAGGAAAGCATCGACGATGTAGTTCCGCAAAACCTCCACGTCAAACTCCGGCTTCACTCTGAAAGCCTTGATGACGTTGGCATCATATCCTATGAGGTCGTCGGGGCTCTCATTGCCGTACAACTGAACGGCGCTCAGATGAACCTTGCGGACGGTTTCCTCAACATGCCTTTGCGTGGCATTGACGAACACGCCCACTTTTGAAATGTGATCCGGCAGCCGGGCGCTGATAGTCAGGGCCTGATCCGGCGTAATATATCGTTCACTTCGTTCATAGAAGACAAATCCGATCGCATCCGCCTTGCACCGGACGGCATGGAGTGCATCATCAAGGTTGGTGATCCCGCAGATCTTCACAAAAAGATCCTGCTGCATGCCTATCGTGCCTTCCTGAGATTCTGAAGCGCCATGGCCCTGTCGTGCGCCCTCATGAGCTCCTCCCCGATGAGCACCGCATCGAATCCGCTCTCTGCAAGCCGCCGAACGTCCTCCTCTGAACGGACTCCACTTTCGCTCACCGCAATGATGCCTGGGGGGATCTTCGGGCGAAGGCGGAGCGAGGTATCAAGGGAAACCGAGAAGGTGGAAAGGTCTCTGTTGTTGACTCCAATGATCCTCGCTTCTGCATCCAGCGCAGCTTCCACCTCACCCTCGTCGTGAACCTCAACTATCGCCTCCATCCCGAGGCCGTGAGCGGCCTCGATCAGGTCTCTGAGGAGAGCGGAATCCAGAAGCCTTGCGATCAAAAGTATCGCGTCGGCAGAAAGAATACGGGATTCAAGTACCTGATACTCATCAAGAATGAAATCCTTTCGCAAAACCGGCAGGGAGCAGGCTTCACGGGCCCGGCGAAGATGCGACGGATCTCCGCGAAAAAACCGACGGTCTGTGAGAACCGACAATGCTGCTGCGCCTCCCCGTTCGTACTCGACTGCGATGGAGGACGGATCGAACGTCTCGCTCAGAAGACCTTTGGAGGGCGATGCACGCTTGATTTCTGCAATCAATGCGGGCGGGTCTCGACGGAGAGCAGTATGGAAATCACGAACGGGTGGGGCCTCAGAGATCGCCTTCCGGAGCTCGCTGATTGGTGCTGTATTCTTCAACGCAGCAATCTCGTCACGCTTGTTCCGGACGATGTCCTCGAGAATGCTCATGATGGGTTTTGCGTTTGGGCCAGTTTGGGGAGCGGGGTCACCCTGACCTGCTTGAGCCGCCGTGCCGTCTTGCTGAGAATCATGAACGAGAATCCGACTTGCTTGATTTCCTCGTTCACCTCGGGGAGGCGGCCGGTCACCTTTTGCAGGAACCCCGCCAGGGTTTCATATTCCGGGGCGTCGGGGATCGAGGCGGAGAACTGCTCGTTGAAGTCGTGAATGCCGATATTGGCTTCGACGATGGCGGAACCGTCACTGCTTTGCTCCACAGCCCTCTTGACCTCATCATACTCGTCGTGGATCTCGCCGACAATTTCTTCAAGAATGTCCTCCATCGTGACGATTCCTTCGGTCCCGCCGAATTCATCGATCACGATCGCAAGGTGGACCTTCTTCTGTTGAAATTCCCTCAAAAGCTGGCTCACCTTTTTTGATTCGTGGACAAAATAGGCGGGTCGGATGATGTCCTGTAGAATGATGAGGTCACGATGCTCCAGGAGGCTGAGGAGGTCCTTGCTGTAAATGATGCCAATGATGACATCAATGCTCCCGTCATACACGGGCAACCGTGAATATCCCTCCTCGATGACCTTGCTGACAATGAGATCGCGGGGCGTGTTGATGTCCAAAGCGACAATGTCCGGCCTCGGAACCATAATCTCCTTGGCCGTGGTGTCCGTAAACTCCAGGATACTGGAGATCAATTCATGGCCAGTCTTATCCAATACCCCGCTCTCCGAGCCCGCATCCAATACCTCACGAAGGTCTTCATGCGAGAGCTTTGTCTTGAAAAGACGGCTCTTAACAAGCAATGATTTAAGGAGTTCCGGGATTGATTTCAATGTTTATCCGAATGATCTGGTTGCTTCAACCCAGGCGTTTAGCTGTCTTTCTGCCATCCCCGAATCAATGGCATCTCGTGCCATGGCAACACCGTCCTTGATGGAACCGGCCCTCCCGGCAACATAGAGGGCTGCTCCCGAATTCAGCAACGCCATGGCCCTCGGAGCACCATCCTCTCCCCGAAAGATGCTCCGAATGATCTCGGCGTTTTGCCCGGGGTCGCCGCCCCGCATGCCCTCCAGCCGGTCCGCATGAATGCCAGCGTCTGCGGGGTGAAACGAAAACGTCCTTACTTTTTCCCCCCTTACCTCGCTGACTTTCGTTTCACCAAATAGTGAGAATTCGTCCATGCCACCGGATCCATGCACAACCAGCGCATGCTCGGCTCCCAGTCGCACGAGCACCGATGCTATGGGCTCGGTCCATTCCTCTGAAAACACGCCAATCACCTGCCGTCGGACCCCCGCCGGATTCGTTAACGGGCCCAGAACATTGAAGACGGTTCTGATGCCGAGCGAACGCCGGACACCGGCTGCATGTTTCATCGCCTTGTGAAATTTTGGCGCGTAGAGGAACGAGATTCCGACCTGATCCAGCACCATCCCGGCTTGTTCAGGCTCAAGCTCAATGTTCACGCCAAGGGCATTCAACACGTCCGCACTTCCGCAGGCACTTGAAACGGCTTTGTTGCCATGCTTGGCCACAGGAACTCCAGCCGCGCTGACGATGATTGCGGCGGTCGTGGAGACGTTGAAGGTGCCCGATCCGTCTCCGCCGGTACCGCACGTATCGATGACATCCTTTTGCTTCGTTGTGATCGTTTCAGCCTTGCGTCGCATGGAAAGGGCGCATCCCGCTATTTCGTCCGCGGTTTCTCCCTTCATCCTCAGCCCCATGAGAAACGCGGCGATCACGCTCTCTTCCGTCGAGCCGGCCATGATGTCGTCCATCGATGCCTGAGCTTCTTCCATGCTCAGGTTCTCCTTCCGACTCAGCTTCTGTATTGCCTCCTTGATTGCCATGCCTCTACGGGAGCGTTCCCTTGAACCGCTGATAGCGCTCTTCAAAGATGTTATGCGGCTGTGGCTGGGGAGCGCCGATTTCCTGAAGCACCTTGTCGACGTTCTGGATCCGGTCATTCGGCAAGGGATGTGTTGAAAGGAGACGCTCGAACGCGCCGCCCGACCTCCCTGCGCCCACCTTTTCGAAGAAATACCGAATCCCGCCCGGATAGTATTCGGTGGATTGCAGGTAGCGAATGGAATATGTATCGGCTTCGGTTTCATCCGACCGGCTGTTCACGAGCAGGCCAAGCCCGGCAAAGAGATTGCCCGCAAGCTCGGTCAATTCCGACGGGTTTTCCCCCAGGGCGATCGCAAGCACAACCTGAACGCCAAACGCGCTGGTCATTCGCCGTGTCGCGTGCCGGCGTTCCGCATGAGCGATCTCATGGGCAATCACGCCCGCCAGCGCAGCCTCGTTGTCCAGAAATTTCAGCAGACCCGTATAAACATAGATGTATCCACCCGGCGTACAGAAGGCATTCACGGTGCTGTCATCTCTGATAATCTCAAACGCATACGCAAAGCGGTCTCTCTTTTCAATGAGCGGGGAGCTCAGGATTTTTCGACCGATCTCTGCGACATACTCCCTTACGTCGGGCCGTCCCTCAAGGATCGGATATTCACCGGGCGATTTCCGGATTTCTTCGTCGATCTGCTGCCCCAATTCGATGTCCTTCGAATCCGGGAACAGATTCACTCCCAAAGCCCCAAGGCACCCCGGGCCGCCCAGGCCCACAGCGCCCACAAACGCCAGTATTGCCGTATACTGCTTCATCCTATGCATACCGAACCACCTCGAGAAAAAGGCCCGAAGGCGGGGCTGACGACGATGCCCGGCTTCGCTGTCTGGATTGCAGGATATCAACAAACTCCTCCACGCTGATTTTCCCCCTGCCGACATCGACCATGGTCGAGACAAGGGCCCTCACCATTCCGTAGAGAAACCGATTTGCGGAAATCTCAAAAACCACGTCCGTTCCGCTCCTTTGCCATGTGGCGGCCTTTACGACGCAACGAAAATGCTTTGCCGAGGAATCGACCCTGCAGAACGCTCCAAAGTCATGTTCTCCGATGATCGCATCGGCGCACCGTTGCATCGCGGCGACATCCAGCGGGTGGCCGACGTACCACCGCTGTTTTCGCTCGAGTGCCGTGGGCACCTGCGAAATGTAATAGCGATACGTTCTCTCCATTGCCCCGTACCGCGCATGAAATTCCTGCGGCACTTCTTCGATCTCCCTCACGACGATATCTCTCGGCAACAGGGCGTTTACTCCTCTCATCATCATTCGACCGGGCATCGGATTGTCGGTGTCAAAGTGACACACCTGTCCCCGCGCGTGCACGCCGGCATCGGTGCGGCCCGACCCCGTCACAGTGATCTCCTCCTGGAGCAGCTCCCGAAGCGCGCGTTCCATCTCCTGCTGAACCGTCCGTCCGTTGGATTGGGATTGCCATCCGGAGAATCCGGTTCCATCATATTCCACGATCGCTTTCATCCGTCGCATAAACAAAAAAATCCCGCCTCTCTGCGGGACTCCACTGATGTGAACCGTGTGTCTTAGAATGTTCGGGTCAGCCGAAGTCCCACTCCCGCTGCATGCGGTATGTTCTGTTGAAGTCCGGCACCGAGGTGCCAGCCCTCTCCGGCTGCATGAGAGGATTTCGCAGATTGCCAGGCGGAGAATGCGGAAATGATCCTGTTGATCACAAGAGCCCCGACAGCGAATCCGGCCGCCCGATTCAATTCGTCACTCCGTATGCGCATCGACCGATAGCGTAAGCGGTCCCCCTCGTCCATCCATCGCCATTCGTATCCCGCCCCCTGGTACAGTTCCTCATAGCGCCGCTCACGCAGTTTCGTCTCATTATGGTGCTGTGTCGACATGTAATTCCCGACCTGAGCCTCGAACCGATCGTCCTTCCCCGAGAAATCCGCGCCCGCACGGAGCCCGGCAAATGATCGCGCATCGTCCATCACCCAGCTGCTTTGCAGAGAAAGGCCGGCAAACGTCAGCCACAGCAGGCCATCAGCGGCCATGAAATACCTCCCTGTCCCGCTGTTCCCCGCGTAGAACTCGCCCGCGCCGGGCAAAACAATCGACAGCAAGGTTGCGACCAGGGGGGACTTTCGGTCCGCACTTCCCGGCATTTCCTGAAGATACTTCGACGAATGCTCTTGCCCGCCTTCCGGCGCGCGAAGGATCTGTCCTGCAAGAGGCTGGAAAGCCATCAGCATCACCGCGCATGCAGTCTTCATGCCGCCACGCCTTCCCCTGCCCTGGGGACGACGCTCCCGCGGCATCCCGCGGCATCCGCATGCTCGAGAGTTACCGGCAGAATCATTCCCTCGAGGTTCTGTCCCGCTTCGACGCTGACCCGCACGTACTCTTCGGTGAGTCCTGAGCGACCATCGCCCTCGAACAGCACTCTTCGTACGGATCCGAGCATCGACTCATGAAACAGCCGTCTTTTGCGTTCAGAAAGCGCCCGCAGACGCTCGCTCCTTGCCGTCCGCTCCGCCGGCGAAACAGAACCCGGCAGATGCGCAGCGGGGGTGTTCGGGCGTTCCGAGTACGAAAAGACATGAAGGTAGGTCACCGGAAGATCGGCCAGAAGCGAATGGGTTTCCTGAAACTCAGCCTCCGTTTCCCCGGGAAACCCGACGATCACATCGGCGCCGATGCCTGCCTCCGGCAGGAGCGCGTTGATTCTCATGATACGGTCTACATAGTGCGCCCGGAGGTAGCGTCGACGCATTGACTTCAGCACCGCGTCGGATCCGGACTGAAGGGGAATATGAAAATGATTGCAGAGCCGGTCTTCAGAGGCCCAGAATCCGATCAGCTCATCGGTGAGAAGATTCGGCTCGACGGAGCTGATGCGGATCCTTTCAATCCCGTCGACCCGCACGAGATCCTTCAGCAGATTCAGAAGCGATGTTCCGGCCTTTCTTCCATAGTCTCCGACGTTTACGCCGGTGAGAACGATCTCCTTGCATCCCTGGTCGGCCGCGCCTCGTGCCTCGGCCAGAATCTCCCCGACGGGAACGCTCCTGCTGATTCCCCGCGCCATCGGAATGGTGCAGAAGGAGCACGTGTAGTCGCAGCCGTCCTGAATCTTGAGAAACGTTCTTGTTCGGTCCGAAAAGCCGATGGAGGAAGCATGGTGGAATTCGCGAACCGTGCTGATCGGCGACACTGTGACGCGGGCAGGAGATGACTTCCGCCAGTCGGCATGCTCGAAAATGCGGAACTTGTCCGCTGTTCCGAGCACAAGATCGACCCCATGGATCGCTGCAATCTCCTCAGGCTGGAGCTGGGCATAACACCCGATCACAATCACATACGCATCAGGCGATTTCCGGCGCGCGCGCCGCACGATCTGCCTGCATTCCCGATCGGCTCGTGCTGTGACGCTGCACGTGTTCACCACCACGACATCGGCCCCGTCCTCAAGATCCACCACGCGGAATCCGCGCGCCGTGAACTGTCGTGCGATCGCCGCAGTCTCGGAGAAATTCAGTTTGCAGCCCAGGGTATGGAATGCGACGTGCTGCATGAGCCGGTGAAAGGGAGAAGAGAGCCGTCCCTGCACGGATTGCCCGAACAGCTCTCAGAAGGGTTCGTCTCGTCTAGTTCGATCCGGTTTCGTCGGAGAATCCGCCCTCGCTTCCAAACGATGACGCCACAACATCCTTCAACGTCATCGGGGAAAGGCGGTGCGTATTCACGTAGTCATCCACCAGCGCCTGTTCCTTTCCCCGCAAGTACTCCAGCACCGAAAGGACAATCTTCTTGCTGTCCTTGTCGAACTCGATGACCTTGAGGGGCAGCGTGTCCCCCACCCTGAAGGATTCTGCAATATTCTTCACCGGTGTCTGTGAGATTTGGGACAGCGGCACGAATCCGTCCACGCCGAGCGGGAGCTCCACGATCACTCCCTTTTCTATGATCCGCACAACCTTGGCCCCTTCTACCTCGGTCCCGACCTTGTAAGCTTCCTCGAACGCGTCCCACGGGTTGCCGTGAATCTGCTTATGGCCGAGCGAAATCCGGCGCTGGTCAATGTCGATGTTCAGAATGACGACTTCGATCTTGTCACCCTTCTTCACTACCTCGCCCGGGTGACGAACCTTCTTTGTCCACGAAAGGTCGGAGATATGAACGAGCCCGTCGACGCCTTCTTCCAGCTCCACAAAGACGCCAAAGTTCGTGAGATTCCTCACCGTTCCCGTGTGCCGGGAACCGACCGGATATTTTTCCAGCAAGGTATTCCAGGGATCAGGCTCAAGCTGTTTCATCCCCAGGGAAATCTTCTTCCCTTCCTTGTCCAGCGACAGGATCACGGCATCCACCACCTGACCCATCGAAACAACCTGCGAGGGATGTTTTACATGCTGGGTCCAGCTCATTTCGGAGATGTGGATGAGGCCTTCAATGCCTTTTTCGATCTCGACAAAGGCCCCGTAATCCGTCAGTGACACCACTTTTCCCTTGACCTTCGTTCCGACGGGGTACTTGAGATCGATGTTCTCCCATGGATGCGGCAAGAGTTGTTTCATGCCCAGGGAAATTCGCTTCTTCTCCTTGTCGAAATCGAGCACAACAACATTGATGGTCTGATCGAGCTTGACGGCTTCAGAGGGATGGTTCACCCGACCCCACGAAAGGTCGGTGATATGCACGAGCCCGTCCACACCTCCCAGATCCACAAACACGCCAAAGTCCGTAATGGCCTTCACATGGCCTTCGAGGATCTGTCCCTTTTCGAGGCTTTCGAGGATGGCCTTCCGCTGTTCTGCCAGTTCCTCTTCCACCAGCACTTTGTGGCTTACGACAACGTTCTCGGATGGATGGTTTACCTTCACGACCCGAAACTCCATTTCGCGGCCGATGAAGGTGTCAAAGTCCCTTACCGGGCGCACGTCAATTTGCGATCCGGGCAGGAACGCATCAATCCCCAAAAGGTCAACAACAATGCCGCCCTTCGTTCGGCGCACACAGCGTCCCTTCAGGACTTCTCCGCTCTCGTGGGCCTTCACCACGCGTTCCCACACGCGCATGAAATCCGCGCGTTTCCGCGAGAGCATCAGCTGGCCGTCCTTATTCTCCACCGATTCCAGAAACACTTCCACCTCGTCGCCGATCTTCAACTCCTGGAGGTTCGGGAACTCCGCCACCGGAATCGTGCCCTCCGATTTGAATCCGATGTCCACCGTGACATGATTGTCACCGATGTGGACGATCCGTCCCTTCACGATCTCCCCTTCGCTGATGGAACTCAGGGTTCCTTCATACAGCTTTTTCAGTTCCTGATATTCGGATTCAGAGTACTCTCGTTCACCGAATTGTTTCGTCATATGCGTAGCCTCAACCATTCAACCTCCAGGTACCACAAAGACCGCACGGAGTGCGGGATGAATGTATGCCGTTTCCCATGCCGGCCATCATCGGCACGTGTCACGGCTTGTGAAAGAAAACAGGAATTAGAGATGGCTGTCATTGTGCCTGCGCCGCCACCGCGGGTTCCGTTGGCGCATACTCCCGCTCGATGATCCCGCGCACCTGCTCCATCAGCCACTGCGGTGTCGATGTCGCGCCGCTGATACCGACCGACGACGCGCCTACAAACCACGAGGCGTCCAGTTCGCCGGGATGTTCGATGAAGTACGTTCGAGGATTCTCCTCGCGCGCAATCCCATAAAGAACTTTCCCATTGGAACTATGCCGTCCGGCCACAAAGATCACCACGTCATGTGACCGTGCAAACTCGCGCAGTTTCTTGTCCCGACCCGATACCTGTCCGCAGATCGTATCCTTGGCGTGGAACTCGATCGCTTCGTCTTCAAACGTACCCACCACAAGGTCGCCAATCCGCTTCCGCAGTTCGTCCCGGATTTTGTAGAACGTGGCCTTGTCCATCGTTGTCTGGGAGAAAAGCACCGTCTTCCGGCCGAGATTCACCTGATCGAGATCCTCCAGTGTCCGCACCACAACCGCCTCCCCGTTTGTCTGGCCGATCAAACCGACCACCTCGGCATGGTCCTTTTTCCCGAAAATCACGACCTGATATCCGTCAAGATAAAACCGTCGGATCCGCTCCTGAACTTTCGTCACCACCGGGCATGTGGCATCCACAAGCGTGATGCCCAGCTCCTTTGCCTTCCGGTAGGTGGATGGCGGCTCTCCATGTGCGCGGATCAATATCGTCGATCCTCGCAAATCTTCCAGGTCGTTGTGAGAAACCGTCTTCAGGCCTTTTCCCTTCATCCGGTCGATTTCCATCGGATTATGAATAATCTCGCCCAAAGAGTACAACGGCTCGCCTCGTTCAAGCTCTTGCTCCGCGATTTCGATGGTGCGAACGACGCCCCAGCAAAATCCTGAATATTTATCAACGGTAACTGTCATCATTTTTTCCTGAGAATTTCGCCGGCCGCCTGCACGATGAACTCGACCTGTTCCTCGATGGAGAGGTTCGAAGTGTCAAGTTCCAGGGCGTCTTCGGCGCGTCGCAACGGACTTGTTTCACGGCTCGAATCCTTGCGGTCCCGTTCGCTGATCTCCCTCACGACTTCATCTTCCCCGATTTCCACGCCACTGCGCCTGAGGTCCTCCTTCCGCCTACGCGCCCTCTCGGCAACATCTGCCACCATGAAGATTTTCAGGTCTGCATCCGGAAAAACCACCGTTCCGATATCGCGTCCTTCCAGAACAACCCCGCCGTTTTCAGCAAGTTTGCGTTGCTGCTGAACCAGCACAGCACGAACGGCCGGATAACTGCTCACCGTGCTGACATGCTGTGTCACCTCCGGCATTCTGATCTCTTCGGTGACGTCCTCCCCCTGAAGGAAGACCCGGTTGCCGTCCTTGCTGCGGGCAAGCACAATATCTGTGTCGCGCGCAACACGGGCGACTTCATCCTCGCGATCAAGGCGTATCCCCTCACGCAGCATTCTGAGCGTCATCGCGCGATACATCGCCCCCGTATCGAGATGCAAATACCCCAGCCGCCGGGCCACCAGCCTCGCGGTGGTACTTTTGCCCGATGCGGCGGGCCCGTCTATTGCAATGACAATCTTTCCGGATTTCGTAATCTTTTGAGCCTTTAATATAGCAAATTTCTGCGTGGGGGGCAAACCAGATAGATCTTCTTCCGTCGAATCGGCTTTTTCTTCCCATTAAAAACCACGTATCTTCCGGCCATGCGAAAGCTCACGCATGATGAGATTTCCAGAAGCAGGTCTGTGGCATCGCCGCCATCACCCGTGCCCCTCACGGCCATTCTGGATAACATCCGCAGTCTTTACAATGTCGGGTCCATGTTTCGGACCGCCGACGGCGCAGGGATCCAGAAGCTTGTCCTTACCGGCTTTACGCCGGTCCCGCCCCGGCGCGAGATTGAAAAGACCGCCCTTGGTGCAACAGCGACAGTTCCGTGGGAGTATGTCCAGGATCCCCTTGAAGCCATCACCGCGCTCAAAGCTTCCGGAACAACCGTGCTCGCTCTCGAGCATACCGACGTCAGCAGGCCGTACACAAACGTCTCGGTCGCCGAGTTTCCACTCTGCATTGTCCTGGGCAATGAATTAACCGGGGTCTCGAACCGGGTTCTTGCAGCATGCGACGGAGCCCTTGAAATCCCCATGGTTGGGGTCAAGCATTCCCTCAACGTTGCTGTGGCATACGGCATCGCGGTATATGAGCTTGTGCGTTGCTGGCGCTCCGCCGGATCACCCATCAAATGACCTTGTGTAGAACTCTTCGCGCTCGCTTGCATGAAGCCGAAGAAGCCCCGCCCGCACAAGCCTCACGAGAATGCGTGACGCCTGGCGAAGGGAAATTCCGGCAAGATCGCTGAATTCTTTGACGGTCACACGTTCATGCTTCAGCAGGTGTTCGAACAGGCTTCTCTCCCACTCGCCGATGGCGATCCGAAGCGGAGGGGCATTCGCATTGCCCGCCTCGAGAATCTGAATCATCTCACGGCTCGCAATGACGGTTTTGTCGTTGATCCGAATCAGTGCCCGGGCCTCTCCATCAGCGCCGTCTTCGTCACGCACAAGATAATGCGGCTTCTCCCCGCTTTCCGGAACCGTCACAACGATGACGTCCTTCCCGTTGTAGGCCACGATATCCACGAGAGGGTCGATCGACGGATCGCAGTACAAACTCCCTGCCGTTTTGATCATCTCGACCTCGGCCTTTTCACTGTCAACGCCGACAACGGACTTGTCGTCGTCCACGCCAAACAGAATCGACCCTCCCTTCGTATTGGCAAAAGCGACGAGGGTCCGGGCTATTTTTTCCGGCGACGATACTTTCCGTTTGAACTCGAGGCGGGCGCCCTCACCCTCCTCGAGAAACGCGTCAATATCTTTTCGGTTCATGCTTGTTCAATTCTTACATGCCGCGGGCGGCCATCCGTTCGAGGATCAACTCGGCCCGGCGTGACACATATCTAGATGAAAAGTCATCCGGGCGGAAACGGCGCGGGCGCGGTATGATTGCGGCCAGCCGGACGGCTTCTTCCCGGGAGAGTTCCGAGACGGGTTTCCCGAAGTATCTGTGCGATGCCGCCCCCACACCGTACACGCCATCGCCCAATTCTATGACGTTGAGATAGATCTCCAGAATTCTCGCTTTCCCCACGTTCCGCTCGAGCCACCACGTCAGCACCCACTCGCGGATTTTCCGGAGCGGATTTTTGGAAGGGGAGAGATAGAGGTTCTTCACCAGCTGCTGTGAGATCGTACTCGCGCCGCGCGCGGCCCGTCCACTGGAAATGTTCTGAAGGATTGATTCTTTCAGCTCATACCAGTCGAATCCGCCATGTCGCCAAAAGGTCCCATCCTCCGCAACAACAACGGCGTTGATAAGGTTGGGGGGGATCTCCCTCAGCGGGACCCACTCGTGGTATTTCCGAAACGGCTTGTTTCTGTCACGGGCTGTCTCCTCGTGTAGTTTCATGAAAGCCGTTTCCGAAGGATTTCGGTGACGAAGCGCCGTCACATCGCCAAGGGGGAGCGTGACGATTTCGTACGTAAACCAGCACGCGGCGATGACGGCGAGAGTGCGAATGGGATGCCGTTTCACGGCCAGAAAGAACCTTGCACTGCCGGGCCCCCGGCCTCCGGAGTTTTCCGGGAAGGGATCGGATGGAGTATCCATGGGAATGTTTAGCAACTCATAGAATTTTTTGTGCGATCCAGGAATTCCTGGAGAAGGATTGCTGCGGAAGCGGCGTCAAGCCTGGAGGTGCGCCGCGCCTTTCGTCCGATTCCGCTCGCCAGACGAAACCGGCCGGCCATGGCAGTCGTGAAGCGCTCATCCCAGCACACAACTTCAATCTCCAGCCGGCGTCTGAATTCCTCCACAAAGAGCTGAACCTCTCTTGCCTTCCCTCCCTGCTCCCCCTTCAGCGTCAGGGGCATCCCCACGACGGCGAGATCAACGTTTTCCTTTCTGATGACTGCAGAAAGCGCCTCCCACACGTTCTCATCATTTTCCACGACAGAATATGCGCTCGCAAGGATCCTGAGCGGATCACTGAGAGCAAGCCCGATTCTCTTCGAGCCGAAATCAACCCCCAGGATGCGTGTCTGTTCTGTTCTGTCACCCAAGGAAACGCTCCACCTCCATGATACCGGGCACCTTTTTGATGCGATCAATGATGTGAAGCAAGTGCTCCGTGTTTTTGACGTACAGGATGATCTGTCCGTCAAACAACGGACCTTTCGAATCCATATTGACGCTACGGATGTTCGTATTCTGGAAGCTTGAAATTGCATGGGTGACGTCTGTCAGAAGCCCCGCGCGGTCCTTCCCCGACACGCGGATCGCTGCAAGGAAGTCGGCTCCATTGGCTTTCGGCCATTCCACCTCGACAACGCGTTCGCTTTCCGCCAGACGAAGGGAAACAATGTTTCTGCAATCCTTACGGTGGATTTTGATCCCTTCACCGATCGTCACGAATCCGACGATCTCATCGCCGGGAATCGGGTTGCAGCATTTTGCGTACTGGTGCATAAAACTGTCGCTCGTGCCGAGGATCGAGATTCCCGACGCGAAGTCACGCGCCGTCGTCACGAACTTTGCAAACAGCGTATCCGGCTCTTCCTTTCGGCCCTTCTCCGCCTGGTCACCCGGGCGACTGCGCACAGCGATCTGCTCAATCAATGCATCTGCGTCAAATCTCTGATTCAGAATGGCCAGATAAAAGTCCTGAAGATTATCGAGCCGCAGCGTGTGAATGAGTTTGTGAAGTTCGTCTTCGCTGGCGCGCACCCTGTGTTTCTTCAGCTTCTTCTCCCACAGGCTCCGGCCCTCTTCTGCCCTCTTCCGTTTTTCCTCCCTGATCCATTTGCGGATCTGCGTCTTTGCCTTGTGCGTGACGACGAACTTCTCCCAGTCCGCGTTCGGCGTCTGGTTCTTCGAAGTGATGATCTCCACCTGGTCTCCACTGCGCAGGAGCGAATTCAGCGGCACGATCCGGCCATTCACCTTGGCCCCTATGCAGTGATAGCCGACGTTGGAGTGGATCTCAAACGCGAAATCCAGCGGGGTAGCGTTGCGCGGAAGGATCTTCAGGTCGCCCTTGGGCGTGAACACGTAAATCTCGTCTTGATAGAGATTCAACTTGAAGCTCTCCATCAGCTCACGCGGCGTTTCCTCGGTCTTCTGCTCAAAGATCTCCCGGACCCAGTTGATCCACCCTTCGAGCTCTTTGTCCAACGTCGACTTGCTCTCTTTGTAAATCCAGTGTGCCGCCACGCCCTTCTCTGCTATTTCGTGCATCGCTTTCGTCCTGATCTGGATCTCTACGAGCTTGCCTTCCGGCCCGACAACGGTTGTATGGAGCGACTGATAGCCGTTCTTCTTTGGAAGCGAGATGTAATCCTTGAACCGTTCCGGAATCGGCTTGTAGAGCTCCGATACCACGCCGTACACCAGGAAGCAATCATTGTTGTCCTGCGTATCGAGGATGAAGCGAACGGCGAACAAATCATAGATTTCGTCGAGCGGCTTGTTCCGCTTTACCATCTTCTGGTAGATCGAGTAGAGGTGTTTCGGCCTTCCCTCGACTTCGTAAACGAGCTCTTCGTTCCTGAGCCGCTTTTTAATCGGCGAGAGGAATTTCCGGATGTAGTGTTCCCGTTCGCGCCTGCGTGATTTAAGCTGTCGCGCGATCTCTTCGTACTCCGGACGGTGAAGGTACTTGAAGCTCAGGTCTTCAAGCTCCCATTTGATCTTTGCGAGTCCGAACCGGTGAGCGAACGGCGTATAGATGTCGAGGGTCTCGCGGGCCAGCCGTTCCTGCTTGTCCTTCGGGAGATATTCGAGCGTCCGCATGTTGTGCAGACGATCGGCAAACTTGATCAGGATGACCCTGATGTCATTGACCATCGAAAGCAGCAGCTTTCGATAGTTCTCCGCCTGGGTGACCTCGTGACTGCGAAAGATGTCGCTGATCTTCGTCGCTCCATCAACGATATCCGCCACTGCTTCTCCGAATTCATCCCGGATGTCGTCGAGATCGATTCTCGTGTCCTCGACGACGTCATGGAGCAAAGCCGCTGCGACCGAAACATCGTCGAGAGGGACCTCCCGGGCGACGACAAGGGCAACCTCGTACGGATGATGAAAATACGGCTCACCCGAAGCGCGGAGGTCGTGTTTGTGCGCCTCCATGCTCATCAGGAACGCTTTCCGGATCAGCTCCTCGTTCACAGTGCGCAGATTGGCACGGCACACGTCGAGAAGCTCATCGAGCTTGCGTTTGTACTGCGTTTCGGTCATTCGCTCAAACATCGCCTGTCATCTCTCTCCTTTCAACACCGTTCGCTCCGGAACCGTTCTTGCTCCCTCATAATATAGACTCAAACCATTGCGATTGTCAACAAAGACTGCCCTCGCTTAGTCGGTCCGCCCCCTCTGGTTGCCTTCCAGAGCCGCCAGGCGCTCGCGCTTTTCCTTCACCCTGTCGGCAAGGTGGCGGGGGAACGATCCCTGGAGCAGGTAACGAATCCGGACGAGATCATCCGGCGACCCTTCCTCCCCCGAATCCCTTCGCAACCGGTAGCGATTCATCAGACAGACTATTTCGTTATACGGATTGGGCCGGGAATCATTCCGTATCGCTTCCAGCAGTCGGTCGTACGCAGTGATCGCCTCTGCCGTTTTTCCCATCTTCTCCAGGGACGTCGCAAGACCCCACAGAAAGAGCCTGTTTTCGGGATACAGCGCAAGCGCCGCTTCGGCGTGTTCTTTTGCCCGTTGATAGTCCTCCCTGTCCAAATAAACAGAAATCAGGGAACTTATGGCCGCAAAGCGGTTGTAAAGCCCATCCCTCGCGCAATGTTCCAGAAGCTCTATCCCTTCGGCTCGGCGGTCCGCAACGAACGGGAGCCACGTCAAGAACTCAATGCGTCTCGTTTTCCAGTAGTAATACGTGCCGAGCCCGGCGTAGGCATCGATCAACAACGAATCCCGATCCAGAGCTTCTTCGAACCGGGATGCCGAAGCCATCGCCTTGATCGCGGCTCCAAGCCAGTCCCCGCTCTGTGCTTTTGCAAGCGCCTCATTCCCAAGCGCGGTGCCCAGAAAATAATACCCCCATGGGGAGTCCGGCTGGTCGCCGATCATCCTCTCCGCCCGGTTCTTCGATGCCTGGATGAGCGAATCAAACTCTCCGCCATTCACCACTTCTTCATAGTCCATTGCCATTGTCTGCAGGACGCCCGCGTCAAGAAGCACGCCGGCCGGGTGATGTGGGAACAATTCGTTGATCATGCGAAACGCCTCGCGTGCATGTCCATAGTCCTGACGCAAGGTCAAGTCGATCCCCCGACGCATGACCGAGTCGATCGTCTCATCAGGGTAGCGTGATGATACGGGTCCTTCCTCGGGAATCACGAAGACGAAGGCTGCTATGACGAACAGGATCCTCATTCATTCGTTCCAAACATTCTGTCGCCTGCATCTCCCAGACCCGGAAGGATGTAGCCGTTGCGGTTCAGCGTTCTGTCCAGCGCGCAGGTGTAGATCTGAATCTCCGGATGGTTCCGGTGAAGGAAACGCACTCCTTGAGGGGCGGCAACAACACTGACGAACCGGATGGAGCGGGCACCGCGGTCCTTGAGATACTGTACTGCTGCGCTCCCGCTTCCTCCGGTGGCAAGCATGGGATCGAGAACGAAGACCGTGGATCGAGCAAGATGCTTCGGGACCTTGAAATAGTAATCGACCGGTTGAAGGGTCTCTTCGTTCCTGTAGAGCCCTATGTGGCCCACGCGTGCATCTGGAATTACCTCAACAAATCCTCCGACCATCCCCAGGCCCGCCCTCAGAATCGGAACAAGCACAATGGGATGGGCAACTGTATATCCCGTTGTTGCCTCGAGGGGTGTTCGAATCTTCGTCCGCCGGAGAAGAAGATCGCGCGTGACTTCGTATGCCATGAGGCTTGAGGTTCTTCGGAGAACGGCCCGAAAAATGTTTCCTCGCGTTCTCCTGTCCCTCAGGATGGAGAGGTCCCGCTTCACCAGCGGATGGTCAATCTGGATCAGGTTTTTCATTGGTCCTCAGAGAATGGTGAAGTCTGTTTCCCGCGATCAGCAGGGGGTCCCACAGCGGACTGAACGGCGGGCTGTAGATCAGGTCGCTCTCGGCCAGGTCTCTGGCTGTCAGGCCATACTGGATCGCAAGCGCGAGGGTATTGGCGCGAAGCACCGCTCCGTCCCCGCCAAAGATGTTGGCGCCCAGAAGACGTCCGCTCTGTCGATCGGCAATTGTGATGACCGACACCCTGGCATTGCCGGGGAAAAACCGTATTCGTGAATTGGACTCAATGCGTGTCTCAACCGGATCGAAGCCCTGCTCCAGAGCTTCTTGGGAACTGAGCCCCACTCTGCCAACTTCCAGAGAGAATACGCGTACGGCAATCGAGCGAAGAGCTCCTTTGAACACGGCTGATCCTCCAGCCGCGTTTTCCCCCGCGACCCTCCCCTGCCGGGCGGCAATTGTTGCAAGAGGGGCGTACATCCACTTGTTTGTAACGAGATTGCGAACCTCACAGCAATCCCCCGCCGCGTAGACGCCATCCACACTTGTGACCTGTCTCTGGTCCGTCAGGATGCCTTTGCGTGATCCAATCTCGATTCCTGCTTCAGAGGCAAGGGCAGACTGCGGCTCCACACCGATGCATACAATGACCAGGTCGGTTTCGAAGGATGCAGTATCTGTTCGAACCCGCGTGACGGTATTGGAGCGCGAGACGTCAAAGCCCCTCACCGTCTCGTTTCCGACAAACTTCACACCATGCGTCTCAAGCTCGAGGGCAACGGCCTCCCGGGCAGGCTCCTCCAATCCTCCCATCGGCAGGGAGTGCCGGTGAATAACCGTACATTGCAAGCCCCTGAGCGTCAGGGCCTCGGCCATTTCCATTCCGATATACCCGCCCCCGATGATCACCGCACGACGCGGGGATTCCCGCAAAATGTACCGTTCGAGCGCTGTGGCGCCGGCAAAGGATTTAATGGTGAAAACGTTGCGCGCTTCAACACCGGCGATTCCAAGCGACCGCGGCCGTGAACCCATCGCCAGGATCAACCGGTCATATCCCAGTTCCGATGTCGTACCCTTCTCAAAGGAGCGAATTTCCAGGATGCGCCGTGTCGGGTGGATCTTCTCGGCACGATGAAGCGTTTTCACCACAACGCCTTTCTCGGTTTCAAACCGTTCCGGGGTGAAGATTACCAAATCGGACATTGCCCGTATCGTTCCTCCGACAGCATAGGGAATCTCGCATATTCCATAGGAGATGGTCTCCTCTGCCTCAAGAAGAATCACCGTAGCCGACGGATCGACGCGTTTTGCTTTTGCCGCCGCGGCGGGGCCGGCGGCCAGGCCTCCAATCACGACTATGGTCCTGTTCATTTTCTCTTGAAGACAAGGGTCAGGGGAACGCCACGAAAGCCGAAGTGATCACGCAAAGTATTTGCGAGAAACCTCCTGTACGATTCGGGGACAAGCGACGGTTCGTTACAGAAAAACGCTACAACGGGGGGATTGGTCTTCAGCTGGGTGACATATTTGATCTTGATCTCCTTCGGCGTCGGAGCCAGTGGCGGGGTCTTTCGAATCGCAGGGAGAAGCACATCGTTCAGGTCGCTGGTACTAACGCGCTTCGAGCGTTCCGACTGCACTTCCAGGGCAGATTCCACGATCTGAACGATCCGCTGTTTTGTGAGCGCGGAAACGAAGAGGATTGGCAAATAATCATGCGTGCCGAGCCTGCTCCTGATCACATCTTCGTAGGCCCGGGCTGTCTTTGAATCCTTTTCCACCAGGTCCCATTTGTTCACAACAATGAATGCCCCGCGCTTCCGCTCCAAAGCCGCCTCGACTATGTGAAGGTCCTGATGATCCACGCCGCGGAGAGCATCGAAAACAACGGCCGCAACATCCGCCCTGTCGAGGGCCTTGAGGGTTCTTAAAGCGCTGTAAAACTCGAGGCTCTCCTTCGTGCGTTTTTTCTTTTTCAGGCCCGCCGTGTCGATCAGAACAATCTCTTCGCCATGGAACTTCAGCACAGAATCAATGGGATCCCTTGTCGTTCCGGGGATGTCGGTCACAACCTGCCTCTGCTTTCCCAGAAGCGCATTCACCAGGGAGGATTTTCCGACATTCGGTTTCCCCACGATGGCCAGTCTCAGACGGGGCTCACGGGCGTTAGGCGATCCGTTTTTCCGGATATCCGAGGTGATGGCATCAAGAAAGTCTCCGATTTGCCGCCCTGCGAGGGCAGACACCGCGATCGGATCGCCAAGTCCAAGTGCATGGAATTCGGCCGCCAGAGGCTCCCTCCGAGCCGAGTCGATCTTGTTTACAACGAGGTGAATCGGCTTTCTCGATTTTCGAAGGATGGAAGCGATGGTACGATCGAGCGGAAGGATCCCCTGCGTTCCATCGACCACGAAGACAATGCGATCTGCTTCGTCAATCGCGATCTCGGCTTGCTCACGAATCGCTTTTTCAAAGACATCCTCCGAATCGGGGACATAGCCACCCGTATCGATCATCGTGAAGCTCTTTCCTGACCACTCTGCCTGACCGTACTTACGATCTCTGGTGACCCCGGGAAGATCATGAACAATGGCTTCCCGCATTCCGAGGATCCTGTTGAACAACGTTGATTTCCCAACGTTGGGACGCCCGATGATAGCGATGACGGTGGAGGAGTCCATTGTACTGCCAAAAATACCCAAAAAAAGAGAGAAATGGAATGACGAGATTCGCGGGAGAGGGGCGTAAACGGAGACTTCCGTTCCCATTGCGAGGGAGATCGTGCCTGGCGCGAACGGAAGCCGGGCAATTTGTCGGGGCGGGGGGATTCGAACCCCCGGCCTCTTGGTCCCGAACCAAGCGCGCTAGCCGGACTGCGCCACGCCCCGTTCGTTGCATCGAAATCTAGTGATTCACTCAAGCAGAGCCGACACAACCTTGCAGAAAATATACCGAAGAATCATTCCAAATGCAAAGAACAGGACCAGTTGGTAGTGTCTTACTTTGGGCATGCGCTTTCTCCCTCTGTGAAACTCACTCTTTTCCTCTTTGGAACTCTGTGTAATTTCACAGAGAACCACAGAGAAGTAACAGAGGGTCACAGAGGACGGCGGCCATCCAATTCAAATTGAGACACTACCGACCAGTTGGTGGTGTCCAGAGGCGACCGAACTGATCGTTCAGCCCTCTTGTTCATACACGGAGAGTACTCGATCCGCGACATGATCGATTCCTTCTTTTGCGGGAATCCAATGGATCCTCCGGTCCCTCCGAAACCACGTCAACTGTCGCTTTGCGAACCTGCGGGTGTTCTTCTGAATCAAGGCAATGGTTGTTGCGAGGTCCTGCCGATGATCAAGGAAGTCGATCATTTCCTTGTACCCGACGGTGTTGAGGGCATTCGTTCGCCTGTCATAACGATCAACAAGCCAGCGCACCTCCTCCACCAACCCCTTCCTGATCATTTCCTGCACGCGTTCATCGATCCGGCCGTACAAGTCTGAACGATCCCATTCCGGGGCAACCTGAACAGCTTCAATCCGATTTGACCGATCCTGCTGTTCGTGGTGGCGAGACAGCGGTATTCCCGTCTCATAGTACACTTCAAGTGCGCGAATGATGCGTCTCGCCTTCGGCTCTCCCTCCATCCGCTTTGCCGTCACCGGATCGACCCTCTCCAGGTCCTGCAGAAGTGAATTCAATCCTTTGGATTCCAGCTGTGTGTTCAGCGCGCGGCGGATTTCCTCGTTTGATCCCGGGCCCTCGAACAGGCCATCCAGCAGTGCACGGATGTAGAGGCCCGACCCCCCTACGACAACAACTGCTTTCCCTCTTTCACGGATTTCACGGATAATGCGGCGCGCATTGCGTCCGTAGAGGCCCGCGCTGTATAGCTCGTCCGGGTCAAGGATATCGATACAGTGGTGGGGAATCTTACGGCGGTCCTCTTCGGATGGCTTGGCGGTACCGACCGTCATGGACCGGTAGATCTGGCGCGAATCTGCCGAAACAATCTCTGCATCGAGGCGTTCCGCGACGGCAAGGGATAAGCTGGTTTTGCCCGATGCCGTCGGACCGACAATGGCGAGGATCTTCTTCACTGGAACCTTCACTCCCTACTTCCCGTTCCATCCCTTCTTCCCGATCAGGGGGACGAACTTGAATCCATAGACTTCCTTGCGATCGAATCCATCGGCAGTCTTCGTAATACTGAACAGTTTTTGCATGTCCAGTCCGCCCACGGGAATAACGAGTTTTCCCCCGTCAGCAAGCTGGTTCAGGAGCGGTTCCGGCACCTCCGGCGCCGCGGCCGTGACGACAATGCGGTCATACGGTGCAAACTCGGACCATCCCACTGTTCCATCGCCACACAACGTCGCGATTCGGTACCCAAGCCGTTCAAACAGCTTTCTGGCCTGAAGAAAAAGATCCATGTGGCGCTCAATGGTGAACACACGGACGCCGAGTTCGGCAAGAATGACTGCCTGGTAACCGGAGCCTGTGCCGATTTCAAGAACCTTTTGGCCTGCTTGCGGATCGAGCTCCTGGGTCATGAACGCCACGGTGTAGGGCTGTGAGATCGTTTGTTGCTTTGCGATGGGGAGAGCGGTATCGTCATATGCCCGGTTGATGAACGGCTCTTTGACAAAGAGGTGTCGTTCCACCTTGCTCATGGCCGCGAGGATCCGTTCATCGGTGATACCTCGCTGCCGAAGCAGAGCAACCATATCCTTGCGCTCTTCGTCAAATCTGGGCATTAGTATTCTCTCAGCAGTGTCTGAACGAACAGTTTCGTGGTTTTCCAGTATGTCATGGAGCTGGATTCTCCGCCATACACGGTTCGCACCGGAATCCAGGCGATGCGGAATCCCAGCCTTGTTGCGCGGATCAACATCTCTGTTTCGGCTTCAAATCCGTCGGATTCCACCTCCACGCGTTCCAGAACCTCCCGGTGGATCAGTCTGTATCCACACTGACTGTCCGCCATTTCGTATCCGGTTCTCACCGACACAAGGAACGATGTCATGGCGTTGGACAGAATGCGCGCAAGGGGCATGCCGGAGCCAAGTTTCTTACGGCGACCCACGATGATCCTTGCGCCGTTCGGCCGGCAGGCGTCAAGAAACTTGGGCACGTCGGCGGGGTCATGCTGAAGATCGGCGTCCATGGTCAGCACAGCCAGCGTGCTCTGGTCGGTCATCGCCGCCGCAAAGCCGGTTTTAAGCGCAGCACCTTTCCCCCTGTTTGCCCCGTGGCGTATCACATGCGCGCCGTGTCCGGCGGCAACGATTGCCGTGTTATCCACGGATCCGTCGTCAACGACAATGATTCTTCGTATTCCCGGGACATTCTTCAAGCGTTGAAGCAGGGGAGGCAAGGTCGCTTCCGCATTGAAAGCAGGAATCAAGACGGTGCAGAACTCAGCCATGATGTTTGACAGCGTCAACAATCCTGGCCACGCGCACCATGGCGCGCACATCATGCACGCGAACAACAGCCGCTCCGTTCATGATGGAAACTGCAACGGCTCCTGCAGTTCCTTCCAGCCGGTCCTCGGGCGGGAGGTCAAGCACCGCGCCGATGAATGACTTGCGGGAGGGTCCGACCAAAACCGGATAGCCAAGTCCGCATATATCCTTTAACCGTCGCAGGAGTTCCAGATTATGCTTCGCGCTCTTTCCGAACCCGATCCCAGGATCCACCAGGATTTGCCGTATGCCTGCATGCTTCGCCTCATTGGCCCTCCGGGCAAGAAAATCCTTTACCTCGGTCACGACGTCATCGTAGCGCGGGTCCTTCTGCATCGTCTTCGGCGTACCCTTCATATGCATGAGAACAACGCCTTCCGCATGCTCGGCGGCGACATGGATCATTTCCGGATCGGCCGTCATCGCGGTGATGTCGTTCACAATCGTGGCTCCCGCCTCAAGCGCTTTCCTGGCCACTACCGCCTTCCAGGTGTCCACCGAAATTGGGAGGGCAACCTTCCCGGCAAGCCCTTCGATGACAGGAAGGATCCTGCGAAGCTCCTCAGCCGCGGGGACGGGATCGGAGCCCGGTCTGCTCGATTCTCCGCCGACATCAAGAAAGTCCGCCCCTTCCTCGGCCATGGCGATGCCGCGGGCAACGGCATTCTCGACGCCGAGGTATCGGCCGCCATCGGAAAAAGAGTCCGGCGTGACATTGAGAATGCCCATGATGAAGGATCGAGTCGAAAAGTCGTACACCTTCCGACCGAATTCATACTTCGATCCGCTGATGGTTCCTTCGGGGGACATTCGGTGGTACAGGAAGGCAAGCGTTGTGAGGGAGAGTCGACAGGATGCCGGGTGACCTGTTTACGGCTCGCTGCACGAGTGATAGAACCCGCATCGGGGGCAAACCAGCTTACACCGCCAGCCCTCGAGCATTGTACCGCAGTTCACGCAATACTGCCAGTAATGTGGTTCCGGCTTGTCGGGAGCAGCTGACGGCTGGGTGTGTGAGGAATCCGTATTCGGCATCATTCGTGTCAGCGATCATGGTACGGAAAATCGCATGCGTTGTCAAGGAACGGATCATTCCCACGCCATCCTTAGGAGCGCGATTCCGACCGCCTTGGTGGCCCATACCATGTTGAAGGGTTCCCGTTCGGTTGTAACAGACGGTATGTCGAGGGACGAATGATAGTAGCGGGAGAAGTCGATCAGTACCGTGTCCGGTGGTCCCTTCCACGCTTTCGAATGCCATCCCTCAGTCTGGGGTATGCGACGAAGCCTGTTCCAGGCCGCGGTGTAGATTGTCACCGACGGAATGAGGACCTCCGGAACATCGAGCCGGGCAAGGTAATCCGGAAGAAAGACATACGAATCGGTTCCACCCTGAGAAGGATTGGTGGTGGCCTCCTGCCAGAATCCCCGTTTGCCGGCATAGTCCTCCCCTACCTCGTTGAGGACTGTAAGGAGCGGCGCGTTATGCGGGATGTCATTGGATTCGAAGTAGAGGCAGTTTCTGGTTTCGCCGGTCCCGATCTGATCGTAATTCAAGACGCCCTTGATGGATCCCAGACGATCGGCCTCAGTCTTCACAAAATGTCCGGCCGATGAGTATTCGCTTCCCCAAATCACAAACTCGATTGTTTTCGTCGGGCGCTGAACAACGCCCGTCCTGATCAGGCGCGCCAGTCCGCGAGCCACTTCGAGCACCCCCGCCACTCCAGAGGCGTTATCGTCTGCCCCTGGCCCCCCCGAATCCGAATCACCGTGTGCGCAAACGATATACCGTCCGTCTCCCGTGCCCCGCAGCCTCCCGATCACGGTCTTTGGCGTGCCCATGGTCGTCCGGGTCGAAGCGCTCAGGACAAGCCGCACCCGGGTTCCGCCGGCCATTTCTTTTTGAAGCGTCGAGCCTGTCCGGAACGAAACATTGTAGAGTGGAATCTCGTTTTGGGTTGATGCGGGGAGAGGCGTGATCAGAGCCCAGTTCGGATACATTGTGGAATCCCCCGGGGCAAACGAGAGGATCGCAATCGCACCTCGTCGCACAAACTCCCTGTACAACTCTTCAGAGACGATTCGGTCGGTCAACAGGACCTTTCCCTCGACTCCGTCTTCCTCCCGGTCTCCATCAGCAAGGATGGCTGTCGTTCGCTCAAGCGTCGGGGAGTATCCCGCAAGCCAGTCATTCCGGATCAGACGCCGCAGGCGGGGCGGATCCACAACCCGAAGGGTCCATCGATGATTGACGGAGACAAGCTTTTCCGGATCGGAACGGACCTCTACCTCGAGTCCGTACCTCTTCATCACGGACGCAACCCAGCGTGCTGATTGATTTCCTGATGGTGTGCCTCCCCATCTGTTCCCCATGGCTGAGAGTGTTTCGACATGCCGTCGCAAGGTGTCCTCCGACACCACGGAGGCAAACCGCCGCTCCGCAGGCGATTGGGAGAAAGACGACAGCAGCGGGATAAGCAACAAGAGAGCAGGAACAACCGTCTTGAGCATCGAATGGGGTCGGGAGGATGAAGAAACAGGGGAAAAAGTACAGAAAAGGAGCGAGAGAATCAAACAACGGGCCGGCTTGCGCCGGCCCGCGGTGCGAGTTACTTGTTCAGGACGTACTTTTTGTAGCGGTTGTTGATCCTTCCCCAATGGAGATTGGCGAGAAAGTTGTCGATGTATTTCCCGCGTTCCGGGCCGTCCTTGTGATAATAAGCATGTTCAAACACATCGCACGAGATCAGGGGAACACCGCCCCAGATTGCCCCGTATTGGTGTTCGTCCACAAGGACATTGAGCAAGCGGCCTGAGTAGAGCCGATCGAAGACAAGCAGACCCCATCCGCTCAGTTTCGCCGAAAGCGCCGTGGCCTTGAAGTCGGCCTTCCAGGCATCGATCGATCCGAACTCCTTCTCAATGGCCGCCTTGACTTCCGCACCGTTAGACGGGTCGCCATTTCCTCCAAGAACCTCCCAATACACGTCGTGAAGCAGAGCGCCCGAGTGATTCCAGGTCAGACGGCGCTTGAGTTCTCCAATGACGCTGAAGTTGCCGTTGGCCGTCGATCGGTCTTCCTTTTCAAGCCCCTTTTCGATGGTATTGAGGGCGGCAACGTATCCTTTGTGATGCTTGTTGTAGTGCCAATCAGATGTTTCCGGGCTCATTACACCCGAGAGGTTTTTCTTCGCATCGTCATCCGAATAGGGTCGCGGGTTAAACTTCCACTCATATGCCATGGCATCTCCTTTCCAGTACATGAAACATGGTATGAAACGCAGGTTGTGGTCAACGGTTTCCGAGTTTTGATGCCCTCCCGTACAGGAGCCACACGGTAATCCAGCCCAGAACCACGACACCCACGAGGTATAGCCAGTGATTTGCCGCCGGAACCGTTGTGTGGGCGTTGAGCATGGTCCAGACGAGCGGAACAGACAAGAATGTATTGTGGCGCGATCTCAGAGCAGCAGCCGGTGCCAACGCGGGATCAGGAGCGGATCCTTCCTTCAGAGCCGTCATGATCTTCCTCTGCGCCGGCCAGATCCGCATCCAGACATTCGCTGCCATGATTGTGCCGAACAGAGCGCCCAAATGGATGTTATACGCCCTGAAGGAGAAGTGCGCCCACTCCACCATGAGGTAGAGAAGCAGGGCGATCAACGCGAGGGCAATTCCTCCAAACAAAAGGCCGTTTTTTGCCAGTCCGGTCCTTGCCAGGAGATCGTAAACGGAGAAGAACAGGAAGGTCACAACAATCATGACGATCGCTCCGGTGGACCAGGCCTCCGTCCCGGCCTCAAACATAAGGCCGCCATGATAGTAGACGAGCCCAAGCAGGAGAAATCCGCTGATCCAGGTGTATGCGGCGCCCCACCGGAACCAATAGAGTGCGCGCGGCTGGAGACCCAGCATGACAGTTTTCCTGACATCACCTTCGAGGGCCGCGAGAAACTGTGCATTGGCAAAATTGAAGAAATAGAGATGACCGATCCACAGGATTCCTGCGGCGACGTGCAACCATCTCAATAGCGATTCGGTAATTTCCATGAGAGCCTCCTTCGACTGGTTCTGGTGGCAACGACTTGCTCTCGCCTCAACCCTCAAAACATGTTCAACTGGAGCTTGGCCGCCTCGCTCATCATCCCCGGATTCCAGGCCGGGTCGAAAACCAGATCGACGCGGACATTCTTGACTCCTTCAACCAGTTGGACGCGGCGTTTCACATCGTTCGCAATCACAGGTCCCATTCCGCATCCCGGCGCCGTAAGGGTCATCCGAACGTAGACATTCGCCTCACCTGGGAGGGAATCGTCAATCGTGACTTCGTATACCAGCCCAAGGTCCACGATGTTGACAGGGATCTCCGGATCGTAACATTCCTTCAAGGCATCCCACACGCGCTCTTCCAGGGGCCGGTCGGAACTCTGTTGCTCGCCGCCGGTCGGATTCTTCTCCGTTGTTTCCTTTCGATGTTCCATCATACTCCAAACGAGTGTCCGCAGCCGCACGTTCTGGCCGCCTGCGGGTTGTTGAACACAAATCCGCGACCGCTCAGGCCGTCCGAGAAATCCAGCGTCGTTCCTGAGAGATAAAACAGGCTTTTGGGGTCGATGTAGACCGTCAACCCTCCGATTTCAAAGATCTCATCTCCCTGCCTTGGTTTCTCATCGAAGGCAAGAACGTATGTCATTCCCGAGCACCCGCCGCCTTTGATGCCCAACCGGAGACCGTGCGTTTCAGGAATCTTGTTCTCAACCTTGATTTTTCTGATTTCCTCGACCGCCCTCTCCGTGATCACCACCGTTTCCGGCGTTCCGGTCTTGACCATTGTGTCCTGAGCCATGATTTCCTCCTCCTATTCCGTCGATACTGCCGTGGTCTGTTTTTCCAGCACGGCCTTCAGCGTGTGCCAGGCAAGGCTTGCACACTTGACCCTTGCCGGGAACTCCGACACTCCCGCGAAGACCGCCATCTTCCCCAGCCCCTCTTCGCTGCCGCTCCCTCCGTGACCTGTCACAAGGTCATGGAATTGGTTGAAGAGACGAAGGGCCTCCTCCTTCGTTTTCTTCTTTACAAGCGCACTCATCACCGAGGCAGAGGCCTTCGAAATCGCACATCCCGATCCGGTGAAGCTCACATCCTCAATTGTGTCCCCATCCATTCTCACATAGATCACATACCGGTCGCCGCATAGCGGATTGTACCCTTCGAGGGAACGATCAGCGTCTTCCATCGCCCGGAAATTCCGCGGATTTTTGTTGTGATCGAGGATCACCTCCTGGTAGAGAGAGCGCAGATCGGACACTTACCCGAACACCTCCTTTACCTTCCGCAGTCCTTCTCCGAGCCGGTCCACTTCCTCGCGTGTGTTATAGATTGCAAAGGAGGCACGAACCGTTGCCGGAATGCTGAACCGTTCCATCACGGGTTGTGCGCAGTGATGGCCAGTTCTCACGGCGATTCCCTCCTGATCGAGGATCGTACCAATATCATGCGGGTGGATGCCCTCCATGATGAACGATACAACGCCGGCTTTCTCGCGCGCCGTGCCGATGATACGCGCCCCTGGGATCCCCGAAACCACCGTGGTACAATATGCCACAAGATCCGCCTCATGCTCCTCCACCGCTCTCCAATCAAGGCCTGACAGATAGCGAATTGCCTCGCCAAGCCCTATCACTCCGGCGATGTTCGGCGTACCTGCCTCGAACCGATGGGGCAGGTCGTTGTACACAGTCTTTTCAAAAGACACGGACTTGATCATGTCACCTCCGCCCTGGTACGGCGTCATGCCGGAGATCACTTCCTCCCTGCCGTAAAGCACTCCAACGCCCGTGGGCCCATACATCTTGTGACCCGAAAATGCATAAAAATCCGCCCCAAGCTCCTGCACATCCACGGGCATGTGGGGAACCGCCTGGGCGCCGTCTACAAGCACAGGGATTCCCCGCTCGCGGGCAAGGGCAACCATCGCTTTTACCGGATTGACGGTACCCAACGCGTTTGACACATGAGCGATGGCAACGAATTTTGTCTTCGGCGTCAGGCGCGCAGCAAACTCCTCAAGCATTACCTCGCCATCGTCGGTGATGGGTACGACGCGGAGCACCGCTCCCGTTCTTCCGCACACGAGCTGCCAGGGTACGATGTTCGAATGATGTTCAAGCGCCGTGATCAGAATCTCGTCCCCGGCTTTGACCGAAGGATGAACGAATGACGAGGCCACCAGATTGATTGCTTCCGTGGTGCCGCGAACAAAAATGATCTCCCGCATGCTTTCGGCATGAATGAAACGACGGACGAGTTCGCGGCTTTTCTCATACGCGGCTGTCGCTTCTTCGCTCAGGCTGTGAACGCCCCGATGAATGTTGGAATTCATCGCTGTGTAGTATTCGTTCATCGCGGTGATCACAGAGGAGGGCTTTTGTGACGTCGCGGCGTTATCGAGATAGGCGAGAGGCTTTCCGTGCACGGTCCGGGCAAGGATCGGAAAATCCGCCCTGATCTTGTTCACATGCAGGCCCTCGCGGGCCGCCGCGGCCGTCTGGTGTTTCATGAGGAAATCCGCCCTTCGTGCAACTTGTCGTGAATGAGCGATTCCAGGCGTTCCCTTAGGCTTTCCACGTGAACGCGATTCACGACATCGGCGGCGAAAGCGAATGTCAGCATGTCCTTCGCCTGCAGGAGATTCAAGCCACGGGATCTGAGATAGAAGATCTGGTCCGGATCGAGCTGGCCCACCGTCGCACCGTGCGTGCATTTGACATCGTCCGCAAAAATCTCCAGCTGGGGCTTGGTATCGATGATTGCATCATCGGATAACAGCAGGGTTTGGTTGGTCTGTTTTGCGTCCGTTTTCTGTGCATCCTTTCGGACGAAGATCTTGCCGTTGAAAACCCCGTGCGCCTTTCCGTCCAGCACGGCCTTGTAGAGCTCGTGGCTTTCGCAGTTCGGCTTTGCATGGTCGATCGCGGTGTGATTGTCAATCAACTGCGTACCGGCGGCCAGCGTCAGGCCGTTCAGGGTGCAAATGCTCTTTTCGCCGTCGAAGACGGTGGTGATGTTGCTGCGGGCGATGGAGCCCCCAACAGCGACAAGGTTCGACGTGACAGTGCTGCCCGCCTGCTGGACAATGTGGGTCCATGAAATATGGTATGCCGAACGGCTTTCGTTCTGCAGCTTGTCGTGCTCGACGATCGCTCCTTCACCCGCCAGCAACTCCGACACCACATTCGTGAAATAGTCGCCGTCGTTCAGGGCGGCATACGTTTCCACGAGCGACACCTGTCCCTCAGCTCCGACAAGGAAAAGGTTCCTGGGCGGAATCAGCGCCTGCGGTTTTCCTGTGGAGAGGAAGAGCATGTGGACAGGTTCAGCAAGCCGAATGCCGTCGGGGACATACACGAACGCTCCGTCGAGCGAAAATGCGGTGTTGAGGGCAACGAAGGAGTTCTCGTCCCCCGGTGCATGGCGGGCGAGTTCGCGCTCCAGAAGCGCCGCGTGCCGCCGTGATGCTTCTGCCAGACTGCACACAATCACACCATCGCGCAACTTTCCGATACTCGACAGTTCCGGTGCGAAGTGCCCGTCGACGAACACAAGACTGTGCCCCTGCGGGATCAGATGGCGTTTCACCGCTGAGGGTGCTATGCGCGCCACCATGCCCGCAGGAACCGGCGTGAACGGCGTCGCGGCCACCGGGGCGATGTTCGTAAACTTCCATTCTTCGTGCCTGGTGGTCGGGAAGCCCATCTCCTTGAACCTGTTCAACGCCTTCTTGCGGAGGGCATGGAACCCCGACTGCGCCTCGCCATTCAGGCTCTTTTCAAAGGCATCAAAGACAGACTGATACCAGGCCGCTTGTTCCGAAATTGACTTCATCGCGCTTCCTCGACCTCCGCTTTCTCCTTCACCCAATCATATCCCTTTTCCTCCAGCTCAAGGGCAAGCTCCTTCGACCCGGATTTGACAATCCGCCCGTCCACCAGTACATGAACATAGTCGGGAACGATGTAGTTCAACAGGCGCTGATAGTGCGTGACAACAATGATTGCGTTGTCTTTTCGCTTCAGCTTGTTCACGCCGTCCGCCACGATCCTCAGCGCATCGATATCAAGTCCCGAGTCGGTTTCATCGAGGATCGCCAGACGGGGCTCCAGAACGGCCATGTGAAAGATCTCGTTTCGTTTCTTCTCACCGCCCGAAAATCCTTCATTCACCGGCCGGTTCAGCAGACTTTCATCCATTTCCACCAACTTCATGCGTTCCTTTACAAGCTGGAGGAACTCGATTGCGTCAAGCTCATCCTGTCCCCGGTGTTTTCTGACCGCGTTCAGGGCAGACTTCAGAAAATACGTATTGCTCACGCCCGGAATCTCGACGGGATATTGAAAAGCCATGAACAATCCTTCCCGTGCCCGTTCCTCCGGGTCCATTTCCAGAAGGTTCTTCCCGTCAAACAGGACTTCCCCTTTTGTCACGTCGTATGTTTCCCGCCCCGCCAGCACCTGGGCGAGCGTGCTTTTGCCCGACCCGTTCGGGCCCATGATGGCATGGACCTCGCCGGCATTCACGCGAAGCGTGACCCCATCGAGGATTTCGTTTCCATTTACTTGCGCGTGCAGATCTTTGATTTCAAGCATTGCAGTTCCTTCGTTCCTTGGTTTGCGACATTCCGTGTTGCGACGGAAAGGCCTTAGCCGACGCTTCCTTCCAGACTTATTCCCAGGAGCTTCTGTGCCTCAACGGCAAATTCCATCGGAAGCTCCCGGAACACCTCTTTGCAGAACCCGTTGACGATCATATTCACCGCATCTTCGGTGGACAGGCCTCGCTGTTTGCAGTAGAAGATCTGGTCTTCACCGATCTTGGACGTGGATGCTTCATGCTCCACGCGCGCGGTATTATTCCTCACCTCGATGTACGGAAACGTATGGGCGCCACACTTGTCGCCCAGAAGCAATGAATCGCACTGAGAAAAATTCCGTGCGTTCGCAGCCCCCTTTTTGATATCCACCAATCCCCGATAGGAGTTCTGGCCGAATCCTGCGGAGATTCCCTTCGACACGATTGTGCTCCTTGTGTTCTTTCCCAGGTGAATCATCTTCGTTCCCGTATCGGCCTGCTGGTGGTTGTTCGTCACAGCCACGGAGTAGAATTCACCGACAGAGTTATCTCCCTGCAGAATGACGCTCGGATATTTCCAGGTAATCGCGGAGCCTGTTTCAACCTGGGTCCAGGAGATCCTCGAATTCCGCCCCATGCATTTTCCCCGCTTCGTCACGAAGTTGTAAATACCGCCTCTTCCCTCGGCATCGCCGGGGTACCAATTCTGGACGGTCGAGTACTTGATGTGCGCGTTCTCCCCCACTGCAATCAGCTCCACCACTGCGGCATGAAGCTGGTTTTCGTCGCGCATCGGGGCTGTACAGCCCTCAAGGTAGCTCACGTACGAGCCCTCCTCGGCGACGATGAGCGTACGCTCAAACTGGCCCGTGTTGGCTGCATTGATGCGGAAGTATGTCGACAGCTCCATGGGGCACCGTACACCCTTTGGGATGTAGCAGAATGACCCGTCGGTGAAGACCGCTGAATTCAGGGTTGCATAGAAGTTATCCGTGTACGGAACCACTGAGCCCAGATACTTGCGCACAAGGTCCGGATGGTCCTGGACGGCTTCGGAGAAAGAGCAGAAGATGATTCCCAGTTCGGCAAGCTTTTCCTTGAACGTCGTAGCGACGGACACGCTGTCGAAGACGGCATCCACGGCCACACCTGCAAGCCGTTCCTGCTCCTGGAGAGAGATGCCAAGCTTTTCATAGGTCTTCAGAAGCTCCGGATCCACCTCTGCAAGGCTCTTCGGCCTCGTTTTCCGTTTTGGAGCCGAGTAATAAATAACGTCCTGATAATCGATGGCATTATATTTCACGTTCGCCCAGCGGGGTTCCTTCATCGTCAGCCAATGACGGTATGCGCGGAGCCGCCATTCCAGCAGCCAGTCGGGCTCATTCTTCTTGAGCGAAATGAAGCGTATGATTTCTTCATTCAGTCCCTTCGGTGCCGAATCGGCGTCGATATCCGTGATGAAACCCCACTTGTACTCGCGATTCGCAAGTTGTTCGATCGTGTTCGTTGCAGTGCTCATGAGAATCCTGACTGTTCTTCCTTCAGCGTCTGCCCAGCCTTCTATGCCTGGGATGTCTGTTGTGTTTGCGATTCCTTCTCTCCGGCAGCGGTCTTTGCCGGATCGTTCTGCCCTGCCGGTTTTTGTGCCGGCGAAGCGCCTTTGACCGGCTGAGATGCGGGTGGTGCCGGTTTCGCCGGTGCGGCAGGCTTCGTGGAAGGTTTTTTGAATTCCGGATACTTCAACACGTAAGCGTGATTGCTGATCCCTTCCAGGATTCCATCCGCCACCCATTCCTCAACGAGACGCTGCGCGAGTGCCTCTGCCTCCGAATACCGTGGCTTTCGCGATTTCCAATCAAGGAAGGCCGATACGCCGTACTGGATGTCCCGGAAAAACACATTCGAAAGGTGGTACAACGAGTAACGCGCTTTGAGAAAGCTCAACAATTCCTTTTTGGATTCCTTGAGGAAGGAATATGTTCCGTTTGTTGCGCGCATCGATCAGATAATCTCCTGGATGGTCATTTGGTCAAAAAGAACATTCAGTGATCGCTGGATCTTTCCCAGCGGACGTCTGATGGTGCAGTTCTCGAAGAGATAGCAGCTATCCGGCCCCTCAACATAACATTCCGCGATCATGGGTTTTTCCTCTTCGATCACGCGTATGATGTGCGAGACCGGCATGTCCTTTGGGGACTTGGCGAGTGAATAGCCGCCGCGGATTCCCTGGAGAGAACTGACAATGCCGGCCCGGGCCAGCTTCTGCAGAACTTTTGCCAGAAGCTCGTACGGAATGTCATACTCCTGAGCCAACTCCTTGGCCGTGAAAACCTGGCCGATAGGTTTCATGGCCATGTGACGGAGGGCTATGAGCCCGTACTCCACTTTTTTCGAGAGCTGCAGCATAAATCCGACTTTATCAGTCGTAGATTAGGGTAAAAAATAATAGGCGCCTGAGCCCTATCGAATTCCTTGAAATATAATCATTTCCAAGGGAATATGTCAAGTATAATTAGGAATAATTCCTAGTATAAAGCTTTTGACATCAACACCCGATTTCCTTAATTTCTCACCGCCCATGGCTATTGTCAGCACCACAAATCTTTCCAAAACATACGGGTCCGGGATTTTCCGCAAGACTCATATCGACGCATTGAGCGGGGTTTCTCTGTCTGTGGAACATGGCCAGATCTTCGGACTCCTTGGACCCAACGGGGCTGGCAAAACGACGTTCATCAAGCTCCTGCTCAGCATAGCCTATCCCACTTCGGGCGAGGCAAGCGTTCTTGGGTATCCGCTCGGTTCCGTGGCTATCCGACAAAACGTTGGCTACTTGCCCGAAAACCATCGCTATCCCCCATTCCTGACTGCTCTGCAAACGCTGGTCCACTTTGGCCGTCTCCACGGAATTCCGCGTCTGCGCTTGCTTGACCGTGCCCGTTCGCTCTTGGCTCTCACAGGCCTCTCTGACTGGGCCAATGTCAAGATCAAAAAGTTTTCCAAAGGCATGCTCCAACGACTTGGCCTCGCACAGGCCCTCCTTGCCGATCCTCCGATCCTTTTCCTTGACGAACCCACCGACGGCGTTGACCCAATCGGCAGGAAGGAAATCCGTGACATCCTTACCTCCCTGCGCCGCGAGGGCAGGACCATTTTCCTCAACTCGCACATGTTATCCGAGGTTGAGGAAATCTCCGATCGCGTAGCGATCCTCAACAAGGGCCGGCTACTGCACGTTGGCAGCGTGCAGGACATCACAGCACACCGTCTCGAGTACGAGATCCATTTGGCCACATCCCCTCCGGCCGACGTCCTGTCAGCCCTTCGGGCTCTTTGCAAACACGTTGAGGTCTCCGGGAATCGTCTTACCGTCCATCTCTCCGACCAGGGCCAGGCACAGGCCGTCCTCGACGCTCTTCGGGCAGCCGGCCTCGTTCTCGAGTCTTTTTCACCAAAGAAATCAAAGTTGGAGGATTATTTTATTCAACTTCTCAAGCCGCGGGAAGAAGCATGAAGGCGCTCTGGCTGTCCGTTTTGACGTTTCGCGAATCCGTCCTCAAAGGAACCCTCGTCTTCTTCTTCATTGTTTCCAATCTTATCCTTCTTTTCTTTCTTGTTGCCCTCGGTGTTTCGGAAGAGGGCGGAACAACCTCTCTCACGCTCTTTGGCAGTATCATATCACCCCGCGGCATTGAAGGATTCAACGCCGTCGAATTCATTCTACGCCAACTCTTCGGTGGATCGACATTTTGGGTCCTTCTCTTCGGCCTCTTTGCCACGGCCGGGCTTGTTCCTTCGATGCTCGAGAAGGGAACTGTCGAGCTGTACCTCAGCAAACCGCTTAGTCGGGCCTCTCTTCTTCTCGCACGTTCCGCCGGAGCCTGTTCCGGCATTATCCTCAATCTCCTCTATTTCGCGATTCTCATCTGGGTCATTTTTGGCATCAAGGCGGCCGTTTGGCACGGCGGTTTTCTCCTCGCCGCCCTTTGTACCATTCCGATCTTCTTTTTCTACTACTCGATTGTGGCGGTGACCGCGCTGATGACGAACAGCACCGGGTTCTCGATCATGTTTGCCCTGATCTACTATTTCTTTTCCAGCGCCCTTGCCGCGAGGGAACAAGTCCTGTATATCTGGTGGGATAACCCTTTCTTTCAGCGGTTTCTTGACGTTCTTTATTATGCGACCCCTCAGATTTCCTCCATGATCGAGTCTGCAAGTGAACTCATCGGCCCGGATTTCATGCGGATGCGAGTCATGGAATCCGCCGGTGGGTTTGATCCCCTCCCGTTCCTCTGGTCTCTCCTCTCCTCATCTCTCCTGTACGCCTTCGCCGCATGGTACTTTGCCCGTAGGGATTACTAGAGTATTCGCGCCATTCCTCGATTTTCAGGAACGATTGCTGGCACGAGGTTGTTTCTTCATCAAAATCTCGTTAGGTTTCTTTCCTGAAACTGAGGGGTATCTCCGTGAACATCGGCATTACATGCTATCCAACGTATGGCGGTAGCGGCGTTGTGGCGACCGAATTGGGGACCGCCCTTGCCGAGCGCGGCCATTCAATCCATTTCATCAGCTACGCTCTGCCCATGAGACTGGGGGATCGATTTCATGAGAACGTCACGTTCCATGAAGTCGAGATCTCGAACTATCCGCTTTTCGATTTTCCGTTGTACACGCTTTCCCTTGCCAGCAAGATGGTGGAAGTTGCCAAATATGAAAAACTGGACGTTTTCCACTGTCATTACGCCATTCCGCACGCAGCCAGTGCATACCTTGCCCGTCAGATCCTTGCCGAACAGCGTGTACGGGTGATCACGACGCTCCATGGCACCGACATTACCCTGGTCGGCCTGGAGCCAGGCTTTTTGCCCGTTGTGAAGTTCAGCATCGAGCAGAGCGATGGCGTCACGGCGGTATCCAGATTTCTTCGGGAAAAAACGATCACAAACTACGGAATCAACAAGGATATTGAGGTTATTCCGAACTTCATCAATACTGAGAAGTATCGAAGGCGGCCGGATTCTGCCCTACGCTCGACCTGCGCCCCGGCTGGTGAAAAAATCCTTGTCCATACGTCGAACTTCCGGGCGGTGAAACGCGTACAGGATGTGATCCGAATCTATGATCAGGTGCGGAGAAAGGTGCCCTCGCGGCTGTTCCTGATTGGCGACGGCCCGGACCGTTCCCAGTGCGAATTGCTTGCCCGCGAGCTTGGCCTTCAGGACTGCGTCCGCTTCTTCGGCAAACAGATCGACTTCGTCAACATCCTTTCCATCGCCGATCTGTTCCTCATGCCAAGCCAGTCTGAGAGCTTCGGTCTGTCGGCTCTCGAAGCCATGGCGTGTGAAGTGCCTGTCATTTCTTCGAGTGTCGGCGGGCTCCCGGAGCTTCAGGTCCACGGCGAGACGGGATTCATTGCGGAATTTGGCGACATCGACCGGATGGCGCGCTATGCCATCGATCTCCTGACAAATCCTGCCAAACACAAATCCTTTGCGCTCGCCGCCCGCAAGCGCGCAATGGATTTCGAATCGGGCAAGATCGTTTCCCTCTACGAACAGTACTACGAGCGGGTTCTCTCCGCCTCCGAGGTTTCCGCGACCCCCTAGTCGCGGGCCACAAACACCAGGCCATGCCGCGTGGCGACAGACACCAGGCCCTCGTAGCCGAATTGCTTGCGGTCTTTGTTGGGCGCGGGTTCAAGATTCTCGCGGCCGACGGTGTTCCCGGATACCCCGCACCGCGTCGATTCCGCAACGACGGCTACGGCGATCAGGGACCGAAGGCTCCCGATCTTTACGGCTTTGATGAACGGCAGAAGAGGTTTGTGATAGGAGAGGCAAAAACAGGCGAGGGAGACTTCGAAACGGATCACGCACTCACGCAGTACAACGTGTTCCTCGATCAGTTTGATCCTGCAACCGGCACTCAGGCGCAACTCTTCGTGATTGTGCCCGCAGACAAGGTTGCAGAATTCAACACCATGATCACGCACTACATTCACCGCGACTACTGGCCGAGCATTGTCGTCGTCAGCGGATCGTCCATGTGACGGCTACCCCGGTCGAAGTCGGGCGAACTTCAGAATCAGATTCTTTACTCCCCCCTCCTCAAATTTCACGATCGCCTTTCGTCCATCGCCGGAGCCATGAACTTCAATCACCGTCCCGCGCCCGAAGGTCTCATGGCGGACCATGGCTCCCCGCCTGATCTCAAGGACTTCCTGGGACTCTGATTCATAGTCCGGCAGGGGGTCTATGGATTCCCTTTGAACGCGCGTCGGCGGCCTCCGCTGGCGTCCATTGCCCCCGGCGTGCACCCTTCCCGCGTATCGTCCCTCCCGAACCTCGACGTTCTCCGTGCCGATCTCGCTCAGGAAGCGGGAAGCCCCCGGCGTTGTCGGCTCGCCGAACCTGTACCTCATGCGTGCATGGCTCAGGTAGAGCTTTTCCTTTGCCCGCGTCATGCCCACGTACGCCAACCTGCGCTCTTCCTCCAGGCCCGGGCGATCAATGGTTGCCGAGTAAAACGGCAGGAGGCCTTCTTCGAGACCGGTGATCATCACCACGGGGAATTCCAGCCCCTTTGACGAGTGAAGGGTCATCAGCGTCACCGCGTTGGCTGTCCCTTCCCACGTGTCCACGTCGGACACCAGCGTCACTTCCTCCAGAAACTGTTCCAACGTCGCACCCTCCCGCTGTTCCTGAAATTCCGTTATTGCTGAGAGAAGCTCCTGGACGTTTTCCCAGCGTGAGATCGACTCGGGCGTCGCTTCGGTTTTGAACATCCGCAAAATGCCGAGTTCGTCGACAAGGGATCGAACGAGCTCGGCAAACGACATTTGCCCCCGCAAATGTTTGTATTTTTCGAGCAGCAACCGGAAATGTCCAAGGCTTGCCCGGGCCCTGTCCGTTAATCCCGGTATTTCGTCAGACATCATGATTGCCTCATAGAGCGTGATGTCTCTCGCCTTCGCATGGGCTGACACCTTCTCCAGCGTTGTTTCACCAATGCCCCGGGGGGGATAGTTGATGATGCGGAGGAGGCTTTCGGCGTCCCTGGGATTGACCAGGAGTCGCATGTAGGCCAGGAGGTCCTTGATTTCCTTTCGTTCGTAAAACCTGACCCCTCCCACGATGACGTAGGGTATTCCGCTACGACGCAATTCGTCTTCAATCGCCCGCGATTGAGCGTTCGTCCGGTACAAAACGGCAATGTCGCGGAGCTGGTGCTTCTGATGGGCTGTTTCCTTTTGCACCATTTGCACCACCGCGTGGCCTTCATCCCGGTCGTCGAGGCATTCGATCACTTCCACCGGCTCTCCCATGCCGTTTTCCGTCCACAGGTTCTTCTGGAGCCTCTCGACGTTATTGCTGATGAGGCGATCAGCCGCCGCAAGGATGGCCCGTGTGGATCGGTAGTTTTGCTCCAACCGGAATGTCTGGCAGTCCGGAAAATCCCTTGAAAAATCGAGGATATTGCGAATATCGGCTCCGCGAAAAGCATAGATGCTCTGCGCATCGTCTCCCACTACGCAGATGTTTCGGAACCGCGCGCTCAGAAGCTTGACCACATGGTACTGTGCCCTGTTGGTGTCCTGAAATTCATCGATCAGAATGAACTTGAACCGGTGCTGGTATCGCTGAAGAACTTCAGGATGTCGCGTGAATAGCTGTGTTGGGCGGACGAGCAGATCGTCGAAATCCATGGCATTGCTTCGCTCAAGATGACGCTCATACATCCGGTACACCTCGGCTGCCTGCTCTTCCACAGCATCGCGTGCCCGTTCTGCATATCCTGCAGGCGTCAGGAGCTGGTTCTTCGCCCCGCTGATCAGCGACCGGAGCAGTTGCGGGGAGGTCTGCTGGGGAGAGATTCCCATGGAAGCCATCACATTCCTGATCGCGTTCAACGAATCATCGGAGTCGTAGATCGTAAACGTCGAAGTGAACCCGATCTTTGTGCTTTCCTTGCGAAGGACGCGGGCAAACATGGAATGGAATGTTCCCATCCACAGCCCGGCTGCCTTCTCCCCTGCCAGGCGGACGATTCGTTCCTTCATTTCTTTCGCCGCCTTGTTTGTAAACGTCAGCGCAAGAATTTCCCCCGGCGGGACCCCGCACGCGATCAGGTGGGCGATCCTGTAGGTGAGGACCCTCGTCTTGCCGCTTCCGGCTCCCGCGATGATCATCACGGGCCCGTTGAGGGCCTTGGCAGCCTCTCGCTGGACAGAATTCAGTTCTTGAAGAAACGTCATCGGAAAGAAGAAATGAACAGAAGGACACCCCTGACCATGGTAGCAAATAATCCGAGGGAAGGCAAGAAGAGCGTTGTCCGTTCTTTCCCTCAAAGATTTTTCCGCTTGACACGAAGAACAAAAAGAACCGCGCGGATTACTCTTCCTCTGCTCTCAATTTTTCCAGCACGGAGAAATCCTCCAGCGTCGTCGTGTCTCCGGTGACAGATCCGCTCGAGGCGATCTCCCGAAGAAGCCTGCGCATGATCTTCCCGCTTCGTGTTTTCGGCAACGCGTCGGTGAACCGGATCTCATCCGGCCTCGCAAGCGCTCCGATTTCCTTTGCCACGTGATCCCGCAGCTGCTCCTTCATCCCCGGATCCGGCGTCCTTCCGCCTTCGAGCGTCACAAACGCGCAGATTGCCGATCCCTTGAGCTCATCAGGCTTGCCGACAACCGCGGCCTCGGCCACGGCGTCGTGGCTCACGAGGGCGCTTTCGATCTCTGCTGTCCCGAGTCGATGGCCGGCCACATTGATCACGTCGTCCACACGACCCATGATCCAGAAATATCCGTCCTCATCCCTGCGCGCACCGTCACCCGTAAAGTACATCCCCTTGATCTCGCTCCAGTACTGTTTCCGGTACCGGTCGGGATCGCCGTAGATCGTTCTCAGCATCGAAGGCCACGGTTTCCGCACCACCAGATAGCCTCCTTTGTTCCTCCCAACCGGTTTTCCGTCCTTCGAAACCACATCGACATCAATCCCGGGAAACGGCAGGGTTGCCGTCCCCGGCTTCAGGGGCGTGGCACCAGGGAGGGGTGTGATCATGATCGCGCCCGTTTCTGTTTGCCACCAGGTATCAACGATCGGACACCTCCCTTTCCCAATGATCCTGTGGTACCACATCCAGGCCTCAGGATTGATTGGCTCGCCCACTGTTCCCAGGAGCCTGAGGGAGGACAGGCTGTGCTTCAGCGGCCATTGCTCACCCCATCGGATGAATGCCCTGATCGCTGTGGGAGCCGTGTAGAAAACCGTTACCGCATAACGATCTACAATACGCCAGAATCTGTCCGGTTCAGGCCAATTTGGCGCTCCTTCGTACATGACCGTCGTCGCGCCATTCGCCAGAGGGCCATAGACCACGTAGGAATGGCCTGTTACCCACCCAATGTCTGCCGTGCACCAATAGGTGTCCGCGTCCTTCAGATCAAACACCCATTTGGTTGTGATATACGTTCCAGTCAGATACCCGGCAGTCGTGTGGAGAACACCCTTCGGCTTCCCCGTACTGCCGCTGGTATAAAGGATGAAGAGGGGATGTTCGGAGTCAAGTTTCTCGGGGGGGCAGTCCGCCTTGGCCGTCTCCATGAGCTCGTCCCACCAATGGTCCCTCCCCGGCTCCATTTCAACCTGCTGGCGTGTCCGTTTGAATACGACGACAGATTCGACTGTGGGCGTCGAGCGAAGGGCTTCATCAACATTCTTCTTCAGCGGCACGATGCCACCCCTCCGAAAGCCGCCGTCTGCCGTGATGACAACCTTGGCCTTTGCGTCGGTGATCCTGTCGATCAGCGCCTGCGAGCTGAACCCCCCGAAAATCACGGAGTGGGTTGCTCCAATGCGCGCGCAGGCCAGCATGCCTATTGCCAGTTCGGGAACCAGCGGCATGTAGAGTACCACGCGGTCCCCTTTGCGGACCCCGAGGCCCTTCAGGACGTTGGCAAACTTCCCCACTTCACGATGGAGATCCTGATACGTCAGAACGCGGGTGTCCCCCGGTTCGCCTTCCCAGATAATCGCAGCCTTGTTCTTTGTCGGCGTGCTCAAATGCCTGTCGATGCAGTTCACCGACACGTTGATCTTTCCGCCCACAAACCATTTCGCAAACGGTGGATTCCACTCGAGCACTCGCTTCCATTTCTTGAACCATGAAAGTTCTGACGCCACTCCCGCCCAGAACTTCTGCGGATTTCGGATCGAGGCGTTGTAGAGCGACTTATAACGCTGAAATGACGGGATCCAGGCCTGGCGTGAGAATTCAGTGGAAGGTTTGAACACCCTTTCTTCCCTTAGAATCGACGTGATATCAGACCCAGGGGTGTTCGCGCGCTTCTTACCCATGAAAACCTCCTTCGTAGGATGGACAAAACGGCGATTGAAGCAGTGGGAGTATAGCCAAAACGGGTACGAAAGGCAAGATTTCCTAGAAGAACGCTTTTGCTTCCGCGCGTGCGGTGTGTACGGGCGACCGACCGCCCTCTGTTCTCCCGGTATACTGGAGCGACACCTGGATGTTTGCGGTAACCCTGTAGTCCGCGGAAAAAAGCCAGAGCAGACTCTTGCCAAACAACCGTCCCCTTGTGAATTCAAACGGATAGGCTCGTCCGCCATTCTGCGACGGTTGCGAAAGAACAGTCTCCTCCCTCGTCACCTCCCCACGCAACTGCCCCTTCCCCGGAAACGCATAGACGCACCGCAAAGATTGATCATTCAGGTCGGCAACCGCGTTATCGCCCCCGAACGAATCCCGCACGTTTTCGACTGAGAACCGGAACCCAATTTCCCATTCCCTCACCGGCCTGTACGAAACATCGGAGCTGAAAGAGAGGGCGCTCAGATCACGGTCTCTTGGCCCCGGCGCCGTTCCGACCACCCTGTCCTTCCTCAGCGCCAGCTCCGTTTCATTCCCGACCTCCGTAACGGGCTGGAACCGCACCCGGACGGATCGCTCTTCCGCCTTACTCCGCTCTGACGACTGCACGAGTTGAACCAGCCCCTTTCGCTCCATGAATCGAAACCGCAGGGAGAACGAAGGATCGAATTCGAACACATGCAGATCCTGCGTGATGATCTGTGACCCCGCAATGGTGTGGAGGGTGTTGCGAAACGTGCCGAGCCGGAGCAACGCAATATTGCCCGTTCGGGGATCGGAGCTTCGCTCCTCCACGCGGGCATATGTTTCCGAGCTCAACGCGGAAAGCCAGGACCATGGGGAGGCGTCTGTGCGGATGAACCGTTGCGGCCGGATCCTGATCCGTCCGCTTGCCTTGACCTCTGCAACGGGATACAATGTTTCTCCGGGAAGGAACACAACGATGTAGTCCCCGTCGAACCTCGTCAATTCAAACTCGTTATCGTCCGGAATCGCGTTTCCGTTCAGGTCACCCAGATAGCGGTAGTTTCCCTCGCCCTGGGGGACACGGACGTACACCCGCTCCAGACGGGCGGACCGCTGATTGGAAAACTCGTAGAACAAATCTGTTTCAATCCCCCGGTTTTCTGGCGAGTGCTGGACTACCGACCTGACCGCAAGCACGTCCGAATCCGCATTTCCCCGGGCGCGAAAAGCCGGCTCAAACCGTGTCTTCTTGGCCGACACGGAGGTCTGTACCCGCAATCCATTCCATTCATTCAGGCGCCAACGAACACTGTGTGCAACGGAAGAAAAGGCAGGATGGAAGGCTCCCGCGAGCGTGCTGTCTTCCTGACGAAACTGCATTTCTGCGGAAATCGTCATTCCAAGGATTGTTCCGCTTTCAACATGCGGAGTCCATTGGCGGAACCTGAAGCTTCCCTCCTGCAAGGAATCTCCTGACAGTCCCTTCAGCGTTCTTTCTTCAACCTCAAAGCGAAGTCCCGGCGAGAGGTTGCCCCACTCCACCGCGGCTTCCCCTCCGTGGCGAAGCCAGTTCGACTGAAGAGACCGGGGCGCGTCACTTGAGGAAATCCGTTCAACACGATATTGCAGGCGGCGAAGCGTGGAATCCGACCATAGCATCTCCCCTGAGAACCGGCTCGACAAAAATCTCTCCGATCGTCGATACGAACCGTATGCTCCGCTGATTCTGAAGGATGATACAGGGCTAATCGACGCCGACGCCTCCCGTATCCGTTCATTCCCCTCCGGGGCGGTATCAAAGTTCCATTTTCTGCCGAATTCGACTTCATTGATCCGATCCGGCGCGACAAAACGGCTACCCTGGTATCTCTCTGAGTACCTGATGTCCATTGATCCAAGGGAAAGGCCGGCAAGGGAGGTTTTTGCAGGATTGTAACGAACCGAGAACCGGTACGCGCCGTCGGTGTTGTCCTGATCATCCACGGCGGAGAGCCGGTTCTGATCGAATCCACTACCGGCAATTTCTCCCGTCAGGCTCAGATCAGCTGCAACGTTGACTTCGGCATTTACGTTGGCAAACTGATGGCGTGAAGGGAGCGGTAGAATGTTCAAGGGCAGATGCGTGCCGCGGCCAAGGCCGGCAAAGCGGAAATGGCCGAGAGTAACCCGCTCGTATCCTGCAGAATCAGGCGGGACAAGCTTCACGGGCGAAAACGTCACCGAATAGACCGCCATCGTGTCGCCGGGGGCATAAACGGCGATGGAATAGTTGTGCCCGTTAAGAACAGTGTCTTTGAGCAGATACGTACCCAGCGGTGCGCCCGTCACCGAGTCGCGGCCTGCAAACCGGATGCCGGGGACGGAGGCTTTCAGAACGTCGTCACCGCTCCTTGCAAGAATTTCACGCTCTTCATCGGAAAGGGTCGATTCAACAGGCGAGGAGGGATCGTCGCCTTCCTGGATGATCAGGGTACTCACTCTCACGGCTTTTCCGGCCGACTCCACCGATCCGTGTGCTGAGAGGAAATTCCGTTCATAGCGTCTGTCCGTGTATTCGAAGTCCACGACGATTCTTGAGGCATTGGTGATGAGCCTCTGGGTGGTGAAAAGGATCTGAGCGGAGGCATAATCAATGGTGTAGTCGTTGATCTCGCCCCGTTTCATCAGCACGCCATCGATGTAGACGCGTTCGGAGCCCGCCACCACAATGATCTGACGTTCTCCCCTCGCTCCCGCCAGCCTGTAGGGTCCCTGGTTTCCTTCTTGACCGCGAAATTCGTTGGTGTGGTACTTCCCGCGTGCTCCTCCGCCCGACACCGAGAACCGTCCGCCGAGAATCCCGCCGAACAGGGAAGAGCTTCGAATGGTGCCCCTGGCCCCCTGAAGCTTTCGCGTGAGGGATCCAAACGATCCACCCTCGCGAGGACCGATCTGCTCGTTGAAGTCCCCCAATGTTGCTTCCGCCGACGGGTGTTTGACTTCAACGAAAACCTTGTCAACTTCCTGCAGGGTTTCCGTCGTTCCTTCCGGCTGTAGCGGCGTGTTTTCATCCGTAAGGACTGCGACAAGGTCCACCTCCCGGGAAAGGGGCCCGGCGAGCTGCATTCTGAAACCGGAACTGAGCGTGAGATCGCGATTTGAGCCGATCGTGAAGCCCCTCGTCAACGATCCGCTCTTTTGCAAGGACGGTGTAAAGAAATCATCAAATCGCAAGGGCTCCCGGGCGGGATGGACAAGCCGGGAACTGCCGCCGACGGAGTCGGCCGGCACGCGAATTGACTTAAGGGCATACTCCTTGCGAAACGTCAGCGGAAGGAACACATAGGATGCCCGGAGAGCATGATGGCTCGTATCGGTCAACCGCGCGTTGCGAAGGGATGGGGTCAACCGGAGTGTCCCATGCCGATAATCAATGAAGTAGTCTTCCCCGCGACGGAGGACTTCGTCATCGAGGAAGACAGAATCACTTTCTGAAACGATGAACTCTCGGGAGAGTTGGAGAAGGGTATCGGCGGGGGTTACAGGGATGATATCCGAATGCCTCGATTGGGCGTAACCCGTGGAGGAGAGGAGAATCAGGGAGAGAGTCGGCAGAAAGCGGCGCACGTGTGAATTCAAGGACGCGGTGACGAGCCATCACAACATGGTATCCTGGTGCAGGGCGCCTCCTGGAAAGTGAAATTCTTTGAGCCAAGTGAAAGGGAGAACCCTCCTTGCGCCCAAGGAGATCTCTCCGCCATCCGCGAAAGCTCTCATCCGTACCGAAGGGGGGCCTCCCCCTTTCTGTGGGAATACCTCGGAGGGGGTCCCTTCCTCGAATAAAACCGTTAGAGGGAAAACCCCATTTGTGCCGAAGGAGAGACTCGAACTCTCACCTGGGGTAAGCCAGACCGGATTTTGAGTCCGGCGCGTCTACCAATTCCGCCACTTCGGCTGAACGTTTATGGAAGCAGAGTGAAGATTGGAGACAACGCTTTTGTGCACCCACCAGGACTCGAACCTGGAACCCACTGATTAAGAGTCAGTTGCTCTACCAATTGAGCCATGGGTGCAGGGGATGGAATTGCCAGTCTCTCAGTGGCTATTTTCAATCGCTCCGATGCAAAGCGGGAATTGAAAAAGCCCTACGGCTGAGGCTGTGGCGGAAGCGCTGGTTGTGTCGAAGGGGGCAACGCACCCTGCGCCGGTGCCTGCGATTGAATGACGCTTTGTTCCTGCCGCTCTCCCCGGGGCAAAACGACCAGATTGATGAAAAGCGCCAGGACCATGAACACGGTGGCAAGAGTGGTCGTAGCCTTGCTGAGAAAATCCGACGTCCTCCGCACGCCAAACACCGTGCCGATGTTTCCCCCCCCGAACGAACCTGCAAGCCCGCCCCCCTTGCTGGCCTGCATCAAAACCACGATGATCAGGAGGATGCCGATCAGGATTTCGATCAGAATGAAAAGCGTGTACATGAGAGCCTCGCTGTGACGGAAAAAATCCCGCGTGGTGGCGGGATTGGACTGTGGAGAATGTACGGAGGATTCATGCGAGATGCAACCCCGGATGGGCGCAGCCCACCTTCCCTAGCAAAAATCGAACCCCCTCAGCTTTCTGTTCAAATCGACGCCCTCCGCGTCGGCCTCATACCGGTTTCCATATCCCAACCAGTTCCAGTTTCTCACAAGAGCCAGCCTCTCCTCCATCTCGAGGTCATTGAAATTGGGAATGGAATTCCTGAATATCGGATGCTTGTCGTACTTTTCCGGATCAACAATCGCAAAGAACCTCTTTTGCTTCACCAATTCAGCGATAACATCAGAGCCCTCGGCGATCCTCCGCTCCAGGATCGCCACGCCATCCCGAAGCCTCAGCCTTTTCGTCCGCACAAACCGCCCTTCATCCACGATCTCAAGCTCAACATGCGGGATGAGCGTCGAAGCCTTCAGGAGAAAATCACAGACGAGAAATGCGTTCCACTCATTGTCCGCGACACGTGTAAATCCGCTGGCAAGACAGTCGTCATAATACCCGCCCCACTTGACGGAAATCAGCCGATCCCGTTCCAACTGACGAATGATCTCCTCCTCCGTCATCCCTTCCTCTTTGAGTTTCCGCTTCCTCTCGCTGATAAGAGACCAGACCGTTGTATCAAGTCCTTCAAATTCCTCCACATTGGGAAAAATCACGTAGCGACGAAATGCGAGCTTGCCGGAGGTCCAGGAAAACTCGCTGTTATACCAGTGCTGGAGCCGGCGGACTTCGTCCCATTCCTCTTCTGTGATGAGGTACTCAGGTTTGCTCGGAATCCTGTAAATAATCCGTCTGCTCATCGTCCGCCCTTCCGTCGCTCCTGGAGTGCATACTTGCCAAGAACATCGAACTCAATATTTACCCGATCGTCTGTCTTCATATCCCGGAATGTTGTGACCTGCAGGGTATGCGGAATGATGGAAATTCCGAATATGCTTCCCTTCACGGCCGCCACGGTCAGACTGACACCATCAACGGCAATCGAGCCGACGGGAACCAGGTACTTTCGCATGCGAGCAGGATATTTGATCCACACAAACCGGCTGCTCAAACGGCGTTCCACGCGAACGACACGCCCCGTTGCATCCACATGCCCAAGCACAAAGTGCCCGCCGAAGCGGGAGCCAGCCAGCAGGGAGCGTTCGAGGTTTACCCGGGATCCCGGACCGACGAATCCCAGATTGGTTTTCCGGAGGGTTTCCTCAACGGCCTGCACGGAGAACACATTTTTCCTCCGCCCCAGGACAGTCAGGCACACTCCGTTCACAGCGATGCTCTCCCCTTTCCTGAGGGAGCGCCCGACCTTTGCCCCCCGAATGTGGAACACCACACTCCTGCCGGAGGGCACGCGCCGAACCACACGACCCACTTCTTCAACCAATCCTGTGAACATATCAGGTTCCCGACATATATTCAAACACCATCCTCGAAACATCCGCGATTGCTTTCTTCCCCTCATCCCGGTCCTGTAAATCGCGGGAGAGAACAACAAGTACATAGCGGCGTCCATCCGGCAATATCACGATTCCCCCGTCATGTTCCACGCCCGAAATGCTTCCCGTCTTGTGCGCCACACGGACTCCCGCCGGGAGCCCGGCCGGGATCAGATCCCTGAATTGTTGCCGCTCTAGGATCTTCATCATCTCGGTCGATCCGGGGACCGATTCCTCTGCAATCGCGCGAAACATCATCAGGAGGTCGAATGCAGTCGTGCGGTTGTTCCACCCCCGCTCGAACGCCTTCAGGTCCTCGACTCCCCGCAAGACCTCGATGGAGTCGGCCCCCAGCGTTCTCATCGTTCGGGTCACCTGAACAGGATTCGCAAGCTCGATGAGAATATTTGTTGCCAGATTGCTGCTCACGGTGATCATATGCTCAATCAGCTGCCGAATCGGTACTCGTCGGCCCATCAGTGCATACGCTGAATCATCACTGTCATCAGTCACGCTCAGACTGTACGGCGATCCGTCCACGATGCTCTTAAAGGAATTCCGGACCTCGATCGAATCATCGAGCGCAATCTCCCCCTTTGCTGTCTTCCTGAACAGTTCGATCATAACCGGAGTTTTCATCGTGCTGGCCGCGTGGAACATTTCGCGCTCATGTATCAGAATGCGCGTGCCCGATTGAAGATCTTCGAATGCCACCGCGTACGTGCCGCGAGACTCCGAGAGCCGTTTCTGAATCCTTGCTTTCAATGCATTGTCTCTCTCCTGAGTGGCAAGAGTCATGACCAAAAGGACAAGCACGTTCATGGAAATTCCAGCCTCCCTTCAATCACTACATCATCGCCGATGCGGCTGACGGTTCTCTCCACCAAACGAATGGGGGTTCTCAGCGTTTGCCCGTTCAAGTCCAAGCCGGTTTTCCCCGACCCAAGAACCAGGGGGGCGATGATCCCATGGAGGCGGTCCACCAGCTTCTCCTCGAGAAACCCTCCGATGGTCGTGCCCCCCCCTTCGATGAGCACCGATGTTATGCCGAGGCCGGCAAGGACCTTGAGGATTACCTCCGCCTTGAGCCTTGGCGGACCGTCAATCCCGAGCACTTGCACTCCCTTGCGTTCCAACATGACCGTCTTCTTCCTGTTCACCTGCATTCGGCGCAACGACGTGAGAACGATTGTCTGAGCCCTCGATGTGCGGAAGACGTTCCTGTTCACAGGAGCCGTAAAGCTTCCATCCAGAACGATCCTCACCGGTTGCCGGCCGCGCACATGTCGTACGGTAAGATCCGGATTATCCTGACGAACCGTCTCAGCCCCCACCATGACGGCGTGGTACCGGGCACGGAGTTCGTGTGCGTACACGCGCGCGGGTATCGAGGAAATCCAGCGTGATTGCCCTGTCCTGTCCGCAATCCGCCCGTCAAGCGTTTGGGCCAGCTTGACCCCGACAAACGGCCTGCCTTTCTCCATGAACCAGAGAAATCTTTCATTCAGCAGTCGGGCCTCCGTGCGGAGCAGGCCCGTTTTCACTGTAATCCCGGATTTACGCAGGATGCGGAATCCGCGCCCGGCGACAAGCGGATTCGGATCTGCGATCGCCGCGACAACCGTTCGGATGCCGGCTCCGATGATGGCGTCCGTGCAGGGGGGCGTTTTCCCCCTGTGGACACAAGGCTCAAGGTTCACATACAGTGTTGCGCCCTTTGCTTTCCTTCCGGCCTGTTTGAGCGCGACGACTTCAGCGTGCGGGCCGCCGAAGGCCGGATGGTAACCCTCACCCACGATCCTTCCGTCTTTCACGATGAGGCAGCCGACAATCGGATTGGGGGTGGTCCAGCGGGCTCCCCGTCGGGCAAGCTCGAAGCAACGTACCATGTAATCGATCTCGCGGGTCTTCATGCCCATCGTATCTTCAGCCGTGTACCGATATCCCAGCCGAGAACCTTCGCCGCACTCCCGTCTCGTACGGCGATCTCCACCAGATCGCTGCTTCCAATCATAAGGCAGGGTGTCCGGCGCGGGGCCTCTCCATACGTCCGCGTCCACGTTGTCACCCGCCTCCTTCCAGCCTCCAAACCCTTGAGCACTCCGGCGTTGTCAATCCTGATATCGGTCACGATGTTGCCGAACCGGTCAACATGCAGAACCGTGCCTCGTTCTGAAGATCGCGATCGAACAAACGCGTGTTGCGGCCGGGATGGAGCAATTCGTGTGCCGAATTTCCCCGCAGGTACGCCATTCATCAGATGTGAAGCCACTGGTGCGAAAACGTCGCGACCATGAAACGTTCTGGACACCGTCGGCAACACATAGCGCGAATCGGTCACGGCCACGTCAATGCAGAGTTCAGGATGTTCATCAGACAGAACCATGTCGAGCAATCCATTTTCGGGGGCCAGGAAGAAACGTCCGGCGGCTTTCACCAGGATGATCCTGCGAGCCGTACCCACACCCGGATCCACAACTGCGACAAAAACGGTGTCGTGTGGGAAGAATCTGTATGCGCTCCAAAGAAGAAATGCCCCTTGGGCCACGTGTTGGGGGCGAACGTTGTGACTCAGGTCAATCACCGGCGCGCGGGGAGCGATCGATGCGATCACGCCCTTCATCGTGCCGACGTACTGATCCTCATACCCAAAATCCGTAAGCAAGACGATGGGAGAAGGCGGACGGGTGGACATCAAGCGCCGGAGGACAGACATCAGGACCGCCGACCATGTGGAAAGTGCTTATGACTGCAGGCGCACGCTCTTGCCGGTTTTGGCGGACGCATAAATGGCATCAACGATCTTCATCCGATGCACGGCGTCGTCGGCGCTTGAGATGACCGGATGGAGGCCCCTCAGCGACCCTATCCAATGCCGGAGCTCATTCTCGTATGACTTCCGATAGAGGGTTTGCGGGGTGTCATGCGATGCAGGCGCGACATTCACGAGGCTTCCGTGCATCTTCTTGAGAATTCTGAACGGATTCAGCGATCCGCTGCCCTCCGTTCCAAAAACATCACAGTAGAAGAAATCCTGTTCCGTCTCGAACGACCAGCTTGATTCGATGGTGATCGTGGAACCGTTCTTCATCTTGATAAAGACGATCGATGAATCTTCCACTCCTTTGGTATTGTGGGAGTAGTTCGCGGCGATGACTTCTTTTGCTTCAGGATAGCCCATCATCCAGAATGCCAGGTCAAACATCACGATCCCCAAATCGAGGACCACGCCTCCCCCCGATTTCTCTTTTCGCGTAAGCCAGGGATTGGCAGTCTCGAGCTTCCTGAGCCATCCTGCCTTCGCATAGTAGACCTTGCCCAGCTCCTTTTCTTCAATGAAGCTCTTCAGGATCATGGAGTCCGGTCGAAACCGGTTGTTCATTCCCACCATGACCTTGCGTCCGGCCTTCTTTGCCGCCTGCGCAATGTCGATCGCCTCTTTTTGCGTTCGTGCGAGGGGTTTTTCCACCAGCAGGTCCTTGCCGGCCTCCAACGCTGCCAGAGCTACTTCCCTGTGGGTAAAGGTTGACGTGCACACGTCAACCCCGACGATATCCGTCTCACGCGCGAGCATCTCTTCATAGTCCGAATACGCCCGGCGAATATTGTATTTCTTCGCCACGAATTCGGCCTTGCCGCGATCGAGATCGCATACGGCCAGGATCTCGGCATCCTGCACTTTGCTCAGAATGGGCAGATGGATGGTCTGGGCGATTGTCCCGAGCCCGACAATGCCGATGCGGGTTCGTTCCATTATGGTCAGGTCGTTACGAGTTCGAAAGCGGAAAGTCCCTTGCGGGATGAGAGAAATGAGCGGGCAATTTCTGCAATTCCCTGACCGTCGAGCTTGTGGAGATGGTGCAGTTCCTCCGGGGTTCCGTGGTCGACAAAGGCATCAGGAAGGCCGTGAAGACGCACTGCAATGCCGTGGATCTGTTGTTTGCTGAGAGATTCCAGCACCGCCGATCCCAAACCGCCGTGGATCGTATTATCTTCCACGGTCATGATCGAATCGAAGCGGGAGGCGAGATCGCGGACCAATTCATCATCGAGTGGTTTGACAAACCGCATGTTGGCAACTTCGGCCTCGAGCCCGTCCGCCGCCAGCAATTCCGCCGCCCGCAGGGAAGAGGGAACCATGTTGCCTATGGCCAGGATCGCGATATCCCTTCCTCGCCTGACAATCTCGCCTTTGCCGATATCAAGCCGGCGAAACTCCTTGCGCAGAGGTACTCCCAACGCATTTCCTCTCGGATATCTGAGCGCGATCGGTCCGTTCTTGTACTCTACTGCCGTATACAACATGTCCCGAAGCTCCTGCTCATCCTTCGGTGCCATGACAACCATTCCCTGAATGCATCTCAGGTATGAAAGATCCAGTGCCCCATGATGCGTGGGGCCATCTGCGCCGACCAGACCGCCCCGATCGAGCACGAACACAACATGCAGGCCCTGGAGCGCAACATCGTGCACAACCTGGTCGAACGCGCGTTGGAGAAACGTTGAGTATATGGCCGCGACCGGAATGTATCCCTCCGTAGCCATTCCCGCGGCAAATGTAACACCGTGTTGTTCCGCAATTCCCACGTCGAAGAAGCGCTCAGGCATCTCTTTCTGAAGAAACGTCAATCCCGTTCCATCGGGCATCGCCGCGGTGATGCCGACAACCTTTGGATTCATTTTGCAGATCTCCACCATCGCCTGGCCGAAGATCTTTGTATAAGACGGCGCCTCATTTGGGGTCTTGTGCATGACGCCCGTAATCTTGTCGAACGGTGTGACGCCATGGAGACGTGTCGCCTCCTTCTCGGCAGGAGGATATCCCTTGCCTTTCTGTGTTATCGTGTGCAGAAGGATCGGGCCTTTCAGGTCCTTCACATGCCGCAGGATTTCAACGAGTTTGACCACGTTGTGCCCGTTGAACGGACCGAAATACCTGAACCCCAGGGCTTCAAAGAGCATCCCGGGTGTTACGACGGCCTTGACGCCTTTCTCGAGTTTCTGTGCAACGACCCTCAGGCGATCACCGAAATTGTCAAGCTTGCCGGTCAGATCCCACACGTTGGCTTTGAATTTATTGTAGGTGGGATGCGTCAACACTTCGGAGAAGTAATCGTGCAGGGACCAGAGCGTGGGATTCAGCGAGGACAGCGAAACCATCTGGTTGTCATTCAGGACCACGATCATGTCCTTCTTCAGGAGGCCGGCGTTATTCATGGCTTCATAGGCCATGCCACCGGTGAGTGATCCGTCCCCCACGATGGCCACGACTTTGAATTCCTTGGCGGCGAGGTCCCGTGCGACTGTGATTCCAAGCGCTGCAGAAATGGCCGTGCTTGCATGCCCTGCACCAAAAATGTCGTATTCGCTCTCGGAGCGCTTCAGAAAACCGCTCAATCCTCCCAATTGGCGGATGGTGTGCATCCGATCCTTTCGCCCGGTAAGGATCTTATGGGGATATGCCTGATGTCCGGTATCCCAGACAAGCTTGTCTTCCGGGGTGTTAAACACATAGTGAAGAGCGACCGCAAGCTCCACGGCTCCCAAACCGGCGCCGAAGTGTCCGCCGGTTTTCGAAACACAGTCGATCAGAAATTCCCGCACTTCAGCACACACTGCCCGGAGGCTCTTGAGCTCCAGCCTCCGCAAATCGGCCGGCGAGCCGATGGTATCGAGAATCGGGTACTGCGACGAGTTCATGGGTTGCTGCCTCTATTCGAGATCAGTTACTTCAAATTGTCCATCCGCGGCCTTTGCAAGCTTCTTGAAGCGGGCCTCAGCTCCCTTGAGCGTCGAGGTGCAGTACCGGGAAAGTTGGAGTCCCTCCTCATACAAATCGATTGCCCGTTCCAGAGGAGTCTCTTCATCCTCCAGAAGCCTGACGATTTCCTCGAGGCGTTTCATGGCCGATTCAAACGTAAGCTGGGAAGGCTTTCGAGCCGTCATTTCCCTACCTTCACATTCACCGTGTCGTCGTGGAACTGGATCTCGGCACCCTCGCCCTCGGCAAGCTCCCTGGCACGGGTAACGACACGTCCGTTTTTCCGCACAAGCGCGTACCCCCGACGAAGAACGTTCTGCGGACTAAGAGCTTCAAGCTGCTGTTGGAGAGAGACGTGGCGATTGACAGCGGATTCGAGGGCATGCCCCGTTGAGAGCGACAAACTCCGGTCCAGCTCATCCAGGCGTTGAACATACTGCCGAAGCAGGTCCCTTGGCCTGTTGAACGTATAACTGGTTATCAAACGCTGTATCCGATCCCCAAGGAAATCAATGCGATCCTGTATTCGCTCCTTGAGAGTATAGCAAATGTTGCTCAGAATATCAACGAGTTCGGTGCGGTCACGGATAACAAGTTCTGCGGCTGCCGACGGCGTGGGGGCCCGCAGATCAGCGACAAAATCTGCAATGCTGTAGTCGATCTCGTGGCCTACCGCGCTGATGACCGGGATGTCTGATTCGGCAATCGCCCGCGCCACGACCTCCTCGTTGAATGCCCATAGATCTTCCAACGAACCGCCCCCGCGTCCCACAATCAACACATCAACTCCGCCAAAAGCATTCATGTCCCGGATCGCCCCGGCAATTTCCTCGGCGGCCCCCGGTCCTTGCACTCTGACCGGTGCGACGATCACTTCGAGCGAGGGAAATCTCCGCGAGAGAACACTCCGGATATCCTGGATCGCGGCACCTGTCGGAGAGGTGACAAGGCCGATCCTTTGAGGAAACTGAGGCAGCGGCTTCTTGCGGCTCTGGTCAAACAGCCCCTCGGCCGCCAATTTCCGCTTCAGCTTCTCGAAGGCAAGCTGAAGTTCACCGAGACCGACGGGAAGGATCTGCTGAACCTCGATCTGATAGACCCCCCGCGGCTGATAGACCGTCAGAGGCCCCCGCACTTGCGCTTTCATTCCGTCTTCCGGCAGGACCGAAACGATTTCTGCACGACTGCGCCATAAAACGGCGGCCAGCTGTGCATTCTCATCCTTGAGCGTGAAGTACCAATGACCCGACGAATGTCGGCGACAGTTGGAAACTTCGCCCACGACCCAGACGTTGGGGTAGGCAGACTCCAGAGCCTGTTTCACCAGGCGCGTGATCTCGGTGACGGAGTACGGCCGGCGTTCTGCTGGTCGGAAATCAAAAAGCATGACGACAAAGTAGGAAGAGATGGAATCAGATTCAATGACGAGGGGTTTTCGTTTGGTTCTTCACCGCAGGATTGGTATATTGAGCCATTTCATTTCGGGATGATTATTGCATGACCGACATTCTGGCCATTGGAGCCCATCCGGATGATCTTGAGCTCTCCTGCGGTGCCACGCTTGCCAAGCTTATTCAACGCGGCCATTCGGTGGTTCTCGCCGATCTCACCAGGGGGGAACTCGGGACCCGCGGAACAGCCGAAATCAGACTGCGCGAAGCATCCAAAGCCGCGGAAATCCTCGGCGTCAGGGACCGCAGGAACCTTCTTTTGCCCGATGGGAATCTTGAAAAGACTCAAACGAACGTCAGAACAGTCATAGCGCTCATACGCGATGTCAAGCCGCGGATGATGATCATTCCCCACTCCTTCGACCGCCATCCGGACCATTCTCACGCCCACACCTTGTGCAGAGAAGCCTGGTTCTATTCCGGACTCGCAAAGATCCCCACAGAACTCAACGGCAAACAACAGGCGCCCCACAGGCCGGACATCTGGTTTGAGTTCATGCAATGGCATGAGTTTGAACCCTCGATCATTGTCGACGTCTCGGAGACGTGGGAGATCAAAATGATGGCTGTGAGAGCCTATGAATCCCAGCTCCATAGCCCAAAGGCCGACGAGCCCGAGACCAAACTCAGTTCACCTCAATTCCTTGACCTTGTCGAAGCCCGGGGGCGGGCGTATGGCGAAAAGATCGGGGTCCGCTACGGGGAGCCGTTCCGAAGCCCCGCCCCGCTCGGAGTCCACGACTTGTTCCATCTTGTTCATACGCGGGCGTGATTCTCTTTTTTCGGAACTTTCTTCTCATTCTTGCGTAAGAATTCCGGGGACTTGAATTGCAGAAGGATTTTTTGTAGGTTTTTCATGGCCCGATTGTTGAGGCCCCGATCGCCAGTGATGGAATCACAACGGACAAAGGCAATTTCGCTTATTCTCCTCGCCGCGCTGACGCTGTTCAATGTGGGCGTACCGGTCTATTTGTACCTGTGCCCCATGATGGACTATGACAATCCTGTGTGCGCGATGTCTCCGGCAGAGGCCAACGGCCCCTCTCTGACTTCGATCACGCCTGATTGTTGCGCGAAGTACCTGGTTGCTGAACGAAAGACGACACCGTTTCTCAAAAGCGACGTCCATCAGCCCGATGTCGAACGGCTTCAGGTGGCGATACCTGATATTGCCGAGCCCACCCTCCCAGGCTCCGTCGTTGCCGTTGGACTCCGCACCAGCAGTCCCCGCTCCGTTACTTCCCCCCCACTCCACATCCTTCACAGCACCTTTCTTCTGTAATCGGTTCTCCTGAACGTTTCCTTCCCCGTCGTGGGGAGTAGTGTTTCTACTTTCATCAGGAGAACCCATGGTTCGACATTTCTTTCTCGTCCTCTTGCTTTTCCTCCCCTCCATGCTGGAGGCGCAGGAAGAGACCGAAGATTTGCAGTTCATGATCATTGAGGCGCTCTCACGTAATCCCGAGATTTCCGCCGAGCTTTCAAAGATGACCGCCGCAGAGGCGCGTGTACCCCAGGCCGGTGCCCTTGATGATGCCGAGATCCGATTCATGAAAAAGGAAATGCCCGGCTTCTCGGCCCAACAGGCAATGGCAACGTCGCTGGAATTCATGCAGATGGTGAGATTCCCGACAAAACTGAGCGTTCAATCGCGCATTGCCTCGGTTCAAGCGGAACACGCTCACCATGAGCACCTGGAAACCGTGGTTTCCGTCATCCGCCGTTTGAAATCGGCCTGGGCATCGCTTTGGTTTGCAAGGGCCGCGATTGAGATCAACCGTGAGGAACAGGAAATCCTTGAAAGCATTGCGGCAGTCTCCACGACTCAATACGCCGTTGGAAATGTGCCACAATCTGAAGTACTCAGGGCCGGGATCGAGTGGGCGCGTGCAAAGGCTGATGCCGCCAAGTGGAGCCAGCGCGAGGCGACTGCATCGAGCATGCTTCGTGCTCTTCTCGACCGGTCGCCGTCGGCGGCAATCGGAGAAGTCGATCTGCCTCCTCTCACACCGATTTCGGTCTCCTTGGAAGACCTTCTTCTGTTCGCCCTGCAAAACAGGCCCATGCTTGTCCACGACTCGCTCAGTGTCACGGAAACATCACTGATGGTCAGCAAGGCAAAACAGGAATATCTGCCCGACCTGTCCCTCTCGGTCGAATACATGGATTTCGCCGTACCCCCCCGCTCACGATGGACTGTTTCCGCAGGCATCACGCTCCCTTTCATGCCGTGGACGCTCGGAAAGGCGTCCGCACGCGTCGAAGAGAGCCAGGCAGAGCAATCCCGCAAAGAAGCTCTCTTCAGGGCATCGAAGAACCGAGTCATTGCGGAGATTCATGACGCTTATGCCCGACAGTCGGCCGCTTACATCCTGGCTCATGCGTATGAGGCCGAACTCGTACCACGTGCCCGGCAATCGTTTCAGACGACACTTTCAGAATATCAATCGGGACGCTCATCATACCTCACGCTGATGGACAGTTATAGAACTTACCAGGACGTGCGCATGGCAGCGGCAATGTCCCGCATGGACTATGCACAAGCACTCGCAGACTTGGAATTCCAGACAGGCGTGATGGACCTTTCGGCCGTTCCGACCCGCACACAGGAGACCAAACAATGAAGACTTTGACTTTCCTTCTTCTCGTTGCCAGCCTCGCCATCGGAACCGGATGTTCAGGCCGGGAGGATCAGCACCCTGATGCCTCTCAAGAGGCCGAGGCTGAACGTGAAGTTTACACCTGCCCCATGCATCCCTCTGTACAGAGCGACCGCCCGGGTGCTTGTCCGGTATGCGGAATGGCGCTCGTAAAGAAGACCGTCCAGCAGGAGGTTTCCAGGGACGATCTGGCAAGCCTTGGCGCCCTCGCCCTTTCGCCCACCCAGCGAGTTCTGGCCAATATTGCAACCGAACCGGTGCGGCGCCGGGCGATCGTGAAGAAGATCTCTGCGGCGGGTTTCCTCGAAGCCGCAGAACCCTTACGCGCACTGGTCACTGCCCGTTTCCGGGGCAGAGTGGAACATCTGTACGTTTCCTTTCAGGGGGAACGTGTCGCCAAAGGTGCGCCATTGTTCGATTTGTACAGTCCCGAACTCGTCTCAGCTCAACAAGAGTATCTGCTTGCCTACCGCTCCCCCACGCTTCAGGCATCCACCAGCTTTAATCCTTCGGACTTCCGCCGTTCCATTGAAGACCGGTTGCGGCTCCACTACGGCATGACGGAAGCCCAGCTCACCGAGCTTTCCCTCAGCGGAACGCCCCGCACATCGGTTACATTTCATGCCCCCATGGGCGGCACGGTCTTGCGGAAAGAGGTCGTCGAGGGACAGTACGTTGATGAGGGAACCGTGCTCTACGAAGTTGCCGATCTTTCGCTCGTTTGGGTCTATTTTGACGTGTACGAACAGGATCTGGCGCATGTCCGGGTGGGGCAGAAAACCTTGTTCACGGTTGAAGCTTTTCCGGGGTGGACCTTTGAGGGGTTGGTGGATTTCGTGGAGCCCATGGTTCAGCCCGAGACGCGGACTGTCAGAGTTCGTGTCAAGGTTCCTAACAAGGAGGCACGGTTGAAGCCGGGGATGTTTGCCACGGGCGAGATCAGCGCGACCCTTGAGCCGGCGCTTGTCGTTCCTCTGTCTGCTTTGCTCTCGATGGGGCGGTCTCATGTCGTCTGGGTTGAGGTCGGCGAGAACGCCTTTGAGCCGCGAAAGGTGGAAATCGGAACAAGGACGGATGACGGTGTGCAGATCCTCGCGGGTCTCCGCGAAGGAGAACGGATCGCCGTGACAGGAGGCTATCTGCTGGATTCTGAAAGCACCCTCCGCGCCCCTTCTGCTCCTTCACCGCACGCCGGGCACCAGATGCCGACGTCGGGGAGCAACGCTTCCGCCAGGGAACCCATCATCCATGTTGAGGGTGCCTATCATCCCGATACGGTACATGTCGCGTCGGGACGCGTCCGGCTGACATTTTTCAGAAACGAAACATCATCCTGTACCAACGAAATCGTGATCCCCGAGTTCGGGGTGCGTTCCACTCTCGCCGCCTTCGATACGACCGTTGTCGAATTTGAAGCACGACGAAAGGGTTCCTTCATGTTCAGCTGCGGAATGGACATGCTCCATGGCGTACTGATTGTGGAATGAGGAAGGACTCTTGCCATGATTGAACGAATTATTGAATTCAGCGCACGAAACAAGTTCCTGATCATTCTTGCGTACGTCATCGTTGTGGGGGCCGGGATCTGGGCTGTTCACGAGACCCCTCTTGATGCGATCCCGGACTTGTCAGAGAATCAGGTCATTGTCTTCACAGAATGGATGGGACGCGCACCGCAATTGGTCGAGGATCAGATCACGTTTCCTCTTGTCACGGCTCTCCAGGGAGTGCCGGAAGTACAGGCCATCAGGGCCCAATCCATGTTCGGCATGTCCTTCATCTATATGATCTTTCAAGAAAGGACCGATCCCTATTGGGCGAGAAGCCGTGTCCTCGAAAAGCTTTCCACCGTCCAGTCGTCCCTCCCCGCCGGTGCCCGGGTACAACTCGGCCCCGACGGCACGGGAGTTGGCCATGTCTACTGGTACACCGTGGAGGGCGACCTTGATCTTGGGACTTTGCGCGCGATTCAGGACTGGTACATCAAACTCAACCTCCAGGGGGTACCCGGCGTTGCAGAAGTTGCCTCGATTGGAGGATATGTCAGGCAGTATCAGATTGACGTCGATCCCATCAAGATGAAAGCGCATGCGGTTTCGCTTGCGGACATCCGTACTGCCGTCATGCGATCGAACAATGATGTCGGCGGAAAGATTCTCGAGATTTCCGACGCGGAATACTTCGTCCGGGGACAAGGATACATCTCCGCCCTCTCCGACATTGAAAACATCGTCGTGGCGACGAGGAGAACCGGTACTCCGGTGTTTCTCAAGAACGTCGCAACCGTACAGTTGGGCGGGGACATTCGCAGGGGCTCGCTTGAAAAGAACGGCCAGGGCCAGGTCGTCGGCGGGATAGTCGTTATGCGATACGGCGAGAACGCCAACGATGTTATTCAACGCGTCAAGGAGCGGCTTGAAACCATACGATCAGGCCTTCCTCCGGGCGTGACGATCAGAATGGCGTATGACCGGAGCGACCTGATTATGGCTTCGGTCCAAACGCTCCGTAACGCCCTTACCGAAGAAGCCCTTGTCGTCAGCCTCGTCGTTCTGATCTTTCTTCTGCATGTGCGGAGTGTCGTCAGAGTCATCATCGAAATCCCCATTGCCGTCCTGATCGCGTTTCTTTGCATGAAGGTGTTCGGCATCACCTCCAATATCATGTCCCTTGGCGGCATTGCGATTGCCATCGGCGTGATTGTGGATGCTTCGATCGTCCTGGTGGAGAACGCCTATCGAAACGTCGCCCGCGCACAGCACGAACAAGGGGCCCTGACGACGAAAGATTACACGGATATTTCGATCCGATCGGCGAAGCAGGTGGGCCCGGCGATCTTCTATTCCGTGGGAATCATGGTGGTATCCTTTCTTCCGGTGTTCCTCCTTGAGGGCCAGGAGGGAAAACTGTTCCGGCCCCTGGCCTTTACGAAGACCTTCGTCCTCATCGGATCGGCCATCATTGCGATCACGCTCGTGCCCATGCTCATGACCATGCTGACGAGAGGAAAATTCCGCAGGGAAGAGCAGAACCCGATCACACGATTTCTCCACAAACTCTATGCACCCGTGATCCGTTGGGTTCTCCGGTGGCGCAAGACGACGCTCGCCATCAATCTCGCGGCTTTGGTCATTACGGTTCCGCTTCTCATGAACATGGGCTCCGAATTCATGCCTCCGCTTGATGAGGGAAGTCTTCTCTTCATGCCTGTCACGCTTCCTTCGGCTTCCATCACAGAAGTCAATCGGATCATGCAGGTTCAGGACGCCATCATCAGGTCGGTTCCGGAGGTCGAACTTGTTCTCGGGAAGGCCGGAAAGGCCGAGACCGCGACTGACCCCGCCCCTGTGAGCATGATCGAGACGATCATTCTTTTGAAACCGAAAGATCAATGGCGGCCGGGGATTACCAAGAATGATATTATTGCCGAGCTGGACGCAAAGCTGCAGATTCCGGGTGTTCGCAACGGATGGACCCAACCGATCATCAACAGAATCAACATGCTTTCCACGGGAGTCCGTACAGATCTCGGCATCAAGATCTTTGGTCCGGACCTCGACACCCTTGAGCGGCTTGCGATAGAGACCGAGCGCATTGTTTCACGGATCCGCGGGGCTGCCGATGTCTACGCCGAGCGGACACAGGGTGGTTTGTTTTTGGACATCGATATCAAACGTGACGCGGTGGCCCGTTACGGCATAACGGTCGGGGATGTTCAAGATCTCATCGAAACGGCGATCGGGGGTGAAAACATCGGGTCGGTCATCGAGGGTCGCCAGCGTTTTCCAATCCGCGTGCGTTACGGACGGGATTGGCGGTCGGATCTCGGGGATCTGAGGTCTCTCCTTGTTCCTGTAAACACTCCCGCGATGGACCGGAGCGCACAAGCAGGTGTAATGCCTGTTTCATCCGGAATGAGCATGGGATCTCCCGTATCAGGCGCTGGCGCAAATCCCGGCCAGCGCACATTCGTGCCACTGGGGCAGCTTGCCGATATCCGGATTGTGCCCGGACCGCCGATGATTTCCAGCGAGAATGCTCAGTTGAGGTCCGTCGTATTTCTGAACGTGCGCGGGCGCGACATGGGCAGTTTCGTCAACGAAGCCAAGGACGTTGTCGAGCGAGAACTGCGCCTTCCCGAGGGATATACTCTGCTCTGGAGCGGCCAGTGGGAGAATCAGCTCAGAGCGCGTGAACGCCTCACCATTCTGATGCCCGTCGTGCTTCTGATTATCCTCGTGATGTTGTATCTTGTCACGCGGGACTTCAAAGAGGCGTTTGTCGTGATGCTGTCGGTGCCGTTCGCCCTCATCGGAGGTGTCTACCTTGTGGCAATCCTTGGGTTCAACCTTTCCGTTGCGGTCTGGGTCGGTTTTATTGCTCTCTACGGGCTCGCGGTGGAAACGGGGGTCGTCATGGTCGTGTATCTGCACGAATCCCTCGATCAGCGCCTCCAGGCCCATCACGCGGGTACACGAGGGCCCATCACGGCTGCGGACATTAGGGAAGCGACCATCGAAGGATCCGTGATGCGACTGAGGCCAAAGGTGATGACGGTCATGACCTCCATGATTGGACTTCTCCCCATCATGTGGAGTACCGGCGTGGGGGCCGATGTGATGAAGCCCCTGGCCGCCCCCATGATCGGCGGGCTTATCACGTCAACAATTCATGTTCTGGTCGTGACGCCTGTTCTCTTTGCCATCATGAAGGAGCGCGCGCTCAGGAAGGGGACGTTGGAGATATCAAAAATGGCCGGATGGATGAAGGAGTAGAATCTGCAATCGGGGATCGGAGGGGATGAGGGAGCCGACATCAATTCACACAATCCAAAGGAGACATGACATGATGAAAACAATTGCCTTCGCTGTCTTGCTCGTTCTTTTCCTTCCCATCGGCGCGCAGGCGCAGACGGGGGAAGGAACACAGTCAGAACTCGTTGCAACCGCTGTGATTTCGGTCCCAACCATTCAATGCAACATGTGCTCAATGAACGTTGAGGACGCCCTGCGGGATGTCAAGGGCGTGAAGAGCGCCGAGGTAAATCTGAAAAAGAAGACAGCGACCGTTCTCTACCGGCCGTCTGAGGTCAATGTCGCGGGGCTGGAGGATGCCATTGTAAAAGCCGGTTACAATGCGAATAAGAAGCAGGCGGACCCGGAGGCGTACGACAAGCTCGACGATTGCTGCAAAGTACCTGAAAAGAAGAAGGATGGATCAGCGCATCATTAGATGCCGGGAGAAGCACCGGGCGATATCAGGGGTCCTGGGAGGGATCAACCTGCCAGGCCTCCTGTACCCGGCGAATGATCGTCAGGAGAAATCCGATGACGAGAGTTACCGTTCCCATCCACACCAGGTTAATGAGCGGCTTCACGCTCGCTTCGACGATCAGAGTCTCCCCTGTTCCTCGTGCGGACGGGTCTTCGGGGAGAACCACTTTCACAGCAATTTTCGAGCGGGCAGGATCTTCCCGATCAGGCATGATCCGCTCAAGAACCAGGTTATACGATCTGCCGTCACCGGTTTTCATTGACACGGGAACCGGTTTCATTCCGTCTGGCGATCCAAGGATCGTCACCGTGGCTTCCTTCGGCCTCGAGTTCCCTTCCCGGATTTGAAGCTTTGCGCTGATCGTAAATTCCCTCCCCTCAATCATCGCCATCCTGTCAACATCCCCGAAGTCCGTAAACCTGACCTTGAACTCTCCTGCCGCCCCTTCCTCCCCTTTCATCAGCTCGAGCATGTGTTCTCTTCGTCCTGTTGTGGCTTCCTCGAGGGAGAGCGGGGCGACATACACATCGCGTGTCAGCAAGTTCATCAGGTCGGGATGCCGCATAATGCCCCGCGTGAACTCGCTGTAGTACATCGTCGGGGCAACCGTGTGCACCTTGCCGTCCTTTTTCATCTCGACCAGGAACCCGTAGCGTTCACGATCAACCGGGACATATCCTTTGTACGTCATTTCATAGCCCAGCGCTTCGACAGGCTTGTCTTTCTCCAGCGTAACCGTCTTTTGCTCGTCATACCGCTCCGATGTAATGAATCCCAGGAACAGGAGAGCAAGCCCAATGTGTGCGATTGACCCGCCGACGAATTTCGGGTTGCCGATGTAAATGCCATACCCGACCTGCGCGTTGGCCACGAGCGAGAACACAGAACAGAAGGCCAGCAGCAGGATCGCGAGTTCCTCCGTGGCAAAAATCGCCAGTAGGATCGTAGCCAAAGCCGCCAGTCCCAGGGACGGCATCATCGCTCTCAGTACCGAGCCGCTGTGGGAATGTCTCCACCACAGAAGTTGTCCGAGACCCGAAAGGAAAGCCACGACGATCCCGAGGGGCAGATTCGTCTTCACATAGTAACTCATCTCCACCGCCGATGCCTTTCCCTTTGCGATCGTGGTAATGATAGGTGAAGAAGTCCCGATCGTCACAAAGATCGCCATGAAGGCGAGAGCGAACGCTCCCAGGAACAGGGCGAATTCCCGGGAGAAGATCGAGTGCTGAACAGGTTGTGATGGCATCTCGCGGCTGCGCACCCACAGGAATCCGAAGCCAACGGCTGCGAACAGGACGATGCACCCCAGCAACAGCCAATAGACCCACATGCCGGGATCAACGAACGAGTGAACAGAGGTTTCCCCCAGCACCCCGCTCCTCGTCAGGAAGGTGCTGTAGAGAACGGCGATGAATGTCAGAATGCTCAAGGCGAAGTTTGTACGGACATACGCGCCATTCTTCCGCTGCACAAGGGTTGTATGGATGGTCGCAACACAGAGCAGCCAGGGGACCAACGAAGAGTTTTCCACAGGATCCCAACCCCAGAATCCTCCCCAGCCGAGTGTTTCGTAGGCCCAATAGCCGCCCAGGATGATGCCCAACCCAAGCACCATTGCTCCGAACACGAGCCACGGAGTTGCGATCCGGATCCAGGACGTATAATCTCGTCTCATCAATCCCGCGACGGCATTCGCATACGGAACAGCCATGGCGGAAAATCCGATAAAGAGAATTTGCGGATGAATGACCATCCAGTAATTCTGCAACAGCGGGTTCAGGCCTTTTCCCTCCGTCGGATATTGGGCCCAGATCGACCTTACACTGTCAAGGACAACATAGGATCCGATCCCCGCCGGGATTGGCCCGGTGCGGATCAGATCATTCGGGAATCTGTCCCAAATGAACTCAAAGGGATTCTTCACGATGAGCATCAGAAGCAAAAAGGAGAGAATAAGGGAATAGATGCTCATGACCTGCGGTTCGTACTCGCGTTTCATTGAGTACTGCATCAAAAAAACGCCGATCAGCGCTGTGAAGAGGGCCCACAGCGTAAAGCTCCCTTCCTGCCCGGCGTAGAACGTGGAAACGAGGAGCGGGAGAGGCAGGTCTGTCGAACTATAGTTCCAGACATAGGCGTACTGGAACTGATGAGTAAGAATGAGGTAGAGCAGAATTGCTGAAGCGGACATGAGGCCGATCACTGCGCCGTGGTAACTGAAGCGCGCCAACGGAACGAGCGATTCTCTGTTCAGGGAACCACGGTAGTAAAAGAATGCCGCCCCGAGGGCGGCCAGAAAGGCGCCTTTGACCAAAAGCGCCCCGACAATTCCTGCGGTCATCCTCCTAAGCCTCCAGAGACAACAAGGGTTTACAACGACTTCTTCACCGCCTCGGCGTCACCCTCGTACTTCGAGGGACATTTCGTCAGCACTTCTGTCGCATGAAAGTGATCTCCTTCGATCCGCCCTTTGGCCACAACGCTCTCCGCCAGCTCGAAATTGTTGGGTTTGGCTCCTTCAAGCACAACTTTCATCACCCGTTCGCTGTCATCCTTCATATAGAAGATGAACTGTGCCTTGCCGGAGTCAAAGAGGCTTTCCTGATCGCGCAGCCACACCCCCTTCACCTGAACCTTCCTCCCCGACCGCTCCGCGGTGGCAAAGTCTGCATACTCCACGTTCGACTCCATGAAATTCATCACGCCCAGCATCAGGCCGGCCGCGATCACCACCGCCGCGACGACTATCTTCACGTTCATTCTACGATTCCTTCCTCATCGATTTCTCCAGATCCCTGACCTTCCTGTCCAGGCGCAGGAGGTAGGCCACAATACCGGCCCAGACGAGCAATACGATGGACAGAACGATGTACATTTGATTGTTGGACATGAATTCGAGCATTCAATCCTCTGATCGTTGATCCATGATTTCGGTGTCGATCCGCGCCACCCTGAGACGAAGGTCCATGAGCCATACGTACAGCAAATTGAATCCCAGAAGGGACGTATAGAACAGAATCCGCATATTTCCCGCCATCATGCCGGACTCAAACAGCGGGCCGGAGCCGCTCGCATCACCCTGGGCGCCGGGATGTAATCCGCTCATCATCCTCGGCATGATAAAAATAAAGAAGGGTACCGTCAAGCCGGCAACAATGGCATAGACCGCCGAAAGGGACGCGCGCTTTTCTGAAACCTCGATCGCCGATCTCAACGCGAAATAGGCTCCATAAATCAAAAGGAGGATAAAGATCGAGGTCTGACGGGGATCCCAATTCCAAAACGACCCCCAGTTGAACTTGGCCCACACCGCCCCGGTAACCGTGGCAAGAATACAGAACAACAGGCCCAAACCGGCCGACGTCACGGATTTCAGGTCGTATTCCAGATTCCGTGTCTTCAGGTAACGAAAGCCAAAATACATGGACACGATGAACGCAAGAACGGTGGTCCAGGCGGTCGGGACATGAAAAAAGATGTTCCGGGCCTTCTCTTCGAGTCCGGGGATCACCGGAAACTCCAGCCACGATTGCGGAGCCGGTGACAGCGGGATGCCAATCCCCGCCAGGATCACCAGAGTAAGTAGAACAATAGCCCCGTACTTGACAATGTTCATTGTCAGTCTTTCCAGACAAATTCGAACAGGAGAAAGGATCCGGCCGTCATCACCATAACATAGGAAATCAATACGACAAAATCTACGACCGCCGTCGAAAACGGCTCTCCGTCGAGTGACTTGATTGTGGCATTCATCACCGTCATCAGCAGGACAACAACAACGGGAAACGACAGAACCGGGTACAAGGTTCCGCGCGAGCCCGCCTTTGCGACAATCGCCGCAATGATCGTGGCCGCGGACGCAAGCCCCAGACTGCCAAGCAGAAGGGTGACAAAGAAGATCGAAGGCGTTTGAATGATGAATCCCGGGAAAGCAACAAGATAGACGACCGTGACGCCTGCCACGAGCACGAGCGTAAGAAGCACGTTGAACGCCAGTTTGCCGAAATACACCACGCCGGGCGGAGCAACCAACTGAAGCGTGAGGGCCGTTCCTCTCTCCTCTTCACTGACGAAGATGCGCGACAACCCGGACATCCCGGTGAAGAACACAACGACCCAGAACATTCCCGCCAGGACAATGGTTCCGGGGGTATCGCCGCGGAGCGCAAACAAAATGACCGCCACCGCCGTGATCACAAACATCAGGAGCGCGTTCAAGGCGTATCGCGTCCGAATCTCGGAGAGGAGATCCTTCACAAACACTGCCGAGGTTCGGGCCAGCAGATTCATGAGACCCCTGTTCCAAGATGGATCTTCAGCTCGCAGCGCTCTGCCTCGCTTCTGTCATTCGTTGCCACAATAAGGATTCTCCTCTGTGACGACTCATATATCTGGGCAACCGCGGCAATGCCGTCTGCATCGAGATTTGCACCAGGTTCATCGAGCATGAGCACCTCGGGATCGTGGAGCAGGGCCACCACGTATTTCAACCTCTGTTTCATGCCGGAGGAATATGTTCTCACCTGATCGTTACAGCGATCCCAGAGCCCAAAGCGGGTCAGCATTTCTCTGCATCGTTCGTCCGACGCGACCGTCGCCGAGCGCATTCGTGAGAGAAGCCTGAGATTCTCGAGCGCCGAGAACTCATCGTACAGCTGCAGGTAGGGCGACACAAAACCCAAGTGTGCGCGGATGTCCTCCGGACCGTGAACGGAGCCGCTGACGGCGTACCGAACCGACCCGCTGGTTGGTGTCAGCAGTCCGGCAAGGATTTTCAGCAGAGTGGATTTCCCGGCTCCATTCCTTCCCGTCACGGCGATCGACTGACCGGCCACAACCGTGAAGCCGATCTCGCGAAACACCGTTCGCCGGTTAAACGTTTTTGAGATGTTTTCCGCCGTCAGGACCATGTTATCGCACCAGGAGAACCTTCCAGGTATGTTCGGATTCCGTTGTCTTGACGTGAAAGAAGTGTACACCTGAGGAAACGCGATCGAAAAATCCCGACACAGGAACAATGACGATGGCCTTCCCCAGCGATAGCGTGACCTCGTAATTCCCGCGGTAAACAAGATCCAGAGACGGCGTAAAGACGCTGACATCAGCCGTCCCCGGCCCCGATCCGTCTGCCGGCAGGGTGAGCAAGGCTGTTTGGGAGATGCGCAACGGATTGGGAGCAGGAACGGAGTTTGAGCCTGCATTGACTGCGGAGACTGTGCTCACAAACCGGGTTCGCCATTGCTCATAGGACTCCGAAACAAAATGAGCCGCTCCCCCGTGCGCAAGCGTCTGCAGGGCTGTTGTCGAAGGAGGGAGTGGGTATCCCGGAGGGACAACCGAAACCTGATAAGGAGTGAAGGCGCTCTTGTTCGCGTTGTCCAAATCTCCATGCGCAAGGACAGCAACGAGGGTATCGTCGGAAAACTCAAAGCCCTGATATTGCAGGGACCAGGGTGCTGCCAAACCATTAAGCGTACTGGCGACAGAAGAAACGGTTGCCGTGCCGTTCAGTGTAAGCGGCGGATAGAAGGAAGCCTCGGGATAGAATTGACCAGAACGGGCCCGGTGTGCCGTAAAGAGATTCCACGTACCGAACTCAACAAACGCCGACCGAAGATCTGCTCCGCGGCTTCGCAGCACTGCATCCATGCCCGGGATGGCCGGCACCGTCCGCATGGTCTCCCAGATCTCCTTCATCGTTCCTGAGCCGAACCTCCCTTCCAGATAGAGAGCCCAGACACTCCGTTCATACCCCAGGTATCCCCCCCCATACGCATTGAAAGGTTTGGCCCTTCCCGGCGAGTCCTCAAATGCGTTGAAGAAGCGCGGGAGATCGAAGTAATAATCATTCACATCGCCGAACACCGCCTCTTCCATCCAGACGGCCGATAACTCGTAGAAATACAGGTCCAGATAGGAACTGGACGACGGTGTGGCACGCCAGATTCCGTATGCGCCGACCTGAATAGCATGGTGAAATTCATGGGCAGCCGTAACCCGGAGGCCGGCCAGGCCGGGTGTACGCTCCCCCAGGAAATCCCGATCAAGGACGATGTACGTGGGATACCGCTGGCGGACTCCCGCTTCCAACGAATCTGCCAGATCCCAGTACGTGCTGCCGAACATTCCAGTGCCAAGCTCGAGAAGATAGACATCGTATTCGTTCCCTCCACCTCCACCATTGTCCGGTGGTGGAGGATCAAACCCGAGGACATTGATTTCCTGATCCCAACAGTACTCAAGGATTGCTCCCACAGAATCGACGTATTGTTCGAAAGAGCCCGGGACACGCATCATATCTCCCTGAAGCAATGCGGGTTCGTTCACGCCTGTAGTGTCGTAATGAATTCTGAAGCGGCCCTGCGGGCTAAGGCGATTCGTCTGTTGTACAGGCCGTTGTAAAATGGAGCCCAGGGTCTGGCGGTTGGCAAACGAAAGCGAGGGCCACAAACGGGATGCCTCGAAGACCATCGGCGTTCCGCATTTTCCGGAGCCATCGCTCAAGTCGGGTGACAATTCAGTGAGGAATCGGGCGAGCGGTGTTCGTTCCTGACTGAACAAGACATGGGAAAGGCAGGTCAGAATGAGGAGGGCAATGACCCTGTGGAGGGTCCCGGTCATCGACTTCAGGCTCCCTCTTTGCGAACGCGAAGTCGTTCCGCCCGGCGCCGGGCTGCATCGTTATACCGTCTCTTTTCCACAACGCTCGAAGGCTTTACAGGCGGCACAGGGACAGGTTTTCCATCATCATCGATTGCCACGAATGTCAAGTATGCAGAATTCGCATGCCTGCGAACGCCGTTGAGCAGGTTTTCTGAGGTGACTTTCACGCCTACTTCCATTGAAGTCGTGAAGGCCCGGTTCACTGATGCCTGCAGCATGACCACCTCCCCTTCCTTGATTGGGTGGAGGAAGTTCAACTCATCAACGGAAGCCGTGACACATACGCGATTCGTGTGCCGCGAGGCCGCAATCGCTGCACAAATATCGATCCAATGCATGAGCTGGCCACCGAGCAGGTTCCCGAGCCGGTTGGTATGATTCGGAAGAACCATTTCGGTCATTTCGACCTGGGAGCTTCTTACGGGCTTCGGTTTCACCGGCTTCAAGGCAGTCGACCTCCCAGCGATCGATCGGTGCCCGAAAGAGTCGGGACAGGCGTCAGCCCAATGTTGTTCAGGATGTTTTCGATCTCTTTCAGAAGTGACTCCGCTTGCGGCCGGAGGTCACTTTGCGGATACCTCTCAAGAAACCCGCGGAGAACATCCCTTGCCTCGCGGTACCGTTTTCGGTAGTACAGCGCTTCACCTTTCTTGAAATACGCCGGCTCGGCATACGGGGAATCGTGGTATTTTTCGAGTACATAGTCAAAGGACACCCCGGCGGCACGATAGTATTCCATCTTCATATAGATGATACCGCTCTCATATTCCTTCCGGGCCAGCTTCGTATTCAGCTCCGCAATTTTCGCTTCCGCTTCTGAAACCCGCGGATCCGTGGGATGGTATTCGATGAAGGCCTGAAACTGATCGATGGCCTTCTTGGTCTCCTCCTGCTCAAGGTAATACGGACGTGAGAGTTCGTAATGGCAGAGCGCCTTCTTGTACCGCGCCTCCGGTATGAATTCACTCGTTGGCATGGATTTCACAACGACGTCATACTCATACGCGGCCAGGATATACTCTCCCCTCTTGAACTTGGCTTCCCCCATGAGAAACTGCGCGTCATCCGCTAACGCAGACCCGGGGTATTGAAGGGTCAGCAAGCGAAACTCCTCGTAGGCCTCCTGGTATTCCTCCTCTTCGTACAATTGCCGGCCATGCTCAAAAATGGCTTCCGCGCTCCTCGGAGGCGCCGCCTCGTCCTGTGAACACCCTGCAGACAGCACGAGAAAGGCAAGAAGAACGGCAAAGCGGGGTAGTTTACCGGTCAGCACGGTTGACAACAAAGTATTTGTCCTTTCGTGAAATTTCGGCAGTTGAAAGACGTCGCAATCGCTGGTAGAGGCTGTCAGTATCTTCGTCCGCCACGTCAAACGCGGGTTGATTCGATACCGTCAGGGGGAGGAGTGTGACCCCGGCCAGGCGGACGCTGCCCCCGTGCCTCTGTACCTCCATGCTTACCGCAAATGCCTTTTGGGCCCATTTGTTGTGTGGCTGGAGGAAGACACAGTTACCGAGAGAGTAAAAAATCAATCCCGTCCCGTACCACTCAATTCCCTGCGGAACATGCGGATGATGTCCGACAACAAGATCGGCCCCTGCATCAACAAGCGCACGCAGTTGTGCCAGCGTATTCCTGGAAGGCGCATCCGCGTATTCCGTGCCCCCATGGTAACTTGCGATAACAAAGTCCACTGTCTTCCTGAGTTGGGCGATTTCGCGGCGCGCCCGGTTCCGTTCGAACACCGAAATGGTACCTGCCCACCGCCCGCCTCTGTTGACGAACTCGGTATAAGCCACAAAGCCAACGCGTATTCCCTTGCGCCCAACAATAGCGGGGGGAAACAAGTCCACCGAATCCTTCGAGGTCCCGGTCCATTGAACTCCCGCCGCGGAAAGCTCATCGATCGTTTCCGCAAGCGCCTCCGCCCCATAGTCGAACGCATGATTATTAGACGTCGAAACAACCGAGATTCCCCCGAGGCGAAGGGCCTGCGCCGCCTGTGGAGGTGCACAAAAGCGATAGCGATCTTTCGGATGCTGTGTTTCCCCCTCCCGGTCTGCTATCTGGCTTTCGAGATTCGCGAAAACGATATCGTGCCGTTCCAGAACCGGGCGAATCTGCAGAAAAGGATACGCTACATCGCCTTTGAGAAGGATTTGGCCAACCGACCTTCCCAGATTCACATCGCCGAGCGCCATGATGGTGACGCTCGACGAATCCGGTTCTTGCGCCCGGCCGCGTGGCGACAAGTCCGCCAGAAGGACGACAGAAACAACAAGAAGGACGAAAGCCCTAGCCGTAGATGCCACGGAGCTTCAGCGTTGCGGCCACCTTGTCGATCGCCAGGATATATGCGCCGATTCGGAGAGACACTTTGTACCGATTCGCCGTCTCGTACACTGCGGTGAACGCCGATTTCATCATCTTCTCCAACCTTCTGTTTACGCGTTCGAGTGACCAGAAATATCCCACGCGATCCTGCACCCACTCAAAATATGATACCGTCACACCTCCGGCGTTCGCAAGAATATCCGGAATCACCAGAATGCCGCGTTCCTGGAGGATCGGGTCTGCCAGGGCCGAGGTAGGTCCATTAGCGCCCTCGCAGATGATCTTCGCTTTGATCTTCCCGGCATTGAGACGGGTGATCTGATCTTCCTTCGCCGCTGGGACAAGGACGTCACATGCAAGTTCGAGGAGTTGCTCATTCGTCACGGGCTCTCCCCCCGGAAATCCTGCAAGTGTCCGGTTCCTCGCCGTCCATTCGGCCGCTTTATCAAGATCAATTCCCTTCTTGTTGTGGTATCCACCGGACACGTCGCTTATTCCGATGACCTTGCACCCCTGCTCACGAAGCAATCGTGCGGCTACAGCGCCAACGTTCCCGAAACCCTGAACCACGACCGTGGTATCCTTCGGCTTCATCCCCAGCCGTTCCATGGCGGCAAGCGTGACAATCATGCAACCACGCCCCGTCGCCTCTTTCCTTCCGAGCGATCCGCCAAGAATAAGGGGCTTCCCGGTGACCACGGCGGTTTCGGTTCTCTTCATGTGCATGCTGTACGTGTCCATGATCCACGCCATGATCTGCTCATTGGTGTTCATGTCGGGAGCAGGCACGTCGCGTTCCGGACCGAGAATCTCGAGGAGGTTCGCCGTGTATCGCCGCGTGATCTTTTCGAGCTGGAGGGGTGTGAGCTTGGAGGGATCGCACCTCACGCCACCCTTGGCGCCCCCGAACGGGATGTTCATAATGGCGCATTTCCAGGTCATCCACGCCGCGAGTGCCTTCATTTCATCCAGCGTGATGTCAGGGGCGTATCGTATTCCTCCCTTCGACGGACCGAGAATGTCATTATGAATGACCCGATATCCTTCAAAGACCTTGATCTCGCCGTTGTCCATGGCAATCGGCACGGAAACGACGATCTGCTTCACCGGCGTCTTCAGGTACTCGTACACACCCGGTTCAAGGTTCAGGAGATGCGCTGCGACGTCGAAACGCCGCATCATCGACGACAGCGGGTCTTCCTTTGCAAGCGGTGCGGGTTCTTTGTAATCGGAAATGACTGCGGGTTCCATGCGGTGACGGTTCTCCTGGTTAGCGCGTTCCGGCCATTGCTTCCAGCCTGGCCACACGTTCCTCCACCGGCGGGTGCGTTGAAAACAACTTCATGATGCCTCCCCCGCTCAGGGGATTCACAATGAACAAATGGGCTGTATTCGGTCGGGCTTCTTCCAGGGGAATCCGCTCCGCGGCGGAATGGAGCTTCCGTAGCGCCGCTGCAAGCCCAAGGGGCTTTCCGCTGATCTGGGCCCCTCCCTCGTCAGCCAGGAATTCCCGCGACCGGGAGACTGCAAACTGTATCAGCATTGCGGCAATGGGGGCCAGAATCAGGAGCAGGATTTGCCCGATGGCACCGGCGCTTCCTTCCCGGTCCCTGCTTCCTCCGCCGAAGATCGACGCGTACATGGCCATGCGGGCGACAAAGGTGATGGTCCCCGCCATGGTCGCGACTATTGTTGAAACGAGGATATCACGATGACGGACATGCGCCAATTCGTGCGCCATGACTCCTTCCAGTTCGTCATCGTTCAGCATACGCAGAAGCCCTTCCGTGGCCGCCACAGCCGCGTGCGACGGATTTCTTCCCGTGGCAAACGCGTTCGGCGTTTCGGTTGGGATCACGTACACCCGCGGCATGGGGAGCCCCGCTTGTTGGGACAAGCGGCGGACAATCCCGTGGAGGCGTGGAGCCTGATCCTCGGTCACTTCCCTGGCTCGATAGCCAAGGAGCACAAGTTTGTCCGAGAACCAATACATGCCCACATTCATGACAAGCGAAATCACGAATGCCATCATGAGACCGCTTTCGCCGCCAAGCATCTGGCCTATAAAAAGCACGAGGCCCATCATCAGGGCCATCAAGACAGCGGTTTTCAATCCATTCATCGACCTGCTTTCCTTCCCATCGGTTTCCTGAGAGTGATCAATGTACGCAAAACGGCACGGATTTTCAATTCCGAACGAAGACCGTGGGGGAATTGACTCAGAGGATTGACCGGTTTTTCAACCGACGCAGCGTATCCAATACAACCTGGGGATCATCGTCAAGAACATGGCGGGACAATCGTCGCGCTCGACGAACCTCATCCATGTCAATCTCCGTTACAACGAGGTCTTCCTCAAAGTACTTCCCGCACTTCAGCTGATTTCCGGAGGGATCGTGAACACCCGATCCGCCCCAGAAGTTGACGCCATCTTCGAAGCCCACGCGGTTGCTGAAGAGAACGTAGGAACTGAGCAGGCGTGCGTATGCGGCATGGTGTCCGTGATTAATGGAGGCGTTGGCGAGGTTTTCCTTCTCTCCGGCGAGGCGTGTCGGGCTGGCCGTGAGGCTCAGAATCATTTCAGCACCGTCCCGCACGAGAAGGTACGGAAGAGGGATATGCCACAGATCTTCACAGATCAGCATCCCCACACGACCGACCCTGGTCTCGAAGGCCCGAACGGAGTTCCCGCGGCTAAAATACCGGCCCTCTTCGAACATGCCATACGTGGGGGGATAGATCTTCCGGTGAACATGCCGAACCTCACCGTCTTCAAAGCAAACCGCTGAGTTGTACAACCCGTGGTCTCTTCCGTTTTCGACCAGACCTGCGGCAATTGTGATCTTCCGGCTGCGCGCCCGCAATGGCGCGAGGGCGCGGCTCTTCGCCGGATCGACAGCGATGTCCTGTGCGAGGTCGCGCAGGGTGTATCCGGTAAGACTGAGTTCCGGAAACACGATGATCTTTGCCCGCTGACGGATGGCCCGGTCGATAAACCGAATGTGATGCTCGACATTGTACGCCAGATCACCCACGCGGGAATCCACCTGGGCAAGTGCAACTCGAAATTTCATGGTGTTATGAGAGATCGATCATCCTGATGTCTTTGATATACTGTACCGTCTTGTCTTCGCGGAGGTTCTTGAGCTTGTCAAGCTTCATCTGGATCCGATCGATGTTCTCCTTGATGATGGAGAGGTACTTTCCTGTCTTGTCGTTATGGCCTGACTTCAGAAGATTTTCGACGATCGTTTTCATTCCGAGAAGGGGCGACTCGACTTCATGCGTGATGCCGACGATCATTTCCTGCATCGCTTCCAGACGCTTCTTCCGGATCTCCAGTTCTGCCATTTCTCGTTGGAGGAGCCGCTTTTCCACCACTCCAAGGATCGTTTTCGGGAGGATCGGGGTGGATACTTCCTCCTTGACCAGATAATCTTCAACGCCCAGTTTCATGACCTCGACCGCCAGGTTCACGTCTTTGTTGACGGTGAGAAAGACCACGGGCGTGGAGATGTTCTTTTGCTGAAGCGTCCTTGTGACCTCCAGGCCATTCATCCCCGGCAGGAAATAATCCATAAGAATCACGTCGTATCGTTCCGGCTCGGCGACTGCCCGCTCGATTCCCGTCCGTCCATTGTCGCTCCAGTCCACGTCGAATGCCGTCCCCTCGTGTTTGCTAAGGTATAATCGCACCAATTTTGCAAAATCAGCGTTGTCCTCAATCAGGAGTACTCTGAGGGCCTTGTTTTGCGCCATGTCAACTTCTCCTCGGCAACTTGGCAATCTTGGACCAATAATCGAGCACCGCCTGAAGGGAGTTGCGCAGCTCGTTCAGAATGACCCCCTTGCTGATGTACGTGCTTGCGCCGAGTTCATAAGCGTGTCGCACGTCCTCCTCGCGTTCGGAGGAGCTCAGGACGATCACCGGAACATCCTTGGAATTCTTGTTGGCCTTCAACTGCGCCAAAACTTCCCCTCCGCTCGCGCGAGGCAGATTGTAATCGAGAAAAATGAGATCAGGAGCCGCGGCAGGGGATTGGCCGTCCCCTTGCAACCGACCAAGCGCGGCGTCCGCGTCCCGGAAGAATGTCAGGTTGGTGGTGTGGTTCGTCTGCTCAAACGCCCACTTCAGAATTCTCGCATGGTCGTTGTTATCCTCGATAATCATGATTCTCAGCGGTGTGGGGGCGTTCACGCTCAATTCTCCTTTTGATCCGCGCGCGGAAGCGTAAAGAAAAAGGTCGTTCCTTTTCCTTCGGCCGATGCCACCCGAATCGCCCCGCCATGCGATTCGATGATCTTCCGCACAATCGTCAATCCGGCCCCCGTTCCCTCATACTCCTCCTTCTTGTGAAGCCTTTGAAAGATCATGAAGATCTTCTCATGGAATTCCGGGGGGATCCCGATGCCGTTGTCGGAGACGGACACTTCCACGTTCACGCCTTGAACAGCCGCCTGGATGGAAATCTCAGGAACGGAGGGACCGGAAAACTTCAGGGCGTTCGCGATGAGGTTCCGGAAGACGATCTTCATGTGCTGTTCCACTCCCAGGACCTCCGGCAGGTCAGGTGCGACCTGCACACGCGCCTTCCGCTCCCTGATCGTAAACCTCAGCTCTTCCAGCACCTCCTCGACAATCTTTGAAAGACTCAGGCGTTCCTTGTGTTCCGCCAGCTTTCCAACCCGGGACAATTGGAGGAGATCCTCGATCAATTTCTTCATGTGTCCGCAGGATTCAAGGATCGACGCCATGTACTCGCTGGCAGCCGCGTCAAATCCCCCGGAGTACTCCTGCCTGATGATCTTTGCGTAGCCTTCAACGCTGATCAGAGGTTCCTTCAGGTCATGCGACACCACGTAAGTGAAATCGTCCAATTCCTTGTTTCTCGCCTCGATCTGTCTTGATTTCTCCAAAGTTTCTTGATAGAGATTCGCCTTTTCCAGCGCAATCGCCGCAAGATTCGCGATATTCTCCAGCAACGCGAGATGTTCCCTCGAATACGCATTGGCGGTGTAGGATTGGGCGGAGATAATGCCGATGATCTTCTCCTTGGAGAACATCGGAGCATACATGAGCGAAGCCGAGGGTCGTGTGACGTCTCCGAACGGCATTGCCGAAGGGCTCCCCCGGGGATCCTGTCGGAGCTCGAGGATCGGGCGACGGGATTGGATCACTTTCCAATTTGCCATCCGTTCGGTGAGCGGCAAGGATCCCTCCGGCACTTCCAATTCAACTTGCTTCCCGTCGATGACGTCCACCGCCATCAGCCAACGGACGCGCTGAGCCTCCTCGTCATACAGGTCAATGTAGAATGCATCGGTCTCGATGACCTTGCGCAACTGCTCGTACGTGCTCCGGGCGATCTCAAGCGGGTCTAGGGTCCCCCCCAACACCTTTCCCAATTGGTACAGAACTTCAAGCGTATCGACCTGCCTGCCGAGCTCCTTCTTTGCCTCCTGCCGTTCGGTGATGTTCCGAGCCAGGTTCACCATCAGCATCGGATCGCCCGCCGCGTTGTGCAGCAGCGTTGTGTTGAGACTGACCGCGATCTTGGTCCCGGCTTTGCTGACCCAGGTGATGTCGAAATCCCGCAATTCGCTCCGCACTCTCAGGCCGTCCAACCACCCGATGTACATCCCCAAGTCTTCTTCATCAATCCACGGGTATGGAATGGTTGCGTTGAGAGCCTCCTTTCGCGTAAATCCGGTCAGCCGTTCGAACTCCTCATTCACGTCCAGGACCTTTCCCTGCAGGTCGGTGATGACAAGGGCGTCAATCATGGAGTTCACGACGTTCCGAAAGAGCCGCTCGGAATCGGTCAGCCTTTTCTCGAGTTCCTTCCGGAGGGTGATGTCGCTGATCGTCAGGTTCAGTGCGGTTTCACCCTGATAGGCACCCAACGTGAACGAGGCTTCCACATCAATGGTTGATCCGTCTGCCCGCGTCATCCTGGTCTCAAACCGTGCCGGAACGGATTCCCCCCGAAGCTTCCGGGCCGCAAGGAGGGCAAAAAAGCGCCTGGAGGGCGAGTCAACAAATTGTGCCACGCGCCGGCCGAGCAGCTCATCCGATGACCGATGGCCCAGAATTCTGGCAAACATCGGATTCGCCATCACCAGCTTGTCCTTGAAGAGAATGCCTACGCCGTAGGGCGAATGCTGGACGATGCTGCGGTAATATCCTTCACCATCCTGGCTGTCAGTCGCAATCACCTGCGCAAGGAAGGAGGAACTCTTCTTTCGGTATGGAGCGCGTGGCCGTTTCACTGGACGACGGTACCGGCTTCTTCGGGACAACCCCTTTGCACATACGAGGCGAGCTCCCGCAAACGGTCCATCAGGATTCTGAATTTTTCCGGACGGAGAGATTGGAACCCGTCCGAGAGCGCGGCGTCGGGATGCGGATGGACCTCGATCATCAGTCCATCGGCCCCTGCGACGACAGAGGCAAGAGCCATTGGCACGACGAGATCCCACGCACCCGTGCCGTGGCTCGGATCGACGATGATCGGCAGATGGGAGAGCTTTTTCACCATGGGCACGGCGTTCAAATCAAGGGTATTCCTTGTGGAGGTCTCAAAGGTCCGGATGCCTCGTTCGCAGAGGATGATGTCGTAGTTTCCTTTCGACGCGATGTACTCAGCAGACATCAGCAGTTCCTCCAGCGTCGCGGAGAATCCCCGTTTCAACAGCACCGGTTTTCTCAATTCGCCCAGTTTCTCCAAAAGCGAGAAATTGTACATGTTCCGCGCACCCACCTGGAGAATGTCTGATACGGCCGCCACCGCAGGGAGTGTTTCTGTATCCTTCACCTCCGTTACCGTATGAAGGCCCGTCTTCTCGGCCGCCTCGCGCAGGTACTCCAGACCCTCGAGTTTCAGGCCCTGGAACGAATACGGAGACGATCGTGGCTTGAAGGCACCGCCTCGGAGAAACTTCACCCCCATTTCCTTCAGCATTGAAGCAACCTCAAGGATCTGGCTCCGGCTTTCCACGGAGCACGGCCCGGCTATAACGGCGAGATCGCGTCCCCCGATGGAATCCCGACCCACGCGAACGACCGTATCCTCCGCCTTCACTTCGCGGCTGACAAGTTTAAACGGCCTCGAGACGGGGATCGCATCCACAACCCCCGGGAGGCTGAGGAAGTGGTCGGCATTCACGCGCGTCCGGTTCCCCGTGATCCCAATGGCTACCCGCTGGACACCGGGAATCTCATGTGGCATGAATCCCAGCGAACGAATCTTTTCCTTTACGACCTCAATCTCCGCGGGAGTCGCCTCCCGGCGCATCACCACAAGCATGTGTCCTCCACCATCAGAACCGCACTGCAGGCGCCTCTTCGGCCCCCTCCCTCGCCTGGAAGTACTGACCCTCCCCGAAACCTGTCATCCCCGCAATCAGTGAACCCGGAAACCTTCGGATCATCGTGTTGTAGCCCTGGACCGCTTCATTGAAGCGGTTCCGGGCAACGGTGATTCGATTCTCTGTCCCTTCCAGCTGTGACTGGAGCTGGAGGAAGTTTTCGTTGGACTTCAGCGTTGGATAGTTTTCCACGACCGCCAGGAGCCGCGACAACGCGGAACTTAATCCGTCCTGCGCCTGCTGGAACTGCGAGAAGGCCTGAGGATCGGTCAGTACCTGCGGACTCACGTTCAATTGCCCCACCCGTGCTCGGGCGTTCGTGACATTCTCCAGTACTTCGCGCTCCTGCCGCGCAAATCCCTTCACCGTTTCCACAAGATTCGGGATCAGGTCATAGCGCCTTTGATACTGACTTTCCACCTGGCTCCACGAGGATTTGACCTGCTCATCGAGAGTGACAATTCGGTTATAGGTCGAGATTCCCCAAACGAGGAGGAGGGAACCAGCAACGAGGATAACAATCAATGAAACGATACCGACGGACAGTTTCTTGTTCATTCCTGTGCTCCGGTTGAAAATGGATGAGATGCGAAATTGCGCGATCGCTCACGGACAAGCTCAAGGACTTCCCCTCGTACGGGTTCCGCCGAAGGTCTGGGCTGCCACCGAACAACTGAAACGGGAACGAGTTCCACGCGCGGGTCCCCCTGTCCAAGCGTAACCTTCAGCACACCCGTTTCATAGGTGTGGCGCGAATTCCCCCCAAAAACGAAGTTTCCCAGCGAGTATGCTATGGTTGATCCTCTGTACTGCTCGATTCCCTGAAGAACGTGTGGATGGTGCCCCACGATCAAATCGGCTCCTGCATCAACGAGTCGATGGGCCAGCTGAATCTGCCAGTCTTCAGGTTCCGGAGCCCGCTCAACCCCCCAATGAAGATTCACCACAACATACTCCACCCCCTTCTTCAAGCGCCGGATATCCTCCACCATGAATCGGGCATACCTCGGAGCGAATCCCGGCCTGTTCTTTGAGGCGGAATATTCGCCGCCGCCAAAATACCCGAGAAACCCAACGGTCCAGCCCTTCTTCCTGATGACCACAGGCTTTCGCGCCTCTGCGAGATTTCTCCCCAATCCCGTATAGGCGATTCCCAGGGAATCGAGAAACCGCATTGTATCTTCCATCCCTTGCAGGCCAAAATCAAAAATGTGATTGTTGGCGGTGTTGACGAGTGTTATTCCCGCATCCAGCAGCGTTGCCCCGTACCGGGGATGCATCTTGAAGTTGAACTTCTTCTCCACCCGTTCTGTGGCAGTTGTTACAGGATGTTCGAGGTTTGCCATGAACACATCCGCCTCTTTCCCCGGCTTCCAGAGTTCAAAAACATATCCGGTACGGTCTCCGACGAAGTTTTCGACATTCTCTGAGAGAACAACATCTCCTGCGAAGATCATCACAAGGGGCTCCCGCGTCTGTGCACTCCCTTCAACGGGCGCGATAAAGAACATCGCCGCGGCAACCAGATTTCTTGCGTATGGTATCAGCAATTTCATGCGAGATGGTACCAAAAGTTCGCTGGAAAAACAAGGACGCCTTCGGTCGTCGAATGGAACATTCTTTTGCACCCCACTCTGGCTGGCGGTGCAACGATGAAACAACAAAAAAAGGCGATCCATGATCGCCTTTGGAAGCGAGTCCTGTTACACCTGGTTAGTCGAGGATTGACCGCGCGATCACGACACGCTGAATCTCCGACGTTCCTTCGTAGATTTCCGTGATCTTCGAATCGCGCAGAAACCGCTCGACTTTGTACTCTCTGATGTAGCCGTATCCTCCATGGATCTGAACAGCCTCCAGAGCGCACGCGACGGCAACCTTCGACGCATAGAGCTTGGCCATGGCGGCCGCAGGACCAAACGGCTGTCCCTGATCCTTCAACAACGCGGCCTTCATGCACAGGAGTCGGGCCGCCTCGATGTTCGTGGCCATGTCGGCAAGCTTGAACTGCAATGCCTGGAACTCGGCGATCGGATGCCCGAAAGCCGTTCGTTCCTTGCTATACTTGAGCGAGGCATCCAGACTTCCCTGCGCGATTCCCAACGCCTGTGCGGCAATGCCGATCCGTCCTCCATCAAGAGTTCTCAGGGCAAACTTGATCCCGAAACCCTCTTCTTTCACGAGATTTTCTTTCGGGATCCGACACTCTTCAAAGGAAAGCGAAACCGTATCGGAGCTCCTGATGCCAAGTTTCTTCTCCTTTTTGGCCACAACAAATCCCGGACTTCCCTTCTCCACGATGAACGTACTGACACCCTTGGCACCTTTCGACCGGTCGGTGGCCGCCATCACGAGCACGACGTCGGCAGTCGAGCCATTGGTAATGAAGTTCTTCGTCCCGTTCAGGACATAGTACTCTCCATCTCTCCTCGCCGTTGTCCGTTGGTTTGTGGCATCGCTGCCGGCCTCAGGTTCAGAAAGCGCAAACGCGCCCAACATTCGTCCGGCGGCAAGTTCCTTCAGATATTTCTCTTTCTGAAGATCACTGCCGTACGTCTCCAGCCCCCAACAGACGAGCGAGTTGTTGACGGACATGATCACACCCGCGGATGCGTCGACTTTGGAGATCTCCTCAACGGCAAGCACGTAGGAGACCGTGTCCAGCCCCGCTCCGCCGTACTCCTCCGACACCATCATGCCCATGAACCCCAGCTCACCCATCTTCTTGACAGCCTCCGCCGGAAACTTCTCCTGCTCGTCCCTTTCGTCTGCCGACGGAGCAAGTTCCTCCTCGGCAAACTTCCTGGCCGTTTCCCTGATCATCAATTGGGTCTCGGTAAATTCAAAGTTCATGATTTCGCCCCTCCCTCCTGCGTGTAGTCGTAGAACCCCCTGCCGGACTTCCGGCCCAGATGGCCTGCAGCCACCTTTTTTCTTAACAGCGGGCAGGGTCGGTACTTCGAATCACCCAGTCCGTCATGGAGGACTTCCATAATGGACAGACAGACGTCAAGGCCGATGAAATCGGCCAGCGTCAGTGGACCCATCGGATGGTTCATACCGAGTTTCATGACCGTATCGATTGCTTCCGGCGAGGCCACGCCTTCCATCACGCAGTACATTGCCTCGTTCAGCATCGGCAACAGGATCCGGTTGGAAACAAAGCCTGGATAATCGTTCACCTCCACAGGGACCTTGTCCAATTCCTCGCTGATCTGTTTCACGGCGGCGAATGTTTCGTCGGATGTTGCGAGGCCGCGGACGATCTCCACGAGCTTCATGACCGGAACCGGATTCATAAAGTGCATGCCGATCACCTGTGCAGGACGGTTTGTCGCCGCAGCCAGCGTCGTCAAAGAGATGGATGATGTGTTTGAGGCGAGAATAGCCTTTGGCGGTGCGGTGCGGTCAAGGGTACGGAAGATCGTTTTCTTGATCTCCACCTGTTCCGTTGCCGCCTCAACGACGAGGTCGGCCTCATGGGCGGCCGATTCGAGGTCCGTCGAGGTCGCAATGCGCTCCAGCGTTTCCCGTTTCTGGTCTTCCTGAAGCGATCCTTTCTTAACCTGCCGTCCCAAGTTTGCTTCGATGGTTTTCAGTCCCCGCTCCACCAGTTCGGGTTTCACGTCACACAACATCACGCTGAACCCGTGCTGTGCGAACACGTGGGCTATTCCGTTGCCCATGGTGCCCGCTCCTACCACGGTTACCTTGCGAATGGAGGATGCCATGTTGAGATTTGTTGGTTGGTTCGTGAGAATGACAGGCGCGCGTTCAGGCCAAATCCACGATCATGCCGCTCGCCTCGCCGCCTCCGATGCAGATCGCAGCCATGCCCCGTTTTTTCTTTCGTGTCCGCAGTGCATGCAGGAGCGTGACGAGGATCCTCGCCCCGCTTGCGCCGATGGGATGCCCCAGGGCAACCGCACCTCCGTGAACATTGACCCTCCCCTCGTCGAGACCAAGCATCTTGTTCACCGCCAGGGTCACGACGGCGAAAGCTTCGTTGATCTCAAAGAGGTCGATTTCCTCCTGCTTCATGCCAGCCTTGTCAAGGGTCTTGCGTATCACGTCCACTGGTGCGGTGGTGAACCATTCGGGCTTCTTGGCCGCGGAGGAATACGCGACAATCCTTGCAAGCGGTTTCAGTCCCATGGTTTTGGCACGTTCTTCCGACATGACGACCAGAGCGGCCGCCCCGTCGTTGATCTTTGATGCATTCGCGGCCGTCACTGTTCCGTCCTTTTGAAAAACAGGCTTCAGCTTCGGAATCTTCTCAAAATTGGTTTTAAAGGGATCTTCGTCTTTTTCCACGACAATGTCTCCATCTCTGGACGCAATTCTGACGGGAACAATCTCTTCCCTGAACCATCCCTTTGTTGTCGCCTCCTGGGCGCGTTGATAGCTCCTGATCGAATATTCATCCTGAGCTTCCCGCGGAACAGAGCACTCCCTGGCGCAGAGTTCTGCCGCGGACCCCATATGAAAGTTGTTATAGACGTCCCACAGACCATCCTTGACCATCAGATCCGTCACTTCGCCGTGCCCCAGACGCAGGCCGGTACGCGCTTTCTCGATCGAGTAAGGGACATTCGACATGCTTTCCATGCCGCCGGCCACGACAATATCGGCGTCTCCCACGCGGACCGCCTGAGCCGCAAGCATCACAGCCTTGAGGCCCGAGCCGCACACTTTGTTGACTGTCATGCATTCGACGGATTCCGGCAATCCGGCAAACAGCGCCGCCTGGCGTGCGGGGGCCTGACCCTCACCTGCGGTGAGGACGTTCCCCATGATCACTTCTTGAATGTCGGTTTTCTGAATTCCTGCTCTGCGGATGGCTTCTTCAACGACGAGGGCGCCAAGGCGGGTGGCGGGGAGAGTACTGAGGGCCCCCATGAATGATCCGATGGGAGTGCGACAGGCACTGACAATCACTGCTTCCTGCATGGGAGTGTGTTCAGCTGTTCATGGATTTGAGAAATTCCTTGTTTGATTTCGTCCCTCGCATTTTCTCCAGCAAGAACTCCATCGCTTCGGGAGGATTCAGATCGCTGATGAGTTTTCTCAGAATCCAGACCCTGTTCAATTCCTCGGACTCGAGCAGCATTTCCTCCTTGCGGGTTCCCGAGCGGTTGACATCGATGGCGGGGAAGACGCGACGGTCGCTCAGTTTCCGATCCAGCACGATCTCCATGTTTCCCGTGCCTTTGAACTCCTCAAAAATGACTTCGTCCATTCTACTTCCCGTTTCAACCAGGGCCGTCGCGATGATCGTCAGGCTTCCTCCCTCTTCGATATTCCGCGCTGCGCCGAAGAATCGCTTCGGGCGATGGAGGGCATTGGCATCGACACCGCCGGACAGAATTTTTCCGCTGTGCGGAACGACGGTGTTATGGGCCCGGGCGAGCCGTGTGATGCTGTCCAGAAGCACCACGACATCTCTTCTTGCCTCCACAAGGCGCTTTGCTTTTTCCAGAACCATGTCGGCAACCTGCACGTGCCGTTCCGGGGGTTCGTCGAACGTCGAGCTCACGACCTCCGCATTCACCGTGCGCTCCATATCGGTCACTTCCTCCGGCCGCTCGTCGATAAGAAGCACGATCAGCTTGATCTCGGGATGGTTCCGTGTGATGCTGTTCGCGATCTTCTGCAGAAGGACGGTCTTGCCGGCCTTGGGGGGAGACACAATCATGCCGCGCTGGCCTTTGCCGATCGGCGCAAGAAGATCCAGAATTCTCATGGAGTATTCGCCGGGGGCTGTTTCCAGCTTGATCCTGTCCTTGGGATATAGCGGCGTCAGGTTGTCGAAGAGGACGCGGTCGCGAATAACGTCCGGGTGATCGTCATTGACGGCCTCAACCCGCAAGAGGGCAAAAAACCGCTCTCCCTCCTTCGGAGGCCGGACCTGTCCGGACACGCTGTCGCCCGTGCGCAAACCAAACTTTTTGATTTGTGAAGGCGACACGTAGATGTCATCCGGTGACGGCAGATAGTTATAATCCACCGACCGGAGAAAACCGTACCCGTCGGGAAGAACCTCGAGAACACCTTTGCTGAAGCTCAGCCCATCCTTCTCCGTCTGCGCTTCCAGGATCTTGAAGATCAGCTCCTGTTTTCGCATATCGCTGTGGCCGAGGATGTTCAGCTCTTTGGCGATCGTGTTCAGTTCCGCGATCTTTTTGGACTTTAACTCCGTAATGTCCATTGGCATGGTGAGGAAACCTTACGAGTGGTGAGAAACAAAAAAGGGGTGATTGGAAAAATGGTGACGAATGAAAATACCAGACTACTCTTGAAGATGTTTGTGGGTTGGGATTAGTACGTTTGAAGAGCGCCGGATGGAAACAACGGAACGGGGAGCAATCGTGCCACTTCCCAACAAAAGATAGCCGATTACTGGTTGATTGTCAAGTAGTTTTTCCGCTCCAGGAACGCCAGCGCTTCCCCGACAACGAAGTGAGAGCCGGTAACGAGCACAGCCCCCCTGCCTGCCCGCTCTCGGGCCAGTTTCATTCCATCACGAACGGTGCCAGCTGAGGTGACCTTTACCCCGCGCGATCTGAAAACTTCCGCGACCTCCCCTGCCGGCCTCGCTCTGTCGGTTAAAGGTTGGACGGCAATCGCTCTGCGTGCAATTCCGGCAAGCATTCCTATCATTCGCCGAAATGCCTTGTCCTTCATAACACCGAACACTACCGTGAGGTTCTTCAATCCCAGTTCCCGAAGACAATGAGTGAGCCTGGCAACGGCGGCGGGATTATGGGCGACATCCATAATGATCATCGGTCGCCGACGCACCACGGTCATCCGTCCTCTCAGGCCCGTCATGGCAGCCACGCGGGCAAATCCGCGCCGGATATCCACTTCTCTCAGATGGAGTCCCTGGTCCATGAGTTCCCACAGCGTCCCCAGGGCCACGAGGGCATTGCGCGCCTGATGTGATCCCGGCAATCCGATCTCCACATTCTTGAGCACCCGCCCGCGCAGTGCAAATGACGCTTCCAATCCTCTGAGATCCGACCGAAGAAGTGAAATGCTTCCGCCGGAAACATCGATCAAGCGGCTCTTCCGCTGGCGGCACACACGCCGGATCACATCCCTCGCTGCCGGGGTCCGGACTCCGCTGATGCAGGCTACACGATGTTTGATAATCCCAGCCTTTTCATACGCAATCTCGGCCAGCGAGTTTCCGAGGAGCTGTGTGTGTTCCAGCGAAATTTCTGTAATAACGGAAACGCGGGGCGTGAGAACGTTCGTTGCGTCAAGACGCCCCCCCAATCCCGTCTCGATAACCGCGCAGTCAACCTCCTCGTCGGCAAAATAACGAAACGCGATCGCTGTTACCGCTTCAAAGAACGTTGTCCGGTGCCGTTCGATTGCCGGACGCAAGGAGCGCACATAGTCGAGGATCCGCCCATCAGCGATGGGGATTCCGTTGATCCTGATCCGTTCATTGAACGCCACCAAATGGGGCGATGTATAGAGGCCCGTCCGATACCCCGCCGACCGCATTGCAGCAGCAATGAATGCCGCGGTGGAACCCTTCCCGTTTGATCCTGCAATATGGATGCTTTCAATTCGTCGCTCGGGATTTCCAATGGCGTTGAGCAGCATCCGAATTCCGCGCAGGCCAAACTTCATGCCGCGATACTGCAATCCGTACAGATACGCTATCGCGTCGCGGGGGGATTTCATGAGGATTGCTGAGCGGATGCGCCGATCAGAGCCAGGACTGAAGCACCGAAAAGTCCTTGCGTGCGTTCAGAGCGCCGACAAGCTCGCCGATGTCGTTCAACCCCTGTTGCCGTGCGAATGACTCGATCCCCTTTGCGACAGTTACACCCGTTGATGGATCGATGAAGTTTGCCGTGCCGATCTGCACCGCGGAAGCCCCCACAAGAAGAAACTCAACCGCGTCTTCGGCCGTCATAATGCCTCCGATGCCAAAGATTGGAATATCGACCGACTGGGCGACCTCGTACACTTTTGCAAGAGCTATCGGTTTGATGGCCGGCCCTGAAAGGCCGCCGGTAACGGTCGAGACTTTCGGCTTCCTCGTCCGAGCATCCACAGCCATGCCGATCACGGTATTCATCACGGAAACGGCATCCGCGCCCGCATCTTTGACAGCCGCTGCAAACTGGCCTATGTGGGTGACATTGGGCGTGAGCTTGATGATCAGCGGTTTTTCAGTCAAAGCCCTGAGTCTTGAGGTAATCTCCGCCGTACGATCACAATCCGTCCCGAAACTCAATCCCCCTTCCTTGACATTCGGGCATGAAACGTTGATCTCAAACCCGTGAATGCCTTCGTGCTCATCCAACAATCCAAGCACGTCGCAATACTCCTGAACGGAGCTGGCTGCAATATTGACCACAATGTGGGTGTCCAATGTGCGTAAATACGGAAGCTTCTTTTCGATGAACGCATGCACCCCGATGTTGGCAAGCCCGATGGAGTTCAGCATCCCCGAGGGAGTCTCGGCTATCCGCGGCGGCGGATTGCCGTCGCGCGGCTTCCAGGACAGTGATTTCGTCATGATCCCCCCCAGGTGGCTAACGTCCACGAGGTTTCGCACCTCGTCCCCATATCCAAATGTTCCTGAGGCCACGAACACGCGGTTCCTGAACTGAACATTCCGGAGTGTGAATCCCGTTTTCATCCTTCACGCAAGTGGATGGTGGTGGAGTCGAAGGTTGGTCCTTCGGTGCAGACAAGGGCGTATCGTCTTTCCCCGTTTGTCCGCTCAACAGGACATCCCTGGCATATGCCGATACCGCAGGCCATTTCGCCTTCAAGCGAAAGTTCGCACGGAAGAGAGGATGTCCTGGCGAAATTGCTCACCGCTGACAGCATTCGCGTAGGACCACATGCAAACACCTTCGCATCGGTCAGGGGATGTTCTTTCAGATAGCTCTCAACAAGACCAACAACGGTTCCGTGAAATCCGCGGGACCCGTCATCTGTCGCCACGTGGGGGGCCTTCAGATGTTGCAGGGCAAGTTGATCGGAAGTGCGGGCTCCGACAAAGATCTCCACCTGCTTGCCGGCCTTGCGGAGATGCTCTGCGAGGATGGGCATGGGCGCTATGCCCAACCCACCCGCAATCAAGATGGCATTCGTGAATCTCCCTCCGATTCCGAACGGGACGCCAAGGGGTCCCAGGATGCTCACCATGTCCCCTTTCTTCTTTCCGGCGAGGATTGCCGTTCCTTTTCCGACAACATTGAATATGACCTCAACGATCTCCTTTTCCACCCTGTAGACGCTGAATGGTCTTCGAAGGAGCGGGTCCAGGCCATCATGTACGCGGAGGTTGAGAAACTGCCCCGGAAGAATGGAATAGGCGACCTCGGGGCTTCGGAAGGAAAGGACGTGCACTCCTTGCGCAACCTGGCGAAGGCCGGTGATCTCGGCATCACAAAGGGTCATCGAATTTCTCTCCCCGTCGGCCGTGGTCTGGTCTGTTCCTCGCGACGCAGTTTCTCATCGGGAACGGTTTCTTTCAGCTCGAGAGGTTGCTGTTTGCTGCGCGGCTCAAGCCGATCTCGCACCGCCTGTGCGTAACGTGTGTTTCCGTACCGTTCCATAACGGTCGTATAGCACAGAAGGGCGCTATCCGGCCGGCCCAGCCGGTGTTCGTACAACCATCCAAGGGCGTACAGACTCTTCGCGGCATAGGGGGATTCCGCATGATCCCTCATCAGCGCACGAAGACGGCGAACCGCCGACGCATAATCGCCTGACTCGATTTGGCCTTCGATTTCGGCATAGAGCCCTGAGGCCGGGTCAATCCTCTCCGGCTCAGGTTGCATGCCAAGCCGCGAGGCTGCGAGCGGGGCATAGGGCGACCCGGGGTACTCAAGGACCCGGCTAAGAAGAGAATCTGCATGATCGGGAGTCAGCTCCGCGAGAATGTAACAGGCGCGGGGTACTCGCACGGAATCGGCCAGACCACGGACGGCAATGGAATACCATGTTCGCGCAGAATCCTCTGCACCCAGGTCTGCATAAAACAGCTCGGCAATCTCGTAAGCATTGACCGCCTGCAGGGCGAGCAGGGAATCCTTCGCTCCCGGCCCGAAGGACGAGTCTGCCTTGCCAGATGCCAACTTGTCCATCAGAGTGTCACGAATTGCCCGTGCGGCCAGAAGAGCGTGGTAGCGATCGAATGCCGATGCCTTCCGTCTCGCTTCGGTAGCGACGACCGGCACAGGATATGTCGTTGCGCGCGTGTAGGCGGCTTGCGCGGAGCGGTAGTCGCCACGTTCCTCGTACATTGTCCCCTGTTCGAAGGCCGCCTGAACTCCGACCTCAGTCTTGGCGTTCGTCGTGTCAAGCCTTACGAAGATGTCCATGGCTTCTTTCGTCCTTCCAAGTGCGCGAAGCACCCGTCCCGTCTCCAAATCAATGTAACTCAATCGCCCCTGAAACCGGTAATCCTCACGCAGGAGTTCTGCCACTTCCAGACACCTGTCATAGGCCTCCGCTTCACGGAGCATTTCAAGCCCACGTAATCCGGCAGGCAGGAAAAGCTCCCCAATATCGCTGTACTCCCGCACTTTCAGATAGGCGTCCGCCGCCAGCTCCTTTTTCCCCTGTTGTGCCAGTGCATCAGCAAGCAGGAACTGAGCCGCACCCTGGAGGTCTTCATCTTCTGATTCGTTCCGCGCATTCTCAAAGGCTGTGATCGCCCCCTCGAATTCTCCGTTGCGTGCGCGCGCCTGCCCTACCATCATCCACACCTCCCCCACGATGTCCTCCTCACCGTTCCGGACGGCATCGGCGGCAAGATGTGTTCCCTCCTCACGGACTTCCTCGTCTCTGCCAAGTTTTGCGAGCGTTTTGAGCTTCCACAGCCGCGCCTCGAGGGAAAGCGATTCTGAAAGGTCCAGAGAGAGGAGCTCAATGAATTTTCGTTCGGCCTTGACAAACTCTCCCTGATAGAAGTACGATTTTCCAATGAGGAGGAGTGCATCATCGACCAGGGCGCTCCGAGGTTGAAAGGAGAGGATATTGGAACACTTGTCGATCACCGTGCTGAACTTCGCCTTTGCCGATGCCGGGGGATCAACGTGACGGTCAACCAGGCCCTGTCGCATCCGGACCGTTCTTTCATGGTCGAGCACTTCCCGCTCTGCCTCATCAAAGATCCGGGCGGCGTTATAGTAGGAATTGAAGTATGCTACGGTGTTTTCGTACCCATCGGAGATCAAGTCTCCCACCGGGCGAAACACGGAACAGTGCAGGTTGATCAGGGCGAGAACACCGGCAAGAACAAGGGGACCGCGTGGAAGGTGGAAACGCATCGTCGGACAGAGTAATATACGATACGCAGGCAAGGAATTCAACTCACTTCGGATTGGTCGGTCGAATGTCGATCTCGCTGATCATGGCTCGTGAAGGAAGAGTCACCGCCACAAGGACGGCTTCTGCCACATCATCCGGGGTCAGGATCTTTCCCGCCTTGTCCGGATTTCGAGCTCCCGAAAAGGTCGTGTCCACCGATCCGGGGCATACAGTGACGACCCGGATGTTCTTCTCCCTCACCTCCAGCATGAGACAGCGTGAGAACCCGATCAGGGCCCATTTTGTTGCAGCATACCCGGCTCCCCCGGCGAATGCATTCTTGCCCGCGAGCGAGGAAATATTGACGATAGCGCCACTCTCCTGCCGTTCCATGCGCTCGAGGGCCAGTTTCGTTGTCTGGAAGAGCGCCCGCATGTTGAGCATCCACATTGCATCGAAATCGTCCACCGAAAGGTCACGTACGGGGGCGAATTGCCCGATGCCCGCATTGTTCACCAGAATATCGATCCTTCCCAGCTCCCTGTCAACAATCTTCATGACGTTCCTCAGAGCCTCATCATCGGTGATGTCGCCGCGGGCAATGACCGCCCTTCCTCCGCGCGCATCTATGGCCGATTGCACGTCACGCAAATCCCCTTCAGTCCGTGCGTTCAGGGCAACCGCCGCCCCCTCCCCCGCCAGTCGTTCGGCAATGGACCTGCCAATCCCTCTCCCCGCTCCGGTCACGAGGGCTGTCATTCCCTGGAGCTTCATACACGCAAATCTCCGATTGCAGGCCGTATCACGAGTTCCTCCACAGTCAAATGCGGAGGCTGCATGATCGCGTCACAAACAATTTTCGCAATTTCTTTCGGCTCCATCATGACAGTGCCATATTTTCTCTGCAGGCTCACAGGCCACATCGGCGTTCGAACGGCCCCTGGAAACACATTCATCACGCGTACCCGCCGGTTTCGTATCTCTTCGCGCAACGAATTCATCATTGCAACGGTACCAGCCTTTGATGCCGAGTAGGCCGATGACCCCGTATAGACTGTCTTCACTGCGTACGAGGCAATGTTCACGATGAGTCCACGGCGCCTCCGAACCATCTCCGGGAGCACAGCTTTGGTGACGAACATGGTGCCGAGGAGGTTGGTTTGAACGACCCGCTCGAATTCGCGCGAGGGAGTCCTGAGAAACTCCTTGAACACCGTTACTCCCGCGCTGTGCACGACCACATCAATCGGGCCAGCCGTTGTGACTGCTTTCTTCACTGCCCTGTGGACATCCGATTCCCTGCGGACATCGCACGCAATCATCAGCAATTGTCCCTGGGATCCCCGCTTATGCCGCCGACGCGACAAGCCGACAACAGAATTCCCGCGAGCAACAAGCTCCTCCGCGAGCGACCTCCCGATGCCACTGCCGGCCCCTGTGATGAGGATGTTCATGGATTATGCAGGCAGGTCCCGCTGGAGCAGGGTGAGAAACTCATTGCGCGTTTTCACGTCATCCCGAAAACTTCCCAGCATGGCACTCGTGGTTGCAATGGAGTTCTGCTTTTCCACCCCTCGCATCATCATGCACAAGTGCCGTGCCTCTGTCACCACGCCTACTCCCGCCGGCTTGAGCTCCTGAAACAACGTCTCCGCAATCTGCTGCGTAAGGCGTTCCTGGACCTGGAGCCGGCGGCTGAACATCTCCACCAGGCGCGGAAGTTTGCTCAGACCGACAATCCTCCCTTTTGGAATATATGCGATGTGGCAACGTCCGTAGAAAGGCACAAGATGATGTTCACAGAGGCTGAAGAAATCGATATCCTTGACGATCACCATCTCGCTGTATCGTTCTTTGAACACGGCACCGTTAAGGATCTTTCCGACATCTTCCTTGTATCCCTTGGTGAGAAATTCGTACATCCTTGCCACGCGCTCCGGCGTTCGTTTCAATCCCTCACGTGCGGGATTCTCCCCAAGCGATTCCAACAGGGATCGGATGGCCGGCTCAATTCCATTCGATTCAGAGTTCATTTCTTTCGCCTCTGTATTCTACTGAATTGTTTTCCGTTTCCTGCAAGCGGATGGAATGAAGCCGCCCGTGAGAAATAGCGGGAGCAAGAACGTTCCAAAAAGCAATCGCGATATTTTCCGCTGTCGGAATCACCCCGCGCAGGAAATCAACGTCATGATTCAAATGCTTGTGATCGACCTTGTCAAGAATCTCACGCGCGATGATGCTTTTCAGCTCCTTCAGGTCAATGACGTACCCCGTTGCGCTTCCGACTTCTCCTGCCACAGTCACTTCAAGCACATAATTGTGCCCATGTCCATTCGGGCTGGCACACTTATCAAACAACCTGACATTCTCTTCCTCTGAAAGTTCTGCGTTGTACAGCCGGTGAGAGGCGCTGAAGGTCGCCCGGCGAGTTACGTACATCATGAGGCCTTCCTCGGATTCTTCAGGGCATCCAATACCACTTCCGAATGGCCTTCGACCCTTACTTTTGGAAAGACAGCCTGAATCAGCCCGTCTTCGTCAATGACAAATGTCGTTCGCTCGATTCCCATGAATTCCTTTCCGTACAGCGATTTCTTTTTCCAAACCCCGTAGGCTTTGATCACTTTCTTGTCAGGATCGCTGAGGAGCGGAAACCGGAGCCCATACCGCTCTGCGAATTTTGCATGGGATTCCACGCCGTCGGCGCTCACTCCCAGGACAACCGCCCCATGTTTCCGAAATTCCGCAATCCTGTCATTGAAAGAACAGGCTTCTTTCGTACAACCGGGCGTTTGATCTTTCGGATAGAAATAGAGAACAATCTTCTTTCCACGAAAATCCTTCAGATTGACCGTACGGCCGGTCGAATCCAAAAGAGAAAATCCAGGAGCTTTTTCTCCGATGGCGGGCATGCGACAAGAAATTTACAATGCGATGGGGACAATGAACGTTATGACAACAGCAATACCGAGAAATAAGTTCAGAACAAAGAGTACAACAGATTGTCGATGAGTTTTTCCGAGCCCATCGGGGTTGGCTGAACGCAGGCGGGGTGAGAGAATGTATCGATCATACATGCTCAGGAGCATCCCGCCAAAAACGAGAATGAGAGCGAATCGCAGTTTCAACCCCGCGGACTCTGACAATCCCGCAAGCTGGATCAGGATTGTTGCAGCCAGGACAAAGAGAACTGCCAGCATGGCGGAACTGAATCTGCGGAAGATGTGTCCCGCAAGCGCTCCTGCTGTTTCCCGGGGCATTTGTGTGAAAACCTGGGGGGTAACAACCAACCAGAGGACGGCGGATCCGCCAATCCACAGACTCAGGCAGAGCACTTGAATGATCAGAATGAGGGAAGAGACCATGGCGGGGCGCCGGGTGGCGAGTCCCCCCTACTTCAGTCCCGAAACAGCCTGTTCGACCTCGGCATACGGAGGTTCGACCCCGGGATTCTCGGAAATCCATGCGTACCGGACCACACCCTGTTTGTCCAGGACAAACACAGAACGTTTCGCAGCGGTGTATCCCTTCAGGCCTCCGAAATCATCATAGAGCCCGCAGTATTCAGCACTCACCTTGCGGGTATAATCTGAAAGGAGGGGGTAGGAGATGTTGTTTTGCGCAGCAAACCCCTTGTTGGCGAAGGGGGAATCCACGCTGATGCCGACAATCTGTGCGTTCAAGGCGTTGAAGTTGGCAAGAGCGTCCCGCAAGGCGCACATTTCCTTGGTACATACTCCGGTAAACGCGCCCGGATAGAAGGCAAGAACAGTAACTTTTCCGAGAAACTCCTTAAGAGAGCGCGGGTTCTTATCCGTATCCGGCAATGTAAAATCCGGAGCCTTATCGCCTGTCTTGATCGCCATGCAGATCTCCTTGAATTCGTGTGAAAGGAAAAAAGGGCCCTCCCTCCACGCCTTGGCGCGGGGAGGAGGGTCATGAGGGAAGTTGCCGAGGGAATCCCTTTTAGTCTCTCAGGAGACACTCCGAGCAGGTTCCGAAAAAATCCAACCGGTGCGATTGAATCGTGCCGGGAATAGCATGCCGGACTCGCTCGTTCAAATCTTCCTGGGGCGGAACATCCAGGTCTTTGACCTGTCCGCACTGCAGACATACGAAGTGATAATGCTCATCAACGAACGCGTCGTATCGCCTTGAGGATTCACCAAAATCGAGTTCCCGGATTTTGCCTTGTTGCTTCAGGATGCTCAGGTTTCGATAGACCGTTCCAAGCGATATGTGCGGCATTTGTTCTCGCACGCGTTCGTACACCCATTCAGCAGTCGGATGTAATCGTGTCTTTCGGAGTACTTGTAGGATTCGTTCGCGTTGTTTGCTTCGTTTTGTCGTCAATGTTTGCATATAAAGTGGAACCTTTCCGAAAAAACTACATGAAAAATATATCCAAACTGCACAGGAATGTCAAGTTTGTGAGCGCTTCAGACTGATTCGCGACGTTTCAACTATGGAAACCGCGAGACATTCTGAATGAATGGAGTCGGGGGAAGGTTTTCTTGTCAAATTCGATACCAAATGAGCCCCCTTTTTTGTATATTTGGGAATTCTGACCATCGCACGTCATTCTTTTGCAAGAACTTTTCTTAGAGTGGCAAGGGGCGGGAATGGCTGGATAGCAAGTTCCCACAATACAGCAGCAAGGGTTTCCAGGAAGGGTGCGAGAGTGGTTGAATCGGCCGGTCTCGAAAACCGGTGTGGCCTCCGGGCTACCGTGGGTTCGAATCCCACCCCTTCCGCGAGACTGCGTCCCGCTGTTCAGTCCAGGGGAGCGCACGCGGGACATCATCCGCAAGAGTAAAAGGGGACGACCGATATGGAAATTGGAAACACCCTCTATGTTTCCACGCGGGCGCAATGGCGGGCATGGCTCCGAAGACATCACCTCACCGCGTCGGAAATCTGGCTCGTCTACTATAAGAAAAACTCCTCCAAGGCACGACTACCGTACAATGAGGCCGTGGAGGAAGCACTGTGCTTCGGCTGGATTGACAGCATCCTTAAGCGGATTGACGAAGAGAAGTATGCCCAGCGATTCACGCCGCGCAAGCCAAGCAGCCCCTGGTCGGCGGCAAACAGGGAACGATACCGGCGGCTTGTACGATTGGGCCGCATGACGAGAGCGGGACGCGAGGCCTACCGTCATTCCCATAGCAATCCCAAACGCACAACGGAGCTTCCGCGGGACATTGTCTCCGCGATCAGGGCTGATCCCGTTGCGTGGAAATATTTCTGCCGGTTTCCGAGTTCGTATCGTCGGGTGCGCATTGGATGGATTGACGGAGCACGAAAACGGCCCTCTGTATTCCGTCAACGTCTCGCCTACTTCCTCCGCATGACCCGGCAAGGAAGGCAGTACGGCATGATTCGGTAGCTACTTCGTCCCTGTCGCAAAACCCTTCCTCTGCATCGCCCCCCAACTCCGGGTCCCCCGGACAAAATAGTCCCAGAACGCTTTCACCCGCCACAGAATCGTCATCTGCCGATACCCAAAATTTTCTATGACCCCAAACGCAAGCAGAATCGCGAGATCCCGGGGACGCGGGTATCGCTGAAAGGACATTTCCTCCAGCAGCACCGCGGCAACCGAAAACATGATGCCGTAGAAGAGAGATACGATGAAGAAGAGGACAGCCATTGGGGCTTCGAGGATTCCGCCCGCGAACATGGCAATGACGGCGAGATACCCCAGAAACTCAATAGCGGGACCAAGCAGTTCTACAAACAGGAAATACGGCATCGCCGCTGAGCCGACAACACCGTAGCGCCGGCTGAACAGCATGGACCCGTGTGTCAGAATCGTCTCAAGCAGTCCCCGGTGCCATCGGTTTCGTTGTCGTCCGAGAATCCGGGCTGACTCCGGCGCCTCGGTCCAGCACACCGGGTCAGGCACAAAGACGATCCGGTACGGCTCCTTCCGGTCCCTCTTGATTCTGTGCAGTCGTGTCACCAATTCCATATCCTCCCCCACTGTGTTTCGGCTATATCCGCCTGCCTCCAGCACCGCGGTCTTCTTGAACATCCCAAAAGCCCCCGAAATAATCAGAAGTCCGTTCATTCCGTGCCAGGCCATGCGGCCGGAGAGAAAAGCTCTGAAGTATTCAACAACCTGGAAGATCGGAAGCAGCTTGCTCGACAGTCCAACGTCAATCACGCGCCCGTTGACGACCCGGCAGCCGTTGGCGATACGCACGATTCCTCCTGCTGCGATCACGGTCTCGTCTTCAAGAAACGGCTTCATCACTCTCAGCAATGCCTCGTCTTCGAGAAGCGAGTCGGCATCGATACAGCATACATATTCATGCCGGGCCGCATTGATCCCTGCGTTCAATGCGTCGGCCTTTCCACCATTTTCCTTGTCCACCACCATCAGATTACGGTATTCAGGACGCGCGGACCGGTAGATTCCCCGCACACGCTCTGTTTCAATTGTCGGAATGTACAATTGCTTCGAGGGAAAAAGCTCAAACTCGCTGCGCAGGCGGTCCAGCGTACCATCGCTTGATCCGTCGTTTACGAGGACCACGTCATAGTTTCCGTAGTTCAACTTCATGAGGCTTCTCGTGCTCTCCACAATTGTCGCTTCCTCGTTGAACGCGGGGGCAACAACGGTAACGGGCGGCGTAAGCTCGGATTGCACCATGACCCGATAATTGCTGAATGCGTTGTGCCTCATGTAACGCAGGATCTCTCTGTACGACCGGATGAGCAAAAACGTGTATGTGGCGTTCACTCCGATGAAAAAGGCCGTCACCAGGTAGATATAGGTTCCCAGGATGAATTCAAAAACCATGTTCATACCCGAACCCCTTCGACTTCTTCGAGAACATGCAAGGCAACAGCGCGCAGAGTGGGATCCTGGTCACTCGCAGCCCCACGGAGGCGTTCCATGCCCGCCTCACCGGATTTCGCCAGTGCCCGTGCCGCCGAAAGCCTTTCATGAACGGTGCCCGTCATGAGCCGCTCAGAAAGCAAAGGCACGGCGGTCGGGGATCCTATCCGCTCCAGTGCCCGAGTTGCGCTCGCCCGAAGAGACGGATAAGGGTTTCTCAGCAAACGGACAAGGAGTTGTTCGGCCCGCTGATCCCCCAGGCGACCGAGTGCCTCAATCGCTTTCGCGCGAACCTGCGTATTGGGATAGGTCTCGGCCACTTGCATCAGTGGCTCGACTGCCGTAACGAAGCCTATCAGGGAGAGCATTTCAATGGCAAACAGAACAACCGACCGGTCGGAATAGGAAAGGGCCTCAACCAGATAGGGATAGGCTCGTTCTTCGAAATTCTTGACAATGAGCGAGAGCTCCAGTGAAGCCCAGCGAGAGATTCCGCGCGCTTTTTGAAGAATAGGGCGCAATGATTCCACTCCCACGATTTTGACCAGGGATTGCATGGCCTGAATCCGGACTTCAGCGTGCTCATCATCCAGGAGGGTCATTAGCGCTTCGGCGGCGCCCGGAGCGCCCAGGAGCCCGAGGTCCCTGGCAGCATGCGCACGGTGCCACCATTTCTTGCTTTTCAACTGATCAAGCTCATCACGGACAAAATCCAGAGAAGCAAAGAAATACTGGAGTCGGCTCATGGATTCCCCTGTCAGGTCTTTGGAAAAATCCAGAAGAACAGTTCGAATCACGCCGCGATGGAGCCGCTTTCTGGCAGGTGTTGACCATGCGAGTCCGCTCTTGATCTGACCGAGCAGGGACTCGTAGTACATCGGAAGTGCCGCTTCCGAAGCTCCCTCGGGGGCAGGCTGCAACAGAATGTCAGCGAACAGCCCCGAATAGAAGTCGTACAGTTGCACCTTCTTCTTCGATCGCCTCCCCTCAACCACCTTGTTGATCAACAATCCGACGGCCATGGCGACAACAAAAAACGTTGCTCCGATAGCAAGCGCGACAACGATGATAAATTCTGTTCTCATCGGCGGTCCGGGAGATGCATGACATCAGAACAGGATGATACAGGCAACGGACAGGGTATGCGAATCCGAGAGCAATGAACGTGAGGTATAAGAATAGGATCCTTCGAGGGCGAGATGGGCGCTCACTCTTGTCCTGAGGGCGAGGAGTCCACCCGATGATCTCAGCGTGGCGATCTCGGTCAGTGTCGTCGCGGCAATGATCTCGTTTCCGCGAAATCCCCCTAAACGCACCATCGTAAAGTCGTCCGCCCGCAGCCACAACGTACCGGTTACCGCACTGGACACTGGAAGACCCGGAACGAAGCCAAAATATCCTTTGACACCCAGCCACGCGTCGTCGCTGAAGTACAGGACCGTTCCCGGCATTCCAACATGAACATTCGAAGAACCGAACCTCATGTAACGATAGCCGGCCGAGACTTCGATCCCCGCCGGTCCAGGCCCGCTGACCTCGACGACCGCGTCAAGCTCTGGAGCAAAGTGCGCGTTGGGAGAGAGCAGCGCCTGAACGAACAAGCCGAAGGAAGGCGCGGGGCTCATGTAAACTCCACCACCAATCCTCAAATCTCGTTGGGCGAATTTGTCAATCCTGCTCACGTGCAGAAACGGTTTCCATTGCTGATTGAGCGTCGAATAATACTCAGCCTGGAGGAGGCTGTGATTCGAAATGGTTCGGTCCTTGAATGACTCATAGGTTGCCGTGAGGTTGATTTCATGAGTTTCGCGAAACTCAAGGCGGCGGAGTTCTGCGCGCGCCTCCGCATCCCCCGGCAGAGCCGCCAGGAGTTTTCGGTACCAATAGCGCGCGAGATCCGCGTTGCCGAGAGTCCTGTGCGTACGCGCGAGGGCCCGCATGATATCTGCTTCCCGGGGAGCCCGAAGATATGCTCTTTCATAGTATTTCAAGGCCCTGCGGGGGGCACCACCGGCTGAATAGATTCTGCCAAGGGCGAAGAGAATGCGTGTGGATTTCGGATCTTCCTGAAGCAGGATCTCAAGGATGTCTGCGGCTTGCCTGTATTGTCCGGCCAGCTCCAGCGTGCGGGATTTTCCGAGCCATGCTTCGAAGTGCCGGGGTTCCACGACCAGGACTGAATCGTACTGAGCGAGCGATTGCTGATACGATCCCTCCCAGGCCAGAATCGCCGCAAGCTGGATTCTGACATCGTGATATGCCGGAAACACGGCGAGAATACGCTGGTAGCGCTGGGCAGCCGACCTCAGATCACCGGCCCTCTGGAATCGCAGGCCTTCGAGGAACAGTGAATCGGGATCAAAGCCCGGCTGGGCAAACAAGGTCAACGGAAGAAGCAGGATGACGAGGGCAGAAGGGAAAAGAAATCGCGGGGAGACAGACATGAGTCTTCTACTTCTTCTTCCTTCGCAGGAGGACTGTTCTGACGCGTGCCGCAAGTTCATTCGGACTGAACGGCTTCGTGATGTAGTCATCAGCACCCAATTCGAGCCCTTTCAGAACTTCCGTCTCACTGCTTTGCGCGGTCACCAGGAGGACGGGTATGTGCCGGGTTTCCTCTCGTTGCTTCAGTGCGGCAAGTACTTCGAAGCCTGTCATCAAGGGCATCATGACGTCGAGAAGGATCAGATCGGGTTTTGACTCCCTGGCACTCTTCAGCGCAGCTTCTCCGTCCTCCACTGCAACAACCTGATATCCGCTATTCCGCAGCTTGTATTGAATCAACGCCCGGATGTGCGGTTGGTCCTCGGCGACGAGTATTCGTTCATTCATGGTTCGCACGGAAGATGCAAAAATCTTCGGCGAATTGCCAAGGTGTCATTGATTTTCGGGCAGAGTTTCGGTATCATGCCTCAGAATTGAGGCCACCGGAGCTGCCGTTCTTTTGGAGACTTACGAGGGAAACTGGCCTATCTGCCCCTTCCCTGCCCATCCCTTGGTAGGGAGAGCGTTTGTGCTCGTAAGAGTGCCGTGGGTTCTCCCTCGCATGGTTCAATCCATGAGGACCACTTCCTTGAATCATCAGGGAAAGGGGGAATCCCACCCTCTGGCAGGCAACATTCTTGGCGGGAAAATGTTTTACGCTTATATTCTTCGCAGTCTCCGTGACGGCACGTTCTAGTACGGACACTGCTCGGATCTTCAGGCACGGTTGACAACTCATAATGCAGGCAAGGTTCGCTCGACCAAGGGACACCTGCCTTACGTGCTCCATCATTACGAGACCTTTAACACCAGGAAAGAAGCCGTCGCAAGAGAAAGATTCTTCAAAACCCTGGCTGGTTTCCTCTGGCTTCGCGCCAAAGGAATCATCTAATCGGAGAGGTGCAGGAGTGGTTGAACTGGCACGCCTGGAGAGCGTGTGTGCTCGTAAGAGTACCGTGGGTTCGAATCCCACCCTCTCCGCAAAACTATGTCCCACCGTTCGTTTCGAATGACGCATGCGGGCAGTTACGATGATGGTCGCGGGGAATGCATGTTGAGCGCTCCTTAATGCGGTGCACCGGCCTTTGGGGAATTGTGATGCTACGACGACTCCTTTTTCTCCTTCTTCTTTTCGCCCCAAGTTCTGCCCAGGTGGTTTATGAGGCCGCGATTGACGGGGCGATTAATCCCGCGGCGGCGGATTATATTCACCGAAGCATTTTTCGTGCAGCGGAAGACGGGGCTGAATGTCTTGTTCTCCGTCTCAACACTCCGGGGGGCCTGCTCAAATCCACCCGCGTCATTGTGAGTGAATTGCTGAGCGCCGACATCCCCGTTATTGTCTATGTGTCTCCCAGCGGCGCTCAGGCCGCTTCAGCCGGAGTCTTCATTACGATGGCGGGTCACATCGCCGCGATGGCGCCAGGCACCAATATCGGCGCTGCACATCCCGTTGCGCTTCAGGGGGGACAGGATTCCGTGATGATGGAAAAGGCTACGAACGACGCTGCCGCGTTCATCAGAAGCATTGCTGAGAACAGACGGAGAAACCTCGAATGGGCCGAGGAAGCCGTCCGTAAGAGCCTCTCCATTACCGAAAGCGAGGCGCTTTCCAAGAACGTGGTTGATCTGGTTGCAAAGGATCTTCCTGAGCTCCTCGAAAAGATCGATGGACGCACCGTCCGCCTTCCCTCATCGGAAAGGGTTCTTCAGACGAAGGGCGCCCGCGTTGAGTCATTGACCATGGAATGGTCAGAGCGGATCCTTGACATCCTCAGCGATCCGAACATTGCCTACATTCTCTTTATGCTCGGAGTCTACGGTCTGCTCTTTGAACTTTATAACCCGGGATCGATCCTCCCTGGCGTCGTCGGCGTCATCAGTCTGATCCTTGCGTTCTACTCCCTGCACACACTTCCGGTCAATTATGCCGGTCTTGCTCTCATTCTGTTCGCCATCATCCTGTTTCTCGCCGAAATCAAAGTCACGAGCTATGGGATGCTCAGCGTCGGAGGTGTCATTTCCCTCCTTCTCGGCTCCATGATGCTGATCCGGTCCGAGTCGGCCCTTGAGTTCCTGCAGATCTCCTGGAGCGTCATCATCTCGGTTGTTGCCCTCACGGTGATCTTTTTCACCTTTGTGATCGGCTACGGTATCCGCTCGCTGCGCACGAGGCCGGTCAGCGGAGCCGAGGGAATGGCTGGCGAATCCGGAGAGGCAGTCACCGACATTCCATCTGCCGGCTTACATGTGCCTGCGGGAACGGTGCGAATCCACGGGGAGTTGTGGAACGCTCGCGCGTCAGGTGAGACAATTCCTTTGGGCTCGCGCGTGAAGGTTCTTCGGCTCGAAAACCTTACCCTTATCGTTGAACGCGATCCTCACTAACAGGAGAACGCCATGCAAAACATACCCTTGATCGTTATTATTCTCGCCATCGCCCTCTTCATGGTGCTCATCAGTTCCATTCGAATTCTCCGGGAATATGAGCGCGGGGTGATCTTCCGGTTTGGCCGTCTGGCCAGGGCTTTCATCAACCTTGGCGGAACCGGGAACGGCCCTGGCCTGATCATTCTGATTCCATTCATCGATCGCATGGTGACCGTCAGCCTGAGGACGATCGTGATGGACGTTCCGCCGCAGGATATCATTACCAAGGATAACGTGTCGCTCAAAGTGAACGCTGTCGTGTATTTTCGCGTAGTGGACCCCCAAAAGGCCATCATCGAGGTGGAGAACTACCTCTTCGCCACATCCCAGCTCTCTCAGACAACGCTCCGGAGTGTCGTGGGACAATCAGAGCTCGACGACCTTCTGGGTGAGCGTGAAAAAATTAACATGCAGCTCCAGCGCATCATTGATCATCAGACAGAACCCTGGGGGATCAAGGTTTCCAACGTTGAGGTCAAACACATCGACCTTCCGCAGGAAATGCAGCGTGCCATGGCCAAGCAGGCGGAGGCGGAGCGCGAGCGTCGGTCGAAGATCATTGCGGCTGAGGGCGAATTCCAGGCATCTCAACGCCTCTCAGAAGCGGCCAAAATTCTGAGTGAACAGCCCAGCGCCATCACTCTGCGGTATCTGCAGACCCTGAGAGAGATCGCGACGGAAAACAATTCAACGACGATCTTTCCCGTGCCGGTTGACATCCTCAAACCGTTCCTCCAATCCCAGGGCGAGCAGAAAAAATAACATGGATGCATGAACGTCCTCCTGCACGGCCATAATCCTGCGCCGTTCATTGTCTCGGCGCAGCAGCTGGACGATTCCCGCATTCGGCTGTACAAAAGACGCGGTGAGGAGATTGTTCATGAGGACGTCGAATTCTTTCCTTTTCTCTTTCTTTCCCAACCCTCTTCCCTCGCGGGCTACGACCGCAAACACTGGCTGAAAGAACTTACCGGCAGCAACTACTTCCGCGCCCTGGCGGTTTTCACACGGTGGAGCGATCTCTGGGAAGCCGTGCGCATCAGCCTCGAAAGAGAGCGTACGACGACCGGCAGGCGCCTTGAGGGTTATTCCGACGCGGAGTCCCTCCATGTCCGACCCGACCCTGTCGCCCAGTATCTCATGCAATCCGGAAGCACCCTCTTCAAGGGCATGGACTTTGCCGACCTGCGAAGGATGCAGATCAGCGTCCTCACCTCCCCCCCGTCGCGTCCCGGCCGCAAGTCCGATGAACCCATCCTCGCCGTCGCTCTTTCTGACACAAGAGGTTGGGAGATTGTTCTCGATGCACGAAAATCCGGAGAAGCCGGCCTCCTGTCGGACTTGATCCATGTCATTCGCGAACGTGATCCGGATGTTCTTGAAGGTCATCGGATATTTGAAAGCGACCTTGCGGTCGTGCTACAGCGATCAACGCACCATGCACTCCCTTTGACTATCGGAAGGGACGGTTCTGAGGCCCGCCTCCTTCAGGGCCGTTGGGCAGGACTGGAGTCCGATCACGAAGCGCCCCTTGTGGACATTGCGGGCCGTCATCTCATTGACACTTCCCTGCTGGCCGAAGTCTATGATTTCTCCCGCCGTTCTCTCGATTCCCTCGATTTGGGATCACTCGCAACCCATTTCGGCGCAACGGGACGGCGGATCCAACCGGCCGCACATCCAGCCCAGCTGTGGAAAGAAGATCCCCAACGCGCTCATGCCCTTCTTCTGCAAAACGTGCATGACATACGCATGATCGCCGATCATCTCTCCCCCAGCAGCTTCTATCTGACCCAGATGGTGCCTCTTTCGTACGGTGTCGTTGCCCGGACGGGGTCTGCCGTGAAAATCGAATCCCTCCTCCTGCGGGAATACCTCAGGCAGAAGCATTCCGTGCCGCGACCCAGCCAGGGGACCCAAACCACCGGCGGGTACGCAGACGTGTTCCTCACGGGCGTCTTTGAGAGAATCGTCCTTGCAGATGTGGAGTCTCTGTACCCCTCCATCATCCTCCAGCGCAACATTCGCCCCGCCACCGATGAACTCGGCGTCTTTCCCGCCCTCCTGCGAGATCTCGTGTCTCTTCGGCTGGAAGCCAAACGGTCCATGGCAACCGCCGGGATCCTCGCAGAGCGCGCAAAACTTGACGCACTGCAATCGTCTTTCAAGATTCTGATCAATTCCTTCTATGGCTATCTGGCCTATTCCCGCGCCTTGTTCAACGATTTTGGGAAGGCAGACGAAATCACAAAAACCGGGCAGGCATTGCTGAGGAAGATTCTGGGACAGATTGAACTCCACAATGGACAGGTGGTGGAAGTTGATACGGACGGCGTTTTTTTTATCGCGCCAGACAACGTCGAAGGTGCCGAGGCGGAGGCGTTGCTCGTGAACCGCATATCCTCGTCGCTCCCTGAAGGGATTCAGCTGGTACCGTCGGGAAGGTACAAGAAGATGCTGAGTTATAAGAAGAAGAACTATGCGCTGCTGGGTTACGACGGCGCCCTCACGATCCGGGGGAGCGCGTTGATCTCGAGGAGCATGGAGCGATTTCTGCGGAGGTTCCTCCGGCTGGCCGTTTCGAATCTCCTCGATGAGAATATCGCGGGTCTTCACACCTTATATGCCACATTCCATTCCGACATCGCACATCATCGTTGGGAGGCTCTGGACTTTTGTAGAACCGAGACCATTCATGATCCGTTTCCGGTGTATGAGAGAGAGATTGGAGAAGGGAAGCGTAATCCGGCAGCGGCCTACGAAGTTGCCCGGCGTGCCGGCCGCATGGTGAAGCCGGGCGAGAAGGTCTCGTATTATGTCACGGGCACAACTGCCGGAGTCAAGGTTTCGGAGAATTGCAGGCTTGCGGAGGAATGGGATCCGAACTTCCCCGACGAAAACACGGCGTACTACCTCGGCCGGCTGGAAGAAACGGCCGGGAAATTCGAGATTTTCTTCAACCCTGAAGATTTCCGTAAGATCTTTACTGTGGACGACTTATTCGGATTTGATCCCTCAGGTGTACGCGTTGTCACCCGCCGGATGGTGCCGGATGATGAGTCGCCTCACTCCGGTCCGCCGGAGACCGACGAATTCCGGATCTGGCTTGGCGAGCCATGAGGCCATCTTGCTTTTTTCTCGGTCGAGTAGTATACTACGGCTGCAATTCAACGCACCGTTTTTGTTTCATCAAGAGTTGTTAAGCAGTACCAGCCTCGTGGCGTGCAGTCTGGTGTGCAGGGAAAGCCCAAGGGACTTGTACCTCGCTGAACAATGGATCCTTTCCTGCGTAAATGTCGGGGAGGGGAGTGTTCTGAGAGACAAGATCCGGTGTACATGTTCAACCAATAAGGGAAGTATCCTTATGGAACAGGGTACCGTTAAATGGTTCAACAATGCCAAGGGATACGGCTTCATCAAGCGGAGCACGGGTGAAGACGTATTCGTGCACTATAAGTCGATCTCCGGCGAGGGATACAAGACTCTCAACGAAGGCGACAACGTGCAGTTCGAAGTTGAACAAGGTCCCAAGGGCTTGCAGGCCGTGAAGGTCTCCAAAGTCTGAACCCTGCTCTCCTCCGGAAAGCAGAAATCCCGTCTGAACAACCCAGACGGGATTTTTTTTTGGTCGCCGACTATTTGTGTGACGGTCAGGATTGCGCCGCCACTCCTTTTCGATGTTCCTTGGCCCATGATCGAACATACTCGACGATCTCAATCGTCGATGCTCCGGGCGTGAACAGCTCACCGACTCCCATCCTCTTGAGCGCCTCGATATCCTGATCCGGGATAATACCACCGCCAAAGAGCAGAACATCCTCCAGCCCTTTTTCCTTCATGAGGGCAAGGATTCGAGGGAAAATGGTCATGTGAGCGCCGCTGAGGAGACTGATGCCTATGACATCAACATCCTCCTGCAGCGCGGCCTCGACGATCATTTCCGGTGTTTTGCGCAAACCCGTGTAAATCACCTCCATGCCGGCATCCCGCAGAGCGGCGGCAACGACCTTCGCTCCGCGGTCATGCCCGTCAAGGCCCGCTTTCGCAACAAGAACTCGGATCTTCTTTGCCATTTCCTGATGGCTCCGGATTCGTTCAGTGACTCACAAATGCCTGCAGTGCTCTGTGGAACCGGACGAGCGGGAAACCCACGACGTTGTAGAAGCATCCCTGAATGCGTTCCACGAATACCGCTCCGAAATCGTCCTGAATGCCGTACGCGCCTGCCTTGTCCAAAGGAGAGCCCGAGGCCACATAGGCATCAATCTCTTCCCGTCCAAGGGGACGGAACCACACCCGGGTTTTCACGACGTCAGAATACATGCGGCCGCTTTCTGAGTCCACCAAGGCAAATCCCGTGTACACAGAATGGGATCGTCCGCTCAACGAGCGGAGCATCCGCGTTGCCTCGCCGCGATCACGCGGCTTTCCCAGTACCCTCTTCCCCAACACAACGATCGTGTCCGCCCCAACGACAACGCCTCTTTCTGTCCTGGACGCCACGTCGGCGGCTTTCCTAAGGGCAAGATGTTTCGCATTCCAGGCCGGCGAATGTCTGCGATCGAGCTGCTCCTCAATCCGGCTGGGACGCACAACAAAGGTATAACCGATTTGCTTCAAGAGCAACTGCCTCCGCGGCGAACGCGAAGCGAGAATGAGCCGAATGCGCTGATTCATGTATTGTTGAGTGAGGAACGATCCTGGGATCAATGCAGCGACTTTGAATATGCAAAAAAGAAACCAGATTTTCCCTGTGGGAAAACGCACTCATTGACTTTGGAACCTTAATTGCGTAGTTTTTCCGCGCCAGCCGGAGCCTTGCCATGAAACGCCGTGATTTCCTCAAGACAACCGCCGCCAGTACGCCGTTCTTATTCCTCCCACACGTACCCGGATTTCCTTATCCCCGTGGGGAGGCTGATCGCTCGCTGCTTGCAGAAACCGCGCTGAATACTGCCGAGAACCTGAAAGCATCCTATGCAGACATCCGCATCGGACTGTACCGCACTCAATCGGTATCAACCCGGGAACAGAGAGTCACAGAAATATCGGATTCGGAAAGTTCGGGATTCGGTGTGAGGCTGATTGTCAATGGTACGTGGGGTTTTGCGGCAAGCCACATCCTGACAGTCGACGAAGTTCGCCGGATCACGCGGGAAGCCGTAGCCATCGCCCGCGCCAACTCACAGCTCCAAAAGGAACCCGTTACGCTCGCACCGGTCAAGACCATTCTTGCCACCTGGCAAACCCCGCATAAGAAGGATCCTTTCGCTGTTCCGTTGAAGGAGAAGACTCAGTTCCTGTTGAATCTGAATGCCAGAGCCCTTGCAGTCCAGGGAGTAACCTTCTGCTCATCGTTCATGGCCCTTGTCCGGGAAAACAAATTCTTTGCTTCGTCCGATGGGTCCGTCATCGAACAAACTCTGTATCGATGTTATCCAACGTTCACCGTCACTTCAGTCGATCGGGCACGGGGATCCTTTCAAAGCCGGAATGCGTACTCTGAACCCCAGGGATTGGGTTACGAGTACGTTGAGGAATATCCCTGGGACAACGACATCCGGCAGGCGGCTCAGGATGTCCTTGAGAAACACACGGCAAAGCCCGTTGAACCCGGAAAAAGAGATCTTGTCCTTCATCCCTCCAACCTCTGGCTCACGATCCATGAATCCGTCGGCCATCCCACCGAACTGGACAGGGCACTCGGCATGGAAGCCAACTACGCCGGAACCAGCTTTCTCACGCCGGACAAGCTGGGAACGTTCAGGTTCGGAAGCCCCCTTGTCAACTTCGTGGCCGACAAGACCCAGCCCGGCGGGCTTGCCACGTGCGGCTACGACGATGACGGGGTGCCCACAACAGAGTGGCACCTTGTGAAAGAAGGGATTTTCGTCGACTATCAGACCACGCGCGATCAGGCGCACTGGATCGGCCGCAAGGAATCCTATGGCTGTTCGTACGCGCAGAGTTGGGCCGACGTTCCCTTTCAGAGGATGCCGAACGTCTCGCTTTCGCCGGGGCCTGAACCCTTGTCCCTTGCACAGCTCATCAGCGACACGGAAGACGGAATCTTCATCAAGGGCCGCGGGAGTTACAGCATCGATCACCAACGGTACAATTTTCAATTCGGTGGACAGACGTTTTACGAAATACGAAACGGCAGGATCACAGGAATGTTGAAGGACGTTGCCTACCAGGCGCGAACGCCGGATTTTTGGAATTCCTGCGATGCGATCTGCAGCAAGGAGGAGTATACTCTTGGCGGCTCCTTCAACGACGGCAAGGGCGAGCCGGGCCAATCCAACGCCGTCAGCCACGGCTGCACCCCTGCACGATTCCGAAACATCAACATTCTGAACACCGGAACACGATCCTGACATGCTCACCGAACAAGAAGCCCGATCGATTGTCGAACGCATTGTCAAGCTTGCCCGGGCAGACGAAACCGAGGTATCGATTTCCGCGGAGACCGTTTCGCATCTCCGCTTCGCTCGGAATACTCCTTCCACAAGCGGGCAATCTACCGATACCGTTATTTCGGTGCGCAGTACGTTCGGTACGCGTAGCGGGACCGCACGCGTGAACCAGACGGATGATGAATCACTCCGCAGCGTCATTCGGCGTTCGGAGGAACTGGCGCGCCTTGCGCCCGAAGACCCTGAATTCATGCCTGCATTGGGTCCGCAGGACTATTCCGCTCCGGACGCGTGGGTTGAGGAAACCGCCCGAACGGGCACCGCCGGCCTGGCGCCTGCCGCAGAAGTGTGTATTCGTGATGCTGCAGAACGAGGGCTAGTTGCCGCCGGATTCCTTCGGATCGACGCAAACGCCGATGCCATTGGAAATTCTGCCGGTCTCTTCGGCTATCATCGATCGACCACGGCATCAATTTCTGAAACGGTGCGAACAGAAGAAGGTGGCGGATCAGGATGGGTGTCGCGCGCAGCAAATGATATCCGCCAATTGGATTTCCGGGAGCTCTCCGCCATTGCCGTCGAGAAGGCGCAACGTTCGGTCCGGCCCCGCAGACTGGAACCCGGAAACTATCCGGCGATTCTTGAGCCTTCGTGTGTGGCGGACATGGTACGCTCGCTTCTCTTTTCCATGGACGCCCGAAACGCCGATGAAGGCAGAAGCTATTTTGCGAAAAAGGGTGGCGGCACGAGGATCGGGGAAAAACTCTTTTCGGACATGATCCACATCAATTCCGATCCCGTTGACCCTTCGGTTCCGGGTTTCCCTTGGGGTTCGGAAGGCTTGCCGCAGAAGCGCGTTGAATGGATCACCGGTGGCACCGTGAAGAACCTCCACGTCTCCCGGTTTTGGGCAAAGAAACAGCAGGTCTCCCCCATCCCCTTCCCTTCAAACATTCTCTTTTCGGGAGGGAAAGGAACTCTCGAAGATCTCATTGCGTCCACGGAACGCGCGGTTCTGGTCACGAGCCTGTGGTATATTCGATCGGTCAATCCACAAACCCTGCTCCTCACGGGACTGACGAGGGACGGTGTATTCTGGGTTGAGGACGGGTCCATCTCTCATCCCGTGATGAATTTCCGTTGGAATGAGAGCCCTGCCGCAATCCTCCAGCAGGTCGAGGCGATGACGGAATCCGTGCGCGTTCCGCCGAGGGAGTCGAGAAGCGCCACCATGTCCGTTCCCGCTCTTCGCGTCAGCGGGTTCACCTTCTCAAGCATCTCCGAGGCAATCTAGGCGGGCTTGTACGGCCACCCCGAAGGATGGAAACCATCAATCCGAAGTGACGGGTATTCAAAGCATTCATCGGAAAGGAGCCGGTTACCTGAAGGAGATGCCGTTCATCACGAACCGTTATGCGTTGGAGAAATAGCCATGGAGGACCTTCGCTATCCGATCGGACGATTCAAGCCCCTAAAGGATCTTCCGGAAAACGATCGCAAAGCGCTCATCGCTCAGATAGCCGCCGCGCCGGTTGACGTTCGCAAAGCAGTCGCGGGGCTGAACGATGCTCAATTGGATACGCCATATCGTGATGGCGGATGGACACTCCGCCAGGTTGTTCACCACCTTGCCGACAGCCATATGAATGCCTACGTGAGGTTTAAACTGGCGATTACCGAGGAGCATCCGACGATCAAGCCCTATGACGAAGCGGCATGGGCAAAACTCCCGGAGGCGGCGGGAGCCCCCGTGGACATCTCGCTCGACATCCTCGAAAGCCTGCACCGAAGGTGGGTGATGTTTCTGGACGACCTGAAAGCTGAAGACTTCCGGCGTACGTTGAATCATCCCGAAAACGGCACAATGACGCTCGAGACCATCCTTCAACTCTACGCCTGGCACGGCAGGCACCACGTTGCCCATATCACGTCGCTGAGAAAACGGAAGGGCTGGTAAATTACGGAGGGGGGTGCTTCATCCCCATGCGGTTCATCTTCTCCGTCACGACATTGCTGGCAATGGCGGCCTTCGCACCTGCCTGCGACACGGCCTTCAATCCAAAGGCTCCCTTCCGGGAACGCGTCGTTCTTTACAGCATCCTTTCTACGGCGAGTGACACGGTAGTGGTGCGCGCCTCCCGGACCTATGACCCGCCGGACTTTGATCCGTATGAACGAACGGAGGATCCACCGATCCCCGACCTTGCCGTCACCTTCTTTCTCGATGGAGTGCCGCATCCGCTCAATGACACCGTGATCACCAGAAGAGACAAATCCCGGTATCAGACTGACATTCAGGCATTCATTCTCCATCCCTTGTCCATTCCTTTCGGATCCTTCGTACGGCTCAATGCCGTCTCACCCGCTCTCGGAACCTTTTCGGCGACGGCGAGAATGCCTTCCAAAGGCGCCATCGTTGTTACGAATGGATATGTCCTGGACAGCCCCGGCCAGTACAATGATGCGAGTGTGTTTGTGCAGGTCCATCTTGGGCCCGAAGCAATGGGCTATTTATTAAGGGCCTTCCTGGAGTACGATCTTGCAACCGGTGGAGGAACTGAAACAAGAAGAGTCGAGGTACCTGCGTTCTATCGTTCGGTATCATCCGACGGCCAACCGATCAACCCCGAGTATCCCGGCGTGAAGCGGCGAGAAAGCACGGAGGCCGGAGCCCCCGAGAATCCGTTTCGCAACCATTTCGCGGTCTCCGCCTTCAGGATCACGGCTTCGGACGTTCACCTCCGGCATCCTCCGGGCAGTGTCACCATTCGCCGGGCGGTGTTTCTTCTGAATCAAATCGAAGAGCACTTGTATCATTATTACAGCATTGTCAACGCGTGGGGGGATGAATTCACGATTCGCGTGGACGAGCCCGGATACTCGAATGTCGAGGGCGGTGAGGGCGTAGTAGGATGTTATACGGTGGAGGTGCTGGAGCGCTCCCTCCCGCCCGGCCTCTATTGAGATCTTGGCCTGAAGAGCACATCCGAAAGCTCGGAGACAATCAGGCCGGCAATGATCAATCCTCCTCCGAGGACCCCGGCGGCCCCGATCGTCTCCCCCAAGGCAAGATAGGCAATGAGCGCGGCGAAGACAGGTTCAACGGAGAAAATGATCGCCGCTCGTGTCGGCGTGGTTTCCTTCTGATAGCGTGTCTGGACCGTCAGCGTATACAGCGTCGCGAGCAAGGCGAGGTATGCCACAGTTCCGATGGTGTTCCATCCCACCGTGATCATCATATCTTCGAAGAACAACGCCCCCGCCAAAGATCCGAACCCCGTGATGGCAAACTGCAGAAACGCGATCTGCCGCACGTTCCCTTCTTTCGTATACAAATCGAGATACACGATGTAGAGGCCAAACACCGCCGCGCAGACCAGCGTCAAGCCGTCGCCCATGTTGAACTCCGAGCCCTCCGGGGAAGTCAACAAGTACAGCCCCGTCGTTACCAGCACCACGCCTGCAATATTTCCGGCCCGCGGGGTCTTCCGTTCTATGAGAACCTGGAAGAGCGGCGTGAAGACGACAAGCAAGCCGGTGATAAATCCCGATTTCGAAGCCGTCGTATACTCCAGCCCAATCGTCTGCGTCACAAATCCCACAAAGAGAAGAATCCCGACGATGACCCCACCCTTCACGGTCACCGCCGTCATCGGAACGCTGCCCAGTTTCGCAAACGGCAGAAACAGCATGGTGGCAATGACAAAGCGGAGCGTGATCAGCAGAAGCGGAGAGATTTCCTCGAGGCCGGATTTCGTGACGGCAAAGGTTCCGCCCCAGATGAGCGTGCAGGATAGAAGGAGCAGTTCCGCCCGTGTTCGGGAAGTCATTGACCGAACGGAGAAGCTATTCCGTCACCGGAGGGTATGATTTGAAGAGGCGTCCCCACGGAGAGTTCTTCAGCCAACGGCGGAAGACGCGCTGATCCCTGAGGGGCCAGCGATAGTAGTCGTGGTAGACCTCCGAACCCAGGATGAAGAAATTGACCAATGGCGTGCGGAAGAAGAGGCTCTGGAGGCGTTTGAGCGGACCGAACCAAAGAATATCGCCAACGAGGCTGGCGCCATTGTCCCCAACCGAAAAGTGCCAGTTTTCGTTTGCGATGCTCTCCCCCACGACTTCAATTTCCCTCGGATCCGCTTTGCCCAGGCCACGTTCATGTGCCAGCCGGAGATACTTGATGCTGAGCGGATCAAACCCCATCATTCTCGCGGCAACGGCGTCGATGGCAACTTGATCGGCGCTCGCGAGAATCACGTTCTTCTCTTCAGGGATCATGGTACGGGGTCCCGGTCCGTTCCCTGCCGTGGTTCCGTCCATCACGGCAAAGATCCCGGCGTGGATTTCCTTTTGGATGACGAGCAAGTCCACCAGCGTTTCGTGGATCCACGAATGCGTATAATGCCGGTGGGTGTTCAACAGCCCGCCAAACGCGTTCTTCATAGCGCCGGTTGTCGTCGTGTAGATGTGGCACTTCACCGTCGGCAAATGAACAATGTTTGTTCCGGGAAATGCATCGGGAATCATGATGCCATCGGGGTAGATCTGGTCGAGCACCAGGAGGGGAGTGCGGGGCGAGAACACGTTCCACTGCATGTCCTCTGGCTTGAAGTTGAACCGGACGGGGATGTCGTACTTCTGAAAGATCGGCACGTACTTGTTCAGATCCTCGCCCTTGAAGGCATCAGTCACCACGGTTTGGTTCTGGACACAGACGATGTCCTTCAGGCCTGCGTTGCGCAATCCGAGAATGGTTCCCTCGATCTGCCAGGGCGTTGAGTTGGCGCCGGGAAACGGAAAATGCCAGGAGATGTTGTCCTTCAGGATTGTCTTCACCCCCGGGGACAACACATCTCGGATTCGTGCCAGTTCCATCGCCCGCTGGACATCGTCCAGAACAGTCGCCGGCGTGGTGCGGACGACCGCAACACGGGGAGCCGCAGTGGGCAAACCGTTCACGCGGGTCGGGGATTTGGGTTCAGGAAGTTTCATGTGCGCTAGAACCAAGCCTGTAGTTCGGCGGCATAGATGATCACCACACAGGCGACAAACCACGCCGCAACGTTGACCATCATCACCGGGTCGGTCACCAGGATCAACGTCGGGTTGTCCTCGGTGCTTTTCTTCTTCAGGAGATAAAGATACCGAAAAATGCCGAACAAGACAAAGACCGTCGTAAAGATAAGATTTTCCGTCTTGAAAATTGTGACGGTCCTCTCAGCCACGGTGTAGAGGGCATACGAGATGGCCATTCCGGAGGCTGAGATCGTGATCATTTGATCGGCGAACGCCGTATCGTATTCCTTCAGGACCTCCCTTCCAGACACTTCCCCCGTCACGCGTTCGAGGAGAAGCTCCCCTCTGCGTTTTGAGAGGGCCAGGAACAGGGAGATGAACAGCGTGCACAGCACAAGCCAGTGCGAGACTTCCACCTCAATGACGAAGGCACCTGCGAGGACGCGGAGCATGAATCCTGCTGCGATGATAAAAACATCCAGGAGGATGACGTGCTTCAGGCGCACGGAATAGGACAGATTCAGGAGGAGATAAAGGCCCGCCGCAAGCTGAAAGGCTGAGTTGAGGGACGAGGCGATTCCCGCGGCGAGGAGAATTAGAATGGCGGCAATGACATATCCCGCGTTGACGGATACCAACCCGGCCGCGATCGGACGGTTTCGTTTAACCGGATGGCTCTTGTCAGCCTCGCGGTCAAAGATGTCGTTGACGACGTAGACACCGCTTGACAGGAGGCAAAACGAGAAGAACCCGGCCAGGGTCGTGAGAAAATAGCCTTCCTCAAAGAGATGTTTCGAGAAGATGAGAGGCGCGAACAGGAACAGATTCTTCACCCACTGCCGGGGACGAAGAAGGGTCACAATGTGTTTCACGGGTGCAGGCCCTAGAACACCGCTTGTTCTTCGTACACGCCGTAGATCTCTGCCAAGGCGGAACAGGTTTCCCCCAGTGTTGCATACGACCGTGTGCACTCCAGGAGGAGAGGCATGAGGTTCTTGTTGTCGCTGGCCGCTGTCTTGAGATTCCGAAGCGCTGTCTCCACGGCATTCTCATCCCTGCTCTGCCGCACGTCCGCGAGCCTTTGTTTCTGGATCCGTTCCACTTCGGGCGGGATCTTCAGAATCGGGATCTCGATGCGCTCATCCTCGTCGATAAATTCATTCACACCGACAATGATCTTTTCCTTCTTGTCCAGCTCCTGCTGGTACCGGTACGCGGCATCGGCGATCTCACGCTGGAAGAATCCCGCCTCGATGGCCGGGATGACGCCTCCCAGGGCGTCAATCGTCTCAAAGTACTCCTCGGCATGCTTTTCCATCTCTGTCGTCAATGCCTCGATGAAATAGCTTCCGCCCAACGGATCGATCGTATTCGACACGCCTGTTTCATAGGCAAGAATCTGTTGCGTGCGCAGTGCGATCGTGACCGCTTTTTCCGATGGAAGCGCGAGCGTTTCATCCATGGAGTTGGTATGGAGGGATTGCGTTCCCCCGAGAACTCCCGCGAGCGCTTCAAAGGCCGTGCGAATGATGTTATTCTCAGGCTGCTGCGCGGTGAGGGAGCAACCGGCTGTTTGCGTGTGGAAACGGAGCATGAGCGCCTTGGGATTCTTTGCGCCGTATTTTTCCCGCATGCGGCGCGCCCAGATTCTCCGTGCCGCGCGAAACTTGGCAATCTCTTCAAAAAAATCAATATGGGAATTGAAGAAAAAAGAAATGCGCGGCACGAATTCGTCGATGTTCAGGCCGCGTTCAATCCCCGCTTCGACGTACGCAAAACCGTCGGCCAGGGTGAAGGCGAGTTCCTGTGCCGCCGTTGATCCGGCTTCCCGGATATGATATCCACTCACGGAGATCGGGTTCCATTGAGGTGCCTCCGTCCCCAGAAATTCAAACATGTCGACGATTAGCTTCATCGATGGGCCCGGCGGATAGATCCATTCTTTCTGGGCGATATACTCCTTGAGAATATCGGCCTGGATCGTCCCACGCAGATTTCTGAAGGCGACTCCCTGTTTCTCCGCCACCGCCAGATAGAAGCACATCATCATCGCGGCAGGGGCGTTGATCGTCATCGACGTTGAGATCTCGCCGAGATTAATCCCCTTGAAGAGGATCTCCATGTCGGCGAGTGAACTCACAGACACCCCGCAAATCCCCACTTCTCCCTCCGACAGGGGGTCGTCGGCGTCCCTGCCCATGAGCGTCGGAAGGTCGAACGCCACGGAAAGGCCTGTCTGGCCATGATCGAGCAGGTAGTGATAGCGTGCATTCGTGTCCTCAGGCGTTCCAAATCCGGCAAACTGCCGCATGGTCCAGAGTTTTCCGCGGTACATGGTGGAATGAATTCCCCGCGTGAATGGAAATTCGCCCGGGTAGCCTATGTCCCGGACGAAGTCCATTTCCGCCACGTGTTCAGGCCCATACAACATTTCGATGGGCTCACCGCTGACGGTCGTGAATTTCACCTCACGCATCCGTCCGTTCGACCGGGCACGGTCTTCCCATCGTTTTCTGGCTTCCTGAAGCTTTCCTTGGTCGATGTTCATGCTCATTGCTTCCTCCAGCTAGGTTCTGCCAAAACGCTTGTCAAGCTCCTCCAGGGAGATCTTGACCACGACGGGCCTGCCGTGGGGACAGACATACGGCATGGTAGTCAAAAACAACTGATCAATCAAGCCGATCATCTCCTGCACCGTCAGCCTGTCGCCGGCCTTGATCGCGGCTTTGCATGCGAAGGATTTCGCAAGGTTATCCCGGGCATCCACCGTCGCATGGTGCTCGTTGTTCCGGTACTCATCCAGAAGATCCTGCAGGATCTTCCGTTCGCTTCCCACACGAACGTCCGCGGGGATCCCCTCGATGACCACAGTGTTCCTGCCGAACGGTTTCAGAACAAAACCAAGAGTCTCGAGGTGGGGAAGCAGATCGCGAACGAGCGCAGAGTCTCCCGGCGTGAGCTCCACCGTCTGCGGAAAGAGCAGCTGCTGTGACGCCGGCAGGTTGTTTTCAAAGCTTGCAACGGCTTTTTCGTACAGGATGCGTTCGTGAGCAACGTGCTGATCCACGATCATGATGCCGGTTTTGATCTGTGACAGAATGTACTTATTGTGCACCTGCCAGATAGCGCGGCCGTCCTGCGCGGCCGTCTGCTCGGCCTCCTGCGGCACAATCCTCTCCGCCGGCTCGCTCCGCACGATCGGCGCAAACGAATTCACGGCCACGCCTTCCTGCGAGGGCCGTGCTCGCCGGAACAGCTGGTCGAGATCGATTTGTCCCGGTATCGACATCGGATCAGAGGACTGACCGCCAAAACGCAACCGGGCATCGACGCCACTGCTTCCCACATCCGCCATCTCGACACTCGGAACAAGATCGTTGGTTGCCAGAGTCCGCCGAATGACCGAGAGAACGAACCGGTACATGTTTGATTCGTTCTCGAATTTGACCTCCAGCTTCGAGGGATGGACGTTGACGTCGACTTGGCGCGGATCCACACGCAGTCGCAGGATAAAGAACGGAAAGGAGCCCTTGATCAGAAGATGTTCATACGCCTGGAATACGGCGTGGTTGATGGCTCGGTTGACAATGAAACGGCCGTTGAGAAACAGAAACTGGTCCATTCTGTTCTTGCGCACAAAGTCCGGCCTTCCTATGAATCCATCGATGCTCACGTACTCCGTGGCCTCCTTCACCGGTACGAGCTGATCAAAGGCCTTTTTCCCTACAATGTCGCGTACGCGGGCTTCAAACGAAGCCGGCGTTACGCCGAGCATTGTTTCTCCATCGCTTTCGTACTTCCACGATACATCCGGATAGGCAAGCGCCATGCGGGTCACCACGTCTGTCGCCTGTTTTCGCTCCGTTTGCTGGGATTTCAGAAAGTTTCGTCGCGCAGGTGTATTATAGAAGAGGTTTCGGACCGTTACCGAGGTTCCGCGTTCGCAGGCGGTCCGTGTGACCTCCCTGATTTCATCCCCCTCGACACGGACAAGCGTTCCTACATCCTCGATCGCAGTCCGGGTTTTGAGCTCCACGTGCGAAACAGCCCCGATCGAGGCGAGCGCCTCACCGCGGAACCCCAGGGTCCGAATGTTCTCGAGGTCCTCAGGGACGCTGATCTTGCTTGTGGCGTGCCGTCGGAAGGCCAGCTTCGCGTCCTCTTCGGACATTCCCTCTCCGTCATCCACGACCTGTATCACTGTTTTTCCGGCATCCTCGATGCGCACAAACACTGACCTGGCGCCGGCGTCGAGAGAATTCTCAATGAGTTCCTTGATTGCCGACGCGGGGCGTTGAACGACCTCACCCGCGGCGATTCTGTTCGCCAGGTCGCTTTGCAGTATGCGGATCTTTCCTGCCATTAGCGCAGAAGTCCTGCCAGATAGAGATACGCGTAGACCGCCAGAAGGAAGACGATCATCCAGCGCACAATCGACCGTTGTGTCCGCCTGTGTGAACGTCGTTGGCTCTCGAAGCGGCGTTTGAATTTTTCGGCCGGATCCTTGTCGGGATCGTAGTACCTCGGAATGTATTCAAATCGACGGATACCCGGGCGCCTGAAGAACATGGGTTCATCCCCGTCTCACCACCCCGATACCCGGCCTGTCGGGGAGGATCATCCTCCCCTTTTCAATTCTGACCCCGTCGAACGGATCGTTCGTGGTGAGGATCGCCCCGTCGAGGTCCGCCCAGTCAATCAGGGGCGAGAGCTGCGCCGCAGCTGAAATCGCCACCGATGTTTCGATCATGCAACCGGCCATGATTCTCAACCCGCATGCCTTCGCCGTTGCGATCATTCGCATTCCCTCCCGAAGACCCGTGCATTTCATGAGTTTGATGTTGATGCCATCAAACACTCCCTGCAACTTTGGAACGTCGTGAAGACGAAGGGAGTTCTCGTCCGCCACCAACGGAAGATTTACGCGCTCCCGCACCCACGCGGTTCCCGCGAGGTCCTCTGCCGGCATCGGCTGTTCGACAAATTCCACGCCCTCCTGTTCAAGCCATTTGATCCTCTCCACGGCGGTCTCCCTCGTCTTCCACCCTTCGTTCGCATCCACTCTGATCGTCTTCTTTGTCACGCCCCGAATTGTCCTGATGATCTCCTCATCGTTGGATCCTCCCAGCTTCACCTTCAGAATCGGATATTCTTCCGCCTCCCGAACCTTTTGTTCAATGATCTCGCGCCGGTCGATTCCGATCGTGAATGAAGTCAGGGGAGTTTTCGACTTGTCCAGGCCCCAGTACTGATGGAGAGGAATACTCAGCCTTTTCCCGATCCAATCGTGCAGAGCGATGTCCACCGCGGCTTTGGCTGAAGTATTTCCGGGGGCCTTGGCATCGACGTCATTCAGAATATTCTCCAGGTCGAACGGAGACGGATACCCGGAGAGGTCAAGCGATCCGAGAAAAGCCATGACCGTCTCAATCGTCTCGCCGTATCTCCTGGTCGGAGCGGCTTCACCGTATCCCACGATTCCTTCGTGTTCAAGCTCCACGAGCACGACTGGGGAGATATCCCGTGAGCTTCGCGAGATTGTGAAGGTGTGCTTCAGCTTCAGGTCGAAGGGCGAATAGGAGAGTTTCATGGGACTGCTTTCACGTTTGCGCAAAAAGGGCCTCCACAAAGGCTTGTGGAACAAACGGCTGAAGGTCCTCGGGATCTTCCCCCACCCCGACGTACCGAACCGGGATTCCCAGCTCATTGCCGACCGCGAGCACAATGCCGCCTTTGGCAGTTCCATCCAGCTTCGTCAACACCACACCCGTTACGCCTGCCGCCTCTGAAAATTGCTCCGCCTGCCGGAGCCCGTTTTGCCCTGTGGCGGCATCGAGCACCAGGAGCACCTCATGCGGCGCGTCCGGCAACACCTTGGCGATCACTCTTCGGATCTTGCGGAGTTCTTCCATCAGGTTGACGCTTGTATGAAGCCTTCCCGCGGTGTCGATGAGAACCACGTCCATGCCTCGCGAACGGGCTGACTGCACGGTATCGAATGCAACAGAGCCAGGATCGGCTCCTCTTTCCTGGCGAACGATCTCCACCCCGGCCCGCCGGGCCCATCGTTCCAGTTGTTCGTTCGCCGCCGCCCGATAGGTATCTGCCGCTCCAACGAGGACCCTGAGCCCCTCCGACTTGTAGCGGTGCGCGAGTTTTCCAACTGTGGTTGTCTTTCCCGATCCGTTGACTCCCACAACGAGGATGATATACGGCCGGGGAGACTCGGGAATCCCGATCTTTGCCCTCTCGCCGAGGCCGGAATCCTTTGGGCGCAGGACGCGCGCCACCTCGTCCTTGAACAGGGCCATGAATTCATCGATAGACTCGTATCGATCTGCCGCAATGCGCTTTTTGATGTTCTCCAGCAGTCGTTCTGTCGTTCCCGTGCCAACGTCGGCCGCCAGGAGAGCGTGCTCAATGTCCTCCAGCGCATTCGCGTCGATGGTTCCCCGTGCGCTTACCATCCGCCGGATGCCGCCGACTAGCGAATCCCGGGTCTTCGTCAGACCCGAAGTCATTCTGTTGATGAGCGTTCCGATCATTCGCGTCCTGTTGCATCGACCCTTCTCCCGATGAAGAGCCTCCGTCCATACACCGCCAGCGAAACCGTCATGAGGGCCACACTGCTCCAGAGAGCAGCGTTGCGCCACGCTTCAAGGCTCTCCATTCGGAGGAGAGAAAGCAGGAGATATGCGGCGACAAGACTGACGGCGATCTTCCCGGGCCAGTTGGACTGTACGACGATGCCTTTCTTCGACTTGATGAGGATTCCTCCGCCCAGGATCAGAATATCCCGGACCAGCACCACGACGACGTACCAGAGAGGAATGTCTCCGAGGACGACAAGGAAGAGCGCCAGAGCTCCGATCCCCACTTTGTCCGCAATCGGATCGATGACCTTTCCCAATTCGGAGACTTCATGCAGTCTGCGCGCGAGGAATCCGTCCACGAAATCCGTCAGGGCTCCCAGCACGACAATCCCGGCCGCCCAAAGGCGATTGCTTTCAAACTCGTTAAAGAGGCAATACGCCAGGGGGGCAAGGAGAAGGAGGCGTGCGCCGCTGATAATATTGGCGAGAGTCCAGGTCTTCGTAGCCACGGTCAGGTATCGTTGGCGTCTTTCGCCGTTTCCCGGTCCAGAGGGACCGGATACTCTCCGCTGAAACACGCCGTGCAGTAGTTGCGCCCCTGATCCTTCGGGGCCGCCTCGAGCAGGTTTTCCAGCGAGAGATATTCGACACTGTCCACGCCCAGTTCCTTCCGGATCCCTTCCAAATCCCCGTTGTGTCTGTTTGCGATCAATTCATCCCTGCTCGGAAAATCCATTCCATAGTGGCAGGGATTCTTGATTGGAGGCGACGTCACGCGGAAGTGGATCTCCCTTGGGCCTGCTTCACGGATCAGCTTGACAAGCTGGCGTGAAGTCGTCCCCCGGACGATCGAATCGTCAACGATGACCACCTTGCGGTCCTTCAGAACTCCCTTGACGGTGTTGAACTTCGTCTTGACCTTGATTTCGCGACTGCTCTGATCGGGCTGAATGAATGTACGACCGACGTAGTGGCTCCGGATCAATCCGATTTCGAGCTTCACGTCTGTTCCCTGTTCCTCGCTCTCCGTCACGTATCCAAGGGTTGCCGTATTGCTTGAATCAGGGACGCTGATAACGACAACTTTCTCTCCTTCGCGGTCAGGCTTCACGGGGGCCTGCTGGGCGAGGAGTTTTCCGAGCTTCCGGCGAACCTTGTCGACGTTCTCTCCGAAGATCTTGCTGTCGGGACGGGAAAAATAGATGTATTCAAAAATGCAGTGATGAGATCTGGCCGGTTGGCGCGAGGTCCAAAGCGACCTCATCCGTCCTGATTCCACTGCTTTCTGGTCGATCACCAGGATTTCTCCTGGCAGAACATCCCGGATGTACTCGGCGCCCAGAATATCGAATGCGCATGTTTCCGAGGCCACCACAAAAGCATCCCCCAGCCTTCCCACGGCAAGCGGCCGGAACCCATGGGGATCCCGTGCAGCGATCAGGGCGTCATCCGTCAGGATCACCAGAGAATACGCACCCTCGACCGAGTCGAGGGCATCTTTGACCTGAAGCACCTGGTCCGTATGCCTGCTTTTGGCGGCCAGGTGCAGAATAATTTCCGTATCCGAGGTGGATTGGAAGATGGTGCCTTCGGCCTGAAGAGTATCCCGAAGGGTGCGGAAGTTCGTGAGATTGCCGTTGTGGCCAACGGCAAGATTCCCGCCCCTGTAGTGTACGGTGAATGGTTGGATGTTGGCCTTGTTGTCGGTCGAGCCTGTGGTGGAATAGCGGTTATGGCCAATGGCGGCACTCCCCCGCAAAACGGACTTCAGGATCTTCTCGTCCCTGAAGACATCGGCCACGAGCCCCGTTCCGCGATGTACGTTAAAGCGATATCGATTCTTCTCCGGAACGAACTCGCTCGTGACGATACCGGTGGCTTCCTGCCCACGATGCTGGAGCGCATGCAGGCCATAGTAGGTCATGACGGCCGCTTCCGGATGGCCGTAGATTCCAAAAATTCCACAATGGCAGCGCGGTTTTCCTTCGCTATGTGGCGAGACGGTCACGGTTCAAAAGTACGAAAAAAATAGTGAAGAATGAAGGGGAGGGACTTCAAACAAGGGGAAAGGTCCACGTCGTACCGCCGGCTTTCAGAGAGATCTCAGAACTTCCCCGAGCTCGTTGACAACCCTGTTGCATTCCTCATCCGTGGCGATATAGGGTGGAAGGAAGCGCAGGACGGTTGTGTTCGTGCAATTGACCAGGATTCCCCGTTCCATCAAGCGGTCAACCACGGGTTGGCCCTCCATCGACAACTGCACGCCGAGCATACACCCAAATCCCCGCACCTCGGTCACGAGAGCCGGGTAGCGTTTTTGGAGGTCCTCGAATCCGGCGCAGAGCCTTTCACCTATTGCCCCGGCCCTTGTCATCAGCCCGCCGTCGATGATTTCCTCCACCACGGCCAGCCCGGCAGCGCACGCAACAGGATTTCCTCCGAATGTCGTGCCATGAACACCGTAGGTGAAGGCAGAGGCCATGGCCTGGGAGCCCAGAAATGCCCCCAGAGGCAGGCCGCCGCCTATCGCCTTGGCCACCACGACCACGTCAGGATGCAGGCCTAGGTGCTCATAGCCGAAGAGTTTTCCGGTTCTCCCCATGCCCGATTGGATCTCGTCCGCCACAAGAAGAAATCCATGCTTCGCCTGGAGGGCGGACAACTCTGTGCAGAACTCGCGGCTCAGAACATTGACTCCACCTTCACCCTGAATCGGTTCCACGAAGACCGCGAGCGTGTTGTCGTTAACCTTGGCGCGGAGATCCTCCACATCATTGAAGCGGATGTGGCCTGTAAGGGGAAGGAATGGTTCGTATCCTTCCCGGTATTTGGCCCGCTCGGTGAGTGAGAGGGCTCCCATGGTTCGTCCGTGGAAGGAGTTGGACAGCCCGAAGAGGTTCTTCTTGCCCCGCGGGGCACCCCATTTTCTCACTAGTTTGATGGCTCCTTCGATCGCTTCCGTTCCGCTGTTGGTGAAGAAGATCCTGGCAAATCCGGACAACGACAGGAGTTTCTCTGCAAGCTTGACCTGTGGTTCCTGGACAAAAAAATTCGACAGATGGATGTATTGATCAGCCTGGTTCTTGATGGCCTTCACCACGCGGGGGTGATTGTATCCCAGGGCGTTGACGGCCAAGCCGCCGAAGAAATCCAGATACCGCTTTCCCTGTCGGTCTGTGAGGTAGCACCCCTGACCACCGACAATGTCGAGCGAGAGCCGTTTATAGGTTTGAAAGAAGAGAGATTGTTCCTGTTCGAACAAGGTGGGCATATCAACTCCGTCTGGCGAATGCTGACAGGACTGATGTGAGGAGGGCGACGTTGCGTCGAAGGGTGCTCAGGCCGTCATTATTGCGAATGAGAATGTCGGCATGCGCGGCCTTTTCCCTGGGAGACCACTGCGCGGCCATTCTGCCGCGCACAGTTGCATCGTTTCTATCGCGCTTGCGGAGACGCGCGAGCCGCAGATCGCGTCGCGCCTCCACCACGACAATCAGGTCAAGGATCTGATCGAGTCCCGACTCAAAGATCAGTGCCGCCTCGACAATGACAACGCGCCTGCCGGAAGCAAACAGCTTCTTCATGCGCTTCTTGAGTTCCCGCCGCACCGCGGGGTGCACGATCCGTTCCAGCTTCTTCCGCAACCCCGCACTTCCGAAAATCCTCGATGCAACGAAAGCGCGGTTCATTCGCCCGTTGGAGGCATACGCCCTTTGTCCAAGGAGACGAGCCACCTTCCGGCGGAGTTTTGCGTCCCGTTCCTGCAGTTCCCTGGCGATCTCGTCCGCCGATAGTACCGGGAAGCCCTCTTTCATGAGAAGGCGGCAGACGGTGCTCTTGCCGCTGCCGATGGCGCCAGTGACACCGATGCTGTACACGCGGCGAGGAACCGTTCGTCGGGACGATCGTCCGGGGGAATTACTTGGCATAGGCCACGGAGCGGAATTCCCGTATGACCGTCACTTTGATCTGTCCGGGGTATTCCATCTCCTGCTGTATCTTGTTGGCAATGTCGTGCGACAGCTGATCCGCTCTGGCGTCATCCATGGCATCGTGATTGACGATGACACGCACTTCGCGGCCCGCCTGGATGGCATAGGTCGTAAGGACACCCGGGAAGGACTTGGCAACCTGCTCGAGTTTCTCCAGCCGCTTCACATACCCTTCCACCGATTCGCGTCTGGCGCCGGGTCTGGCACCGCTGATCGCATCCGCCGCCTGCACGAGCGATGCAATCGGGTGTTCCATCGGAATGTCCTCGTGATGCGATCCAACGGCATTGCAGACGATAGGATGTTCGTTGTACTTCTTGCAGAGCTCGTATCCGATCAGTGCATGGGGGCCTTCGACGCTCTTATCCACCGTCTTGCCGATATCATGCAGCAATCCGGCCCGCTTTGCGAGCATCGGATCAAGCCTCAGCTCACCCGCCATCACGCCCATGAGATAGGCGACCTCGATGCTATGCTGCAGCAGATTCTGGCCGTAACTCGATCGGTACTTCATCCTGCCGATGTGCCGGCAGATCTCCGCATGGGCGCCGTGGAGTCCCACTTCAAGAAGCGTGTTTTCACCAAGGCGAAGAACTTCTTCATCCAGTTCTTTCCTCACCTTCTCAACGACTTCTTCGATCCTTGCAGGATGAATTCTGCCGTCGGCGATGAGACGCTCAAGCGCCTGACGGGCCACCTCCCGGCGGAACGGGTCAAATCCGGAAAGGATCACTGCTTCCGGTGTATCATCCACAATCACATCCACGCCTGTCGCTGCCTCGAAGGCCCGTATGTTCCGCCCCTCCCTTCCGATGATTCTCCCCTTCATTTCGTCGCTTTCCAGGGTCAACACACTGACGCTCGATTCCACCGTATGGTCGGCCGCTGTCCGTTGGATCGCCTGAATGATGATCTTCTGCGCTTCCTTCTTCCCTTCCTCCCGTGCCTGATCCCTGATTTCCTTCAGCATCTGCGCCGACTCGGTCTTGACGACCTCCAGCAGATTATCCATCAGCTGTTTCTTTGCTTCCTCTCTCGTGATGCCGGCAATGCGTTCCAACCTGATATTCTGCTCCTCCACGAGCTTCTTCAGCTCCGCATCACGTTCTTCGAGGCGCTTCCGCCGCTCCTCCTGCTCCTTTTCCGTCTGCCGAAGGGCTGACTCCTTCCTGTTCAGGAGGTCGAGCTTGCGGTCTACGTTTTCCTCCCGTCCTTCCAGCTGCTTCTCGAGGGCCTGGAGCTTGTTGCGTTTCGACTGGATTTCGGCATCAGCTTCCTTCTTTTTCCTGTACCATTCATCCTTCACTTCGAGAAGCTTCTCACGCTTCAATGCGTTCGCGTCTCGCTCGGCGTCTTCGAGGATCCGTTTTGCCCGTTCCTCGGCGCTGTTCACCTTCTTCTGGCCGCTCCGGACGTTGATGTACCATCCCGCGGCGAACGCCGCCGCGGCAATCACGACCACCATGGGAATCAGTATCATCAGATCCATACGTCGCTCCTCCGTGCCCGCAGCAATAAAAAACCGCACTCGCCGGCCGAATCAATTGTATTCGAAGAACCTCTCTTCAAACACAGTGGGTGCCTGCCTAAGCATTTCACACTTCCACTCCCGCTCTTCTGAGGATCTCAGCGTCGTCGCAGGTACCCGTGGCATGCGCTCCACGCTTATGAGTCAAGCTCCCTATTAAAGTTACTTGTAAGGTTCTTTAATAGTCTTGATTACGGCTGACGGTGCGGTGACTTGCTGTGCATAGGTCTCCGCTCCTATGGAAAAGAACACACCAACCGCTGCCGGTTACGACACGGCGTCCCCTGCAGACTCCAAACATGTATCGAGATAATTATTCAGCTTTACGATCTCTGTCTGCAGATGCATCATCGTCTGCTGATGCTGTTCCCGTTCCTTCATGAGATCCTCGGTGATGTTCAGCGCCGAAAGCACCGCCACGGTCAGAGGCGGTTGTTCGGGGATCTTGTCGTGGATCCTGGTCAACATGGCGTCAACATAGGAAGCAATTCGTTTGGTCAGGTCCTCGTTTTCACCGCGTAGCGGATACTCCGACCCGAAGATCTTGACTTTGATGCTCTTACCGTTCATTGCGTACTGAATTGTGCGTAACCTTTACCGGACTGGAATGCTCATGATGCCGAATCAAAACTGAGATCAGTACTTACAACCTCGCGTTCAACTTAGCGATAAGTTCCCTGATCTTGCCAGTGAGTGCCTCCTTTTCTTCATGAGTGAACATGCCTGATCCATTCGATTGAAGCTTCAGCATCTCCTGCTCCCTGTCTTTCAGCGCGCCCGAGAGGTCTCGCTCCCTCTTCTCGGACTCTTCCAGCCGCCGGCGCAGCGACTGGTTCTCCTCTTTCAGGCGAAGCAGGACATCTGAAAGTCGACGTGCCTTCTCCCAAAGCTTCTGAAGAGAAGACTCAACCTGATCAACCTCTCTCCCATTGGTCACGTCAGATTCCACATGTGACTCTGACAACCGGTGATCTCCTTCCATGGTCCCTCTGGGGGTCACCCGCGGAGCCGCGCACCGCAGGTGGCTTCCACATGGCGAATGATCGCGCTGATCTTCCCGTTGACCTCTTCGTCCGTCAACGTTCGGTCAACAGGCTGAAACTCAAGGGTGTAGGCGAGTCCCTTCTTGCCGGAACCCACCTGTTCCCCGCTGTAGAGATCGAAGAGTGTCACCCAACGAACAAGCTCACCTCCAGCCTCACGAATCGCATCCACAACCTTCCCTTGCGGAATCTCTTCATCGACGATGAACGCCAGGTCACGAGTGACGCTCGGGAACCGCGGAAGAGGCTCATACCGTCTTTTCCCGATCTCCGTTACTTCGGGAAGGTTGAGACTCAACTCGGCAAAGAACACGTCTTCCCTGATGTCAAACTTTGCCGCCACATCCTTCCTCAAACATCCCAGAAGACCTGCGTAAGTACCTTTAATTTCAACGGCAAGAGTGTCAACACTTAAAGGGCTGCCGTTATCATACAGAATTAAGCGATATTTGTCAAGAAAAAACTTGGAAAGAAGGGCTTCAAGCTCTCCTTTAAGATCAAGCACATCGTATTTTCGGGACGGCGTTGTGTAGTGTTGGTTGAAATGATCTCCGCTAAGAATCATCATGAACCGTTCTTCTTCGTGAAATGCATCAAGCGATTCAGGAGATTTGGAAGGATCCCTCCAATAGACCTTCCCGATCTCAAACAATCTGAGACCCTTGGCCCCCCGATTGAAATTATGCTGGACAACGTCCAGTGCTCCCGGAATCAGGCTGGTTCGGAGCACTTGCATTTCCACGCTCACGGGATTGAGCACCGCCACCGCGTTCCCCCCCGCCAACGCGGCATGATCGTGGTTCTGCAGACTGTTCGTCATGATTTCCTGAAATCCGGCGCCGACGAGAAAATCCCGTACTTCATCAGCGAGACCACGCCCGATGGCACCAACCAATCCCACCCTCACATTCGGATCGGGCTCGATCCTGTCGTACCCGTACACGCGGGCAATTTCTTCGATCAGATCCACTTCCTCCGCGATATCTGACCGGTACGAAGGCGGGACTACGCTCAGGGCATCTCCCGGGACCTTCCGAACCGTCATGCCCAGCCTTCGAAGAAACCCGGCCATTGCAGATCCGGTAATCGACGTCCCCAACAAGGCATTCGCTCTGCTCACGCTCAGCCGAACTGTCCGACGCCTTGGACGACGCGGAAACACATCGACACATCCCTTCAATACCTCGCCGCCAGCCAGTTTCTGCATCAAAGCGGCCGCCCGCACGGACGCGTGGTCGGTCATTTCAATGTCCACGGACCTCTCGAATCGTTGGGAAGCCTCGGTGGAAAGGCTGAGATGCTTGGATGTTCTTCGAATGCTGACAGGCTCGAACCATGCGCTTTCCAGGAGTACATTTGTGGTTTTGGAGCTGATCTCAGAATCCGAGCCGCCCATGACGCCTGCGATGGCTACAGGACGCTTCATGTCGCAGATGAGAAGCATGTCCTTACGAAGCGTACGCTCCACGCCGTCGAGAGTCGTGAAGCGTTCCCCTTCCCGCGCTCCCCGGACAATGATCGTTCCCCCTGCGATCTTGTCATAATCGAAAGCGTGCAGCGGTTGTCCTGTTTCGAGCATGACAAAATTCGTGATGTCCACCACATTATTGATCGGCCGGACGCCGACAGAGCGGAGCCTTTGTTGAAGCCACGGCGGGGACGGGGCAATCGTGACATTTCGGATTACACGTGCCACATAACGTCCGCATTGTTCCGCACTTTCGATCTTCACGCGCACATGCCGCTTCGCAGGTTCCGCTTTCTCCTTCACCCTGATTGCCGGGAGAGTGACCCTGGCCCCGGTCATGGCTGCGATCTCCCGCGCAACTCCGAGATGGCTGAGCCAATCCCCCCGGTTTGCGGTGATTTCCACGTCGTACACGACGTCGGTCTTTCCCAGGTACGCGGCCAAGGGGGTGCCTGCTTTCGCAGATGAGTCCAGCACGAGAATACCGTCCTTGTCGTCACCGAGATCCAGTTCAAATTCCGAGCAGATCATGCCGCGGGATTTCACGCCCCGAATGACCGCCTCCTGAAGGGTAAACGAGCCGCCCCCAGGATCGTGTTGGTTTCGCGGAACAACCGACCCCACGAGACCCACGGCCACCTTCTGCCCTGCGGCGACATTCGGCGCTCCGCAGACAACCTGCAATTCCTCGCTTCCGACAGATACGCGGCAGACGGACAGACGGTCGGCGTGAGGGTGTTTCTCCTTTGCCAGTACCTCTCCCACCACAAATCCTTCATATCGTGTACCTTCATCGGAAACGCGTTCAACCTCCAGCCCGAGCATGGAGAGACCGTCGGCAATCTTTCGAGGAGGGAGCCTGACAGGAACGAGGGTGCGGAGCCATGCGTGCGAGATCTTCATGACTGGTCAGAATTGACGGAGAAATCGTACATCGTTCTCAAAATAGAGCCGGATATCGTCAATGCCGTAACGTAGGAGTGCGGCCCGTTCGATTCCCATGCCGAAGGCAAAGCCGCTGTAGCGGCGCGGATCATAGCCGCCATGACGGAGGACGTTCGGGTGTACCATGCCGGAGCCAAGAATCTCCAGCCATCCGTTGTATTTGCACACGGGACAGCCTTTCTGATTGCAGATGAAGCAGGAGATATACATGTCGGCACTGGGCTCCGTGAAAGGAAAGAACGTGGGGCGAAACTTGTATTTGACGGAGCTTCCATAGAGCTGGCGGACAAACGACACGAGCGTTCCCTTGAGCTCGCTGAAGGTTACGTTGCGATCAATGGAGAGGGCTTCGATCTGGTGAAAGATGACATGACTTCGCGCACTCACGGCCTCATTCCGGTACACCCGTCCGGGTATGATCACACGCACCGGAGGGGGTTGGCTCTTCATGACGCGAATTTGTACGGGTGACGTGTGAGTACGGAGAAGAACATTCTTTGAAATGAAGAACGTGTCCTGCATGTCTCTTGCAGGATGGTCGGGAGGGAAATTGAGGGCTGTGAAGTTGTGATAGTCGTCTTCAATGTCCGGCCCATAGGCGATCCCGAACCCCATTCTGGCAAAGATGCGCTTAAGGTCTTCGATCGTTTGGGTGATCGGATGGCGGGTACCAACGGGCCTGGGCCGGCCCGGCAGGGAGAGATCGACCCGGACCTCTGTTGACCGGCCCTTTTTTCGGCCAATCGCTTCATCGTAGGCCGATTGCGCGTAGGCTCGAAGCTCGTTCAGGGCCTTTCCGACGGCAGGTTTTTCGTCCGGGGCAACTGTTCGCAATTGTTCGAACAGTCGGGCGATGAGGCCTTTGCGTGCCAGAAACTTGATCCTCAGCGCTTCAAGGGCACTGGGGTCGACGGATTCGCGGAGCTCGCGATCGAACTCCTCCCTGATGTGACGGATCTGCTCGAGCATAAACAGGGGGTGGTGTGCCGGGCAATCACCCCGGAGGTGTCGTCAGGATGCGGATGCGAACTTCACGACCTCTGAGAACGCGGCCGGATTGTTAACAGCGAGATCGGCGAGGACCTTCCGGTTGATCAGTACCTGCTTCTTCTCCAGCCCGGCCATGAGGCGGGAGTACGTTGTACCGTTCAGGCGGGCCGCTGCATTGATACGCGCAATCCAGAGGGTGCGGTACTCGCGCTTCTTCGTTTTTCGGTGGCGATAGGCATGCGTAAGGGCCTTTTCCACATGGTGCTTTGCAACCGTATATACCTTGCTTCTGGCGCCCCAGTACCCTTTGGCCTTGCCGAGAATCTTCTTTCTGCGCCGGTGGGACGCTACCTTGTTCTGAGAACGTGGCATGAGAACATCATCCTTTCGCTATGCTGACAAAAATCGTTTGATCTTGTACGCTTCGGAAGAGTGCACCACTCCGGGTTTCCGAAGGTGCCGCTTGCGCTTGCGCGTCTTGTGCGTCAGAATATGCCTCCGAAGAGCCTTCCTCCGTTTGATCTTTCCCGTTGCAGTGATGCGGAAGTGCTTCTTTGCGTTCCGCCTGGTTTTCATCTTGGGCATCGCTCAGGTTTCCTTCTGTGATGTCTTTGGTTGTTTCTCGCCGCTCTTCTTCTTGGTCTTGTCCGCCACATAGACCGCGATCATCTGTCGCCCTTCCATTTTGGGCATCTGTTCGATCTTGGCAATATCAGCCAGCCGCTCCGTAAACCGTTCGAGCACCTCCCTGCCCTGGTCCTGATAGGCAAACTGCCGGCCCCGGAAGACCACGGTCGCCTTTACCTTGTCGCCTTCTTCGAGGAATGCCCGCGCGTGCCGGACCTTGAATTCAAAATCGTGGGTGTCGGTGTTCGGGTGAAATCGAATCTCCTTGACCTGCGTGACGTGCTGGTGTTTCTTCTGCAGCTTCTCCTTCTTGGACAGCTCGTACTTGTATTTTCCGAAATCCATGATCTTGCAAACGGGGGGATCGGCGTTTGGCACGATCTCAATCAGGTCCAGCCCTTCATTGGTGGCTCGCCGGATTGCCTCCTGCGTCAGCAGGATGCCCAACTGCTGTCCATCCGGTGCAATGACCCGGACTTTGGGAGCCCGGATCTCCGTATTCACACGTGCGCGCTGTTGTTTGATAGGCGTTTCTCCTACGATGTGAGTGCTCTGGAATCGATTGCCTTCTTTGTCAGCATCACGAATTCATCTTCTGTCATCGACCCAAGATCTCCTTTCTTGTGCTGGCGCACCGAAACGGTGGAAGAACCGGATTCCTTGTCGCCGATGACGAGCATGTAGGGAACCTTCTTCAATTCCCAATCCCGGATCTTGTAGCCGATTTTCTCGTTTCGCTCATCGCATTCAACGCGCAAGCCGGCCTCCCTCAACCGTGCCGCAACCTTCCGCGCATGCTCATGGTGGCGCTCGGTCAGCGGCAACACGGCGGCCTGGACCGGTGCCAGCCAGAGCGGGAACTCCCCCGCGAAGTGCTCGATGAGGATTCCGATGAATCGTTCCATGGAGCCGAACGGTGCCCTGTGGATCACCACTGGACGGTGTTTCTGTCCGTCGGAGCCCACATATTCAAGCTGGAACCGCTCAGGCATCACATAGTCGGCTTGCACGGTCCCCAACTGCCATGTTCTGCCCAAGGCATCCCTTACCATAAAGTCGATTTTCGGGCCGTAGAACGCCGCTTCTCCGATACCGACGAAATGATCCAGGTTCGTTTCTTCCGCCGCGATCCGGATGAGCCGCTCGGCTTCGATCCACGATTCATCCGACCCTGCGTACTTCTCCTTGTTCTTCGGGTCACGGAACGAAAGCCGCGTCCGGAAATCCTTGAACCCAAGCGTCGCAAAAATCTCTTTGATCAGATCAATCACATCCACGAGCTCATCTTTCACCTGGTCAGGCCTCAGAAAGATGTGGGAATCATCAACCGTGAAGGAACGCACCCGGATCAGGCCGTTGAGCTCGCCTGATTGCTCGTAGCGGTACACGGTCCCGAATTCTGCCAGTCGGATCGGCAGATCCCGATAACTGCGCGGTTTGGACGCGTAGATTTGAAAATGATGCGGACAGTTCATCGGTTTCAGAAGGTACTGCTCCTCGTCGATCTGAACCGGCGTGAACTGACTGTCCTTGTAGAACGGATAGTGTCCGCTCGTTTTGTACAACTCGATGTTCCCGATGTGGGGCGTGACCACGGGAAAATATCCGCGCTTCCTCTGCTCTTCCCTTAGGTATCGCTCCAACGTTTCCCGGATCACGGTTCCTTTGGGGAGCCAGAGCGGCAATCCGCCACCCACCTTCGGGGTAATGACAAAGAGATCAAGTTCCTGTCCAAGCTTACGATGATCCCTCCGCCTGGCTTCCTCCAGGCGGAACAGATGCTCGTCCAGCTCCTTCTGGGTTGGAAACGTCACTCCATAGATGCGCTGGAGCATCTTGTTTTTTTCGCTTCCGCGCCAATAGGCGCCTGCAACATTCAGAAGTTTGATGGCCTTGATCCGTCCTGTCGACGGAATATGGGGACCGTAGCACAGGTCCGTAAAACTGCCCTGATGGTAGAACGTGATTGTTCTCCCCTTGAGCTCTTCAAGCAGTTCCAACTTGTAGGGATCACCTTTCTTCCTGAAGTAGGCAACCGCCTCCTCCCAGGGCTTCTCTTCCCTGACGTACGGCACGTCCCGCTCTGCCAGCTCTTTCATCGTGGCTTCGATGCGAAGCAGATCGTCACCCGTCAGCGAATGATCTCCGACGTCAATGTCGTAGTAAAATCCGGCTTCAATCGGCGGTCCGATCCCGAATTTTGTTCCGGGAAACAGCTTCTCGACCGCCTCCGCCATCAAATGCGCCGAGCTGTGCCAATACGCATACTTCCCGCCGTCATCGGACCATTTCAGGACCTTCACTGTCGCGTCCGCCGTGATGGGCCGGCTGAGATCCCACACTTCGCCATTGACTTCGACGGCAAGGGCCTCTTTTGCGAGCCCCTTGCTGATGCTCCCGGCAATCTCCAATCCGGAAACACCATTGTCAAACTTCCTGATCGATCCGTCCGGAAATGTAATCTGAATCTGGCTCATGCAAAAAGAGAATAAAAAAATCGGAACAGTGTCCGATTCACCGGCCCGTGCTCCCGGCACAGGTGCAACAGCCCTTGGTGGGCTCTATAGGACTCGAACCTATGACCTCTACCATGTCAAGGTAGCGCTCTAGCCAGCTGAGCTAAGAGCCCCTGAATGCGCGAAGGGCATGAAAATTATCAAAAATTGTCTGGAAAATCAACCAGAGAGGCCCCCAATGCGGAGTGTCAATCTTCAACCGATCCCCCGTCTTTTCGTGTCAGTTTCTTCCACATTTCTTCAACGTCCCGCCGTGATTTCCTTTGAATGTACCGCTCGGCAAGCCGCTGGAGCGTTCCGCGGGCAACCGAATCAAGATCCTCGTCGTCCTTGTCCCGCTTCACCAACATCTCGAAATCACACCGGTCTTCCCGACTCATCGAACCTGCATGGTACTTCAGCTCTTCGATCAGTTTATGCTGTTCGGAACGAGTCATAACTGTGCCCGCCGTGCCGGGATCGGGACTCGAACCCGAACGAGGTTGTCCTCATGGGATTTTAAGTCCCAAGCGTCTACCAGTTTCGCCACCCCGGCCAAACAAGGAAGAAGGAAAAATGATGAAGAGAGAAGAGTTGTATGTTTTCTCCTTTCCTTCTCCCTTCTTCCTTCTTGAGGCGCCGGGCGGATTCGAACCGCCGCATAAAGGTTTTGCAGACCTCTCCCTTACCACTTGGGTACGGCGCCAAAACACTGCTCTGTGGCGGATGGGGCGGATGGGCCTTTGGCTCAGAACCAATAAGTGAGAAGGTAGGGGCTGGAAGGTAGAAGGAAGATTGGAGTACTGACTCTACTTCTCCCTTCTCATTTCTACCTTCTACCTTGTTTAGAGCGGGAAACGGGACTCGAACCCGCGACATCAACCTTGGCAAGGTTGCGCTCTACCAACTGAGCTATTCCCGCGTTTCACCACGGCCGCAAACGCCTCTCCCCAATATATCAAAAAACCGGCCTGTCCGCAAGGCCCGGCTCAGCGGACAAGCTCCAATAACAAGGCTCCAACCTCGCTGTTTGGCCTGATTCCGGTGAACCTCTCGGCACACGGACCAATCGCAAACAAAGGAACCATCGCGGCCGTGTGATGATCTGTTACAAAACCACCATGGACGATTTTCTCCCGCAAAGATCCATCCAGGAGCGCATATCCGCCCGTTTCGTGGTCGGCTGTGACGATGACCAGGGTCATCGGATTCTTCTCTGCAAAATGAACCGCAACTTCCACAGCATCATCGAAGTCAGCCATCTCGATGGCCGTCTGGTCTGAATTCTTATCGTGGCTCGCCCAATCAATCTGAGAACCCTCCACCATCAAGACAAATCCCTCCTCCGCCCGCTCGAGCGTCCGTATTGCGAACTCGGTCAATTCAGAAAGCGAGGGACTCCGGTCCTGCGCACGGCCAACATGATTCTCTGCAAAGAGCCCGACGATTTTCGACGATCTCCTGGATTCAGCTTCCCGAAATTCAGCCTCGGTCAGGATAATCCGGAATCCCCTTCTCTCCATGTATTCCAACAGATTCAGCCCATCTGTTCGTCTCCCACCCTTTTCCTTCGGGAGGAACCATCCCCATCCGCTCCCAAGTGCGAGGTCAACATCCGACCGTGCAATCTGGTATGCGATTTCACGCTCTAACGTACGAGACGGCACATGGGCAAGAAACGACGCCGGCGTGGCGTGGGTAATACTGCAGACGGTCACGACGCCAGTCTTCTTTCCTACTGCCTTCGCCTGTTCAAGCACCGTTGTGCGCGGCAGGCTGTCGGGGCCCATGCCGATCATGCCGTTCCGCGTTGCAACCCCCGTTGCCAGCGCTGTCGCTCCAGCCGCTGAATCGGTCACATAGTCATCGCCAGAGGCATGGGTCAACAGCAATCCCAGATGCCGGAACCGTTCCAATGCCAGCCGTCCTTTGGCTGTCCTTCCGGCCGTCACTTGAGAAACACCCATGCCATCGCCGATCATCACGATGATATTCCGCGGGGCTGGTGAAGCATCCTGCGCCGGAGACGCAGTGATAACGAGGGCAAGAAGGAACGCCATGAGGCGCAAATTCATGAGAATCACCTTTCTTTCCTGTCGCCGTAGGAACCGGGCCATATATCTTTCCGTCGAATTTGAAAGACCGACTTCAAATGCTTCATCAGCCTTCTTGCCTGGGGCATCCCTTGCCGGACCATGACCTCAAATTCAATAAACGACCCGTGTCCCCGCACGCTGTCGAGGTGGATCCGCGCATTTTGATAGAGAAACACAACCCGGCGTTTTCGAACAGTTGACCTGACGCCCAGGGTGCCCCCGAGTGCTTTTCGCATTTCTGGCGCATTGACAACCGGAATCCTGCTGTAGGTGGAGATTCGCGCGCCCCGGTGATCGCGTCGTTTATAAGCAATCAACTCGGCGACGGAGCCACGATTCACCCGAAGCTTCAGTCTACCGGTCGCAACGGTGAAGTACGTATCCGTTTGATAGAGGACGCCGGCCCTTCGGGCCGGGAGGGATCGGGCCATTGTTGCAGCTCGAACAAGGGAAGACGTTACCGCTTTCAACTCCAGATTACGCGGCATGCGGATGGATCAGCGGGACACCTTGAGCAGTTTGTATTCCAGATTACCGGCGGGAACCTTGACCTTGATGGTTTCACCCTCTTTCCGGCCCAGGAGGGCTTTGCCAATGGGAGAAGTGACGGAAATCTTGTTCTTTTCGAAGTCGGCTTCCTCGGGGGAGACGAGCCGGTATTCTATCGTTTCGTTTGACTTCAGGTCTTTGAGCTTGACGACGGAGAGGATGTACACCTTGTCATTGGGCAATTCGGAGCTTTCGAGGATCTGCGCCCGGGACAACGTATCTTCCAGTTTCTGAATCCGAAGCTCAAGATGTTGTTGGGCTTCCTTCGCGGCGTCGTACTCCGCGTTCTCGCTCAGGTCGCCATATCCCCGCGCCTCGGCGATCTTCTGTGCCATTTCGGCGCGACCATTGATCTTGAGATCGCGCAGTTCCTTCTCCAGCTCAACAAGACGTTCACGCGTCAAATAGACATGTCCGTTATCACCCATGGTTCCTCCTGAAAAACACATCGCTTCATCTCAAAGAGCTGGACGAAGCGGAAGGGATAAAAAAGAAAAGCCAAACCGCTCCCCGCGGGATGGCTGATTTCCATGGAGGGAACATAGGGCAAAATGGAGTGAGACGCAAGAAAAAAAGATCCGCGTTCAGCCCTTTTTCCCGCCCACAGCCGGTTCTATCAGGATCAAATGGCCAAGCTTGTCGCGTTTGGCCTTCAAGTACCCTTCGTTGTAGAAATTGGGGTCGACCTCCAGCGGGACACGCTCGACAATCTCAAGTCCGTAGCCGTGAAGGCCGACGACTTTCTTCGGATTGTTGGTCATAAGCCGCATCTTGCCCACGCCAAGATCCCTCAGAATCTGTGCGCCGATTCCATAGTCGCGCAGATCGGGGCGAAAGCCGAGCTTCTCGTTAGCCTCCACGGTGTCGAGCCCCTCGTCCTGCAGACGGTAGGCCTTCAGCTTGTTGACCAACCCGATGCCTCGTCCCTCCTGCCGCATGTAGAGCACCACCCCGCGGCCCTCCTTTTCCACCATCTGCATGGCCGCAAGCAACTGCTCATTGCAATCGCATCGGACAGAGCCAAAAACGTCGCCCGTGAGACATTCTGAATGGACACGGACCAACACGGGGTGCTCCGGGAGGATATCCCCTTTGGTCAGAGCGATGTGTTCCTTCTCGTCGGTTTGGCTTCTGTAGAGGTGAAGTTGAAACTCTCCGATACGTGTCGGCAATCGCGTGCTGACAATCTTCTGCACGAGAGTTTCGCGCTGCATGCGGTACTCGATGAGCGAACGTACCGTGATGATCTTGAGCCCGAACCTCCGCGCAATTTCCATCAGTTCCGGCACGCGGGCCATTGTCCCGTCTTCGTTCAGAATCTCACATAACACGCCCGCTGGGTACAGACCGGCGATGCGACAAAGATCCACGACGGCTTCGGTGTGACCCGCCCGGCGAAGCACACCGCCTTCGGAGGCCAGGAGGGGAAAAATGTGACCCGGCCTTGCGAAATCAGCAGGCTTTGCCGACGGGTCGATCAGGGCCCTCACGGTCGCGGCACGGTCGGCCGACGAGACACCCGTCGTTGTGCCATGCACATAATCGACTGAAACTGTAAAGGGCGTCTCATGGAGTGAGGTATTGGCATCGACCATTGGGTCAAGTCGGAGCTCTGTGGCGCGTTCCTGGGTGAGCGGAGCACAGACCACGCCACGGCCTTCTTTTACGAAGAAATTGATGATATCCGGAGTGACCTTTTCGGCGGCAACGACAAAATCTCCCTCGTTTTCCCGGTCTTCATCATCCACGACAATCAGAATCTTCCCTGCCCGCAGATCTTCGATGGCCGATTCTATAGAATAAAACCCCTTCTGTCCCATGATTTCCCGTTCCTCAGGATTCTCCCACCACCGATGCGACGGAACCGCGCTCAACCTTCACTTTGACGTTGTCGGCGATTTGCACGAGGATCGTCTTGTCCTCCACGCCGACCACCGTTCCATGCACTCCACCCGCGGTGACCACCTTGTCGCCCTTTTTGATGGCATCAAGCATCTTTTGTCTTTCCTTCTGGCGCTTCTGCTGGGGGCGGATAATCATGAAATAGAAAATAAGGAAGATCAAGCCGAACATGATGAGGGTGCTGGTAATCCCGGACCCTCCGTCCCCTTGCTGGGGTTGCATGAACAATGCGATGAAATCGATCAAAGGAACCTCCTATGCTGTCGTGATGGGTCGGACATCCCGCGCGGCCGGGAGATCCGTATTTTGTGTCATCAGTGCCACGATGCTTCGTTTCCAGTCCGCGTACCCGCCAGCCTGGATTGCTTCCCGGGACCGGCGCATCAGCCACAAATAAAACGAAAGATTGTGCAGTGTTGCAAGCTGAAAACCCAGGATTTCCCTGGCAACAAACAAATGCCGAAGATAGGCCAGCGAATGCGTCCGGCAGGTGTAGCAGGAGCAATCCGGGTCCGGTGGCGCAGGATCGGCTTTGTACTTTGCATTGCGGACGTTTATCGCCCCTCGCCGCGTGAACAACATGCCATTACGCGCATTCCGTGTCGGGAGCACGCAGTCGAACATGTCGACGCCCCGGTCAATCGCTTCGATCAGATTCTCGGGTGTTCCCACGCCCATCAGATACCGGGGCTGATGTTCGGGGAGGAGCGCATCACATTGTTCCACCGTTGCGTACATGGACTCCGCCGGCTCACCGACAGCAAGGCCGCCAATCGCGTAGCCGTCAAACCCGATCGCGGTGATCTCCCTCGCGCTCTGCTCCCTGAGATCAGGATACACCGATCCTTGAACGATGCCGAAGAGCGCTTGCGGCCAGCCATGGAGGGGTCCCGATCTCTCCCAGAAATCCCTGCATCTCCGGGCCCATCGAGTCGTCAGTTCGCAAGACTTCTGCGCATACTCCCGGTCGCACGGATACGGCGTGCATTCGTCAAGCACCATCATAATATCAGAGCCCAGCTTCCGCTGGATCTCGATGACGGATTCCGGCGAGAAAGCATGTTCCGACCCATCAAGATGCGACCGAAAGACCACACCCGATTCCTCAATCGTTCGCAACTCGCTGAGGCTGAAGATCTGATACCCCCCGCTGTCGGTGAGGATCGGACCGTTCCAGCCCGCGAATTTCTGGAGCCCGCCCGCTCCGGCGACAATGTCGGCGCCAGGACGAAGATACAAGTGATAGGTGTTGCCGAGGATGATCTGCGCTCCGACCTCTGCAAGCTCCCGTTGTTCCAGGGCTTTCACCGTGCCTTGCGTTCCCACCGGCATAAAAGCCGGTGTCTCGACGACGCCATGAGCGGTTTCAAAACGGCCGGACCGCGCGCGCTTATCACGCGCTGTCACGGAAAAATTCACCGGTGTACCTCCCCTTTGGCGCCACACCTCAATAGAAATCCGCCGAAAGGAAACCCTCGCGGCGGATTCACATGCATCCTATTCTTCACAGAGGCTACTTCTGCAGTCGGAAGCGGATTGGAATGGACATTCGGACCTTAACCGGTTTTCCCCTCTGCTTGCCGGGTTTAAACTTCGTTTTCATCACCGCAGCCTGCGCGGCTTCATCACATCCTGCGCCGATGCCCTTCACAACAGTCGTCTTCGTGACGTTCCCGCCTTCATCGACGAATGCTTCGACATACACGGTACCTTCCACACCGGCCCGTTTGGCGATCTCAGGATAGACAACGGCGGACTGGAGCGCGGCAAGGCCGCCGACGGGTTCCGGAAGTTCTTCCACCGCGACGAAATAGACTTCTTCATCCTCTTCGGGCGGCGGAGGCGGAGCTTCTTCAGCAGGTTGAAGCTCCGTGCTCATGATCTCGACGTCTTCAACATTCTCGTCACTCGGAGCTTCAATCGGAATAGGCGGGCGCGGAGGCGGTGGAGGACGATTCTCCTGCTTGGTAATCTCAATGTCCTCGACATCCACAATCTCCTGCTCGACTTTCAGGATCTTGTCCGGAGGCGAAACATCCGGGAAGAACTTGAACGCGACAATCATCAACGCAAGCGCGATGATCAACGCGGCCTCAAAGGTCTTTCGGTATTTGAGCCGGAGATCGACTTCGGGATTTTTCCGGATCATGATGATCGTCCTTTGGTTAATGGACTGGGGAAAATATAGGGAGAATTCCTGCCTATGTCAATTGCCGTCGATCCGGGCTGCCCGTCTCTCCTCCTGGCCGCTTGGCGGATCGCCAGACGCTCCATCCGGCATACATGCCTGCACCCATGGCGTTGGCGACAGCGTCATACACATCCGCATAGCGATTCGGAACAAGCATCTGATACACCTCGAGCAACGTGCCGTAGACGACGGTCAACGCAAACGCGTACCAAACGGCTTGTCGGGCGAGCAAAGGGAACCTCTCCTGGTGGAAGAGTGCTCTCTTCCATAACAGGCACAACACAAAATAGATTCCCATGTGTCCCAACTTGTCGGGGCTGACGGGGAATTTGATTTGGGGAAGCGTCGGGATTGACGAAAGGGCAAAGATGGCGAGAATCCAGAGAATAACCGGAAGCTGGTATCGAACGAACCTGTTCAAATGCCCCCCTCCACACGCCGAAAAGCATCCGGAAGGGCATCGATAAGATCTCCGGCCAGCAGGCTTTTCTGTCCGAGACGGGACGCTGCCAGATCTCCAGCCAGTCCGTGCAGATACACGCCTGCCCACGCCGCCGCCGGACGCTCCATCCCTTGCGCCCAGAGACCGCCAAGCATGCCCGCGAGCACATCCCCTGCTCCGACAGTCGCCATTCCCGGGTTTCCGGTGGAGTTCAGAAACACCGTGCCATCGGGGGAGGCTGTTGCCGTGGGTGCTCCCTTGAGAACAATCGTTGCCCGAAAACTCCGCGCAGCATCCCTGGCAATGTCTACCCGTTGTTCCTCGATCTCTCCCGCGGGAATGCCAAGAAGCCTCGACGCTTCGCCCGTGTGTGGTGTCAAAACAAAGTCGGCCGAAGACCGTTTCACCACCTTGCTCCCATCCTTCGCAAGAATGGTCAGGGCGTCGGCGTCGGCAACAATCCTGCCCCGAGCCCTGGTCAGGACGGTCCGGATAAGCGCGGATGTTTCACTGTTCCGCGAGAGCCCGGGACCCACAACGCACACATCCGCCCATTCCATCCGCTCAAGAACAGCAGATTCCGCCTCTGCAGAAAGCGATCCGGCCGGCGTCGATGGCATGGGAACAACGATCGCCTCTGTCACAGCTCTTGCCAGAATAGGATAGACAGAAGATGGCGTTCCCAACACGACTGCCCCTGCACCCGCGCGAAGCGCTGCACGTGCCGTGAGCGCTGCCGCGCCGGTATATCCTGTTGAGCCGGCAAGCACAAACACCTTTCCTGCCGTGTACTTGTGCGTCGTGGACGCTCGTGCGGGCATGACGGCTTGAACATCGCTCATTTCCATGAGAAACGTTTGGCTTTTTCTCCCCAGCAGTACGCTCCGCGGAATCCCAATGTCGATCACGTGAACCTCGCCGCTCAGGTCCCGGCCCTCGTTGCAAAGCAATCCTCGCTTCACCGTTCCAAGCGTCAACGTCACCGTTGCCCTTATGCTATCGCGATCGGCCTTCCCTGTTGTGCCATTGACTCCGGACGGAATGTCAACGGCAACTCGCGGGGCAGATTGCGCATTGATCCATTGGAATACTTTTCGGTAGGCAGGCTTGACCGTTCCCGAGAACCCTGTGCCGAAGACAGAATCGATGATGAGATCGGAATGGAGGGAGGAAAGGTGGGAGGCTGACACAGAAGTAATGGACACTTCATCGGGCGCCGCGCGGCTGATCCTTTTGAGGATATCAAGATTGCGTGCTGCATCGCCTCTTTGGGGACGCGACCAGACAAACACCTGCACCCTGGCTCCCGCGTTGGCAAGATGGCGCGCAACAACAAAGCCATCCCCACCGTTGTTTCCCTTCCCCGAAAAAATGGAAACAGTCTTGCCCCTGATGGGCGCAAAGCGGTCAGCGATCCAACGCGCAATTCCAGCTCCGGCATTCTCCATCAGAATCTGGGCGGAAATCCCGAATAGTTTCATCGCCTCCCTGTCACATTCCGCCATTTCCTCCGCCGAAAGAACGATTCTCATGGGCGCGTCGCGATCAAAGGCCTCCGTTGATCAGCCTCAACAGTATTGAAGGATAGATTCCGAACTGTACTACGGCGTAGGCCGAAAACGCCGCGATCGCCATCGAACTGGATGCAGGCTGAGAGTCGGGTCCCGGAACGGGTTCACGGAAGTACATCTCGACCACAAGCCTGAGATAGTAGTACACGGAAACAAGGCTCGTCAGAACACCGATCACGGCAAGCCAGGTCATGCCGGCCTCTACCGCCGCCAGAAAGACATAGTATTTTCCGAAGAAACCGGCGAGCGGAGGAATTCCCGCGAGCGAAAACATGAACACTGCCATCAGAAAAGCCGCCGCCGGGTGTCGCGCACTCAGTCCGGTATACTCGCCGTACGTCAGCCCTTGTGCGTCCTTCCCTTCCAACATTCCCACGATCGTGAATGCCCCCAGCGTCATGAATGCATAGGCGCCGACATAGAACATCATGCCTGTCTGACCGTCGGCATTTCCCGCCGCAACACCGGCAAGGATGTACCCTGCGTGGGCCACGCTTGAATACGCGAGCATGCGCTTGACGTTGTTCTGAACGACGGCTGTGATATTGCCCACAACCATCGACAACGCGGCCAGAATGGCCAGGAGCAGGTTCACCTCCGTACCGGTGAACGCCAGCCCTTTGAGAAAGACAGATCCGAACGCGGCAAAGGCAGCGGCCTTCCCTGCGGTGGCCATGAAACCCGTTACCGCTGTCGGCGCGCCTTCATACACGTCAGGAGCCCACATATGGAACGGCACGGCGGCGACCTTGAATCCCAGTGCGATGATGAGCATACCGACTCCGAGGAGAAACAGTGGTTCTCCGGCCATCGTGCCCGCTCTGGACGCAATCCCTTCCAGGTTGGTGGTCCCTGTAACGCCGTACAACAATGCAACGCCATACAGCAGAAATCCTGTCGCAAACGCTCCAAGAAGGAAATATTTCAGGGCCGATTCGTTGGAGGAGGCCTTCATCCTGAAAAAGCCTGCAAGGACGTAGAAGGCAAGCGACATCAGCTCGATGCCCAAGAAGATCACGATCAGGTCGTTTCCCGAAGCCATAAGCATCATGCCGGACACGGCAAGCAGGACCAGCGCATAATACTCGCCGTGCTGCCAGTCTCGTTGGCGGAGGTATCCGCGGGAGGCAAGAACGGTGAGGAGTCCGACAACGATGAACAAGCCTGAGAAGTAGGTTGCAAACGATCCCTGGCTGACCATGTCTTTGAAGCCCGAGCCGGTTGACCCGAATTCGGCCACCGTCAGACCGAGGGCGATCAATAATCCTGCGATGGTCGCCGCAAAGGATGCCGTTGCATTGTTTCGACGGATTCCTTCGAGGATCAAGACAGCCATGCCTGTGAGCACAACCGTCAGAAACGGAGCAATCAACCGGAGATCGGATAGGTTGAATTCATTCATCGATCATGTCTCCGCGGGTTTTCGCCGTTCCCACCGGGCGAGCGAAAATTTTAGGAGTGGCGGAGTCATCAGGGTCGTCACGATCACCATGATCACGATCGCCGAGAAGATCGCATCATCTACGACCCCCAGCCCTTTTCCGATGCTTGCAAAGATCAGCCCAACTTCGCCGCGAGGAACCATCCCCAGCCCCACTGAAAGGCGGTCAAGCCCTTTGTCCACCACGGCGAGACCGCAAACCTGTTTGCCGATGAACGCGGCAATGCTCAGGGCCAAGGCGAGCCCAAGGACGCTGGGATTCAAAAACGTCTCAAGCCGCACCTGAATGCCCATCACGACGAAGAAGATGGGAACGAGAAACGTCGTAACGGGAGTCAACAGGTCGTGCAGATGTTTCTCCTCACGAAATTCCGTAAAATGCACCTCTTCCAGAATCAGCCCCGCCGCAAATGCGCCGACGATCGCTGCAAGGCCGGCGGCATTGGCAAGGTACGAAAAGAGAAAGCAGAAGAGAAGGGCGGAAATCAGCATGATGCCATGTGTGCGGAGAACAGCAATCTTCTTCAGAATCCGGGGCACGACGGTCAGGCCGATCACAATGGCACCGACGAGGAACCCCAGCGCGATACCTGTGATCTTCACAACTTCGGCAAATTCCATCGGCACGCCCGTTTCTGCCGCTACAATGATACCCGCCGCCACGGCGAGGATGATCAATCCCATCACATCGTCGATCACAGCCGCCCCCAAAACGATCTTCGCCTCCTTCGTCTGCAGTTTTCCCAGATCCTTCAGCACGCGTGCCGTAATCCCCACGCTGGTCGCGCACAGGGTGGCACCAATGAAGATATGGATATTGCTGATGTCGAAATTCGCGTTCATGGTCAGAATGGAATCAGGCACTTCTTTGATAAACGCAGCGCTGGCGAAGTAGCCAAGAGCAAACGGGGCGATGACACCTACTGTCGCAACGAGGAACGACGAAGCCCCGACCTTCCGCATTTCCGCCACGCTGGATTCCAATCCGACCTCGAACAGAAGTAGAATAACGCCGATGCGGGCCAGGATATCGACCGCATAAGCCCATTGTTCGGTGATATGGTCAGTTCGCAGGGGACCGAAGAAATCCCACGCGGGGTTAATCAGAACAAGGTTTCCCAGAATGACGCCGAAGATCAGTTCCCCGAGCACGGCAGGCTGACCGAGTCTCTCAAACAACTCTCCCCCCAGCTTGGCAAATGCCAGAATGACGGTCACGGCGAGGAGCACCGGAGCCACGGGATCCTGATGGCCCGCGGAAGGCGCGTGCTCGGGATCAGGCTGAGCTGGTCCAAAGCCGCCGAGCAACATCGCAGCGGCAAGGAGCAGAAACATAAACAGAAGAGAGGCCTGCGGAATGCGTGAGATGGTCATGGAACGAGGTCTCCTTTATCTGAAGAAAAGAATCCAGACGAGCGCATAGAGGGGAATCAGAATCGGAATCGTGTACTTTGCCACATAGCCGAAGAAGCTTGGGCAATCAACCCTGGCTTGCTCAGCGATGGATTTCACCATGAAGTTCGGCCCGTTACCGATGTAGGTGCATGCACCAAAGAACACGGCAGAAACAGAGACGGCCTGGACGTATTTCCACGACTCGGCGGTGATCGCCTGTGCACCCTCCATCAACGGTACGGCAAGGCCAAGGGATTCCGCGGAGGAAATGCCGAGCATGGCATGCATGTGCTGAATATTGTCCACACTGGCCCCGTGAAGGCCGAACGAGGCTGTCAGGAAATTCAGATAGGTAGGGGCGTTGTCCAGAAAGCTCGAGAGAATGCCGGTGCCCCAATAATACTGTGCAGGCGTTACGATGCCAAGCGTTTCCGCATTCAACTCAAGCCAGTCGAGAGCCGGAATCATTGTGGCAAAAATACCCGCGAACAGAATCGCCACTTCTTTGATCGGAATAAAGTTGAATTCATTCTTTGCATGGATCTCGGCTCTCGTTGTATAGTACGAGGCAAATGCCGCCGCGCCCATGATGATCTCCCTGAGCATCACAGGGTGAGAGATGAACACGGCCCCAAGGATCACGGCGAGATAGCCGATGTTGTGAAGCCCCGTGAACCGCGGTTCGTCCGGCCTCACGGCCTGTTGTTGAAACAATGCCGGTACTTTTCGAAACTCCCTCGAATCAATAAGGTAGAAAATGAGCAAAAGCGCTCCGATAGTCAGGGCCCAGATGTGCCATACCCGCCCAACGACCCAGAAGAATGGTACGCCTTTCAGATAGCCGAGAAAGAGCGGCGGATCACCGATCGGGGTCAGAGCCCCACCAACATTGCTCACAATGAAGATGAAGAATACCACGTGGTAGGCCTTGATCCTGAACCGATTAATGCGGAGAAACGGCCGGATCAGCAGCATGGAGGCTCCGGTCGTGCCAAGGAGATTTGCAATCACTGCTCCCAGACCCAGCAGGGCAACGTTCTCGTACGGTGCCGACCTGCCGCGTATATCGAGATGGATTCCGCCGGAGACCACAAACAGCGAACCGATGAGCGAGATGAAGCTGACATACTCATGCGAGGTCAGCAGGAGCCTTGGGATGTTATCGAGGACGAAGATATAGTACGCAACAACGAGCGCGCCAAGAGCAAGGGAGACTTTTGGATAGTGATGTTCCCACCAATGCCGGGAGATAAAGGGCACAACGGCGATCGCGCCAAGCAGCAACACAAAGGGAATCACCAGCCAGCCTGCAACGCGCTTGATCTCCAATCCCGCAATCATGCTCTCCGCCGCGTTGAATCCTGCAGCCAAAACGACTGCCACCGCTCCGAAGATCAGAAGGTTCCGCTTCATTCCCGGCTGCATGCTCGAAAGGGCCTTACGGTTGAGGGAGGATGCTCGGATCGCTTTGCGAAAAGCGGGCGAGTTCCGACCCTGACCCGCTTCGCACTCGCTCAATCTTCTTCACAACATGGCGCGTCGCAGTTCCCGATTTGGACATGAAGGTCGAAGGATAGATGCCAATCCAAACGATGAACACGACGATCGCGGCAAGCGTGGCATTCTCCCGGAAGTCCAGGTCCTTGAGCACATGCCCATGGTACGCCCCCTTTTCGCGAATCGGTCCAAACATCACGCGCTGGTACATCCACAACAGATACACCGCCGCGACCACGACGCCGGTTGCCGCAACGACAGCGAAAGCTCTTGTCCCAAGCACGCCTGAATTGAACGACCCCAGGAGCACAAGGAATTCACCCACAAAGCCGTTCAGCCCGGGCAGGCCGATCGAGGAAAGACTCACAATCATGAAAAAGACCGCAAACACCGGCATCACGTGCGCCACTCCGCCGAAATCCGAAATCATCCTCGTGTGGGCACGGTCGTAGATCATTCCAACCAGAAGAAAGAGAGCCCCTGTGGAGAGACCATGGTTGACCATTTGAATGACCGCTCCCTGCATCCCCTCTTCAGTCATGGAAAAAATCCCCAGCACGACAAATCCAAGATGTGCCACGGACGAATACGCGACAAGCTTCTTCATGTCCGCCTGTACCATGGCAACCAATCCGCCATACAAAATACCGATGACGGCCAGCGCAGACATCCAGGGAGCAGCAGCAATCGATGCTTCCGGAAAGAGCGGCAGGCAAAATCGGATGAAGCCGTAGGTTCCCATCTTCAAAAGAACACCGGCCAAAATAACGCTTCCGGCCGTGGGCGCCTGGACGTGCGCGTCTGGAAGCCAGGTGTGAAGCGGGAACAGCGGCACCTTGATAGCGAAGCTCAAGGCAAAGGCAAGGAACATCCACAGCTGAACGGAAGCAGGTAATGTCGGCCCTATCTCGTACAGGCGCAGGAGGTCGGTCGTAAAGACGCCCTGAGGAACAACGGAGGCATGGTATCCAAGAGCCAGAATGGCTACAAGCATGAGCAAACTGCCAAACAGCGTGAAGAGGAAGAATTTTACCGCCGCATAAATCCGTTCCTGCCCGCCCCAGATGCCGATGATGAAGTACATGGGGATCAGCATGGCCTCCCAGAACACGTAAAAGAGAAACAGATCCAAAGCCGCGAACACCCCCGTCATTCCGACCTCGAGAAGTAACACCATCATCGTGTATTCTCTGAGCCGGTGCGTCACGGAATTCCAGGTTCCAAGGAGGGCTATCGGGGTGAGAAAGGTGGTCAACACAATCAACAGGAGGGAAATCCCGTCAATCCCGATCTTGTAACCAATGTTGAGCGACTCGATCCACACGGCGGATTCCGAGAACTGAAATCCCGCCAGCTCCGGGTCGAATCGGAAGAACAGCACGACGGAAAACAGGAATGTCACCAGGGACGTAACGAGCCCCGTCCATTTCACGAGCCCGATCCTCTCCGAACGCACAAGGAACAACGCGATCACGCCCGCGAGGGGGAAGAAGACGGTCAGGCTGAGCATGTAGTCATGAGTCATGATCAAGAGCCTATCGGAAGAGGAGCCATGTGACAACCAGGAGAATGCCCGCGAGGAAGACTGTTGCATAGACCTGTGCCACGCCTGTCTGGATTCGCCGTACCCACTCGCCAACCTTGGCGGTCACGGCCGCCGATCCGTTCACAACGCCGTCGATGATTCCCACGTCAAACCACTTCCACAACAAGCGCTCGGAAAGAGTGACTATGGGGCGGACAACCGCGGCATCATACAGTTCATCCACGTAATATTTGTTCCACAACAGGTTGTAGATCCGGGCAAAGCGCCTCTGCCACTGCTCGACCAGATCGCGCAGCCTGAGATAGAGAGCGCGGCCGGCCAGAATCCCGGCAACGGCAAGGCCGACCGAAACAGCCATGAGGATGTACTCCACCACATCCGGGTCATGAGGCTGAAGCTCAAGCCTGGCATGGGCACGCTGAAACACCGGATCAAGCCAGTGTTCGATCGCATTGCCCCCGAGGAGGCTTTCCGGGATCCCGACGAATCCGCCGATTACAGACAGCACGGCGAGCAGGATGAGCGGTATCGTCATCGTGCGCGGTGCTTCGTGTGGATGCACGTGGTGTGCATCGTACCGGGGCCCGCCCTCAAACGTCAGCGATACCAATCTGAACATGTACAACGCCGTCAGCGCCGCTCCGGCAACTCCGACGACCCACAGCAACGGTGAGCCGTAGTCGCTGGAAAACGCCTTCCAGAGGATTTCATCCTTGCTAAAAAATCCGGAGAGCGGCGGAATTCCGGAAATTGCCAAAGCGCCAATAAGGAAGGTCCAGAATGTCACCGGCATCGCGGCCCTGAGCCCGCCCATCTTCTGGATATCCTGCTCCTCATGCATGGCATGGATCACCGCTCCGGAGCCCAAAAACAGAAGCGCCTTGAAGAACGCATGGGTCATCAGGTGAAAGATGCCCGCGCCGAATGCCGCCACACCCATGGCTAGAAACATGTAGCCGAGCTGGCTGACTGTGGAGTAGGCCAGAACCTTCTTAATGTCGTTTTGAACCAAGCCCATCGTGCCGGCGAAGAACGCGGTTGCGGCGCCCACGATGGCAACGATTGTTAATGCGTCGGGAGCGAGAGCGTAGAGGATTGAGCACCGTGCGACCATATAGACACCGGCAGTGACCATGGTCGCGGCGTGGATCAACGCGCTGACCGGAGTGGGACCGGCCATGGCATCGGGGAGCCAGACATAGAGCGGGATCTGTGCGGATTTTCCCGTAGCCCCGATGAACAACAGGAGGGCGATCCAGAATACGGTGACGTTGCCCGGGGTCAGGACTGACGCCGCTCCAAAGACAGATTCAAAATTCAAACTTCCAAACCTGTCCACGATCAAAAACATGGCAATCAAAAATCCAACATCGCCAATCCGATTGACAATGAACGCCTTCTTTGCCGCGTCGCTTGTGGTCGCAGTTCCCGGCTTGTACCCGCCAACATCGAACTTCCTGTCGTGCCAAAATCCAATGAGGAGATAGGAGCACAGGCCGACGCCTTCCCACCCGAGGAACATCAGCAGGAAATTGTCCGCGAGGACCAGATTGAGCATCGCGACGATGAACAGGTTCATGTATGCGAAAAACCGCCAGAATCCACGGTCGCCGTGCATGTACCCGATCGAGTAGAGATGGATCAGGAATCCGACGCCGGTCACCACAAGGGTCATGAGGATCGACAGTTCATCGATCCTATAGGAGATCGAGGAAACAAACGAGGCGGGGTTTCCCGTGTAGGAAGCAATCCACGGAAAAAGCTCAATCGAAAACGTGCGGTCCGGCACTTCCCAGGCGAGCATGCTCAGGAAGATCCATCCGGACGACAGGAACGACAAGCCTACGGCGCCGCTTCCCAGGGTTCCGATCAGCGCTTCGTTCTTGATTCTCGAGCCGAAAAGCCCGAGGAAGAGAAATCCTGCCAGGGGAAAGACGACGATCAACGGTACAAGAGTTGTCACCATGCGTTCACCACTTCAGGAGATTGATTTCATCGATGTTGACCGTCTGCTTGTTGCGGAAGAGCGCGATGATGATCGCAAGTCCCACGGCCGCTTCCGCCGCCGCAATGGTCATCACAAAGAATACGAGAATCTGTCCGGTTGCATCCCCCAGAAATGACGAGAAGGCCACCAGCGTGAGGTTGACCGAGTTCAGCATGAGCTCGATGGACATGAACACGATGATGGCATTCCGCCGGGTCACCACCCCGATGACACCGAGGATGAAAACGCCGGCAGACAGGATCAAGTAACTGTTCAGATCGGTCATGGTCAGTCCAGTTTCTTCTTCGCCAGTATCACCGCCCCGACGATGGCAACGATGAGGACAATGGAAGTCACTTCGAACGGAAACAGGAAGTCGCTGAACAATGCTTTGCCAATGGCTTCAACGCTTCCAAGCTCTTCCGCCTTCACGACATTCCGTTCGATCGCCGGGGTCGCGCTCCAAATGATGTACAGAACCTCGAGCAGAACGGCGGCACTCAAACCGACAGCAAGGACCTTGCGAGCCGAGATCTTTTCGATCAGCTTCTCCTCGTCCTTCAGGTTCAACAACATGATCACAAACAGGAACAGGACCATGATGGCCCCGGCGTAGACAATGATCTGGATGACCGCGATGAACTGGGCCTGCAGGGTGAGGTATAGTCCGGCCAGAGCAAAGAAATTCAGAATCAGATAGAGGACCGCGAGCACCGGGCTCCGGCGGGTAATCACCATAATGCCCGATCCGACGAAGGTCACAGCCAGGATGACAAACAAGACGACTTCGATATTCACCGCAGGATTCCTTCCTTAGGGTGTCCTGATCCACCGGCCAAGCTCGGCAAGGGTCGGGCGCTTTCCATAGACAAGGATCGCAATTCTGAAGATCCTCCCCGCCAGCCACATCGCGCCAACAGTGCACAACAGGAGAATCGTCAGCGTAAGAACAATTTCCCAGGTTGCCGGCATTTGAATCGGGATCCTCATCAGCATGAATGCGGGGGTCAGCAACGGTACAAACGTCAGGACCTGGATGAGCGTGGAATCCGGATTCTGCATTGCGGGCACCGCCAGCACAATCGGGAACACCAGCGTCAGGCTCACGTACGAGGTGATTTGCTGAGCTTCCTGCTCCGTGGTCACCGGTGAGCCTGCGCCGACGAAGATCGCTGCATACAACAGGTACCCGAGAACAAAATACATCATCATCAACAGCACGTGATCAAGCGGGATGGAGAACGATCCGAACTTCAGCATCAGCACCGCCCCGATGATCAACCACACAAACACCTGAAACAATCCCAACCCGCTGAGCCCGAGGATCTTTCCGACCATCAGATCGTTCGCCGAGCACGATGAGAGCAGGACTTCAATCACCCGGTTGGATTTTTCCTCCACCACGCTGCGGATCAGAAGCTGTCCCGAGGTAAGGACAAGGAACATCAGCATCATGATGAAGATGTACGCGCTGAAGAAGGTTTCGAGGAAGCCCGACTCCGACTCGTCTCCGCTCCCGGAGAGTTTGATGGGACGGACATCCACATCTGTCATGAGACTCTTGATGACGGATGGATCATAGCCGCGTTCCGAGAACCGGGCGGCCATGATGACCTCTTCAATCGTCCGGCCAAACCGTTCGATGACCCGAAGGTTCCCTGCGTTTTCCGAGCGGTATTCCACCGCACCGCTGTCATAGACTGTCGCAGGAATCGTGAAGTACCCTTCAATCTCCTTTTCCGAAACCATCGCGTTCGCGAGTGCCCTGCGCTGCTCGGGGTCACCACCGAGCGGCCCCAAATCTCTCAATTCATAGACAGGACTTCCATCCCCCAACTCATATTTCTCTCTCAGCCGTTTATCTAAAGCGTCTGCCAGTCTTCCGGTCTCATCAATGATTCCTATAACGGTCTTCTCGTCTTCCGTCTGCGATGCGAGGACGCCCGGAAGCACACCAAACCCGACCATGATGATCGGAAGCAGAACCAACGAGATCAAAAACGCTTTGGACTTGATCTTCTCGAGGAACTCCCATTGTGCCACGCTCAGGAACTTCATGAGCCCTCTCCTTCCGCCTTGATCACCTTGAGTAAGCGGAAACCGGAGAGGAGAATCGCCCCCAACAGGATTGCCGGAATCGCCCAGCCATCCTCCTCACCCCGTGTCAGAACAACGAGGAGCGCCACGATGATCGTCAGCGCAAGCGATGCGATCGCCTTTTTCACTTTGGCTGATATCGCCCGGGTTGGCCGGGAGATCTTGGCGGGTCCGGATTGATCCGGCGCCAGAGACGCCTCGGGCGGGGGACCTACCACTGAGATGAAGATCGAGTGGAGAGATGGCTCAAGGAGCTCAAATTTTCGAACGTCAAGCCTGCCGACAATTGTTTTCAGCAATTCGCCCGACCGGCCCGGCTCCGCCAGCTCAAGCTCAGCGTAATTCTGATACACGTCGGCCTTTCGGACCCCCGGCAGCGCTTTCAAAAACGTTCCATCACCTTCATATTCCACGTGAACAGAGTTCCTTCCGTACTGCTGTTTGATCTGCTTCAAGGGGCCTTGAAGCACCGGCTTTCCTTTGTTGATCAGACAGATGTTGTCACACATTTTCTCGACCTGTTCCATCTGATGCGTCGAGAAGATGATCGCGACCCCTTTCCGTCGCAGATCCATCAGGATATCCTTAAGAACAATCTGATTGACCGGATCGAAACCTGAGAATGGTTCATCGAGGATGAGCAACTGGGGGTCATGGAGGAGGGCCGTGATGAGCTGGATTTTCTGCTGGTTTCCCTTGGAAAGCTCATCGATTCGCGCCTCCGCCCTGTCGGCAAGACCAAGCTTCTCAAGCCATTCGTACGCGCTGAGACGAACCTCCTCCCCCTTCTTTCCCTTCAGCGCCGCGAAGTAGAGGAGTGTCGTGATCACCCTGCTCTTTCGGTAGAGCCCCCGCTCCTCGGGAAGGTAGCCGATGATGTTCCACATCCCTGTCGTGAACGGTTGTCCGTCAAACAGAATCTCCCCGCTGTCAGGTCTGATAATATTCAGAGCCGTTCGAATCGTCGTCGTCTTCCCCGCGCCGTTCGGACCGAGAAGTCCGAAGAGTTCTCCCCGTTCGACGGTGAGGGACACCCCGTCAACGGCGACAACCGTGTCGAACTCTTTGCGAAGGTTGCGGACTGTTAGCATTGGAATATTGGATGACGCGCCATGTCAAAAGAGAACCACAGAGGACACAGAGAAGGCCGGTTAAGGCGTGATCCTGTAGATCATCCGCGGAAAGGGACTCGTTTCCCGAATATGATCCAGGCCGCAGATCCACGACACGGTCCGCTCCAGCCCCAGACCAAACCCCGCGTGCGGCACACTGCCATATTTCCGAAGATCAAGGTACCATTGGAAGGCTTCCCGGGGCAGATTGTGTTCCTCGAGTCGCTTGAGCAGGGTATCATGATCATCCTCGCGCTGGCTTCCTCCGATTACTTCACCGTATCCCTCAGGAGCGAGCACGTCCACCGCGAGCGCAAGATCCGGATTCTTCGGATCGCGTTTCATGTAGAAGGCTTTGATCTTCGCCGGGTAGCGGTGCACCATCACGGGCCGGTCAAACTGCTCTGAAATGATCGTTTCGTCCGTCCCTCCAAAGTCATTTCCCCACTCGAATGGCGAGCCCTTCTTCTTCAGAATTTCGACTGCCTCATCGTATGTAATGCGCGGCAGAGGGCGCTTTACGTTTTCGAGAAATTTCGTATTCCGTTCCAGCGCCTTCAACTCCTGGGCCCTGTCCTTCAGGACCGTCTGAACGATGTACTCCAGGAACTCCTCGGCGAGGTCCATGTCCTGCTCCAGGTCCATGAACGCCACTTCCGGCTCCACCATCCAGAATTCCGTCAGATGCCTGCGTGTCTTCGATTTCTCCGCCCGGAACGTCGGCCCGAAACAATACACCTTGCCAAAGGCCATCGCCCCGGCTTCGGCGTAGAGCTGACCGGATTGCGTCAGGTAGGCCTTTCCCAGATCGAAGTACTCGGTTTCAAACAGCGTGGTGGTACCCTCGCACGAGGCCGGGGTCAGGATGGGTGAATCGATGAGGGTGAATCCCCGCTCGTCAAAAAAGTCCCGGATCGCCTTGATGAGCCGATGCCGGATGCGCATGATGGCATGCTGACGGGCGGAGCGGAGCCAGAGATGGCGGCGATCGACCAGGAACTCCACGCCGTGCTCCTTGGGCGTGATCGGATAATCCTGTGCGATCTGGATAACCTGGAGGTCGCTGAGGTCGAGTTCGACCCCGCCCGGAGCGCGATCGTCCTTGCGGACTCTTCCCCACAGGGAGATTGAAGATTCCTGGGTGAGACCATCGAAGAGCTTGAAGACATGATCCGGAACCTGTCCCTTGACCATGACGCACTGGACAATGCCCGTCCCGTCACGGAGAAGCACAAACCGGATTTTGCCGCTCGATCGCTTGTTGTACACCCACCCCTGAAGCTGGACGTCTTTCCCGATATGCTGTTGGAGCTCTTCTACGTACGCTCGGGCCATTCGTGGTCAGTTGGAGTCAAAAAGAAGTCGGAAGCCGATCTACAAATGGCTTCAATATATCAAACAAAGGCCTGAGGTTCAAACGAAATCGCCGGACGTCAGGAATGCTTGTCTTCAGGGATATCCGTGTACTTTGCGTCCCTCACATCCCTGTACGCCGGCGGATTCTTCTGGTCGGAACGGGGAGACGGAGGCGGTTGGGGAGTTCGGGTGGACGAACCCAGGAACGTTGTCACAAGCCTGGAAACAAACCGGATCAGGACAATGACGATCAGCGTCCAGAGGAGAATGCGAAGAAACACCGTTACCGTTCCCTGGCGGCAGGACTATAGTACTCGACCGGCGCGCGGTTCGGGCGGAGGATCTGCTGGAGGAGGTCCTCAAAGTCCCGCGGGTTGTTCACAAAATCGATCTCCGTCGATTTCACAATCAGGAGCGGAGATGCCTTGTAGCGAAAGAAGAAATAGTTGTACGCCTCATTCAACTCACGGATGTACTCTTCCGTGATGTGCTCCTCGTACTCCCGGGCCCGATGCCGAATGTTGCTCATGAGCCGTTCGACGCTGGATTGGAGATAGACAACAAGATCGGGCACCGGAATGTTCTTCTCAATCGCGCCCAGGACGGCTTCATACAGCTTCAGCTCATCGTCCTGCAGTGTCAGGTACGCGAAGATCTTGTCCTTCTCGAAGATGTAATCCGAAACGACATGCTTGTGGAACAAATCAGCCTGAAACAGCTCCTGCTGTTGTCTGAAGCGACTCAACAAAAAGAAGATCTGGGTTTGAAACGCGTAGTGTTCCGGATCTTCATAGAACTTTGGCAAAAACGGATTCTCCTCGAACCGTTCCAACACAAGCCTGCCCCCGAGCCTCTCGGCAAGCATCGTGGCGAGGGTCGTCTTCCCGGCACCAATGACACCTTCAATGGCAATATGCCGAAGTTCTTCATTTCCTGCGTGCAAGCGTATGCTCTCCTTCGGAGTCGTAGACCTGTTCGTGAGTAGTCAATTTCCAGGACGTACGCGTAACCGTCCCGCGATCCGGACATTCCTCCAGAAGAACCCTGACGGCCTTTCCAGTCCTGGGATCCACCACATCCGGGGCGATTTCGGCCAGCGGCTCAAGCACGAAACGTCGTCCCGCAAGTCCGCGGTGCGGGATCACCAGGGAGCGGGTTTCGATGATTTCAGAACCGTACAGCAGAAGGTCAATATCGATCTCGCGGGGGCCCCACCGGATAGACGGGGTCCGGCCCACAAGCGACTCAACCATCCTGATTTCCGCATGCAGCGTGGCGGGATCCAGATCGGTCAGAACCTCGATCACCGCATTCAAGAAATCCCCCTGATCTCTGAAGCCGTAGGGGCTTGTTTCGTATATCGCCGACCACGCCTTCGCACCGACACCATGCACTGCGGCCAGTCTTGCGAATGCCTCCTGCAAAAAGCGAAGCCTGTCGCCTTTATTGGAGCCGAGTCCGAGAAACACGCGTGGCATGGCTTATCGAGAGCGGGTCATTTCGACTTCCACCGTGTCGATCACCCCTTTCACGGGAGCGTTGGGCTTCCGCACACGGACGGTTACGCGTTTGACCTGTTTGAATCTGCCCAAGAGCCCCTGGATGATTGCACTTCCCAGCGCCTCAAGGAGGAAGTATTTCTTCCCCAGAACCGATGAGCGGACACAGTCATACACTTTCTCATAATCGACCGTATCCCTCAGGTGATCCGACGTCGCGCCCTTCTTCAGGTCTGTATGCAGGTCCACATCGATCTCGAACCTTCCCCCCAGGTTTTGTTCGTCCGAAAGCACGCCGTGATACGCGTAAAACACCGCGTTCTTGATACGAATAACGTCGAGAGGGGGTTTGGACCGGGGGGGCACGGGATTCCTGTCAATTCAGCGGTGAGTGGATTCCATCGAATATATCGAACGAGGGAACGAAAGGCAACTGGAGGAAATTACGGCGGCTCAGGATTTGCCGATCGCGAGGTCCGCGTTCCTCAGACGACGCACGACGGTTTCCCTCCCCAGAAGTTCCATCATCTCGAACAAGCCGGGACCCACCACCTTTCCGGAAAGAGCAAGCCGCGCGGGATGAATGAGCTTGCCCGCGCTGACGTTCAGCTCCTCTGCAAGGGTACGCAGAATCTCTTCGATCGCCTTCTGCGCAAACGGGGAGGCAGATTGCAGGCGGTCCGCCAGAACATTCATTGCCTTCGCTGCCTCCTCATTCCAGTACTTCTTCACTCCTTTCTCGTCAAACGTTTCCGGATCCCGGAAGAAATAGCCGGCGAAATCGGCAAAATCCGGAAGAAGCGTGATACGTTCCTTCATCAATTTCACGACAGATACCAGGTACCGGAAATCAATGTCTTTTAAGCCGGCCGCCTCGAGCACCGGAACAGCCAGCCGCGCAATCTCCTCATCGGCTTTGAGCCGAAGATGTTGTTGATTCAACCAGTTCAACTTCTCAATGTTGAATACAGCCCCCGATTTGCCTACGCGTTCAAGGGAGAATTCCTGGATCAACTGTTCCAGGGTGAAGATCTCGCGCTCGTCGCCGGGGTTCCATCCCAGAAAAGCGACGAAGTTGACGATAGCCTCCTTGAGGTAACCCTTCTTGCGGTAGTCCTCTACCGCCACGTCCCCCTGCCGCTTGCTGAGCTTCGTCTTGTCGGGATTCAGCAGGAGTGGAAGGTGGGCAAAACGGGGCAAGTCCCAGCCGAAATACTGATAGAGCATGATATGCTTTGGCGTACTCGGTAGCCACTCCTCCCCTCTGATCACGTGGCTGATGTTCATCAGATGATCGTCCACGACAACGGCGAGATGGTAGGTCGGAAATCCGTCGGACTTCACAATCACCTGATCATCAAGAACCTTATGTGCAATGGTCACCTTTCCGCGGATGAGATCCTCAAATGCTGTTTCTCCGCCGACCGGGACCTTCATTCGTATGACGGTTGCCTCTCCTGCTTCGCGGCGCTGGCGCACAGTATCCGCGGGCAAATCGCGGCAGTGGCGATCGTATGAGGGCGGAAGCTTCATTGCGATTTGTTTCTGCCGCACCTGTTCGAGGCGTTCCGGAGTACAGAAGCAGTAGTAGGCATGGCCCGCGTCAATCAGTTTCCGGGCATGCTCCCCGTAGAGGGCAAGCCGCTGGGATTGAGTATAGGGTCCAAAATCGCCTTCCTTGCCCGGTCCCTCGTCATACTCAATCCCTGCCCAGCGGAGCGTTTCGATGAGATTCTCCACAGCCCCCTCAACCTTGCGGGACTGATCAGTGTCCTCGATCCGGAGGACAAAAGCCCCGTTGTTGCGCCTGGCAAAGAGATAGTTATAGAGGGCAGTCCGCAGTCCTCCGACATGGAGGTATCCCGTGGGGCTAGGGGCAAAGCGGACGCGGACAGATGGAGGTGGCATACGGTGGAGTTTTCACAAAAAGAGGCTGTCCACCGGGGACAACCTCACATTTAGGGTAAGATACGGAGAAGAACTTCCAATTTCAAAAGAATTCATGAGATAGGGTATGACTCTTACGACTTCTTCGCTATCTTTGCCATTGAAACCAACGGCCTCGGAAACGAAGGAGCGATAAACGGCGCCGAGCGGCTCCGGTTGAAGAGCGGTGAATAGAATCGTATATTAAGTACGATTCTCCGGAGAGCTGGCAGAATGGCTATTGCACCGGTCTTGCCCCGCTGCCAGGATCATGCTGGGAAGGGGTCCCTTCCTCGTTGAATTCTCGGAGGGGGAAAAACCGGCGTCCGAACCATTGGGGGGGATATGTTCATTGCGTACATCCTGCGAAGTCTGAAAGACGGGCGATTTTACTATGGCAGTACAGAATCTCTCGACAAGCGTTTACAGGCCCACAACTCAGGCAAGGTGCGGTCGACGAAAAGCAGTCGACCCTGGATCGTGTGGTTTTATGAGCAGTTCGAGACCAAACGTGAAGCCACAGAACGGGAGTTGTTCTACAAGAGCTTCGATGGATATCATTGGCTGAAAGAGAAGCACATCATACCATGAATCGGAGAGCTGGCAGAATGGCTATTGCACCGGTCTTGAAAACCGGCGTCCGCAAGGACTTGGGGGTTCGAATCCCTCGCTCTCCGCTGGAATCGAAGAGCTAAGAAAGCGCTAATGCACCGGTCTTGCCCCGCTGCCAGGATCATACTGGGAAGGGGTCCCTTCCTCGTTCAATATCTTGGAGCGGGAAAAACCGGCGTCCGCAAGGACTTGGGGGTTCGAATCCCTCGCTCTCCGCTGGAATCGAAGAGCTAAGAAAGCGCTAATGCACCGGTCTTGCCCCGCTGCCAGGATCATACTGGGAAGGGGTCCCTTC